>Ga0160427_10001622_pt1 | contig 13779 bp, 13 predicted proteins | sample SolpanmetagenomL_FD_108194 | JGI IMG/M metagenome (GOLD analysis project Ga0160427, IMG submission 108194) | Solar panel surface microbial communities from Lawrence Berkeley National Laboratory, California, USA - L | ecosystem: Engineered > Built environment > Solar panel > Unclassified ...
ATAATCAAGAATCATGTCGAGCTTTTCTTTGAGCTTATCATTGGCAGGTCCTCTCAAATCGACGTAGTGAATCCATCTCGCGCAGATGCCACTTGCTCCAATCTGTGACTTGAGTCTGTTTAGACGCGTTTCAGATAACGCAAGTGAGCCTGCGAGGGTCAAGGAGTAGGTCTCCGACATCTTTCATGAAAATTTGATAATATGCTTTGAGCAAAATCGCGTTTGTTAATTTTGCATCACTAGGCCGCTCGGGGTGTGTGGTGCCGAGATGTCTACCACGGAGAAATCGTAGCGAACGAAACTACCTTGGAGCTGCTAAGTGGCAGCTTGTGAAGTGCTAGCGCAAGCGGCTAGAGTTGATGTGCAGCTTGTCTCCGTTCATACCTAGCCCCACCAAAAAGTTCTAATGCCAAGACCAGAGCGATACAAGGTCACGTGACTATAGACCGCCGGCGGAGCCCTTGTCCGGCGACGTGGAATTCATTCCAATGACTGTCTTTTCACGATATTTTCAGGAACTCGATGATCGTCATCAGCCATCATTACGTGTTCCACGCCTGAATCTGGCTGGATTATCTGCATGAGCTTCTACGACATCCCCGTGGACAGGCTCTTCCAGACCCTCAAAGTCCTCCAGCCTACCCTTCATCATCAAGTGATCATCAAGACAGTCGGAAGGTGATTGGTTGAGAAGCGCGTACGGCAGTATATACAGCCCGATTCATGGTGATAATGGAAAATATCCGATCAGGACTCCCAAGACGATCTCTTAGGGAGCTATTCCCCATGCGAAGCAACTAGAAAGCACTACTGTAGACATGTCTTCCAGTTTCTTCATGCTTGACGGGACAGGCAGCATTGAAAGCCTCTTGTCCGAACCACGCGCAGGCATTCCCTCGCCCTATCTCTACCTTGACTCAGCCTCACCAGGGCGCAGCTGCTCAATCCATAGCCAAACCAGTTGAACCTGGACTGGGTCGAGGTTGATGCGGCCTAGCTTGACTTTCTGCTCCCTCGCGACCACATGTCAGGGCAACGCAACGACAAACATGATAAGCAAAACGGCGCTCGAAATCATCATGCCGAAGATTACGCCTGCAAGACGATGCTCGAGGAATATGTGAGAACTCTAAAAGTTATTGATTACTATGAATCTTAAGGAAACCATGAAGAGACATGCTGGCGTTTATGGCTTTCTTATGGACACCAATCTCCACCCGAGTTCAAGCCCTCCAATTCCGGTCATGTGCTTAACCTTCCGAGTTCAGGCTCCTGTCCTCTCGAGCAAAGAACTCCAGCCTTATTGCAGAATATTTATTACCAATCATAGCCATTACGCAACTGCCAGCATGATAACCAAGCTCGACGAAAGCGCCAGCATCCGGACCTGATTAAACCTGTATGTATAAGCGAATGTACAAGAGTTTATCTTCAACTCATTGACTTACCATATGCAACCACTCAAGAAACAAAGACCTTCCGCTGCCTCGACCGCTTTCTACAGATCGGACACTCCTTGTATCCACTGCGTGGCGGCAGATGTTCAGCCCTTCTCTCGAACGGCAACCTGGCCGCACATGCCCGACAACAGACCAGATGACCACACCCTTGAAAGATGCAGTCGCGTGGCTCCGTCAACAGATTTGGCAAGTCTGGACCGCTCTATGTAACTCCAACTCATCCTCTGTTGTCTTGTGATTGTCGGCTTGTTCACACAAAAGACCGGCGAGTTCGACATTTTTGTTGACAAGCTTCGCACTATAAGCTTCCCATTTCGCGATCTGGGCATCCTTTTTCTGCTCTCCTGATTATGTCGCTGGCGTGTTCATTACGCATTTTGGACATCTCGTTAATGTGTCTGTCACTATCACTGTTCGCGTCATTGCGCACTTTGTACATCTCGCTGTAGTGGTCATTGTGTATTTTCAATACGTATAGAGCGTGTTGGCTCTGAAGTTGTGCAAGGTCTATATTGTGACTATTGATGAGCAAAGCCAGCTGGTTGCTCTGATTGTCACAGCAGGATTTGGTGATTTTGTAAGGTGCATGAGTTTGCGTGGCGGAGGTGCGGACATTGTTGGGTGGCTTTGGTGCCGTTGGTGCCATTGTCGCTGTGCTGGATGAGTATGAAGAGGATGAAGAGTAAGAAGGACGTGGAGGATGTGCGGGATAAACGGGATCGACCTACGCTGGCCTGATTCATCGACCGGTGACAGCACCTTCAAGCTCGACGTTGTCCACCTTGAACTTTAACACTCTCCTCAATACTTTGAGCGATGGTCACGATATGTGTCACGATGACACTGGGACTTGCTACTCAATTGATGACATACAAGAACGAGGCTGGAGATACCCTGTTCACAAGCATCAACAACAGTATTGAGCCTGCCATCACTACTAAGGTAGGAGAGGTCGTGAGGGCAGAATTGTCAAACAAAGACATAGCAGATCACATACTCGCGGTTTAAGAGGATAGTAGTTCTCTAGGCACTTAAATTGCCAGCGCAATGTATGTGGAAAAGCTTGCCGACAATATCATGACAGTGGAAGTCGTTCCTAGGAATACTCTTTATGCATAGCTTGCCTATACTATCACAAAGCGTATAACCAAAAAACCGCCGCAATTGATTGTCGATTCAAGATGGCATACCGGCAAGAAGAACGCAAACGGCGAAGATGAGATCATGACCTGGTTACAGCAGCTTGCAATCTGTATTATAGGCCTCCCAATGACTAGAGACACGGGTGTAGAGACGAATTTTGGCAATGCCTTTTGAAATCAAGTTGTAAAACACATCAACACTAATATGAAAGCTTTCCCTGAAGAGCTGAGGTGGAAGAAAGACTCACAAGGCAGAAATGTCAGATTATTAAGCGTAGAAGAGTTTCTCGACATCCTTGTCAATAGGTTTATCAACACCCGCAAATCTGAAAATGATGGTCTCGTCAGTACAATCTCCAGGAGCATCACGACCGCTGTTACTACTAACAGCAATGTACTCGCTGAGCGAATCACCGTCGACGTAAATATGTTGCAGTGAGCAGGAGCCAGAGCTGAATCAAGAGTAAATCAGCACCATCCTCACGCCCTTTCTGGCAACCAAACCTTCAATCTGGCCGCCACATCCCGCTTAATAAATCCTTGACAGTTGGTCCTTGATGTGGCCTTTGAAATCGACTGGAAACCGCCCAGTAGTCTTCACTTTGCTACATCCTTCACCATCACATTACCTTGCTGCGGTAGATCTCGACTACGCTCATTCTAATATCAACCACACCAATATCAGATCGATCTACTCGGAAGTAGTCTGGTCTCCCTTGCACCACTCATTCTAGCAGCCAATCAGGTATTGGCAGGCACACCTCACTTGGTCGGTTGTTGAAAGTTGGTCCTTGATTTTTCTTAAAGGCTACGGCATACTGCACGACCTCTTTCTTGCTCTAAATACATCAAACAACGTCCTCGAATCCACCATTAACAGTCAGATGGTTCGGTACCCAGCGGTACCCGCACACCCTCCTCCCCCCGAATCTCACCGACTCCTTCGTCCCAAACCCCCAATGTCTCCTCAGCGCAACTCGAAACTCCTCTCTGAGATCTAACATAATCATATCAGCATCATCCCCATCCCCATCAGCCCCAAAGCCATACAGATTGAGAGACATCGCATTCCGACCCATCATCTCCTCCGACTTTTCAAAATCTGACCAGTCCAATGGCATGAAGATGTCGGAAATATCTTCGGTGATGGTGCTGTAGGATTTGCATACTTCGTGCTCGTACAGGGCCGCGTCTGCTGACATGAAGCGTGCCGTGACTGTAAGTGTTGTGCCGATTTTGGCGAATATCGCTGCCGTCTCATCGTATGATAGGCCTAGAAGTGGTGTTTCGTCCCAGTCGTCATCGTTCATACGCAGGTATGTCTTGAATAATGCGTCTGAGACGGAGCATGCATGGATGCGATTCCCAACGCCGTCTGAATTCACGGTCACTAGGATATCGATCGTCTTGAGACTGCGGGTTGCCAAAAAGTGCGATACGACGATCAACCCGAGTTCTTGGCCATAATCCCAGTGCATCGTCTCTGCTGTGCTGCATACACCGAGTGGACCAAGCTCGGAAGGTAGGACCATGGTTATGTGTTTGAGAGAGGTATGGTATTCCTTCTCCAGACGCAGCGTATCCTCGAATTCATAGTCTGGATCCCATGAGAAGATGCACCAGGATGCTTTATTGATCGGGAATCGCATGATCTCGTCGCTGGAATTGGGGAACAACACGTCCGAGGAATCAGCCATGCTGAAAGTTGAACTGCGATCGTCATGGTTCCACCCGTCTATTTGGTTATGCAGGTGACCGACGTCTAGCATGGAGAGAAGAGTCTTGACGCTCGAGGCGTCGACGAAGTCGCGGTGGAAAGTGAGAACAGGATAGTTGTTGTCCCAGCCTGTGACCCAGATTTGCATGCCACAGAAGAGGTTCCTGAAAATCATGTGCCAGAGTTCGGGAGGGAGTTGGAGTTTATGCTGAGTGCCATTGGAGGTAGACTTTGCGAGGTGAAGGGACTGCATTTTTTGGACGAGTTGGTCTGATATGTCTGCGAGTTGGACGACTGGGTTCTGAGGTATTTCGCTATTTTCTTGCCTTCTTTCTTGGACTGAAAAAGAGTATGGGATTTGTAACATTCTGTGAGAATGTACTGGTTATGTTGGTGAATCATTATATCATCATTTGAATGTCCCCACTGCACTCAGAAGATTGGGCGCTCAGAGCAGGATAGACTTCTGTAATGTTGCGCTCAGACTGTACGTCGAAAACCGAGACGAGACGAAAGCTAGGAACACAAATATTTCTTCTCTCATGCTAACAAGATCTTAACACCTATTTGGGTTGCTGTGGTGTGCGCTCGGCCAGATAGAAATGGCGACAGACACGCCATCTTCCTTGAATGGTCTGCAAAATCTCACGACAGGATCTTAAATTGATCGAGTTGAGAGCCAAGGCCATAGGTCGTCAAATCACAAAGGTTATCCAGCTCCGGCACTCTTCACAGGCTTTTTACCCAAACTACATGGGGATAAGCAGTGGTTTCGAAGAATATATCTTGAGGTTCACATCCGAAATTTCGGAGTGAGATGCTGTCCTAAGATCTTGAAGAATCACCAAGTTCTCTACTGTCAGCACTCCTCACAGGCTTTCTTCCTTTGTCAAGCTACGTTAGGCTTAATGATCACATCCTAGGTAAAATCGGACCAAGATTGAGATTCAAAGTCTTTCGTAAATCACCAGAATTCTCTTTTCAGCATTCTCCGTAAGCTCTCTTTCCTCTTCATGCTACGCTAGGCTTGATATCATATCACAAATCGATCGAAGTGAGGATTCAAAGTCAGATTTTCAATAGAACACAAATTTCTCCAGCACAGCACTCTCCACAGGCTCTTTTTTCAAATTCCAATTGCTTTGTCGGCTTCAGTAGTACCACCTGCACTGCATTCTACGCCTCATGGATGCGGCCCATCTCACCTTTAGACCAACAATTGCTCAACGATGTCAAGCGACGACAGCTACACTATCCGACAACGTGAGATTGGGTCAACGTAGAGCCGAATACGACCTGCTCAAAAGCACCGGCTGCAGGAAACAAAGGACTGAGGAGGCTACTCCAGCTCACCAGGACGACAACGACCTACCTGCAAGCCTGAACGACATCTTGAACATATATATATATATATATCCTCTCGGCCACGTCCTTGAGTAAGCCATCCCAAGCCCTAGAGGGAAAGTTAGCAGTCTTACAAGCCCTTCGATTCCTACGGGTACATAATCGATACCATCCAATCGAACGGATACACCGAGTAGAGTCGTCGGCTTGACTCCAGTTCGTGTGCGAGCACGCAACGCCACACTACAGGCTGAAGAAGAACAGCGCGGATCGCTAGCTCGGTCTAGGCGCATTATAGTACCGAATCCGACTAAATCTTCTAATGTCGTACACCAAGCAAGGGCCTGGCCAAGTTTTCTCCATGGTTAAGACACGCTATCCACCCTCAACCGATATTCAAGTATATATATATATACCCTCTCGGCCACGTCCATGAGCAAGCCAACCCAAGCCCTAGAAGGAAAGTGCTCCTCCAAGCATTGCAAAGATACGCCCAGGTACCACATGAACAACGTCAATTGTATGCACAGAACAAAATATACTGGGCACCATGCACTATTCACAAACCTGGTGCAATCCAAGGAGGCCCAGTGTACTATAGTCAAGCTCAAAGCCGCCGTTGCAAAAATGGTGAAAGATGCCCAGGGTCAAAACCTCGGTCCACGCGATGTAGAGTTCGCCGCCGAGCTGAACCTTACGGAGGACAGTGAGTTTACACAACTTGAGCTGTTCAAAGCTGTCTCGGTGAGATACAACCACGAGCACCCACCTGTTAGAAAGGCAAAGGCAAAAACTCCTACTGCTTGAGTCCAGAAGGACGCTTCCACCTCATATGCAATTGAACCCAGGAAAGAAGGCAGACGACGCAGTGGACATCTTCTTGCATGGTGTACTATACTAGGTCAACAAATGGGTGAAGAATGGAAAGTTGCCAGCGATCGAGTCGGCTACCTTGGTCATGGTTTAGATTCTGATCAAGATTCGCGATTCGAACGCTTCCAAGACACGGCAGCGCTCGCTCCAAGAAAGGAACTCGATTAGCAGCAACACACATGCGCGGACCTGTGGACATAATGCAACATTCTCAACTATAGACGCCGCACCCTGTTCCAACATCAGACTCTGGCTTTCAGTGTGGTGCTCGTGGCCTTACTTTGTCTATGAAACTTATACTGGCACTCCTTTGCAATCACCTCCACTTACATTGGCAGTCCACGCAATCTTCAAAAGCATTATCAGGATGGTATGGCATTGGCCTGCGAATATGGCGTACCTGACTACTTCATCGCTTTCACTTGCGCCCCCAAGTATTGCCAGTACTGAGAACAAAACGAAACTGCAAAGAAAGGAAGATCGTCTTCGCTTAGTTCCTATTCACGATTGGTCCTACAGCTCGCTTGCAACCTTAGGGCCAGCAGTCTTCACAGCACCTTATAGCTTCTCAACCACACCAACCGTCCTAGCAATCGGATAGGTTTTCAACAATGCCCGATCAACAGCATTAGGTTTTAACATAGCGTGTTAGGAATACGTCGGCTGACATCGTGCCGTCGCCACAACTTAGTCACATGGACGCATATCTTCAAGAAGTATGCCGCACTCATGTTCGCAGCCTATATTCTGTGTCGAGCGCAACGAAGAGCAACTCAAGAATTCGGGATAAAGCACTTGCTGGCGAGAGAAGCAGAGCTTGCTAAATGTCATGAATTGACTAAGCAAGTTCTGCAGACCTTGGCAGCAGATGATGCAAACCAGTAGATCTTTGATGGTCTCCGTGAAGAACACAAGATGGCAAGATACCGCATCATTGGTCATTTGTCGCTTCTGAGACAGCGTCCTGATGCATTGAATGAGTCTGCTGTTTCATACCGTGCCTACCGAGATAGACGGATGGGTTGTTTCACTGCTTGGCAGATTTATTTAGAGGGAGCTTCACCCTGGACAACAAGCTTATCAACGTCCTGATCTCATCGTCCGGGTGTTTCCTTAGCACTTGCAGTATTTCGATCATCACCTGTTGTCCCAAGTTTTCAAGGCAAAGCATGCAGATTCTACTGTATTCATCACGAGCCCTTTACCGGACCTAAATATATATATATATATATATATATAACGCAACCCTCAAGAGCCTAGGTCTCAAGGAAGAGACAGCGTGAAGAGGACAAACATTGAGCTACCAGTAAAGAAGAACGTCTTTCAACAAGAAGTACAGTACGACGAGAATGATATAAAGATGGAAGAGTTAATGGAGCTCCTCCGCGAAGTAATCACAACCTAATCAGCTTTTCAATTATGCTCAATCAAACTTGTCCGGTCAAGGAACATCCCACCACTAGCCGCCGCTCATCAATGCCTTATCCAAGCTGCAATAGAGCGAGTCTTCCCCTCTTGCAAGCTGAATATCATATCAAGCTTATTACTCCAAAAGTTTACGCTTCAGCTATATTTGTGTTTGTTGTCCAGCTTTCTTATGTTGTAATGAGTTTGATGATATTGTTCTTGTGTAGACGATGGCAGGAGACTTGAATGTTAGTGAGTGGAAATAGGTGTAAATGACTGTAGATGACAAATTTATTCTTGGCCTGCAACGCAAAGTCATGGCGAGAAGTGCACGAGTTGTTAATGATTTTGAACTCATCAAGACTACTCCTAGTATTACACTACTCATTCAAGACATTAGACATTACTTGTTGTGTCATCCCAAGAACTCCGACGCTCATGTGAATGAAACTCATTACTACATTGTGTGTAGCCACCCAGGACAGACTTCTCGAGACTCCCAGTGGTTCCCGACCATCTAATCCTTGAATTCACCATCCGCCGAGTCTTGACCCTCGTTAGCTTCTTCATAATTCATGAACTTGACAAAACGAAAGTAGCCAGCGGTCAGTGCAGAACCCATACAAGGCCCGACCCAGTAAATCCAGTGATAACCAGGAAAGTTATGACTAACGACAGCAGGACCGAATGAACGAGCAGGGTTCAAAGAACCACCAGTATAAAAGACGCCGGCAAGTTCGGCGACGAAAAGAGAAAGACCTAGAAAGCTATCGTTAGCGAACGGTGCATGGAATGGTGGTGAGAGGAGCTGCAGCGACCTATCGGAAACGGTGCGAGGAATGTAGCCTTTGACTTTTCCGCGGCAAGCATGAGGATCGTGAAGAGGAGAAGACAAGTGAGGAACATCTCAATAAAGACACCTTGGGCGATGGATGTGCTATTGGAGAGTGTGGTGTTGACGAGGTTGATGTCACCAGGGAACATGCATTGGACTAGACCAGATGCGACAAGGCAGCCAATGATTTCGGCGATGAAGAGGAAGACACCACGCACGGGAGGAAGTTGACCAGCAAGGACCATACCGAGGACGACCTGGGAAAGGTGAAGATTAGTATTGGTCATTCATTGAAGATTGTTCATGGCAGTAGACTTACAGCAGGATTGAACAAACCGCCAGAGATACGATAGAAAGCCCAAGCGCAGACCAGTAGAGAGAATCCGTAGCCAATAGAGACATACATGATCTGAACAGCTGAAGGACCACCGGTCGCAGCTACGGCGGGTTGTTGTGACACGGCGATGAGATGCCATGCAAAGGCAAACCAGAGGAAGAAGAAGGTGCCGACGAATTCACCAGTGGCAGCAACGAGGTGGTCTCTCATTCTGGCACCCTTTGCATCACGATTCTCCTTGTAGTCTGATTTGTGCATCAAGGATCTCATAAAACCGCTTCCATCTTTCTTATTGCTGAGGCCATCTATGGGCACAGGGTTTGGATCGGCCATGATATCCCGTCGAACCATGATTGCTGTATGGAGGTGGTGATTGCGAATTCGAGTTGCTAAAAGACGAGGTCTGATGGGAGATATTCGATGGAGAGGTTGTTAAGATGATATGGAAACTGATACTGTAAGAAGATGAAAGTAGTTGTGATGATGGAGATGATGAAGGAAGAAAGAAGCAGAGAAGAGCCAAACGGAGCTTATAAAACTCTCTGGATCAGGTCGAGTTGGGAAGGAAGGAGTACGGTGAGAAAAGAAGGAAGGGAAGGGTCGCAAGTGATATTCATTCGAGTATGCCTCACACGTGAAAAGATATGACGAAGATTCGGACGCGGCGGAAATGGCAGGCGCAGAGGACCAATGGAGGATGGATTCGCCTATACACGCTAAGCTGGTAGTGTGCTATCAGATATCAAGATGCAGGAACGAATTCAACGTAAAGGACGTAAGAATGCTCATTGATTTGACGTTGGACGATCAAAAATGCGGCTGGACTTTCTCAATCCAGCCCGCCCCAGCCTGCAAAATGAGGGTCCCCCCCACTCTCAAAACAGTCAAAACAGTTCAACAGTCTGGGCGAGCGACATAGACGCGAGCGTGGAAGGTTGGGGAAAAAGCAAAAAACAAAAGGCTGTCTCTGTGCCAACTCTATTCACGTCTTGAGTAACGTCTGTTGAAAGCGAGGTTGGTATGAGAGATATAAAGAGACAAAGACTGTGTTATGTGGCAAGACTCGAGACTCGAAGCGACCTTCGCTTGTTCCTCCCGCAGTCTCTACCTCCGAGATGCATGACGAAGGTGGCTCAAGCACGTCCTTCGCATTTAAAAAGTCCTACCGTGTTTCTCTCAACCCTCAACCACAGAACGTCACTACCGCGTTTCCGTCTCTTAGAGCGGCTAATCGATCCAATCGAAGGCGCGGAGCTGGTCGTTTCACCAGTTCGTAATCGTCACTGCCACGCTATCAATTACATGCAGCTCGCCTCGCCTCGAAGAAAAACGATGACAAATGCCCTAAAAGCTGATCGACATCATGCGGCTTTGGTGTGACTGATCGGGAAAGGATAAATACGATAACGATCACGATCACGATCCAACACGCAAGTAATATCCATGTTCAAAGATCTGGCTGCTGTCACCAAACCACGCCAAAATCAAACCGAAAAGTTATAGAGTTTTTGCACCATTGGAAGTCTAATCTGAAACATGCCCAACGTCAACGACCTGTTTCACTTTCAGCCTCGGATTGTCGTTGCATTACGTCTCGATGTCGTATGTTTCGTCACAGTCGGCGCCTGCACTTCTCAAGCTTTGTTTCCTGTTCTTCTTCTTCTTCTTCCGGTGTGCCTCCTAGATTTATGACCATGAACCCCTCTCCTCCGCATAAGGCTGTGCAAAGTGCAACAGAAACAAGCTCGATTCTTCAAGCAAAACAAAAACACGCAACCATGCTCAAATGTTATGTCGTGCGATGGCTATGTCCCTGAGCGTCTTCGAGCCGCTATAAACAGCATGCGAAAAAGAAACATTTTAAATAAGAGCACGTGATGCCATGATTAGGCTGTGTGGCAAATAATCATTCGGATATGCATTATACTATATTTCACGCCTTCTATACACCACTACACTAATAGCCGGCATCCTCAAGCATGGTGACCACACGAGCCCAGTCGGCAATTGTCCATTCAAAGTCCAGCAGTACCTTGCCCACCGATCCACACCCAATTGCCACCAAGTCCAAGGCTCAAAAACGCTCAACCACAGCAGAAGCATCATCACACAGCGAATCTAAACGAGCAAAACACACGCTCACCTCCCCTCCACCACCACCATCACCACCACCACCATCTCCTCCTTCTTTCACGCTCCCTCCACCCCACCCATCCGCCATCACAATCCCGCTTAAATCACCCACGCACTACGGCCTAATCCAAGAACGCCTCGCCTCCCTCCACCCCACCCACCTATCCGCTCAAAACTTAACCTACGCTCTCCTGATCCAAGCAATCCTCTGGAACCAAACAACCGGACGCACCGCCCTCCCCGTACTACGCACACTACTGTCACTATATCCGAACCCGGAAGCACTAAGTCTTGCGCCCTTGGATGTGTTGAGGGAGATTCTGAGGCCGATTGGGCTGTACAATGTGCGTGCGAAGAGGTTGGTTGAATTTGCCAGGGTTTGGAACCAGGCGCCGCCGGGGAAGGGGAGAGTGTATCGGCCGAGGGGAAAGGGTTATGGGAGAGGAGCGGGCGGAAAGGGTGGTGATGAGGGTGAGGAAGGATGGGAGATAGCGCATTTACCTGGTGTAGGACCGTATGCGTTGGATAGTTGGCGGATGTTTGGTCGTGATGCTTTGGTTGGTAAGTATAGCGAGCATAGTATACCAGCCTTCCACCCTAACGATAGCGAGAACGACAACGAGGGGTCCAAAAGAGCTGAAAAGCCCGAAGAAAGAGAAGAAGAATGGAAGCGCGTGATACCCGGTGATAAAGATCTACGAGCTTGGATGATTTGGAGATGGAAGAAGGAGGGGTTTGAATATGATGTTTTGGCGGGGAGAAGAAAGAGGCAGATGACTATATTAGGACAGGAAAAGGTGGTGGAGGAGGAGGAGGAGGAGGAGGAGGAGAAGGAAATAGCGAAATAAGAGCAGTAAAAGGGTTAAGAGTATTGGATATCGAGTTTTTGCCCTGCGTGGAAAGCATTGTTTAAAGATTTCGCCGCAGCGGTAGGCAATCTACAGCGGTTTCAAGGATCTTGTGTTTGACCAACTTCTTAATTTGGAGATATTTTTGAAGCTGAGCAATGGCGATGATGAAATATACATGATTCGACATGTGGTTGTAGCCTTGAGAGATGCGTATGCTTTTCCAATGCCCTCATCTCCCACATAAACACAGCTGCGAATCTAACTCAGCTCTTTCTCTAGGTCACTCTTCTGCACAGCCTTTGGTAGTCTTGCAACGCACATCTCCCAACCAACTCCCATGCTAGATAGACCTCAACGATATCTCTCCAACCTCCCCCACATCTTCAATCACCACTTTCAGGCCTGCAGTCTCCGACCATTTCAAGCCTGCACCCTCTTTCCCGCCCTCTGACTCCCCTTCTTCTTGCCCAAACTCCTCCTCTCCGCATTCCTCGCCTTTCTCACGCCCTTCTTCCGCCACGCCAAAAACCTATCGCCTCGTTCAAACTGCTTGACATCCACGCCCGCCCGTTCCGCCGCACGTCCAAGCGAGTAATTCGACTCCCGATAGCTGTAATGGTTTCCAGGCATCATTGCCAGTGCTGAAGGCGGTAGTAGGCCAGACGCAGTACGGCGTTTGAGTTCTTTTAATGCTGCTTTGGATGGTGCGGCTGTTACGGGGATTTGGCCCATCGTTTGTATCGGTATATCTTCGACTTCGACTTCGATTTCTGCTTCTGCGTCTCCAATGTTTTCTGCGATGACATCTTTTCGTGGCGCCGCTACCATGTTCAATCGCCTTCGTCTTGCTGCGTTGAGCGGTGTCGGTAGTGTTTGCGTCTTGTCGAATACGACGCCGATGTACCGCTTCTTGGGGTCGACGCGGGGATTGCGGTAGTATTTGACGTAGCCGGCTTCGAGGGCGAAAATGGTGTGGTCACGGCCCAGACCGACGTTCTCGCCGGGATGCCAGAGGGTGCCTCGTTGGCGGAAGATTATGTTGCCTGGGATGACGTATTCATCTAAGGAGGAGAAGAAAGAAAGCGAGGGTTAGCTTTGATTTGAGGAAAGGATATGTGGATAGTGTTGGAGAAGAAAACATGGTGCGCGAGTGAGATGGTTTTCACGTACCACCAGTCTTCTTTGCACCTAATCTCTTTCCGGGTCCATTCTTGGGCCCATTGGCTCGTCCTGCTGTACCGTGCGAGGCGTGTCTGATTGATATTGTAGTTGGTGATGATGATACAGGTCGTAACCGAGCGCAAGCAGCGTCAAGAATTACTGGGCGCGAAGAATGGGCCAAGGAGAGAGTGGATAGTGCGCAAGCGAGTGCGCTTGGTCGTGGAAGAAGCATTGCGGGTTGTATGTTGTTATACTGATCGATGCAAGTGCTGCTTACAAGTTTGTTTCGATTTGAGATTTGATGCTTAGGGTTAGTCACGTGCAATTTTTAGAAGTTGTACGAAGTAGTAATGACCCTATGAAGAGAATACTAGATATACCAGGATAGGCATGATAGTAGTCCTTGCTCATTGGCTATAGACCTCGCTGTGCATGGCAGGGTCGGACTTCATTATAAGTCGAAGCTTAGAGCCAAATGTCACCAAACATTATCTAGAACATTTGTAATTTCATGATTCC
>Ga0160427_10001623_pt1 | contig 13775 bp, 15 predicted proteins | sample SolpanmetagenomL_FD_108194 | JGI IMG/M metagenome (GOLD analysis project Ga0160427, IMG submission 108194) | Solar panel surface microbial communities from Lawrence Berkeley National Laboratory, California, USA - L | ecosystem: Engineered > Built environment > Solar panel > Unclassified ...
GAGCTGCTGTGGATTTGGTGTGCCTCTTCCCATTCCACCTTGTTGCATCGCCTTCATTCCGCCCTTCATCTTCTTTGCCATCTGTGCCATCATTTTATGCTGTGTCAAAACGTCTTCGACCTCGCGAACTGATGTTCCAGATCCTCGAGCTATCCGTGTCATTCTTTCGGGTTGTGCAACAAACATCTTTCCATCTGAATCCAGTTCTTTTTCTGTCATACTGTCCATGATGTACATCATTCTTTTCAGTTTTATGCCACCCTCTTCGTCACCGACTTCACCCATCATATTTGACAGACCAGGAATCATGCCAGCCATTTTCGAAAGTGGTCCCATTTTCATGATATTGCTTAGCTGATCTCGTAGATCGCGAACGGCTAGTTTTCAAATCAGTTTTGAGTGTGTGTGTTTATAAGTAATTCAACTACTTACTGAAGATGCCCTCCGCTATGTGCTTCATCGTGTCTTTGTGGTCTAATTTCAACGATTGCACGTGTTCTACCAATCCCTGCATATCACCCATACCGAGCAGTTTCGATATATATCTCTGTGGCTCGAACTTTTCAAGATCTAGCATATGCTCACCAGTTCCAATAAAGACAATAGGCGTTGACGTTGCGGCTACACTACAAGAGAATTAGCATTCTAGTCTCAATTGGATCATTAAATGACCTACGCAGATATAGCACCACCACCCGCGGCATTTCCGTCCGTTTTTGTAATTATGATGGCACCAAAATCTGCACTCTCTTTGAAAGCTTTACTCTGAGCCTCTGCTTGTTGACCGATACTCGCATCCAGAACCATGATAGTCTGATCGGGTTTCACAGCTTCCTGTATCTGTACCATCTCTGCAAAAAGCTCCTTCTCTTGCCTATGTCTTCCGGATGTATCTACAATGATAATCTCAAATCTTTCTTTTCGAAATTTCTCCACACCTTCTCTCGAGACTTTTACGGGATCTGTTTCTGTGTATGAACCATAATATGGGATCTTGGCTTTTGTGGCGTTTTGTTTCAATTGGTCGAAGGCTCCTGCTCGGAATGTGTCGGCGCAGACAAGACATGCTTTGAATCCTCGAGCTTGGTACCATCGTGCGAGCTGTCCGCTATGTTAGTACAAAGATGGAATTTCCTCTTTTATAGTTGGTGCGCAATTTTGTATGACCTTTGTACACGATGTTGTCTTTCCTGAACCTTGTAAACCAACAAACATGATGATATTTGATTTGCCTTTCTTTGCCTTGTAGGGCTCTGAATGAGAATCCACCAGCCGACATAATTCGTCGAAAACAGCCTATCACTCGAGTCAACTGCCGCTTCCTTCATATTTATATGTTTCCTTCAGGCATAGATGGTGGAGGATCAGACTTTTTGTATAATTCGCTTTTTGTTGACACCTGATCCTAGCTCTTTGAAGTTGACGGACGATTTAATCGATTTACGTAGGCCAGCTACAAGTTTGACGTTGACATCTGCTTCGACCAGAGCATTACATATCTCCTTGATCATGGAATCGAAAGCCTGTTGTTTCGATGTTAGCAAGGATGGTCTCCAGAGGGAGATCTACAATCAAATTCGGAAGCTTGATGAAGTCTCTTGCCTTCTCATCCACCAGATTCGACCTGGTGAGATCTGAAACCGCTGCATTGATCCTCCGACCTAGATCGGCTAAAACCATGTTGGGCTGAGTGTGTTGTCAGTTTCGATAAATGGGGTTCTCGTAAGGGCGTCTGGTTGGTTTGTCTGTCTGTCGATGTGTCGGAGACTGTCCTGTGAAGTATGTTGGCTTTATGATGTATTGGTGATTGCTAGGTTGGTGGGGGAGTGAAGCTTGTGTCCAGTACCAAGCAGCTGTTGTTCAAGTTGTGTGTTCCTGGCAGAGTAAAGCATGTTTTGTTCCATCAGGTGTTCTTTCGCTAAAACTCTATTAATTATGAGATTGTAACCAGGTTGGATATATTCATTTATTTATTCAAATATCGTTTCTCTAAATTCAAGATCCGGCAATATCTCACATCGAGTATCCACTGACAACATCAAAGCATGCTAGGTTGAGACAGACAAGCATTCACAACAGGTTCCAATCACTCCTCATGTCCTACTAGATCAAGGATTCTCTGACCAGGAGCAAGTTTTTGGACAACCTCATTCTGTTCAATATCAACTACCAACCATCAATCAACATACGAAAAAACACACCGACAATGTCGCTCCGAATACTCAACCCTCTAAACCCTACACGGCCCTCCTCCATACACTCAGTCTCGTCAATCTTCTGTCCATGTACCCTGTTTCTCAATAATCAAGTCCGATATGCCAGTCAATTTGAAAAAGTGAACCGTCTCAGGAAAGCTGCCGAGAAACTCAAAGCAAAACGAAAAGTCAAGACTCATTTCACACAATACGATCTTAAAGATGCCGACCAATTCACACTTGTAGAGGCCATGCGGTATATAAAAGCGTTTGAAGTCGGGATGGATCCTTTGGGTGCGAAATACGATTTGGCAGTCAAAATACGGACGGGAAAAAGTGCACCGACGGTCAAGAATAGAATACGATTGCCGAGACCTGTGAAGACGGATTTGAGAATTTGTGTTTTTGCAGAAGGCAAGGCGGCAGAGCAGGCGCTTAAGGGGGGAGCATCGGTGGTGGGGTCGGCGGATCTTATTGAAGAGGTTTGTTTTTTCCGCCCATACTGAAACTATTACTCGATCACTCTCTCTTAATGATACTTATAACATATATTCAACATGATTATCATCTTTCCCCTACGAAAAAATCGATCAAAAGGCTAACTCGAAATAAACCACTCACCCTAGATAAAAAATGGTCGGCTAGATTTCGATCGTTGTATCGCGCACAAAGATATCTACCCAGAACTAAACAAAGCCAAACTCGGCAAAATTCTCGGACCCAAAGGAATGATGCCATCTGCAAAATTTGGTACCGTGGTCGCCGATACTGCAAAAGCGGTCAGGGATCTTGTCGGTAAATCAGAATATCGTGAACGGGCGGGTGTAATCCGTATGTCGGTAGGTCAACTTGGATTTACAGTAGACGAGCTCAAGCAGAATATCAAGGCATTTGTTGATGCTGTGAGATACGACTTGAGCCAATTTGAGGCACATGACAAGAGTATACACGAGGTAGTTTTGAACAGTTCGCACAGTCCTGGTTTTAGTTTGACTGGTGAGGTGAGATCAAAGAACCAGGAGGAGAAGGAGAAGGTAATAGCAAATGCATCGACGGAGACTAAGGATGTAGTACATAAGAGGGAGGAAACACCAAGCGTCATAACAGCGAGCGATGGATTGAATGTGGCTCTTTCTGCTTGATATCAGAATTTTCAAGTCAACGGAAGACCTATGTTACTGTAATAGAGGTAGTACAGTTCTTCGATTCTGACCCAACGACATGGAGTTTACATTCCAATAGTCAGCTTTATAGTTCCGAGTCGCACAAGCAAAGTGATTGAACTACACTTGACCTATGCCCACTACTCATGTGCCAATTGTAGAATAATAATTAACTATTGTATAATATATATGCTTGATTTACGTCGTCCTTATCCTCTATCTTGACTTGCCACCTTTCTCTCTTAATATCTTCAACGCTGCTGCTGCTTCACCCATTTTCTCCCATAGGCTCATTACTTTTAACAATCTCTCATCCCTTTCTCTTATAATCTCGGCACTTACTTCTCCGTCATCTCTAATGTTGACTCTGCATTCACGTGTAGCGCTGGAAAGATCCTCTATTATAGTCCTTTTCGACAGGGCGACTCGGGACGATTGTGCGAGGACGAATGGGTGCCTCTGAGGTAGTCTTGAAAGCATTTGCTGTAGGAGCAAATAGGATGATACAAGCTTTTGCAAACGTGGTGTGGCGGTCAAAATATTGACTGGTGTGGAGGAGGTCGAGTTGCTTGTTGCGGATATTTCCGAATCAAAGAGGAACGAGGTGGACGTAGCATTGTCGTCAGTATTGAGGAGCAATAGTGCTTCTAATGTCGAAAGATGATTTGCAAAGGCGAGAAGATTACGTGCAAGAGTCTAGAAGGCAACATTTATCTTAATGTTAACGAATTTTACTCAAGACATTGGGATCGACAACATGCGAAAGAGATAGTGAGAAGTGTAAAGAGAAAAGAAGAAGAAAATACCTTTTTCTTTGTGATATCATTCTTTGTCTGTAAACCAGCATCCATTTGATTGACGACGTCAACCAATTTACTCTTTACTCCCTCCACTTCTCTCGCAAAACCCAAAACACCCACCATCAAATCCTTCACCTTTCCATCTCCACCTTCAAGACTGCTACCCAAACGTACGAAATCAACATATTCTGTGTTGATCAAGTCTAGCAATTCCTTTTCCAAATCTTTCGATCGATTGCGCAACTCTAATCGCAAATCTTCGAGTGTTTGGTGACGATTATGTAGAGTGGAAAGGTATGCTGAAGCCGAGAAATCTGGTGCAGTAAAGGCAGAACGAGCTAGAGGCTGTGGGAATGGGAGGGATGAAAAATCATCGTCGTCGTCGTCGTCTTGTTCTTGTAACTTATTAATGTTGTAGTTGTTATTGATGTAATAAGCATCTTCGGTGATGAAGCGTGGAGAGCGAGAGAGCGGAGATCGCGACATGCGGGACTACTCTATTAAAGCAAGAAGGTCTGAGCTATATGAAATACCTAGGTAATTTGAAATGAGCTGTAAAACCTTAAGAAGCTCCTGTCGCGTGCTAGCTTAGCTGTGATAATACTAAGTAATTACTTACTTGCTTAAGTATGTGTGTATCATGAATCAAATTGAAGGCGGACCCATGCTATCCTTACCTAAGTGACTTACCTTGTGTTCACTGTAAGTTATGTATCGATTACCTACTAAGTAGGTACTCTTCTAGTCCTCTTAGAAGTCTCAATTGTAACTTTAGTGACTTGGCTTGATATGAATAAAGCTTATGGTGGCCCTTTCGCAAGTAGTCATTGATCAGATCAGCTTAATAAAGTATCTACTTAGTAATCGCTCAAATGTTTGTTTGCTCTATCCGAGCTGTTCGTTCGTTTTTCATAGATGTATGCTGAGTGCTTGACTGTCTGAGTAGAGTCAATATTGTTGGTAGAGTCAAGATCTATCTAGTACACCATTTAGATGGAGAGTTCAGTTGTAACATCGTGTGAGTACTTAGTAATAATGCCATATACTTATTGTATAAGTGTATCTTGCAAAGAAGGTCCGTGATCTAGACAAAACGGCAGGCATGCATTTCAACCAAGCCTTTTGTCTTTTCATTCCTAAAGTTCTTGGGGGTTTCTCTCAGCCGCAAACAACAAGACAATTCTAGCAATTCCGACATGCAAATCCATTCATCAAGCTACATGAACCTTTCGAAGAAGATCTTTATACAGTACAAGAATATGTACATTATTATCAAAGTTACCACATATATGGAGAATATGCTTCCTTCAAACAATTTTCAAGAGAATGGCCTTTTATCGAGCTTGGAAGAGACTATATCAAAGCGATAAACCCTATTTTAACAAGCCAGCAACTTCACACAACATTGATGGACACATCTAACTTGATATGATTTAGTGAAGTCGAAGCGAGCAAAAACGGAGAGCAAGTAAGTACTTAAGTAGGCTAAACCCAGAAGAGTGCAACTTTCTTGTTGCCCGGGGATTTGTCTAGCAGTACAGGCTGACTGGCTGGCTGGCTTGGAACTGGATCCGGGGGGGGGACAGAGGAAGAACACACACATTGCCATGACAACCAACCGTGCGCAAAATTACACGAACCCCCCGCCCAAAACAAATTGGCAGGGCAATAACAATGATACCGTCACTATTTAGATATATTCACGGCCAATCTATCAAAGCATTGAATAGCTGTCGCAAGGTTTCTCTCTCACCCGTACTTCTTCTTCCTTCCCTTTGACTCGGACTCGAAAAAAAACCATCATTGGCTTCTCTTTGCTTTCTACATATCTACTTTCTCGAATTGTAGTACAAGGTCAATCTATTCATCTGCTTCACGATTGTCTCAATTTTATCAACACATTCGTTCAATGCTTCACGCAAGATCCTGCCAAATTAACAACAAGAACATTATCATATAATCGTCTGCGACTGGATTTCGCTTCATCACTGTCACTATAGTAAACAAATACATCTATTGAATCATCATAAGGAAGCAAACAAGATTAATTTGACACGATCAAGAATATATACAAACCAGCATCTATCAGTCTTCGCATTATATCAAAGAAGATAAGATCTGTCTTGTCGCAGCCAATTTACAACAATGCAAGCTCCACCTCTACCAACAAGATTTCCATGCTGGGTAAAGGCGGTGTATTCGTGGAGTGGTGAAGTGCGATAGCCATTGCCCTATATAACTTGACCTGAGCTAACGTTTTCATAGACTAAAAGAGACTTGGGATTTGTTGAAGGAGATCTTATAGAATGTCTGAATGCCGGAGATGGATCATGGTGGATGGGCCGATTAAAGAGAGACAAACGTCTCATAGGCTTATTCCCAAGTAACTTTGTTGAGATGGTCGACGATCGAGCCGTGTCCCCAGCTCCACCGCAGATGAGAAACCAACCCCGCTCCAGAGCCACATCACCTGCACCACCTCACCATCAGCATTATGGACATGACGGAGGTTACTCGCGAGCAGCCTCACCACAGCCTCCGCATAATAACCAATACTCTCGAGTGGCCTCACCAAATCCATATCACCAAGCTAGAGGTGTCTCCCCAAATCCTTACCAGCAAAATCGAGGTGTGTCGCCCAACCCTTATCAACAAAACCGTGGCACATCACCAAACCCATATCAACAAGCAAGAGGAGTGTCTCCAAATCCATATCAAAATGGTCAGGATGCAGACTTCTATCAACAAAACAGGGCTAGATCACCTAATCCTCACCAACAACAGAGGGCACCTAATCCATATCAAGTTCAAAGAAGCAGATCTCCAAATCCTGTTCAACAAATGAGAGCGGCCTCACCAAACCCCCAAATGATGCGAGGTGCATCTCCCAATCCTTATCAAAGGAGTGCTTCGCCAAATCCGCAACAGTATGCTGGGTCATTTGATCCATACCAACAGAATCGAGGCGTATCTCCGAACCCATATCAGCAACAGCGTGCTCCATCACCTTACCAACCTGTTCAATATCAACAAGCGCGCCCGGTGACTCCAAATACCTATAGTATACCACGAGCTACAACTCCAAACCCACAAAAGCAAGGCCCTTCACCTTCTCCCTTCCATATGCCTCAGAGGGCAGTCTCTCCAAATCCATACAGAGCGGTTTCACCTGCACCTTCCGCTCATCAATATCGTGCATATACTCCTCAACCAGTAGAAGATACAATTTCTCCACCTCCTCCTCCGCCACAGCATCGAAACTCACACTTTCAGCGATCTGCTTCCCCTGCTCCATCATTCAATCAGCAAAACGGCCGGCTCTCTCCAATGCCATCCAGAGGCCCATCACCTGCGCCTTCACCCAACATGCCTGCGAATACTCCTAGTCCTTTAAGAAGCGCAATGGAAGACATCATGTCTAGTCTAGAGGGTATGAGTGTCCACGGTAGTAATTACGACGATGATAGTAGAGATCTCTCCAGAGTACCATTCTCACCTGATGACTACAAGACTTCACCCTCTAAACCACCTCGGCCACAATCATCAATGGGATCAAGAAATCAATCTTATGAACCTACGTACCACACCAACAATTCTGGAGAATTTCCTATCGCTCCCAAGCCTACTGGTATATCAAACTATGTAGAAAAGATGGAAGAGACTTTACGAAAGCTGCAATTGTCACACAGCTCTTCAGAGGGGCTCAGCGAGCAGGGTTCATACTCTTCCAACCCATCAGCTCCAAGACAATACGATTCCAGACCTAAATCATCAATGAGGACAGAAAACCAGCCGTCACCCTGGGACCTCAATAGCAAGGCTCGAGAAAGACCTGGTCTCTCTCGTCATAGCACTATCCTCTCCAACTCTTCCTCAGCGGTGTTTTCTCAAGCTAGTGGCACGTCGACATCCACCGCTGCGACTAGTGTTAGTCTGATGAGTGGCATGAGTGCTGGTGGTTTCAGTGCGACTAGTGCGGGAAGTTTAGCTCGACGGAAATTTAAAGCGATGAGTATGATCGACACACAAAACCAAAATCAAACTAAAAGGAAAGGTCAGTCGTCTTTCGACCAGATGGGTTTAATGGAATCGCCATCCTCCGGAAACAGAGGGTACACATTTCATTCTGGAGAAAGCACGAGCTCTTTAACAAGACCTGTAATGGATAGAACTTGGGGATCAAACGAAAGCTCTTCTCCTAGCCTCCTTGGTGGTCTAACACTACCTACAAGTCCTCAAAAGAAGAAGAGTGGATTGTTGAAGAAGATAATAGGCACGGCTAAGGCAGCGACTGCCACTGCTAGGTCTATTGCACCCACTTCGTATGAGCCAGATGCCCAAAGCTATGTTTCATCAAGAATAGTTGGAATTGCTGGTGGTAGTGGTAGTGGGAGTGTGACTTCACAGGAGAAGCCCCAGGATTGGGTTCAAGTGAGACGGGATGTTGCAAGGTCTAATACGCTCTCAAGGAACGAGCGTGCCGAGCGTCAAGAAAAGCAGGAGATGATGGATCAGACAACTTTGAACCCGGTGGAGTCATTGCAGATGGATGTTGATGGAGATGAAGCCGCAGACGGAGGCATTGTCGACAGTCCTGTCAGTATTGCGGATATCAACATGACGCACGTAGACAAGTCAGCTAGATTTGTGTCATCCCTGCCATCAGGAACTACTCCCGCTATCCTAGCGAATTCACACCTTTGTCGGCCACATCGGTCTGAGATTCAGAAGTTGCGTGCAATTTATACATGGGTTGCAGAGAAGATCTCATGGGACAGGCCTATAGGTCCCATAAGTGATTCGCCCATACTTGGTCATAAAGAGATGATAGATGCTCGAAGAGTAATACAAAATCTTAGAGGCACGTCAGAGGAAGTTGCCGTCCTTGTTATGCAGATGTGCCACTCTGTCGGAATTGCTTGTGAGGTTGTTCGTGGTTACCTGAAAGTTCAAGGAGAAGCCTCGGACGTTGATACATTGCCCCGTCCCAACCATTACTGGAATGCGGTTATAGTCGATGGCGAATGGCGCATCCTGGATGCTTCACTCGCAAGCCCAACACATCCTCGAAGATCCCATTTCAGTGCTGCTCCAAACAATACAGCAGAGTTCTTCTACTTCCTGACAAAACCCTCTCAAGCCTGCTATACACATATACCTCTAATTCCAGCTCAACAACACATAGTGCCTCCACTACCCCATGCAATTCTCATGGCTCTACCTTGTGCATGCCCAAGTTACTTTACCAAGAGTTTAGAGCTCATCAATTTCGACACATCTCTCCTTAGGATCGAAGGCTTGGAAATTGTTCAAATCGATTTCACTGTTCCAGTCGACATCGAGTGTACAGCTGAAGTAGAGGCAAATGGTTTCGCTGTTGATCTTGATGGAGACGTTTTTGAGAGTGGAGATATGGTAAGGAAGTCAGCGCTATGTCAAGTGACATGGGAGGGCAACTCTGGCAAAACATATCGAGTCAAAGCCGTTCTCCCTGGTGATGAAGGACAAGGAACACTCAAAATCTATGCTGGTCCTCGTGGGCTGATGGTAAGTCATGAACTCTACATCCAATCTCATTCAATTTATACTAACAAACCAATGTAGCATTCCATAAAAGACAATCCACATCCCCTTGCCTTCACTCTCCCCATCACACATATAGGTGACAACCCATCATACAACTTTGTTACTCGCCACCCTACACCTCACGCTCAACGTCATGATTTATATGTCATTCAACCGCAGAATCTTCGCCTTGCTGTAGACAACACGTTTGTATTTGCCGTTCGTCAACATGCTTCAACGCTGCAAGTTTCACCTCATGTCAATGATTTCAATAAAGATAAACCTGCAAAGTTGGCTTTACAATCTCCATTAGGCAAAATAATTCGACTACAGCGGAAGCCTGACACTATTGGTAGTGAAGCAGGATCCGTTTATGAGACAATCCTGAAGTGTCAAGAGAAGGGCACTTGGAGAGGTCTTGTCCTCGCTGATCGAAGTGCTAGATGGTGTGTCTTTGCAGAATGGGTTTGCGTGTAAAGCATAGTCGACTATTTTGAGTTCTTCTTCCTCCTTGATGATTATGATGATCCTGGTAAACTGGAGTTTTTCGGTGTCCATTTTCCACTCTCTATTCCTCCTTTTACCACTTCCCAACTAAGAAATAACAACGAAGCCCTCATGATGTTTCCGAGCTACAAGTACTTATACGCCATGATGCACCAGTAACTGCTTTTTGGACATCTTTCACAACTTTGTACTTGAGTTTCATCTGTTATCTTATTTTACCTTTCTTATATAGCCACTTGGCTAGGAGTTCCAGGCCCTTTGTGTTCGATTCGTCACGTTTCTATTCATGTTTACTGTACGTTTATACAATCTCCTTCTCCTTGTTTAGCGGGCGAATACCCCATTTCTTCATCTTCTTGTCTTTGAACTTCATTTACTTTTTCCTTTTCCCAGCAAAAGCTTATGGCTTCGATTTTTAATATCTTGTTCTCATGCTCTTCCTCTTTTTGCTAGTCACAGCATATTTTCCATAATGATCAAGATGGTGTTGGCGTTTCTGTCTTTTACTGGTTGTGTTTTATGTCATCTTTTTCTTCTTCCGCGTTTCCTTTTCTTTCAAAATGATTATCGGTAGTTTTCAAGTTCTTGATATTAACAAAAGAATCATATATGTTCTCTCTTCACATAAGATGCTTCCCTATGCCACCTAAAGAGTTGCAAGAATGAGTTCCCATTTCAGAAGATTTTTCATTGTGATAGGGTGTAGTTCATGTGCATGCATATAATATCCTCTTCAAAGTTTCCAATTCTCTCTTAGGTGGAAGACCATCGTCTTAAGTAGCGAGTTCTGCACACTGACCAGTTAAATCAATTTTTATAGACTCAAATGACCGCAAATTGGCATACTAGCTTCCTAATGCTCTGTGATTACGTGTGTTTTATTTCTACATAGTTCGTCCTTTATTATCCCTCAGGTGTTTTTGGATGGAACTTAGCAGAACGCATTCACTACTGAGATAGTGTGATGCAAATACAACATGATGACAACATGTTAACTTAGTGAAACATGGTACAGCTATAGGTCCTAGGACCATATAGCAGTCGCGCATTATGCCTTGGTAGTAGATTTTCGTTGTAAAACTCGTACTCTGGTAGACAACTTTTGGTATGGCAAAAGATTTAAAGTGTCCAAAATGAAGATTACCTCTTTGTAAAGAATTCAATAAGACGCCGAGCTAGGAGAAATAAAACACAAAGCAGAGAAATTGGAGCTGCTATGGTTGTCTAGACGTCTATGGATATGTTCACTCCGTGCCCATTACCACTGTTGCACACATACGTGTCATGACTGATTGAATTATTGTTGATAGTATGAAAGTATATAAAGCGATGTGCTGTTCGAATTTCAATGTTAGTATGTCATTCATTAAGATGTCTGACAATTTATTTCATATTCTTTCAACGTCCTTAGTTCATAAGATACTTGAAGGTGTATTTATGAACATGTACACATATATGGATCAGCGCCTTGTAATAGAATAGAGCGCGCCAAAATAATTATAGTAGTAACATTCAACACAAGGTAACCAAATTGGGTGTAGTTTTCTACATGTGTCAGAGTCTCAAAGGTATCAATTTCCCCAAACTACAGTTTCGTTTTAATATTCTTAATATACCAAACAGTTATCAAATGCGTTTGTTATTTGATAACATGTATGGAAAACTATATTGTTACATATATGTCAACCGCGAGCCGCTCAGCTCGCTCCCCAATATCATACAGCAACCCACACAAGCTAAAAGAACTAAGTAGGCTGAATAAACCCGCACTCCCTATGCACAGACATGCGCACTTATAACGAAAAAAAAAGGATCCAAAATGATCCGTGATGAGCGCATTAGAACAGATGTGACGCCGACTCCTGGTCCGTCGAGGACATTATGCAGAGGTAAATATGGTTGTAATTACGTGGGAGGAAAATATTTGTATATGTGACAAAAGTAGAGGTCGGTCTAATTTGAGCTGTGCTCAGCAAATCGATCCATTTGCATACGAGTATACTCAAAGATGTCTTTGGCATATTGTTGTCTTGGGCTCATTGGTTCCATGTTGTCATCTGACCAATTATGTGGGACCTCTGAGAAGCTGAGGTCTGAGCCTGGTGATGATAGATCGTTTGATGTAGAGTAGCCGTTTGTGGAGTATCCGTTTGTTTGAACAGATGAGGCTTGGTTTGCGTATGTAGTGGAAGACATTTCGATTTGAATTTATTTGGATATTTGTGGATATTTGTTGGTTTATGCTTATTTAAGTGATATTGTGCTTTTGAGGGGCGCTTTGATGTATGTTTGGAGTATTTAGTATAGATGTAGGGATGGATGCTCTGAAAGTTGTTGATATCGACTTCAAATAGTGAGGACATTAGTGGTTTATATTTCAAATTCCATACAGTCGACATAATCAAAAATAAGACTAAGGCAGACAAGATCATGGTGAATCGACCGGATCTACCAACCGTAGTGGGTCTAACACAGCCGATCAATCAATAAACATTATCAGCATCATAGCCTGCATTGGTCCTGTCGTGAAAGAAGCAAGCGAGCGACGTCAGCCAGGTTGCTCAATAAGCATTAGCGCTTTAGTGATGGATAAGTGATAATATTGGGTAGTTTGATGATGAGATGGATGCTACCTGATAATCATCATCATTGCCATCATAGTGCGTCTGGTGTGTGCCAATTGCTCTTTCCTCATATTTTCTTGTTTGATTTTGGTGATAAGAGAGAGCTATTTTGATATTATGATCTGCATTACACATACCGAAATGGGGAAGGCCGCGAAGATAATTCATCATTGCCGCATTATCATCACAAGACGGCAGCTAATTCCATGAGTAAAAGCTGTAATCAGGCTATGTTTGGGTGGTTGGGAAGGAGTTAATTGTTGATGTGCTCACGACTACGCGTGGGATATTCATGCCCCTGGCGTCATAATGCCAAGACAAAAAAGTGTGCCCAAAGGAGCCTATGACACAGGATGACGAGGATCGGCAGCCAACTTTTTGGTACTGAAACAACCCTGGTCGCTATCTTCCCTTTTCCTCGTTTGTCAGGGTCCAAAGGTTGACAAGCGTCATTTTCGGCCGCCAAATAGTGCCTCCCAAACTATCTTTGGACTAGAAGGCTGACAATCCCATTCTTTGTCCATTGACCAGTTTGTGGAGAGGCCTTTTCTGATTGGCTTCTGCTGCTCGCCAGTTTGGAAAGTGGGCTGCATGCACATGCAAGCATGTAAGGTTGAGGTTTTAAGGGCTCAGTTTTCAATGCTCTCCACTGCTACACCAAGTCGTCGTCCCCGACATCATACTCAGCACATCTCTTGGTCTGGGTGATCCTTGCCCTTTTGCCCCTGGTTCATAATTTTGTCACGTAGGAGAATGGTTCGATCCGTATTTTAGAGCGATATTTAGCGTGGAGGCTGTTCAAATCGAATTCGGGATAACCATTAATCCCCTTCCGTCATCAACGGTTGCACTACAGCACTGCAAATTAAAAAGCCTGAACTATGATATCAGACTCAAAGGAAAAAAAGGGAAGAGGAAAAA
>Ga0160427_10001624_pt1 | contig 13761 bp, 13 predicted proteins | sample SolpanmetagenomL_FD_108194 | JGI IMG/M metagenome (GOLD analysis project Ga0160427, IMG submission 108194) | Solar panel surface microbial communities from Lawrence Berkeley National Laboratory, California, USA - L | ecosystem: Engineered > Built environment > Solar panel > Unclassified ...
CGGCATCCGGGGCATCGAGGGCAAGATCCGGGCGGCGCAGTACGCCCGCACGCACGGGGTGCCGTACCTGGGCATCTGCCTGGGCATGCAGATCGCGGTGATCGAGTACGCCCGCAACGTGGTCGGGCTGGAAGGCGCCAACAGCACCGAGTTCGACGAGTACGCGCCGCACAAGCTGATCGACCTGATGCCCGAGCAGCTCGAAACCGCCGGCCTGGGCGGCACCATGCGCCTGGGCGACTGGCCGATGAGCCTGCAGACGGGCAGCACCATCGCCGGGCTGTACGGCGTGCCGGCGGGCGGCACGGTGATGGAGCGCCACCGCCACCGCTACGAGGTGAACCCGAAATACGTGTCTCAGCTTCAGGACGCCGGCCTCATCATCTCCGGCGTGACGCCCGGCATGGCGGGGCGCGGCGCCGGGCTGGTCGAGAGCATCGAGCTGAAAGACCACCCGTTCTTCGTGGCGATGCAGGCGCACCCCGAGTTCAAGAGCCGCCCGATGCGGCCGAGCCCGCCGTTTGCCGGATTTATCGCGGCGTCGCTCGGGAAGTAGGCGGCCGGACAACCAGGGTTTCAGTCGACGGGCGGCCGGCGTGAGCTGCCCGTCGCGCGTTGCGCCGCTGTCCAGGCTTGCCCGCGCTCACGCCCCGGCGCTAGCATGAGGCGCTGTGAATTCAGGCCGTACTCGACAGGAGGTGATGACGTGAAACCGGAAGCCGAACCGCCCAGTTTGGGCCATTCAACTCCCCCCACCACGCCCCATCACCCCTGGAGGACGCGTCATGTTTCACCTTGCCCCACCCGGCCCTGAGCCGGTTCTGTTCAGGCTGGCCCGCCGATGCTGACCTATTACCGCAGCATCGGCGGCAAGCTCAACATCGCCGACAAGTACAGTGACGGCTGCTGGATCGACGTGCAGCGCCCCAGCGCCGAGGAACTGGCGATCGTCAGCCGTGAGACCGGCATCGAGATCGACTATCTCTCGTATCCGCTCGACCCCGACGAGCGCAGCCGCTTCGAGCGCGAGGACGGGCAACTGCTGATCATCATGCAGACCAGCTACCGCCTCGGCGCCGACTCCGACATTCCCTTCGACACGGTGCCGCTGGGCATCATGCACACCGACCACTGCCTCGTGACCGTGTGTTCCCAGGAGAATCCGCTGGTGCGCGACCTCGTGTCGGGCCTGATGAAGACGGTGCACACCGCCAAGAAGAACCGCCTGACGCTGCAGCTGTTCCTGCGCAATGCCCAGCGCTTCCTGATCGACGTGCGCCAGATCAACAAGCAGGTCGACCGCACCGAGGACCGGCTGGAGTCGAGCACCCAGAACAAGGAACTGCTCGAACTGCTGCGGCTCGAAAAGAGCCTCGTGTACTTCATGACCGCCCTCAAGGCCAACGAGCTGATGATGGAGCGGGTCAAGCGCGACCGCATCTTCGAGATGTACGAGGAAGACGCCGACCTGCTCGACGACGTGCTGATCGAAAATCTGCAGGCCATCGAGATGGTGGGCATCGCCAGCAACATTCTGACCAGCATGAGCGGCACCTTCGCCAGCGTCATCAACAACAACGTCAACCAGGTGGTCAAGCTGCTCACCGTGACCACCATCCTGGTCGCCATTCCCACGCTCATCACGGGCGTGTTCGGCATGAACGTGCCGATTCCCTACCAGACACACCCGTACATGTTCGCGGTGGTGATCGCCCTGATGGTGGGGGTCAGCGGGCTGCTGGCGTATCTGTTCTACAAGTGGCGGCTGTTCTGACCGGGTGAAAAGTGTCCGGGGGCCGGTCAGTAGCGCTGTTCGGGCGTGCGCGCCAGACTGGCCGTCCACAGGGCCAGAAGTTCCTTCAGGTCGTCGGCCGCGACCTCGCCGTTCGGGCCCGGTTGAAGCAGGTCGAGGACCTCGAAGCGGAAGCTGGCCTCTCCGTCCCGGTTCCAGTCGTGCTGCAGCGCGAGGTTCCGGTGGCGTTTCCATTCGAGTTCCATGCGGGTGCGGTTCAGCGCGGCCTTGAGGTGAGGGCTGCTGCCCAGCAGGCTGCGGCCCGACGGCAGGTGGGTGACGCGGTACACGCCGGCGTCGGGGGTGAAGCCCTTGTATCCGCGCGAGGTGGGCAGGTCGGTCATGCCGGCTGCCTCTGGCCGACCCGCCGGGAAGACGCGGAGCTGAAGACCACGAGACTCAGGCAGAGCGCGGCGCTGGCGGCGAAGAAGGCGATTCCCGGCACATGGGGAACGGTGTTCGGCAGGGCGTAGCGTGAAAACAGGGTGGTGGCCAGCAGCGGACCCACGATGGCGCACAGCGATCCCAGGCCGGCCAGGGCGCCCTGGACCGCGCCCTGCGCCTCCGGCTCGACCTTCCCGGCCATGATCGCCTGCAGCGGCGGAAGGGCGAGGCCGCCGAGCGCCGCCACGGGCATGATGGCGAACACCATCCAGCCGTGCGTGGCCAGGCCGTACAGCAGGTTGCCGACGACGCCCACCAGGCTGCCCGCCATGAAGGTGCGGTGCGGCCCCCAGCGGCGCAGGACGATGGGCAGCAGGGCCACCTGAACCGGAATGCCGACGAGGCCGGCCAGCGTGAGCGCCAGACCGTTGGCACCGGTGCTCCAGCCGTAGCGGGTGAGGCCGTTGAGCACCCAGGTGCTCGTCAGGAACTGGAAGGCGAGGGTGGCGAACACCAGCACCACCGCGAGGCGGGACAGTCCGGGCGTGCGGCCGAGCAGCGTCAGGGACCTGAGCGGCACGAGCGTGCGCAGGTCGAACGACGTTCGGACGCCGTGCCTGGACTCGGGCAGCACCAGCAGCCCGTAGAGAAAATTCAGTACCGCCAGCATCGCTGAGACGATGAACGGCAGGCGCAGGCCGTACTGCCCCAGCAGGCCGCCGAGGGCTGGCCCGATGATCAGCCCGAGGCTGAATGCGGCGCCCGCGAGGCCGAAGTGACGGGCCCGCGTCTCGGGAGTGCTGACGTCGGCCACGTAGGCGTAGGCCACCCCGATGGTGCCTCCACCGATTCCGCCGAGGGTCCGGGCGACGAACAGCCATCCGAGCGAAGGGGCGAACACCGCCAGGGCGTACGCGAGGCCGGTGAGCGCCGTACCGGCGAGCAGGACCGGCCGCCGTCCGAAGCGGTCCGAGAGCGCGCCGAGCGTCGGTGCGGTCAGCAGTCCGGCCATGGCGTAGAGGGCAATCTGAATGCCGAGTTCTCTGGCCACCAGGGCCGGACCGGCCAACTGGCCTACCAGAGCGGGCACCACAGGGATGATGACGCCCAGCCCGATCATGTCGAGGACCAGGGTGACGAAGATGAAGGGGAGACCGGCGGGACGGGAACGGGACATGAACGACCTCCTGCGTGTGTGAGCCACACCAAGGACACCTCGGTGACAGGCGTCACCTGGGAAGACGAATGTTGTCGGTAGAAGTGGGGAACAGTCGGCGGGCTGAGCGTCTGGAGCCGGAGAGATGCGAATGAACGGACTGTGCCGCATCGGTGCGAGGAGACAGCACAGGCGGGTTCAGACCATGCACTTGTCAGACGTGGTTCTCACGCCGGGCACACCTTCGCCTGCTCCTGAATATTATCCGGATAATATTTGGTTGTCAATATTACCCAGGTAAATTTAGAACTGTGTCGGGTGTGGTGTGTCCTGAATCCGTGGTGGTCCCGGTTCACGTCCGCGACTGGGCGATCTCGTTCAGACGCACAGCCTGGTGAGGGTCAGAGTGGCAGCATCATGGCTTCCAGAAGAATTCTCGCGGTTGGAGCGGTGCTGCTGGTGGGTGTCCTGTCGCTGCGGGCCTGGGCCCAGTCGAGGTCGGCCAGGGCCAGTCGGGACCGATATGCCTCGGTGCACTCCGGGACGGACCAATGGATGCTGGCGACCAGCACGGCCGCCCGGTTCCCGACGGTCAGCGGCTCGAACCTGGAGCGCCGGGACTTCAACCTTCCCGCCGACTTCGAGGGCGACCTGAATCTGGTGGCGGTGGCCTTTCTGCGAGAGCACCAGGACCTCATCGACACCTGGGCGGCGACCGCCGAGCGGCTGACCCAGGCCGATTCCAGGCTGCGGTTTTACGAGGTGCCGGTGCTGTCCGAGGCCAACGGCATGTTCAGCTTCTTCATCGACGGCGGCATGCGGGCGGGCATTCCCAGCCGGGCCACCCGCGAGGCCACCATCACGCTCTACACCGACCGTGAAGCGTTTCTGAAAACCGCCGGACTGCCCGGGCCGCAGACCATCTACCTGCTGCTCACCGACCGCACGGGGAAGATCTTCTGGCGGGGTCAGGGGGCCTGCACCGAGGCCCAGAGCGCGTCGCTCGAAGAGGCGATCCGCACAGCGGGCCGGTAGCGCCTCCGGCGGGCCGTTCGGGAAAGCGCTTCTCGGCCGCGCCTTGTCCCTGGCGCGCGTCTCTCCACTCGGCTACCCTGCATTCTGATGAGCGGCGGACCGGGAGGAAGATCGGCAGCGGGAACGGACCACCTGGCCGAAGCGGCGAGCAGGGCCGTCCGGTCGATCCGGCCCCGGCAGGTGCTCACCGTTTCGCGCCCCGCACTCTGGATCAACACGGTCGGGGTGCTCGTGACCGGGCTGTGGCTGTGCGGTCAGCTCTCCACGCTGAACCCCGCCTTCTGGCTGCTGCTGCTGTACCTGACGCTGCCGTACAACCTGTTGATCTATGGCCTGAACGACCTCTCCGACCGGGCTGAAGACGCCCTGAGTACGCGCAAGGGCGGCTGGCAGGGCGCGCGCGTGCAGGCCGCCGAGACGACCCCGCTGCTGTTCTGGATTCTGGGACTCAACCTGCCGTTCCTGCTGCTGTTTGCGTGGCTCCTGCCGCTGCCGGCCCTGGGACTGCTGCTGCTGAGCGCGGCCCTGTTTGCCGGATACAGCCTGTCCCCGGTGCGCTTCAAGGCGCGGCCGCTGCTCGACGGCCTGTCGAACGTGGCCTACGCCTTGCCGCTCGTTTTGCCCGCGCTGCTGCTGGGGCGGCCCGTTCCCGTCTGGGCGCTGCTGGCACTGTGCGCCTACTCGGTGGGAAAACACGCCTTCGACGCCGCCCAGGACAGCGAGAGCGACCGCGAGGCGGGCCTGAACACCACAGCGGTCTGGCTGGGGATGCGTGGCACGGCGCTGTACTCGCTGTGCTGGTTCGTGCTGGCCGGGGCACTGCTGTGGCCGCTCAGCCGCCTGAGTTCCGGCGTGCTGCTGCTGGTGTGCGGCGGCATGGCCCTGCGGCTGTGGCAGCGGCCCACGCCCGCTGAGGCCGCGCGGCTCTATCCGCTCAGCATCGTCACGCCCTGGATCGTGGGCGGGGTGAGCGGGGTGCAGCTGGTGTACCTGCTCGTGCGGGGCCTGTATTAAAGCCGCTGTCAGGCCCGGTTCGGTCGGGATCATCGGCGGCGGCGTCGCCGGGTTGAGCCTCGCCGCACTTCTGGCCCAGCGCGGTCTGGCGGTCACGGTCTACGAGGCGCACGAGCCGGGCGGCAAGCTGCGCCGCTTCACGCACGGCGGGCTGGACTTCGACACCGGGCCGAGCCTGTTCACCTTTCCGGGCGTCTGGCGAACGCTGCTCTCGCGGCTGAACGAACCGGACCCGCTCGACCTGCGGCCGCTGCCGGGTGGGCTGGGGATGCACCACACGCCGTTCGGAAGCGTGCCGCTGCCGGTGCCGCCGGGTCACCCGCTGTTTCCGCACTGGGAGCGCTACGTGCACGAGGTGGCCCCGCTGCTGCCGCACATCGAGACGCTGCTCACCACTCCGCCCCGCCTGAATTCCGCCGCGTTTCTGCGGGCCAGCAGCGCCCTGGCCCGCGTCACAGTGCCGCACCTGAGCGCCGAGGGCTGGCTGCGTTCGCGCCGGTTTCCACCCGCTCTGCACCACGCGCTGGCGGTGCACTCGCTCAATGCCGGCGTCGGGCCGCGTCAGGGCAGCGTGCTGTACGCCCTGCTCCCGGCGCTGATGGCGGGCGGCGTGTTCCGGCCGGCTGGGGGCATGGGCGCACTGACCGGCGCCCTGCTGGCCTTCTGCGCGGCGCGCGGCGTGCAGGTGCTCGCCCAGATCCCCGTCACCGACCTGCGGGCGCTGACGCACCACGACCGCATCGTCAGCGCGATAGACCCTTCACGGCTGGCCCGGCTGTTGGGTGAGCGCCCGCCGGATCGCCCCCTGACCGTTTCCGGGACGGCCCTGTACGCCCGGCTGCCGCCGCACCTCGTCGGCCGGTTGCCTCCTACCAGCGTGGTCACGCCGTCCGACTACCCGCGCTTCGCCGCCGCCGTCTCGGCCCGTGCCCTGCCGCCGGACACGCTGGCCCTCGTACACGCCGACGCCGAGGTGCCGGGAGAGGAGCGGCTGGCGCTGCTGCTCACCGCCCCGGCGAGTGGCCGCGCCTACGGCCCTGAGCATCCCTGGGTTCGAGGTCAGGTGCGGCGCGTGGAGGAGGCGCTGGGCGTCGGTGACCTGCTCGGCGGCGAGGTTCTGGCACTCACGCCAGAGTATTTCGCTCGGGGTGGAGCGACGGGCGGCGCGATCTACGGACAGGCGTGGCCGGCCTGGAGAAGCGGGCCGCTACATCCGCAGCCGTACCGGCGCTCTGAGCGGCTGTGGCAGGTGGGCACCGGCGTACATCCTGGCGGCGGCCTGCCGGCGGTGCTGGGCGGCGCCCTGATCGTGGACCGGCTGATGGGCCGCGTTCCCCGTTCCGGACATCTGTGCGACACTGACCGCCATGACACAACCCAGTGACGGTTCCGCCAGTGATGACCGAGTGCGTGCCCTGCTGCTGACCCAGGCTGAAGACAAGGCGGTCACGGCCCGACTGAGAGACGACCTGACCCTGGCCGATCTGCCGCAGGGCGAGGTGCTGGTGGGAGTTGAGGCGTCGAGCCTGAACTACAAGGATGGGCTGGCGGTGCTGGGGAAACCCGGCGTGGTGCGCAAGTACCCGATGGTGCCCGGCATCGACCTCGCCGGCAGCGTGCTGGAGTCGTCGGACGCGCGCTTCAAGCCCGGAGACGCGGTGCTGCTCACCGGCTGGGGCGTGGGCGAGGGGCACTGGGGCGGCTACGCCAGCCACGCGCGCGTGAAGGCCGACTGGCTCACCCACCGCCCGGCGGGCATGGACGCGAAAAAGGCGATGGCGCTCGGCACGGCGGGCCTCACGGCGATGCTGTGCGTCCTCGCCCTCGAAGCGCACGGCCTGACGCCCGGGCAGGGCGAGGTGGCGGTCACGGGAGCGTCGGGCGGCGTGGGCAGCGTGGCGGTGGCCCTGCTGGCCCAGGCCGGCTATACGGTGGTGGCCTCGACCGGGCGCACCGAGGAGGAGGCGTACCTGCGTCAGCTGGGGGCGAGCGAGATCATTCCGCGCAGCCTGCTGAGCGACATGAAGCGCCCGCTGGAGAAGGAGCGCTTCGCCGCCGGCATCGACTCGGCAGGCGGTTCGACGCTGGCCGGGCTGCTGGCCTCGACCAGACGGGCTGGAGCGGTGGCGGCCTGCGGGCTGGCCCAGAGCGCCGAGCTGCAGACCACCGTGCTGCCGTTCATCCTGCGCGGCGTGGCCCTGCTGGGCGTCGACAGCGTGATGTGCCCGCCCGAGCTGCGGGAGCGTGCCTGGGAGCGGCTGAACCGTGAGGTGCCGCAGGCGCTCTACACCGAGGGTGTGCGCGAGGTGCCGCTCGCCGAGGTGCAGGCGCAGGCCGAGAAAATTCTGGCCGGACAGGTGCGCGGGCGCACGGTGGTCATTCCCTGATACGGAAAGCCTGCTGCCCGGCGCCGTTCCGAGGCGACTTCTACGCGATCCTCACTGTCTCCGGGTCGAAATCGGGCTCCGGAAACTGCGGGTCCATTTCCTCCAGCGTCTCGAGCAGCAGCCGGGTGATCAGGTCGTTCCTGAACCACTTGTGGTCGGCGGGAATCACGTACCAGGGGGCCGCCTTGGTGCTGGTGGCGTTGAGCGCGTCCTGGTAGGCGCGGGTGTAGTCGTCCCACAGGGCACGCTCTTTGAGGTCGCCGACGTTGAACTTCCAGCGCTTCTCGGGGTCGTCCAGACGGGCCTGCAGCCGCTCCTTCTGCTCGTCCTCGCTGATGTGTAGGTACACCTTCACGACGCGGGTGCCCCGGCTCGCCAGCAGTTCCTCGAAGGCCCGGATGTGGCCGTAGCGTGCTTCGGCCTCCTTCTTGTCGATCAGACCGTGCACGCGCGTCACCAGCACGTCCTCGTAGTGTGAGCGGTTGAACACCGCGATCATGCCGGCGGCGGGCGCCTGGGCGTGAATGCGCCACAGGAAGTCATGGCGCAGCTCCTCGGAGGTGGGCACCTTGAAGCTGTGTACCATCACGCCCTGAGGATTGAGGCCCCCGAACACGTGCTCGACGGTGCCGTCCTTGCCGCCGGCGTCTCTGGCCTGCAAGACCAGCAGCAGGCTCTGTTTGCCCTCGGCGTAGAGCCGCTCCTGCAGCGCGGCGATCTTCGGCAGGCGTTCGGCGATGCGGGCTTTCGCCTCTTCCTCGGTGCTCTTGCCGGTGTCCCCCGTCTTGATGTCCGGAAGCTTTAGTTTGCCGCCCTTCACGCGGTAATGGTCGGGTTTCATTGGGGCCAGGGTAGAGCATCCAGCCAGTCGTGCACGGCCTGCGCGAAGCGGTCGCCCTGTCCGGCCTGGCCGCGCGCCAGTTCCGGCCGGCCGCCGCCGCGTCCCCCCGACTGCGCCAGCCAGCCTTTCAGCAGGGCGTTCGCCGGGTAGTCGGGCAGGCTGCTCGCCGCGCCGCAGTCGCCGCTCGAGGTCAGCACCACCGTCAGCCTCGCGGGGTGCTGCCCGGCCTGTTCCAACAGCAGGGGCAGCAGCTCGGCTTCCTCCGCTGCCGTCAGCGTGCCCCCCTGCGCCGGGAGCCGGATGAAAGTGAACTGCCCGCCCGGAAGGGCACGCCACTCGGCCTGCGCGAGCAGACGACCTGCCAGTGCTCGCCGCACGGCCGTGAGCCGCACTTCTACAGCCTCCAGCTCGGTTCGCAGCGCCTCCACCCGCTCGGGCAGCCGTTCCACGCCCACCGAGAAGCCGCGCGCCAGCGTCTGCGTCTGCCCGTAGACCTCGCTCAGCCGCTCGGTGGCCTCCTCGCCCGCCATGAAGGTGACGCGCGTCAGGTCGCCCTTCACGCGCTCGGTGCGCAGGATCACCACCGGGGCCGCCTGCACGCCGGAAGGCAGGTGCGTGCCGCCGCAGGCGCTCGCCTCCCAGATGTCGCCCGCCGCGTCTCTGAACAGCACCACGCGCACCTCGCCCTCGACCTGTGGCGGACGGCGCAGCGGATAGGCGTCCAGCCCGGCGGCGGGCACCATCCGCGTTTCCAGGCTCAGCCCGTCGCGCAGCGCGCCTCGCAGCAGCGTCTGGGCGGCGGCCACGTGCGAGGCGCCCGGCTGCCCGGCCAGGTCGAGCGTGCATTCCGGGCCGCGCATGCTCACCGACCGCACGCCGAACGCCGGATTCACCCGCCAGAACGCTTGGGCCAACAGGTGCTCGGCCGTGTGGCGCTGGCTGTGCCGGTACCGCCGCCCCCAGTCGAGCGTGCCCCGAACCGGTGTTCCGGGTGGCGGCACGGCTTCGCCCAGCGTGTGCCAGATGGTGCGGCCGTGCTTCTGCACGTCGGTCACGTCGGTTTGCATGTTCATCTGCGCAGTACCCGGGTCGCTGTCCCAGCTCAGCGTTCCGGTGTCGCTCGGCTGCCCGCCACCCTCCGGATAGAAGAGGGTGCCGTCGAGGGCCACCCGCTGCCCGGCCACGGCGGTCACGACGGCGGTGAAGGTACGGCCCTGCGGCTGCGTCCAGTACAGGCGTTCGGTGGGCGGGGCAGGAGGCAGGCCTTCGGTCATGCCAGACACGGTACTTCAAATGCCGCTACAGGTACGCCAGTTCCCACTCGGTCTGCCCGTGGTGCAGCCCGTTGGCGGCCAGCCGCAGCGGATCGGGCGCGCCGTCGCGCTGCCAGGGCAGCCCGGCGGCTATCCCCTCGAAGTCGGCCAGCGGGTACTTGGCGGGGAGCTGCACGGCTTCCTGTACCACGCCGCCCGCCAGCCGGTAGACCGCGCCGTACACGTGCTCTTTACGCGCGTCGAGCGAGACGGCTACCACGCCCTCCTGCACCTCGCCGGTCAGGGCCTCGAGGGTGCTGACGCCCAGCACCGGCACGCCCCAGGCGCGGCCCAGCCCGAGCGCGTAGCTGGCCCCGACCCGCAGTCCGGTGTACGACCCCGGCCCGGTGCCCACCACGATGCGCCCGGCCCGCAGCGGCAATTCTGCCTCTAGGTACATCGCCTCCAGTTCGGCGGGCAGGCGCTCGGCGGCCGTGCGGCCCACTTCCAGCACGCGCACGAAGCTCTGGCCCTCAGACAGCAGGCCCAGGCTCAGGTACGACGTGCCGCTCTCAATGCTCAGGACGGTCTGATCGGTCATGCTCGGCTCACAGTTTCACGTTCAGGATTCTACCCACCTGCGCCGTCTGCTGCGGGCGGTACACCGGCACGAACTCCTGCCCGGCCAGCGTCCAGAGGCGCTCGAAGTCGGCGTAGGGCACGTACACGTTCGCGCCGTAGATCGGGTCCGAGAGCCACATCAGTCCCGCCTTGTCGTCGTAGCCGCGCACCACCCGGAAGTGCGGAATGCCGCCCACCCGGTTCATCCACTGCAGCACGATCACCGGAATGCCCGCTGCCGTCAGCTGCCGCAGGTTCTCCAGCGAGCCGTTCTTGAAGCGGGTGGCCTTCAGGCCGTAACGCTCGACGAACGGCGGAATCACGCCCGCCAGCATGTAGCCGCCGTGGGGCCGCAGCACCTGGGCCACCTCGCCCTGAGTGGCCTGCACGCCGTAGTAGCTGAGCACGCTGACGATCGAAGCCGGGCCGCAGTTGTTGTACGTCTGCGCGACGTGGCCGACCGCCGCCAGATACGCGCTGACCGGATGGGCGGCGGGAGGAGCGGCGCTGGCGGCCTGCACGGTGGCCGAGACACAGAGCAGCACAGACGCGACGAGGTGAGAGACCTTCACGCCCGGCAGTGTAGGAGGTCGCCTGTCACCAACCTCTTGCAGGCGGGGCGACGCACTCCCGCCTTCTTACTTCTGCCGCTTCGCCAGTCCCTCGGCCAGCGCCAGGATGGTGTGGGCCGCCTCCTGGTCGGGAACGTCCTGCAGCGCGGCTCGCAGCAGCGCCAGCCCGCGCTCGGCGTGCGCGTCGGCCACGCTCTGCGCCCAGGACACCGAGCCGCTCTCCAGCAGCCAGCCGAGCAGCCGGGCGATCACCTCCGGGTTCTTGTCGGGCCGTGCCTTCGCCATCTCGGCCAGGAAGGTCTGCCGCTGCTCGTCCGGGGCAGACTGCAGCCAGTGCAGCGCGATCAGCGTGCGCTTGCCTTCCAGCAGGTCGCCGCCGATCTCCTTGCCGTAGGCGGCGGCGTCTCCGATGAGGTTCAGCACGTCGTCCCTGATCTGAAAGGCCGAGCCGAGCGCGATGCCGGCCTCCTCGAAGCGCGAATCCGGCGTCCGGCCCGCAGCCAGGGCGCCCAGCCGCAGCGGAATCACCACCGTGTAGTAGGCGGTCTTGAGGCGCACCATGTCGAGGTAGTCGTCGGCGCTCAGGTCCCACTGCCCGTGCTGCACCCAGGCCAGATCGACGTGCTGGCCCTCGGCGGTGCGGTGGATCATGGTCAGCACCTCCGGGTACGCGCCGGGCACCTCCGCCCGCAGCAGCGCGCCCCACATGTAGGCGTGCAGCGCGTCTCCGGCGTTCAGGGCCAGCGGCACGCCGTACTGCCGGTGCAGGGCGGGGTGGCCCCGGCGCTCCTCGGAGTCGTCGGCGATGTCGTCGTGAATCAGCACCCAGTTCTGAAACAGCTCCAGGGTGGTGGCGAGCCACAGCGCCGACTCCCAGGCGGGCGTGCCGGGCTGCACGCCGTGCGCCTGGGCCGAGAGCAGCAGCAGTTCGCTCCGCACGCCCTTGCCGCCGCGCTCCGGGTAGTCGCGCATCATGGTGTACAGCAGGGCGATCTCCGGGCGCGGATGGTGCTCGGGCAGCAGGGAACGGACGTTCTGGAGAAGGTCGGCACGCATTCTGTGCAGCAGTTTAGAGCACCGGTCGCGGGGAGACACGGAAGCCCCGGCCCGCCGCTTCGCCGCCCAGTCCTCCCGTGCTTCCCGCGTCGTCGGTCCGGCGGCGCCTGCTGAGGGGGGTGGTCGCCGTGCTGATCCTGACGGCGCTGGTACTGGCCGGACTGAACCCCGGGGTGCAGTCGGCGGTGCTGGAAGGCTACCGGGCACTGTTTTCCCACGATCCGGCGGTCACGCACGCCTGGGTGCAGCGGTTCGGCGCCTGGGGACCGCTGGTGCTGGTGCTGGCCTTCGTGGTGCAGGCGGTGATTCCGGTCATTCCGGCCCTGGTCCTGGTACTGGTGTCGCTGCTGGCCTACGGCCCGGTGGTCGGTTTCTTCATCGTGTACGTCGGCACGCTGCTGGGCGCGGCGGCAGGCTATGGCCTGGGCTCGGCTGTCGGTGGCCCGCTGATCCGCGCACTCGCCGGACAACGCAACCGCGACCGGGCCCACGCGTTCGCCAGCGAGCAGGGCGTACGCGGCGTGATCCTGATCCGCCTGATGCCGGTGCTCAGTTCCGACCTGATGAACCTCGTGGCGGGCGCGACCCGGATGCCGTTCGGCCGCTTCATGGCGGCCACCGCACTCGGAGCGCTGCCGGTCGCGCTGCTCATCACCTGGCTGGCGTACGTCACGGCGGGGTCACCTGCCCGGCTCGGTCTGGGGCTGCTCGCACTGTCGGTGACCGTGGGCCTCGTCGCCCTGAGCCGGACGCTGCTGCAGGGGCGACGCAGACGCCGAAGGACGTGCGTGCCGGGCCTCCTTTTCTGGCGCCGCCACGAAAATCTGACAGCACACCGCGCCGCGAGCCGGTATGGTGCCTCTCAACACGAAGATGAAGACTTCGTGAATCAGGGAGGTCGCGCCATGTCCGGATCATTCACTGCACTGCTCCACTCCGTCTCGACGCCGACGCTCACCTCAGGCCGCCGCGTGCGCGCCACCCTGCTGGTGCTGGTGCTGGGGGTGGCGGGCGCGGTCCCGGCCACGCTCGCCAGTTTCCGCGCCCAGTTCGACCGGATGGACGCCGAGGGCCATCTGCTGCTGAAGGTCGGGCAGACCTCGCTGCCCATCGACCTGTACGGCGTGACGCTCAAGATCGGAGCCGACGGCATGCTGGGCCTGATGCTGCCGAGCAGCAGTTCGCTCGACGTGAAGGTGGTGCAGAAGGGTACGGCGAGCGACGTGGCCAAGGTGGTGCTGATGCGCGGCACGACCAACATCGCCGACGAACTGGTGCGCAAGGGCTACGCCACCCGGCCCTGAGGTGAGCCTGGCTTCCGGGTGGACCGAGGGGGCGCGCTGGTCGGTACATTTGCCGCCGTGTCCTCCCGGTACAATGCCCTCATGAGCCTGCCGCCCTCGCCCTCCCCGACGCTGCCGCTGACGATCTTCGAGGACCGGCTGCGTGAGGTGCTGCGCTCGAAGGTCGAGTTCATCGAACTGATCGGCGAAGACCTGGCCTCGGCGGGCGGCAAGCGGCTGCGGCCGAGCCTGGTGTACCTGGCGACCCGCCTGCTGAACGCCCAGGACGCGCAGGCGCACGACCTGGCGGTGGCGGTCGAACTGCTGCACTCGGCCAGCCTGTTGCACGACGACCTGCTCGACAACG
>Ga0160427_10001626_pt1 | contig 13753 bp, 8 predicted proteins | sample SolpanmetagenomL_FD_108194 | JGI IMG/M metagenome (GOLD analysis project Ga0160427, IMG submission 108194) | Solar panel surface microbial communities from Lawrence Berkeley National Laboratory, California, USA - L | ecosystem: Engineered > Built environment > Solar panel > Unclassified ...
ATTGACATGAAATCATGTGATATCATTAATTAAAGGGGTATGGCACCATAAAAAACGTCTTCGCAGCGCGAAGTCATCACCATCATCTGTGATGCTAGGTATTGCTGGTTCTACTTGATTGTTGATTATTAGGGCTTTTTTCTAATCTTATTTAGGATTAATGATTTCGACAAATACCCGTCTCTATTAGACAACCTGAATTACAACACCGTTCGCATATCTGCCCTCTCACTCTCCGGTAGAAACCTGCCGTCCTCATCATGGTCCACAAGAGCTCTGGGACCATGATTGTCCCTATGGTCATCATCTTCTTCGGATGTTGCCATGTCTGACGACCAACTCTCATCCTCTGGCCGATCTCCCCTATCGCCATTATGAGGTACTAGAACAGTTTCCTCCTCGGCTTCTGGAGGGGAGACCCAAGCTTCAGGTACAACACAAGGTAAGGCGACTCCAATACTAGCAGCACGATTGATCCACGTTGGTGCCGGTTTGCCTGTCAATTTTACGCATAGATGACTAGTAAAATGGTTACAGTTGCGTGTAAGAACATTGTAAGAGGTGCCGAGAAATTCTAACGCGGCTTCCCGCAGAATTTCATCAATCTCGGTCTCGTTGCAGTATGTAAAGCCCTGTAGATATTCTGTTCGAAATGTGCCACCAGGAGGCTCTTGTTGTGGCTTTGTCCAGTACACGCCAGTTATACCCCTAAACCAGATTTTAGTCATGCTTGATACTGTGCGGAGGGAAATGTAGCTTCCCAACCTTCTATCATGACCACCAAATGCGTATTCTTTGTCGTTGATCACCAGTCCAGTATGCAGTAAGCCGACTCCAAACGTCCAGAAGACTGAGGATAACCGACCGGGCTTCGCCATTCGTTTTAGTCTTCCATAGATTGAAACCTTTTAATCATATTTCAACTTACAGGTAACAGATCATAGACATTGATCTTGATAGCAATTTTCTGGAGGGACGCTGTACGTCTATGCGATCGAAAGTCGGAAGATTTGCGGGTATGTTTGTTGCCAGATTTGGCTGGCGACGATGTTGAAGCCATGGCGGGAGAATACACTGAGCGAAGCGGCGGGTTGGAATGTTTAGATGGAGTAGGCCTTTATAATTGAGCGACGATCTGACTAAACTGACTTGTCAAACGGACACCGAGCTTTTACACCGAAATCACGAAGTCTTCATGGTAAGAAGTACGATAACAACGAATCCTTTGATGGAATTATTGTCGTCTGCGATTGGATGAAGGATTGTCGTTGTCGGAGCGCTTCAAGCTGATGGTGGCAGAGAGTGCCAACGTGGTGGGTGAGAGATAATGAGCGAGCAAGCAAGTAAGTACTTGAATGTTGATAATGTGCATTCGTTCTGCATTCATCACCATCATCTAATTTGTATCCCTGCAGATTCACTGAACTGCTGCTGTCTCACTACTACTACCAGCAGCTAATCTTATTTGACGCCACTGCCGTGGGTGAGTGGGTGCTTCTTTGTTCCTCGTCATGTTTGCAGTAGCCTTGACTTTGCTTTGCTTGCCGAGCCATCCACCCTTGCTTCAATTGCTTGCTTGCTTGCTTGTTTGTTTGTTTGTATGGGAGCCAAAAAAAGTATAAACCCCCCCCTCGAGTTTGTTCTCGCTTCCTTCCCTCTCTCTCTCTCCATCTTCTTCTTCTGCTTCCTTCATCTTTCAAACTTCAAATATAGGTGAATTTACTTATTCATTCCACTTCGACCAGCACCAGAGTCTAGTGAGTGAATAGATGAAAGGATGCAAGTCAATAGCAGTGAATCCGAAAGAAGCTTGTGAGAAAAACGGTTGATTAATCATTTGGCTCATCTCGCATAAGAATCATAACCCATCTTTGTGGTTCAATATCAGGTCAGGCAAAAATGGTTGAGACTATTGAATTGATCAAAGAACATAAAAGAAAGGCCAGCAGCAGGGGTCATCTTTTTCACTTCGAGCGAAGCAGTCTATCTAGCAGCAATATGTGAGCTTTGGTAACTCTGATCCAGGTTGAGTCGATGTGTGCTTCATCAACTTGTGTAAAATTGAATCCGCTGATTGTTTGTCTAGAAAATGATCCTGCTATAAACACAAGGCTTAGTTGTGTACCACCACCACTCAAGCATTTTGTAGTATAAAATGAACGTCTCATTGACTACCCAGTATCGCTCCCATACACGCGATACTCAATTCGATCGTGAGCTGTCATCTTGACTCTGTTCTTCTTGCGATTGTTGCGCGCACATCTAGATCTCCAATTTTGATCAATTCCGATATCTCGCTTAGTACTATATAGGCAGGCACCCGCACCCCTCAATATAAGCTGCAGATTTTATAGTTTTACAATTCACATGCCTTCCAAAGACCTAATTCTTCTTTACAACAGGAAACTTGAAGCAACAGAGTTACCTATCATTGCGCTTTTGTCAATCGGGGGAAATCATACCGTATAAATGGCAAGTGTGATCAATGTTGACTACCCAGGAATGAAATGATAGTATCTGTTAGTACCAGGTACAACGTATCAACTCCCATCATCTGTCATCACGATCCAAGTCCAGAGGAATGACATTCAATTGCTCGAGGATAAGGAACTAGAACTACTCCAGATAGATCAGCATCGCGAAAGAAGTTCTCAAGAATCCTCGTATTCGCCTATGCTTCTTCTAAATACGTCCAGCAGGTTAGTGATATGTTTCACCACAGCCAGAGATGTTTTCAGCCTTTAAAATGCTAATTAACCTTGTTTAATTTTTGATAGGGAAAAGTGGTCTGGCCTCAAGAACCACCAGTTTGTGACAAGAGTTACACAGAGCTGCTCCCGACGATTCGCAAAGGGCTCCCGATCTACCGTTCTCTACGTCGCAGCAGGCCTTGCTGTTATAGTTCTCTCTGTCAATGTTTACCTTTTAGTGATCGCATTGAAGGATCATGATCCCAGTCTTGCGTTAAGTCTCCTCCAAGAGGGAGAGTGTACTCATATTAATAGAATAGGATCATGGTATCATTTCATGATCAACATCCTATCTACGCTTTTACTTGGCGCATCAAACAATGCTATGCAGATATTGGCTGCACCGACGAGAGAGGATATCAACTACGCTCATAGCAAGAGTCAATGGCTGGACATTGGTATCCCATCTGTACGAAATTTGCGATATATATCAAATTCTAGAAAAAGCCTATTCCTTCTGCTGTGTCTGAGTAGTATTCCTCTTCATCTTCTTTACAATTCCGCTGTACTTACAGGAGTTTCCTCGAACGAATTCAACGTTGTAGTAGCCTATGAAGAGTTCATAAATTCTACAGGTCCCTACACGAAAAACTTTTCCTACGGAGCTTTTATAGAACAGAGCGTCCTACAAAGTTTTGCAATTGCTGCTGGTAGCGAGCCATGGAAGAACCTATCGCTATCGGAGTGTTCAAACATATACGCGTCGCCGATTGTCCATGGCTACACAAACGTCCTGTTCATAGCTGACGGTAAAAGACGGAATGAAGCATATAACTCTACGTCGGGATTCATCGCGGCACAAAAAGTCATTCACCCAGAAGCACGACAACGTGACAAATCTTACTGCCTGGATTCTTACAATTCAATTTCGGGACCTGGCTTCAAGTGCAACGGTCACGGGGATATCTTTGCAATCGATATGGACTCAATTCCCTCATCGTACTCATATAATCTCACATACTGCATAGCTCAACCTGCGACAGATCACTGTCAACTCAACTCAAGCCCTCAAATTCTGACCATCGTTGTGATTGTCAACGCTATCAAAGTCGTGTGTCTTTTCATTACTGCTTGGACCTACCACTCGGCGGATGGTGCATTGATAGCAGTTGGGGATGCCATTCAATCGTTCTTGGATCAACCAGATGAGACTGTCAAAGGTCTATGCGTTGCTCGTAGGAAAGATTTTGTTTATGCCGGCTCTCCAAGGAACGCAATGCCAGGCTTGATAACGCCAAATGACTCTCTCAGCAAAATTTCATGGGCTCGAAGACGTTATGACCTGCACAAGAATAATAAGAGAGCACAGTGGGTTTCTCTTTATACTGGCCATGCACGATGGTATGCTGGAGCTTCATCAAACACTTGGTTCGTGATGTCAATTGAGATTAAACGCTATCATACCTTACTAACCGCGTCCCCTCAGGCGTATTTGTACGATTTCATGCATCACAGCTTTAGTTTTGGTGGTATCAATGTTAGGTTATGCTTTTACCTTTCAAGAGAATCAGGAGTTGACTAGTATCGAGATGTAAGATTCCATAAGTTGATATACAATTTTTTTCCCCCTTTCAATCGAAAAAATCTGATTGACCTATAGATGGACGCGAGGCATTGGCAAGATATACAGTGATTCGGTCTTATTTTCGGACAGCGCAAACAATGGTTCTGCCCATAGCGTTGTTGCACTATCTCTCTTAGTCAACGCACCGCAATTTTTATTGTCCATGTTGTACATTTCTTGCAACTCACTATTCACTTCCATGTTGGCAAACAAAGAATACATTTCCTACTCGACACAACGAAAAGGGCTTCGTGTTTCGAACCCAATTGTTGATTCTTGTCAGCGGGGCACATACTATATTTCAATGCCGTATAGATATGGTGTCCCGTTTATGATCTCTTCTTTCATCCTTCATTACATAACGTCGCAAGCTCTATTCATAGCCTATGTAATTTACTATGATTCAAACGGTGTACTCGGTAAGATCTATATCTGATATGTATAATGCGCAACTTGCATGCTAACTCAAGTTTAGACACCACCAGAAGTAACCCCAACATCGGTTACTCATACCTTGCCATCATCATTACGCTCATATTTGGTGGTTTAGTGATGTTTGTGTTATTTGGTATTGGATTTCGACGCTACAGCGGCCGCTTGCCGGCTGGAGGCACTTGTAGTGCTAGCATTGCTGCTGCTTGTTGGAGACCAACTATGGATAAGAATGCTGCTGAGAAGATGGTTCAATGGGGTGAACTCGTCCATCAGGAGGAAAGTTTTGAGGCTGAGAGTCGTTCTGAGCTTGAGGAGCTTCCGAGAGTGGCGCACTTATGTTTTACAAGCTTTGATGTTATTGAGGCAAGAAAACGGACTGTATACCATTGAGTTAGCCCGTTATGAAAATGGTTCTTGTCAATGCATATTAGCACAAAAATTTACAATTTTAGCTCTTACATACATGTTAAGCACTTATATGCTCTGAAAGCAAAGATCGAATATATACTAGGATTCGTTTGACATCTATATACTTGAGTATCTTAAATGTTATAACAGTCAACAATTATCGTACAATAATATGATAAAATAATGGTTGCCATTTTACTCTTTTTCTTTTCTTTCCTAAGAAAATTCGAAAATACATGATGCGTCACCCATCAGAACAGATTACTCAATGATAATATCAACAACATAACGGGTACTAGATTATCAAAAGTTCTCCGTGACACTAAATCCAATATGGGCAAAGGATAGTTCAAATTCGACAGGCAGAGGAAGCGATCATGACTAGAAAATACACCATATACACAAAACTTGAGAAGTAACAGTACTTGCTTCAGTAATGTCCAGAATACCCATAGGGTCATTCAAGACCAACAGACACGTTGTTAGGAGTAGAGAAAAAGGAGAAAGATTACGTGTATAAAACACCTCATCACCATCATCAACAACAAAATGAAATGAAACAAATTACTAGAGATAAACATTTGTTTTAATACAAAAGATACCTAGGTGAAGAAGGTGGGAAAGTTGAGAGAGAGAAATGGGAAAAAAAGAAGCCACAAACAAAACAAGGCGAAGACAACCATCAAAACTCTTCTCTTCCCGAAGTCTCAAAATTATCCCGTCGTTACATATCCATTCCCATCATTCATTTCCCAACTACTCCTCCCCTAAAGAAATTAATCTATTTGGAAGAACCACCCCACCAGCTGCTCTTTGTAACAGCATCCTTTGCCTGTCCAGCCTTCTCGAGTACGACAGCATCGAATTGATCAACCTTTTTCATTCCAGCATCTTTGGCGTTCTTGTATTCGGCTTCAGCACGAGCTTGTGCCTCCTCCATCTTGCGCTTAGCAGCTTCGGTGGCAGCGTTGGCAGAGTCAGTCAAGCTGTCCATAGTGGCTTGAGCATTGGCCTTGGCCTTGTCGAGGTTTTCTATAAGCGTAGAACAGAGAAGTCAATCATTGTGTTTTTTTTTTCTCTTTCGGCGCACTACAAGTTAAGGAATATAGAGCCAGTTTCTTTTCTTTATCCAGTTTGAGGAGGACTGAGGAGAAGGGCAATGGGGGAAAAAAGGAATTGAAGAGATAGAACTAAGAAAGGCAGAACGCGCTGCATATTGCACACAAGAATGAAGAGCCCGCATGCTTAATCCATGGATCATACGAGGTAGTATCAAGTTTCAATTTCTGGTACTCAAGAGGAAAAGGTAGTCCCATTAAACACATGTCCCAAAATTGGTACCACTCTGGGAGCCCAGAGGATTTCACGACAAAGACAAGAACAACCGGGAATAAAAACGAGATATAAAAAGGCGGACTTACTCTCAGTGTCAGAAACAGCAGCCTGTGAAGATCCTTGGCTGTAGACATAGTAGCCGATACCAGCAACGGCAGCACCGCCGATCATGAGTGGGGCATTGCTTCGAGACATTTTTGGAAGAGATTGAAAAAGTTGTTTGAGGGGGTTTTATAAAAACTTTTTGTTATGATGTGTGAGCAATTGAAGGTCGAGGAACACTCTTGTGAAGGACGAGAGAGAAGGAGAAAAAGATGTGTTGATGATGATGTGTGATGATGTTGGATGGTATTACCAGCCAAGTAAATAAATATATAAAGCGATTTATTTGTTTTAGTGGCAGGACATTCATTCATTCATTCATCACCTCACCTTACTTGCCTGCTACACATGACGATGGATTGGGTGGGTGGGGTTTTTGAAAAGGTTGGGTGATGAGGTAACGCTTTATACGTCATCACGTGCAAAATTACTGCTTCTATATTCCGATTCCGATTTCGATTGTTTTGTTGTTGTTGTTGTTGTTCTGGGAGGAAGGAAGGAAGTGCTGCCATCACAAAGTTTCCTTCCTTCTGAGCAGAACAAATGGGATCTGGGAATAGTAACAATATATTTTTGGTCACTTCAGCTTGCGGTGACATCATTTCCGCTTCTTCTTCTTCTTTTTCTCCGCTGGAGAAGGTGCTAACCATCATCCTATATCAAATTGCTAAATTAAACCGCAGATTATGCCATGAGTTCTTGTGTGTGGTTCACTTGTTGACATCTTCTTTACAAAAACGTGCAGCAAACAATTGTCAACGATAGGTTTAAGAAACCTATTGTGATGAATGAACAACATCTCGAGACTTGCGCAATTACGATATAATACCATTTGTGGCTCGTTGTGCAGCTCTACAGCTTATATCATACAAATGAAAAAGAAAGAAGAGAAGAAACAGGTCCCCGTTCATATGAAGAACAAAATCAAGAAACATTTTGAAATCCCAAATCATTATACTCATTAAACCTCCAAGTTGTTCTTCCAGCTAAAACATGATTGAGATACAAGATGTGCGACACTCAACGCCAAAAGAAACCTATATCATCCTAGTGACTGCATTGCGATAAAGAAAGAGAAGGAGAAAAAGAAAAGAAAAAATGGAAAATGAACTCTGATAGAGTTTTAGATATATAAAAAAATTCTCCTACTCCGCTCATACTTCATTAATCATAGTTTTAAACATCTCAAAATCTTCTCCTCGCTGATCCAATGCTTATGCCGCTTAACTCCTGGCTTAAAGCCCAATCTTCCTGACTCATATTACCATGGGGAATAGTCACAGGCCTGTTCTTAGTAGGCGAAGGCTCTCTACTGTAAGTGTTATGGTAGGAGTCTTGATAAGAATAGTCCTCTGGTGGTGCTACTGCTGCCATGATGGCGTTGGGCGGTCCTGGTAGTGGCCGTATTGGCGTGTGCGATCCTGATCTATTGTAGTTTGAAGATATAGTATTGGATAATGATGTATAAGATCTTGACGCCTGGTTCAATGGTGCTGGCTCTTCGTAATTTTGTCGGTCATAAGGTGATGCATAACCAGGTTGGGGACTGACCGAGCCACGTCTTGCATGCTGCATTGGTGGTTGAGGACTCACAGAGCCACGTCTTGGAGCGAAGGTAGCAGGATTAGGACTTATAGAGCGTCGGCCAAAAGTTGCAGGATTAGGACTAGTTGAACGTCGAGAGCTAATGTTGAGTGGCTGTATTGGAGCTGGCTCAGGTGGTGTAGGTGTCGGCGCCTTCTTTTCTGGTTCTGGAGCAAACGTTTCAGGAGGTAAAATGTCGTCGTCGTTCAAATCAACATTTCTAGAACCAGGGGTCCAGATCTTCTTCTTTGCCAACTTCTTTGCAGCCTTTTCAGCTTCTTTTTGTGCCTTCTTTTCTTCCTTTGCTGTAAGGATGGAATAGGAGGTTCCCATTGGTGACTTGGCTGCTGGAGACACGGTCATATTCCCACCAGGTGAGCGAGATGAAGGACTGTCACTGCTTCCAACAGGATTGATCATCTCGTAGCTATCCGGTGAAAAGGGGATCCCAACAGTCAATCTGCGTTCAAGGGGTTTGGGCGTTTCCTGAGCACCCTCACTATTCCTTAATGGGGGAGCGGGACTTGTGCCTCTACTAGGCACTGGTGTTGTAGCCCGAGATCTGGCTGTTGGACGTTGCTGTATGTTAGTAGTCGATTCGTACAATGGAGAGGGTTGTCTGTTGAAAGAATTATTGACACCCCTCTGATTGTTCACATGCGCAATGGGTTGAGCAGACCAGCTATTATAGCCGGAGGTCATCCCTGAATTAGTAAAAGCACTGTCAGTTTCATCTACCTCATCTTCAACGTGAGGTTGTTTAGTTGGATCTCGATAGCCAGAATTCGGCAATTTTCGAGGACTTGAAGATTGCGCACCTGTTGGACCATGATAGTCCGATCCTATACTTGTACCATATGCATAATTTGAGCCGTCCGCACTTGTGCTGTATTCACTAGCAGAAGACGACCGTGGCTGTCCAAATTGACTTATGGAATTTCGTTGACGTGTAGAAGGGGGTGGTGGGGGTGCTTCATTTGAACGTAGAACAAGTTGTCCGCCAGGATTGTTTGGTGGCAGCGGAGATACGCTACGCCTTCTTGCTGACGAGTCAGATTGTCTCGTTGGTGGCAAAGGCGAAATGCTTCGTCTTCGTGAGTCTGACTGTGAAGGCGAGTGGTGATTACTTGGAGATTTTGGTGTATAACCACGCTGTGCTGCAGCAACTCGTTCTTGTAATGTTCTTAATGGGGGTAAGTCTGGTTGAGGATGGGGGGAAACACTCCTTCTTCTGTTATCTCGAGTTGAGATAGAAGGCTCATGAGAGGGGGTATGAGATTGGGGAAATGGAGTTTGCTGGACTACCGACTCCTGTTGCCCTTGTTGAAATGGGACAGGAGACGGTACCCCTGAGAAGCTTCGACGATGGACAAGTTGATGAGGTTCAAAGTCGGGAATATGCATCTCATTTTGCATAGTGTTCGGAGATGGAGGGGGAAGCTCAGGTTGGGATGCGTAATTTGGGAAGTCAGGTTCAACAGATTTGGGAAGTGTAGGAGGATTTGAGCTATGAGGGAAGGGATTTGGAGCGTTCGTTGCCACGTCTTGCTGTTGCATGTAATTTCCTTCAGCTGATTGAGTTTTAAGATATAGAGGTTCGGTCACGTTTGTCATTTGTTGCAAAGGAACAAGATCTTTTATATGAGGCCTACTTTCGTCAGGTGTGGTCTGCACGTCGGATATCGGCTCTGCTGACCTTATGTTGGAGCCCTGAGGGCTATAAGGGTCATATGGTGGAGGCTCGTTGCTTGACGCATTGTTGCTTTGCAGGTCACTATCAGCTACATTGTGATGCGCCTGTCTACTTCCAGCCAAAACTAGAGCATTATGATTGTACGTATTAGTCAATGAAAACGGTTCTTGTGTCTGTATCGGAGAATTTGATTGTAAGTGTTGTGGTCTACCAAATTCGTGTTGAGATGGAATTTGCGATGTTTGCTGAAAGTTTTGTTGCGATAAAGAGTTTACTGAGCTAGTATCCCCGTTTGGTGGGGTAGAATGGCTAAGAGGTGCGGGAGGAGCGGCATTTGGTTGACTTGTCAATGCTACTGCGTTGTGATTAGGACTGCGGTAGAGACTTTTACCAAATGAGGCTGGTGCTGCTTGATGTTGTGGTGGGAGTGGAGGAACACCTGGATCATCATCAAATTGACGACGTGCAAGTTGCATTTGCGCGAATTGAAATGATAGATCTTGTTGTGGATTCAGTGGCTGCTGAAATGGTACCTGGTTGTCTGATCCCGATAATGAGGGGTTAAATTGTGCTCCCGAAATGTTGGCATAAGAGTTCATCAGCAGATTTTGGTTACTGCCAAATTGCGTATCATAAGCTGAGTTGTGAGGTAGAGCATGAGATGAAGGGTTTGCATAAAGTCCTTCAACCTGATGGTCATGGACATGATTCCGAGTAGGGCTTTGATTTGCCAGCTGGTTGCGTACATTGCCCGTAATGCTGCTCACGCCTGAGTCAACAGTATTGGTTGGTCGGTTGTAGTTATTGTATGATTCATTTGCTAAGCCAAAATTCTGATTTACGTTTACTGACTGATTGCTCAACAAACCACCTTGCATCATATTGTGTGTAGGTAACGGAGGAGGAAACATGTTACGATCTTGCAGGATCAATGAGTTGTTTTGCTCGTATTGATACTGTTGATGCTGCTGTTGTTGTTGTTGTCCAAATTGTGAACCTTGCGCACCATAATCCTGCTGGTTTGGTATTCCTGTGAAGTTATTCTGCTGATGATTAAGATTGTAAGAATCATTTGGGTATTGACTGCCATAAAGTAATTGTCTCGAGTCTGAAAAATGCTCATTTGGTTGTCCATATTGGTTTCCTTGCAAATCTTGTGTATGCACATCGAGAGCCTGTGTGTGTGGTGGACTTTGAGAGTGCTGCTCTCGCACATACGTATTTAATCCTTGAGAAGATGATTCGTGATGAAAACGATGACGATCGTCCGATTGAGGAGGGGAGTTCCGTGTTCTACCACCATGCTCTCTGTCACGAAACGACTCCTTAGGTCTTTCCTCCCGTAGTTTGTGACGATCTCGGGGTTTATCATGTTCCCTATCGCGATGACTGCGATCACGATGTCGCTCCCTGTCTCTATGACGATGAGAATGGCTTGGTGGTGCTTGCAAATCATCATGGTGATCAGATTCGTGACTGTCTTCAGACTCCTCATGAGCTTTGTTGTCAAGGGCAAGAGTGGGGTTCTGGGGAAGTGGTCGTCCTTTTCTCAACGTTCCGCTAAGGCCATTTGCATTGGGTATTGCAATTCCTCCAGCGGGACCTCGAGGACCATGGCCTTTCTTTAATCTATCATCGTCTCTTTTCTCAAATCCCAGGACCTCACGACCTCTATTGACAGTGAGTGGTTTTACTTCCCGGGGTCTCTCATCCCAGAATGTCAACTCGACACGTATATCGCCGGCATATTTGTCACGGCATTTACATTGATGCCACCCATCAGCTTGACCTCCTCCTGCAGAATCAAGGATACTGTCTAGACTTATGAGTGTTTCTCCTATAAGTTCTGTCTTTTTGTCATCGTGAAAAATCACAACTTTTAGATTTCGATAGTCTGCACCATCATGAACAGCAAATCGAAGCTCAGAATCCCTGGAAGAAATAAATTAACATGAATGATGATATATTTAGACATTGTCAAATGCTTACCATCTAGGTGTCTGGCCTCCACGCTTATCTGGCTCGGTACGATGGGCCTCTTTTCCCAGCCGTACAACACAGTAAGGATCTTGCTTGCCAATTGCTTTACGATTGGGAAGATTTTTCTGGATAACATTTCCATGTAAGATTTCGTATCAATTACGGAGCGATAGAATAAGATGGGAAAAACATACAGCTTTATCGATAACTACAACCAATGTCCCAATCAAAGGCCCATCTACTGTCATATCCGCATATATGCCAGCTGGGTGCTTAAGATCCAGTGGTTTCGGCGGTGGCTTGGAGACAACATTGCTCTGTCGTCCTTCACCTCTTCGCTTTATAGCACCATACTCCATGTCTTGTTTATGATAAAATGGCAATCGTTGTACCACTTCCAATGATGTTTAGAGTTGCAGAGTCGTCAGAACATTGATTACCGCTTAACAGTCATGTGTTGAACTCGTCCGAGAGACGTGCCAATTGCAACTTTGTAGTATTACTTGTGTCGAATGAGCTCATGTGCTGTCGGCGATGTTAAAATTATGGTACAGGAGATGTGATAAGTTCGTAAAGTTCAAGTCGCATTAAGGATTCGAGGTTTTGGACTACACTTGTAAGCTCTCAGAGCTTCGAGTTTTGGTAGCCTATTGATAGTGAACTGTGAGTCCAAGGACAACAAGACTGACAGACAGACAGCTTGAAGATGGCCGACTTTGTTTTTTCGAAAATAAGATGTGGGACCAACCAGGTAGATGTAGCTTTTTCCTTCGTCGCAAGAGCCTATGCAGGTGTCCTTGTGGTATCAACCGAGCGAACTAATATGGATGAATGTGTTAGCTGGATTGCATAAGGAAGTTGGGCTAGTTGTTTGTTAGTCAGTTAGTTAGTCAGTCAGTCAGTATTTGAACAGGGGCAGGAAGAAGGAAGAATAGCAAGCAAGCTACTTTGGAATGAAGGGCGAAATGGACTCGATTGAGTGATTGAGTGATTGCTGGATCACGGCTCTGTCTCTGATGTATCGGGGGTGACAAGATGCGGTGAGAGCGCGAGTGGGGTGTGGTGGGAGTCTGGAAGTGTGTGGGTGAGGGTGTGCAGACGCAGGCACAAGAAGTGAAGAGATCAAAAGAAAAGGAAAGAAAAGAAGTAGGATTGCTCACAAGAGATTGGGAAAAAAGAAAAGGAAATAGATAAACAGAATAAAAAGAAACAGCACGATAATAGCGAGACACAAAGGCAGAAGGAGAGGGCTGCTAATCTGGATACTGTAAGAAGCTAGATGGATGCCTGTCATTTGTTCTTTCCTTCTTCCTCTAGCGAGCAAACAAGCCACAATAATATAATGTCGATAGCAGTAATAACGATACAATCATACACATCATAACAATGTGCTCAGAGGTGTACCAACAACAACAATAACAATAACAATCTATTCATGTCAACAAGGTTTTTGTTCGCATCTCGAAATTAATATCACAAGCTCAGGTGTCATAGTCCAGGTATCTCCGTATCTATCTGTCTCTTTTGAGAAGTACATTCGCAGTCTCAAGTTTCTTCTTTCTTTCTTTCTTTCCTTCTTTTTCCTTCTCAAATCAGATTTCTGAAAAACAACAATAACAACAACAACCCAAAGGGCTCAGGAATGTGATCATGCTTGCTCAGGGGTGGATATCTAAGGCTTGTATAACTGTGATACCACACTTTGCTCTGCTTCTTGGTGGCATGCATGCATTGAGTTTTAAATGCATTCTTGCTCCCTCACGGATCTCTAACGGGAATGCTATCGATTGCATCACATCACGGTTCCCTGGTTTGTTTGTTCTGTCGCGCGACTCAATTTTGTCACACATACGATAAACGATTTCAAGTTGAATAGAGCATGGTCCAAAATCGCTTTCGCAA
>Ga0160427_10001627_pt1 | contig 13753 bp, 14 predicted proteins | sample SolpanmetagenomL_FD_108194 | JGI IMG/M metagenome (GOLD analysis project Ga0160427, IMG submission 108194) | Solar panel surface microbial communities from Lawrence Berkeley National Laboratory, California, USA - L | ecosystem: Engineered > Built environment > Solar panel > Unclassified ...
CAATGAGCAGCAGCCCCATCGTGCTCATAAACCCAAACGCCAGCCAGTAGGCCGCGAAGCCCGCCTGCCGCGCCCCGGCCAGGTCGCCGCTGCCGCGCAGGCTACCCACCCGAATGGTGGCCGCCGCCGCAATGCCGGTGGCCGCCATGTAGGTCACCGAGGCCACGTTGATGGCAATCTGGTGGGCAGCCTGGGGCGTCACGCCCATCCAGCCTATCATCAGGTACGACATGCTGAAGGCGCCCACTTCGAGCATCATCTGCACGCCAATGGGCAGGCCCAGCGCCAGCTGGCCGCGCAGTTCGGCCAGGCCGGGGCGCAGCCACGCTGCTGCCTCGGCGGGCCGGCGGGTGCGCAGCTGCTCGGCGCGCAGCACAAACTGCGTCATGAGCGCCGCCATGCCGATGCGCGACACTAGGGTGGCCCAGGCGGCGCCCATCAGCCCCAGCGCGGGCGCGCCAAAGTGGCCGAAAATGAGCGCGTAGCACAGCAGCGCATTCAGCACGTTGGCCGCAATGGACAGTTGCATGGCCTGGCGCGTGAGCCCTAGCCCCTCGGCCCACTCGCGAAAGCCCTGAAACACCATCATCGGCAGCAGCGACAGGCCCACCACGCGCACCCAGGGGCCAGCCAGCGCCACTACCTCGGGCGCTTGGTGCAGGTGTGGTAGCACCAGTGGCAGCAGTTGGCTGAGGCCGGCCAGCAGCCCCCCCACCAGGGTATTGAGCCACACGGTGCCTACCAGCAGGCGGCCCAGCGCCGGGTGGTCGCCGCGCCCGTTGGCGGCGGCCACGCGCGGCACCGCCCCCATACTGATGCCCAGGCCCAGCACCAGCAGCAGGGTAGTCACGCTCACGCCCATGCCCACCGCATCGAGCGGCAGCTTGCCCAGGTGGCCCACCATCACCGAGTCGCACACGCCCACCAGGATGTGGCCCAGCTGACTGAGCACGACGGGGTAAGCCAGCAGGATAGTAGGGCGAAGGTGGGATTTCACGAGAGTTGGTAGGTTGGTAGAAGCCGTCAGGGCGAGCGCAACGCAGTGGAGCGCGGCAAAACTTCCTTCGCAGCGGGTTTGGTAACCCCAGCGACCAGGAAGGCTTGCCGCGCTCCACTGCGTTGTGCTCGCCCTGACAGACGAATAATGCTTGCTGCGGGCAAAATTACGCCCCTAGCTGGCCACCGCTAGCACCACATCGGCAAAGTCGCCGGCCTCGTCCTGAAAAACCTCCACCACGCGCAGGCCCGACTCGGCGGCCAGCTCCGTAATCTGGGGCAGCGAAAACTTGAAGGAGCTTTCGGTCTGGATGGCTTCCCAGGCGGCAATATCGAAGGCCTGGCCGGCCAGCGCGGCCACGCGCACGGTCTGGGCGCGGCGGCTCACCAGCCACGAGCGCATGGCGCCAGTGCTGGGGTCGTAGTCGGGGAAGTGCTGCCAGGCATCCAGCTCAAAATCGGCCCCAGCCTCGGCGTTTAGGCGGCGCAATAGGTTGAAGTTGAACTCGGCCGTGATGCCCTGCGCATCGTCGTAGGCCGCCCGAATGCGGCGCGGGTCCTTGCGCAGGTCGAAGCCTACCAGCAGGCGGTCGGCGGGCGTGAGGGGCCGGGCGAGGTCGCGCAGAAAAACCGCCTGCTCGGCCGGGTTGAAATTGCCGATGTTGGAGCCCAGAAACAGCACTGCCTTGGCCCCGGGCCGGGTGGCCAGCGTGGCGAGCGCCGCCGAATACTCGGCCACCAGCGGCTCGGTGGGCAGGCTAGGCAGCTCCTGCCGCAACGAGGCCGCCAGCTCCTCGATGGCCGAGGCCGAGATATCGACAGGCACGTAGGTGAGGGCCACCGGCTGGGCCAGCAATTCGCGCAGCAGAAGCTTGGTTTTCAAGCCATCGCCGGCGCCCAGCTCTACCACGGCCAGGGGCTGGCCAGCGGCTGTGCCCGCCCGCAGGGCCTGGCCGATAGCGGCCCCCTGCGCCTGAAAAATAGCCAGCTCGGTACGGGTAGGGTAGTACTCGGGCAGCCCCATTATCTGCTGAAACAGGCGGCTGCCAGTAGCATCGTAGAAGTATTTGGACGACAGCGTTTTCGGCGTTTGGCTAAAACCCTGGGCCAAGTGTTCGGCAAGGTGATTCAAGGTGGTGGGTAGTAGAAAATGGGTAAGTATAGCGGAGGTAATAGGTAATGAAGAAGGAAGAGGAGTGCCTACGGTGTGCTACCAACTACCCCTCATGCCTCCTTTTTAGGCCAAAGCAGCGAAGCTCCGACGGAGCCCAGCAGCAGCACCCCCACGATGCCTAGCGAAACCGGCATGGGCAGCACAAGGTTGAAGTGCTCGCGCAACAAGTCCTCCGCCAAGAGCTTACCACCGATAAAGATGAGGATGAGCGCCAGCCCGTAGCTGAGGTAGTGAAAGAGCGTCATCAGGCTGGCCAGGGCGAAGTACAAGGCCCGCAGGCCCAGCAGCGCAAAGACGTTGGAGGTATATACCACAAACGTATCGCGGGTGATGGCCAGGATGGCCGGGATGGAGTCGGCGGCAAAAACTACGTCGGTAGTCTCGACCATCACCAGCACTACGAGCAGGGGCGTAGCAAAGCGCACCCCGTCGCGGGTGGTAAAAAACCGGCCGCCATCGAGCTGCCGCGTAATGGGCAGCCGCCGGCTCAGCCAGCGCACGATGGGGTTGTTGTGAGGGTCAATTTCGGGGTCGGCGCCGCCGCTGAGGGCCATGCGTACCCCCGTGTACACCAGAAAGGCCCCCAGGATATACAGCAAAAAATGAAACTTGGCCAGCAGTGCCGCCCCCGCCACAATGAAGAGGCCGCGCAGCACCAGTGCCCCCAGCACCCCCCAGAACAGGATGCGGTGCTGATACTCGGCCGGCACCTTGAAGTAGGTGAAAATGAGTAGGAACACAAATAGGTTGTCCACGCTCAGGGCCTTCTCGATGAGGTAGCCCGTGAGCCACTGCATACCCGCCTCGTGGCCCATCGTGCGGTACACCAGGTAGTTGAAGCTCAGCGACAGCGTTATCCAGAAGGCGCTCCAACCCAGCGCCTCGCCCAGCTTCACGGCGTGGGCACGGCGGTTGAGCACCAGTAAGTCGAGCAGCAAAAGCCCGATTACGAATACGTTGAATAAAATCCAGAAGAGGGGCGTGTTTTCCATCCGGCAGCGGCGTGCTACTCAGATACGGAAAAACGGCCCGCGTGGCGGTCGGGTCGTGGTGGGCTACTGCGCGGCTACTATGGTAGGGGCCACCTGCGGCGCCTCGGCCGTGCGGCGCGGCGGATGAATCCAGCTGCTGAGCTTCATCTGAACCACGCCAAAGAAGGCTTCCTTGAAAATACCCTTCGACATCTTGGACTGCCCCCGCGTGCGGTCGGTGAAGATGATGGGTACCTCCTTGATGCGGAAGCCCAAGCGGTAAGTCAGCCACTTCATCTCAATCTGGAAGGCGTAGCCCACGAAGTGAATGCGGCTCAAATCGATGGCCCGCAGCACCCGCGCCGAGTAACACTTGAAGCCCGCCGTGGCATCGTGGATGGGCATGCTGGTGATGAAGCGCACGTATTTGGAGGCGAAATACGACATCAGCACCCGGCTCATGGGCCAGTTTACCACGTTTACGCCGTCGCTGTAGCGCGAGCCAATGGCCAGGTCGTAGCCCTGCACGGCGCAGGCATCGTAGAGGCGCAGCAGGTCCTGCGGATTGTGCGAGAAGTCGGCGTCCATCTCAAACACGTAGTCGTAGCCCCGGGCCAGCGCCCAGCGAAAGCCGAAGATATAGGCCGTGCCCAGCCCTTGCTTGCCGGCGCGCTCCTCCAAAAAAAGGCGGCCCGCAAACTCCGGCAATAGTCCGCGCGCTATTGCACCCGTTCCGTCGGGTGAGCCGTCGTCAATTATCAGGACGTGGAAGTTTTTCGGGAGCGCGAACACCGCCCGAATAATAAGCTCCACGTTTTCCCGTTCATTGTACGTCGGAATTAAGACTAGTCCGGCGGCGGTAGTACTCATCGCGGGCAAAGATAGGGCGCGTGGGAATAGGGTTGCGCAAGCAATGGACAAACAGCCCGATTCGCCCGCCAAACCCGGTAGATACCCGGAAAAACCCCCTTAATCAAGCGATTGTTCCGGCGGCGCTCCGGCAATTAGCTGCCCGGCCAGGCGCCGCGCGTGCTTCACGCAGTCGGGCACGCTCACGCCGGCCTGCCAGTTGGCCACCGCCACCACGCCCTGCGCCGCCAGCGGGGCCACTGCCGCCCGCGCCGCCGCCAGGTGCGCATCAAATTGCGGAATGCTGCGTGGCCAGTAGTAGCGTGATTGCCAGCGCGGTGCGGCGCTGATACCGTAGAGCTGGCTCAGCTCCTGGTGTACGGCGGCTAGCTGCACAGCCTCGGGCTGCTGGGCCTGCTCCGCAAACTGCGCGCCCCCCACGAAGCTGGTGAATAAGACCTGCCCGGCCGGCACGCGGTCGGGAAACAGCGAGCTGGTCCAGATGGAGCCCGCCGCATACGTCTGCTCTATTTTTGGATTTAAGGCCCCAAAGCCAAGCAGTGGGTGCGCCACGGCCGCCCGGTCGTAGGCCGAGTACACGAGCGTCATGGGTGGATAGCGCACAGCGGCCAGCGCCGTGGCGGCCGCCGCAAAGTGGGGCCGCAGCAGTTCGGCGGCCACGTAGGTGGGCACGGCCAGCGCCAGGTGCGTGTACGGAGTGGTAGCTGGTTGGCCACTGATAGCCAGTTGATAAGTGCCGGGAGCCAGGCGGGTGATGGCCGAAACGGCGTGGCCGGGGTGGTAGCTAGTGAGCCGCGCCGCCAGCGCATCGGTGAGCGCCTGCACGCCGCCGCGCAGCGTAATGGTGCGGCGGCGACCCGTTTTGGGGCCTTTGGCCAGGCCGCGCAGTAGCGAGCCGTACTGCGTTTCCAGCGCCGCCAACTGGGGGAAGGTGAGTGAAAGCAGCAGCTCGGCCGGGTCGCCGGCGTAGATGCCCGCCACAAAGGGATTGACGGCGTACTGCACCACCTCGGGGCCAAAATGCCGCTCGAAAAAAGCCGCCACCGTTTCGCCCGGCACGGCCGCTGCGGGTCGGCGCACCAATTCGGCCAGCAGCCGCAGCTTGGTGCGAAAGCTAAAAAAAGTGCTTTTGAGCAGCGCCGGGGGTGAGCCCGGCAGCGCCCGGTACTGGCCGCCGCGCAGCACGTAGCGGTGCTGGCTCACCGGGGCCGCCTCCTGAATGGCCGCCGCCAGCCCCAGCTCGGTTACTAATTCTTCCAGCTCCGTGCTCAGCAGCAAGGAGTTGGGGCCGGCTTCGAGCTGATAGCCTTCGGGGGTGAGGGGCGAAAGCAGGTTGCCGCCCGGCCGGGGGCTGGCCTCAAATAAATCGTAGGCAACGCCCGCTTTTTGCAGGTAGTGGGCCAGCGTGAGGCCCGTGAGGCCGCCGCCGATAATGGCAATGCGCATCTGGCAAAAGTACCTTCGCCCCATGAATCAAGCAGTTTTTCTAGACCGCGACGGCGTGCTCAATGAGGAAATGGGCGACTACGTGTGGACGCCCGAGCGCTTCCGCATCTGCCCCGGCGTGCCCGAAAGCCTGGCCCGCCTCAAGGCGGCCGGCTACCACCTCATCGTGGTGACCAACCAGGCCGGCATTGCCAAGGGCCTCTACGGCCGCGACGACGTGCTGGCCTGCCACGACATCTTGCAGCAGGCTTGTGACTATCAGCTCGATGCGCTGTATTATTCGGCCAATCACCCTTCGGTGAGTGAGTCCATCTTTCGCAAGCCCGACTCCGGGATGCTCGAAAAAGCGGTGGCCCGCTTCCGCCTCGACCCGGCCCGCTGCTGGCTGGTGGGCGACCGCGCCCGCGATATGGAGGCCGGCGCTAAGCTAGGGGTAAAGGGTATTCTGGTGGGGCATTCCGAGCCGCTGGGCTATTCGCCGCGAGTAGCTGATTTGCAGGCTGCTACCGAGTTGATTTTAGCAGTAGGCCAGTGAGTGATTAAAAATGATAACTTAAAAGCCTACGCACTCAGTTTTTAATTTATAAGCTGGCTCAGGACGCGTAGAAAGAGGCCAGCGCCTCTAGTAGGCTTGGGTACTCATAGGCAAAGCCTTGGCTGAGTACCTTCGCGGCGCTCACACGCTGCGAGCCAAGTACAATTTCGCTCATCTCGCCCATCGCCAGCTTCAGGCCGAAGGCGGGTACTTTGGGTAGCAGCAGTGGGCGATGCATGACCTGCGCCAGCGTTTCGGTAAACTCCTGATTGGTAACGGGGTGGGGCGCCACCGCGTTGTACTCGCCCTGCCACAGCGGGCCTTCCAGCATCTGGAGCAGCAGGCGGCACAGGTCGTCGAGGTGAATCCAGCTCATGTACTGCCGGCCCGAGCCCAGCGGGGCGCCGGCCCCGTAGCGCACGGTTTTGGCGATGGGCACCAGCGCCCCGCCCTCGGGGCTGAGCACGATGCCGATGCGCGGCAGCACCACGCGCAGCCCTAGCTCGCCAATGCGCCGGGCAGCGGCTTCCCACTGCACCACCACGTCGGCCAGGAAGTCGTCGCCGGGCGCCGCCGTGGGCGAGTCTTCGGCCAGCAGCTCGTCGCCCCGGTCGCCGTAAACCCCAATGGCCGAGGCCGATAGCAGCGTTTGCACGTGGTGGCCTGGCTTGGCCAGCTCGCGATGCAGCAGCTCCAGGCCATCGAGGCGCGAGCGGATAATCTCGTGCTTGCGCTCGGCCGTCCACTTGCCCTCGGCCACGCTGCTGCCGGCCAGGTTCACCACGCAGTCGGCGTAGGGCAGGGCAGCGGGGTCGATGGTACCGCGTTGCGGGTCCCAGCCAAAGAGCCGAAAGTGGCTGGCTTTCTGCGGGTCGCGGGTGAGCAGCGCCACCTCGTGGCCACCGTCAATCAGCAGCGCCGCCAGCCGCTGGCCAATGAGGCCCGTGCCGCCCGTGATGAGGATTTTCATGAAAGGTGGGGGATGAGTAGTAAAAGTTTAATGGGCCCTGCTACCTGGCCTGGCACCCGGCCCCTGGACGCTATTTGCCAATCTGACGTAAGAAATCACTACGTAAGGCAACGTCTTCCAGAAACTTGCCGCCATACTCGCTGGTGATGGTCGAACTGCTCGTATCGTTGACTCCCCGGCTCATGACGCACAAGTGGTCGGCTTCGATGAGCACGGCTACGTCGGGCGTGCCCAGGCTGTGGCGCAGGTGCTCGGCTATTTGCCGCGTGAGGCGCTCCTGCACCTGCGGCCGGCGGGCGTAATACTGCACCACGCGGTTGAGCTTGCTAAGGCCAACCACGTGCTGGCCAGGCAAGTAGGCCACGTGCGCCTTGCCCACGATGGGCACAAAGTGGTGCTCGCAGCACGAAAACAAGGTAATGTCGCGCTCTACTAGCAACTGCTGGTACTGGTAGCGATTCTCAAACAGGCGCACTTCGGGGCGGTGCGTGGGGTTGAGGCCCTTAAACCATTCCTGCACATACATTTTAGCTACCCGCTGCGGGGTGCCGGCCAGGCTGTCGTCGGTCAGGTCGAGGCCCAGCTCCTGCATAATGGCGCGAAAATGGCCGCTGATGGCCGCAATCTTCACTTCGTCGGAGCGGTCAAACGCATCGGGGCGCAGGGGCGTGCGCAGGCCGGCGGGCAAGTGGTGGTCGGGGTGGTCGGGGGTAGGGCCGGCGGGGTTATTCTCCATAGTAGTCCACAAAATTACGGTCGGTTTCGTGCAGCGTCACGGCCAGCGCCAGCGGCGCGGGCAGCACGGCCCGCAGCCGCTGCCAGATAACCACGGCCATATTCTCGGCCGTGGGGTTCAGGGTGCGAAACTCCTCCGTATCCAGGTTTAGGTTGCGGTGGTCGAAACAGTTAAGGATTTGTACTTTGATGAGATGGCTAAGCTCCTTTAAGTCAAAAACATACCCGGTTTCGGCATCCACTTCGCCGGTAAGGCGCACGGTCAGGTTGTAGTTGTGGCCGTGGTAGTTGGGGTTGTTGCATTTGCCAAAAACCTGCTGGTTGCGGGCCTCATCCCAAGTCGGGTTGTGCAAGCGGTGCGCGGCATTAAAATGCTCGGTGCGGCAGATAGTGAGCTTAGGCATAGGTTTTGCAACCGCAGGTGCGGGCTTTTGTTGAGGCGGCTGGCTGGTACCGCAGCCCATAGGATTTAACCAGGAAAAAATAAACTCGCCGAAAAAATGATTAGAACGCCTAGGCAGTTGCCTTAAACTGCTTAAATTTGGGCGGTCGAAGAACTACCACGACCCATTTCTTTTGTTTTTTTCGCTATTTACCCACCTTTTACTACCGATGAATAAAAACGTACTCCTCCTCTTCATGCTCTTGCTGGGGGCATTTCAGGTGTCGGCCCAGCGCTCGCCCGTTGATGAGTCGGACCAGAACATCAACAACATTCCCCGTAAAGGCCAGCGCGTGAGCATGCAGCTCGACAATAAGCGCGTGGAAGCCTCCTGGATTAAGCAGCTCAGCGAGCAGTTTCCGGGTAAGGTGAAGAATAACAAGGGCATCATTACGATGGACGGCGTGACGATTCCGGATATTTCGCCCAACCCCATCCGCGTTATCAGCCGCGTGGAGGCCCTGCCCACCGGCACCGGCGTATGGTGGAGCATCGACCTTGGCAATGCCTACCTGGGCCAGGCCTCGACGCCCACGCAGTGGAAAGCGGCCGAGAAATACCTCAAGGACTTTGCCCGCTCGATGTACCGCGAAGACCTCGTGGCCCAGATTACCGACGCGGAGAAGGCGCTGGTAACTTCGCAAAACAACCACATGTCGGTTATCAGCAAGGCCGATGCCATTAAGAAGGATATCGAGCGCAATAAGTCGCGCAAGGTAGAAATCCAGCAGCAGCTGGCGGCCAACGCCGCTGAATTGCAGCAGCTCAACAACCAAGTCGATTCTAACCTGAAGGAGCAGGAAGCCGCCCGCGCCGACATTGTCAACATGCGCGTGGCCCTGGAGGCCGTGAAAGAGCGCATGAGCAAAATTGAGTAGCCCAACCAACTCATAGTCAGAACCCCACCGGCTACCGGTGGGGTTTTTTATTGCCCCGAGGCTAACCCCCGCGCCCTGCCTTGCGTTGGGGAAAAGCAGATGGGCCACTTGGCCTGCCCACCCATTCCTCTTAGCATTGTCATGGAAAAGACCGAAGTTCAACACCAAGTACACCTCGAAGGCGCCGTTAAATTGCTCACTGGCAACCTGGTGGAAGAAGCCAGCCGCGCGGGCATCGACAACCAGCTCCAGCGTTGGATTGAAGACCTAAAGGCCGCCAACAACCCCGAGTTTCACCAATTGGTAGTAGACTTGCAGGCGCTGAAAGCGCTGCTGCACGGCGGCACATATGACGGCGACCAAGTGGGCCGCTTGGTGCATCACCTCGGCACCGAAACTACCCGCGTAGCTCACTTGGCCGATGGCAACACCCGTACCCACGTGGAGAAGCTGGGCGCCGCGCTGCTTGCCGCTGCCGGCCAATTGCAAGGCGGTACCACTACGCCTGCCGACGACCTGAAAAAAAGCAAGCACGCTGACGACACTGCCGAATAGTGTTGCTACACAGCGCTTTGTAAGTTGAGAAGGGGTGCTGCGCAGTTTTGCGCAGCACCCCTTCTCGTTTGGCGAAGCCTGGGTGCCGCCGCCCTGCGCCCGCCAACCCAATCTGCGGGTTGCGTATAAGCACCCGTTCACCACTGCCCGCCCGGCGGGCGCTCGCCCATGCGCTTATTTGTTTTTTCGACTTTGCCCGCTGCCGTGCTGGCCCAATTGCGGGCCGGCTTGCCCGCCGCTACCGACGTGGTGTATGGCCCCGGGATAGCCACGGTGCAGCAGCTAGCCGAGTTTCAGCGGGCCGATGTGTTGTTTGGCAACCCGCCGCCCGGCTGGCTGGCCGGCGAGTTGCCGCAGCTCAAGCTCTGGCAGCTCGACTCGGCGGGCTTCGACCGTTACCAGGGACTAGCCGTGGCCGCCACGGTGGCTAACATGGGCGATTATTTTGCCTGGCCGTGCGCCGAAACGATGGTAGCAGGCCTGCTGGCCTTTTACCGCGCCTTGCCCGAGTTGGTGTGCCTGCAAGCCGAAGGCCGCTGGGTGGGTGCGCCCATTCGGGAGCGGATGGGGCTGCTGCGCCACAAGCGGGTCGTTATTCTGGGGGCTGGCGCTATTGGGCAGGCGGTGCAGCAGCAGCTTAGTGGCTTTAGCTGCGTGGTGCAGCTGCTGGCCCGCACCGACCCGCAGGCCCAGCTTCATTCGCGGGCCGACCTACTGGCAGCCCTGCCCCACACCGACATCGTGGTAAACTGCCTGCCCGGCAGCGCCGATAAGTTTTTTTCGGCTGAACTGTTTGCGGCGCTGCCGCCCGGCAGCCTCTACGCCAGCGTAGGCCGGGGCAATACAACCGACGAGGTAGCCCTGCTGGCTAGCCTGCAAGCCGGCCGGCTCGCCGGGGCTGTCCTCGACGTGACAGCCACCGAGCCGTTGCCCGCCGAGCATCCCTTCTGGGCTATGCCCCAAGTGCTGCTTACCCAGCACACCGGCGGTGGCCAGCCCGCCGAGGCCGAAGGCAAAGTAGCTCAGCTGCTACGTAACCTGCACCGCCTACAAGCCGGCCAGCCGCTGGAAAACGTGGTATCTCTGGCCCAAGGCTATTAATGAGGAATGAGGAATTATTTTGCTCACTGCTCACTGCTCACTGCTCACTGCCAATTGCTTAGCTGGCTGGCTTAGGAGGGCAGCGGCTTCCTCATCGGTGAGCACGCGGGCCTCAGTGTCGCCGTCGGGAAAGAGCAGCCGGCTGGCGGCCTGCCGTAGCTCGTCGAGGCGGGTGAGGGCATCGGCCACAGTGGGGTTCGCTTCGAGGCGGGCCAGCAAGCCACTGGCGCGAGCCGCCTGAAACAGCTTTTCGAGTACAAAAGGCAGCACCCAGCCCGCGATGTTAGTCATGAAAACCCCGCGCAAACCCAGGCGCAACAGCAACCGGGCCGCCATGCGCTCCAGCAGCAGGGCGCGGGCGGCGGGCAGGGCCTTATCAGCCAGAAAATCGGCTACCAGGCGCGCATGGCCATTATGGATTTCGGCCCGCAGCACTTCCTGCACAGTGTCGAGGGTGCGCTGGGCTAGCTGCCGAAACAGGCGGCCGGTTTGCCAGGCGCGCAAGCCGGTGTGGCGGGCGGCCTGGAGCACGTGGTTGGGGAGGTTGGCAGGCAGGGAAAAGTATTTCATGGGAAAGCACATAGAGCCGGCTGGCTGGACTTCATACGGGCAGGGGACCTTTTGGATGACATGCCCAGTTGGCAACGTTTGGACGGGGTGAAGCTAGGAGCAGCAAGTAGCTTACAGCGAAAGGGTTGCCGCACTAAATTGTCGGGGAGCACGCCCGAGCGAAACCCAAGTACGGCTTCTGGTGTTGCACAGGTGCCTAACTGCCTAAATGCCAAAGTTCACCTGGCATTTATAGTAGGCTTTCTTCTGAATGCCAGCCCTTAGCCTGGCCTTTATTCTCAATGTCTGATTTATTGCTTGACATAAATCTCCAGCAAGTGCCCGATACTTACCTGGCCGGCGCCTGGCGGGTGGCGCACCGAGTCGTCAATCGCGCCGACCCTGATAGCCCGTTGGCGCTGGCTACCAGCCTGTTGCTAGATAACGATTCTTTGCAGCTGCAAGCGCCCCTGCTGAGCGAAACCGGCAGCTGGGCCGTGCAGCGCGACGAGCTACTCAATCGCCCCTACCTACGGCTCAACTTTCCGACTGAGGAAATGCGCGCCCTCGTGACGCGCCTGCGCCGCACCGCCGATGGCGCCCGTAGCCAGCTCAACCTGTATTTCAGCTCGGGGCTGGAGATGCAGCTGGACCGCCCGTAGTGGTATTTTCTTCTTTCTATCGTTGCACTAGCTATATTTTTTGCCGTGATTTCTCCTGACGCCGCGCCCGGCGCACCCCAAAAAGCCGAAGATGGGTTCCAATTTCTGGCCGATTTTATTCCCCAACTGGTCTGGATAACCGACCCTACGGGCTTCCACACCTACTTCAATCAGCGCTGGATTGATTACACGGGCTACACGCTGGCCGACAGCGTGGGGCCCGATATGTGGAACAACCTGCTGCACCCCGATGACCAAGCTCGTGCCCGCCAGGTGTGGGGCCACTCGCTGGCCACCGGCGACGCGTATGAAATCGAGTACCGCTTTTTGGGGAAGGATGGTAGCTACCGCTGGTTTTTGGGCCAGGCACTGCCCCGGCACGATGAGGCAGGCCGCATCGTAACCTGGTTTGGTACCTGCACCGACATTCACGACCAAAAGCTGGCCGGTGAGAAACTTCTGGAACGGGAATCAGAGTTTACAACCCTGGCCGACAACGTGGCCCAGCTCTCGTGGATGGCTCGGCCCGATGGGCACATCTATTGGTACAACAAGCGTTGGTACGACTACACCGGCACCGACCTGGCCGCGATGGAGGGATGGGGCTGGGAAAAAGTGCACCACCCCGACCACATGCCGGCGGTGGTAGACTTTGTGAGCAAAGCCTGGAAGGCGGGCCAACCCTGGGAGCTGACTTTCCCGCTGCGCGGCCAGGATGGCGAATACCGCTGGTTTTTGACCCGCGCTGTGCCCGTGCGCGATGCGCAAGGCCATACCCTGCGCTGGCTCGGCACCAACACCGATGTAACGGAGATGCGCCACCTGCAAGAGCAGCTCCAAAACTCGTACAACGACCTCGAAGCCAAAGTTGCCTTCCGCAACCTGGACCTGGAGCACGAGGTGCAGCGCCTGCGCAAGCAGCTGGCTCAGCAATAGTTAGCATTTACAGCGCTGATAATCAACAGAAAGCCGGTTAATAGCCGGCTTTCTGTTGTTCGGGGACTAGACAATTGGCTCTAGAACTGTTGTTAGGAGCCGGCCAGCCGCAGTTGCGCCGGCCTTGAAAGCCGCCCGGGGTTGGCTAAAAAGCTGGCTAGCGGCGTCTGACGGGTTGCAATCCGGCGCTAAATAGCGGCCGTACCTTTGTGCGACGCCACTCCCTTTTTACTTCGTGGTCCTAGCTTTTGCGTGATGAACAAAATGTACTGCCCCAGCCTGACTGAGTATAAGCGCCGCGTGGCGCGCGTGGTAAACATCGGGGGCGTGCCGATGGGCGGCGACTACCCCATTCGGGTGCAGAGCATGACCACCGTGGACACGATGGATACGCTGGGCTCGGTGGAGCAGACGCTGCGCATGGTGGCCGCCGGCTGCGAATACGTGCGCATTACGGCGCCCAGCGTGAAGGAGGCGCAAAACCTGCTGGCCATCAAGAAGGAGCTGCGGGCGCGGGGCTGCAACGTGCCGCTCATCGCCGACATCCACTTCACGCCCAACGCCGCCGAACTGGCGGCCCGCATCGTGGAGAAGGTGCGCGTGAACCCCGGCAACTACGCCGATAAAAAGAAATTTGAGGAGTTGGAGTACACCGATGCCAGCTACGCGGCCGAGGTTTCGCGCATCCGCGAGCGATTTCGGCCGCTGGTCAAAATCTGCAAGGAGTATGGCACCGCCATGCGCATCGGTACTAATCACGGCTCGCTGAGCGACCGCATCCTGAGCCGTTACGGCGACACGCCGCTGGGCATGGTCGAGTCGGCCCTGGAGTTTTTGCGCCTCTGCGAAGAAGAAAACTACTACGATGTGGTGCTGAGCATGAAGGCCAGCAACACCCAGGTGATGGTGCAGGCCTACCGCCTGCTGGTGCAA
>Ga0160427_10001628_pt1 | contig 13750 bp, 14 predicted proteins | sample SolpanmetagenomL_FD_108194 | JGI IMG/M metagenome (GOLD analysis project Ga0160427, IMG submission 108194) | Solar panel surface microbial communities from Lawrence Berkeley National Laboratory, California, USA - L | ecosystem: Engineered > Built environment > Solar panel > Unclassified ...
AAATGTCCAAGATAACGAGGAAATTACTGTAAGGTCGTGAATTGGTTTCTAAAGGTCAAAAGCTAATCGCATGCTAGACACTGTATCATCAAACCTTGCAAATCAGGCCCAAATTGATCGATTTGATTAGCAAATATCAGCAAAAGAGAGGCACGTCGTAAATTCCACTCCCCCTTTTGCACTTAAAATATGTAAACGAGCGACTAATTCGTTGTGCAGATGATTTCTCCGCCCTGAACGAAAAGTTTGTGAAAGCTCGAAGGGACTATGAGGCTCTGCTGGATACTTCAATGTCGCAACCACCAGCTCCACACTATCCGCGACCGTATAGTCATGCTCCAGACTATGCCGGAGGTCAAGCTCCACCTCCTCAGAATTATCCTTATCCAAGTGGTCCACCAGCCCAAGGATATCCCCACAACGCCCCCTTCCCTCAACCAGAACACACAAATAGTGGTCCGTATCCTCCTGCTCCTAATGCTGGGCACAGCAACACGCAACCCTCACAACCATTCCAAACTCCTTATCCTACAGGATCAGGTCCTGCTCCACTTGGTCCGTCATCACCTGGCAGACAGCGAGTACCATCATATGCTGAACCACAACCTCAAGAACTTGCAACCTCACCACATGAACCCCGCCATGACGGTGATCCTCAATCTCAACCACCATACAAGAGCTTTTATACATACCAGCCACCCAACACTGGTCCACCTGAAGGACAAGGACCTTTACCACCACAGCCCCAACAACAGCCCCCATCCATACAACACCAACAACAAGCTACGCCTTACCCTGTAATTACCTCCCCAACGACCATTCGGTCCTCTACTGACTCATACCAACAGTATCTAAGTAACCGACCTCCTTCATGGCATGATGCAGCAGGTGTACCATCGGCGCCACCGGGAGCACCGGCTCAAGGGGGTGGTAATCCTAATGACTTTTACAGGAACAATGGTGAATTGTTTCTACCACCAGGGAACCGAGCTCCCTAGATTGCTTGGTCCCTTTGTACTGTTAAGCAGTTAATTGTTCGAATGTCAATTTGTGTTTGCAGCGACCTTCTAAGTCACACAATTGTGATTAATTCAGCCGACCTAGCATTGTAATACAAATTGTTATAAGCTAATATACATCGTGAATTAAGACAATATATGTTGTGAAAGCTTTAGTATTTTTGGTTGATGTATATGAGTAATAGACCCTCGAACTTCTTCATATCTCGGTTGAATGATTTTCCGAGCTGTACCTTTTCTCCCTCAATAATGTGCATGTGTGTGTCTGATTGACATCACCAACACCCAGATTAACTGAGTAGTTCAAAGTTTAAAGCCAAACTTTGCATCACATTCCCGCACCGCTTCATGACTAGGCTTGTGCAATTCCCAATTGGCATAATACACATCTACCAAATCTGAAGTACTACCAAAGTCTCGATCTGCGCAACCTCTTTCTATGTTGACATTACAGTAGCGGGGTTCGACAAGCAAGTGGGTTAGATTACCGGACAAGAGAAAAGACCCCATCATGTCCAAGCTAGCAGCACTTTGTAACTCGTCGTCGTTGCCGCTGTCGTCGCTGTCACCATCACGGCAACAACTATTCACATGTCGATCTTTAAAGGTCGTCTCATTAAGATGTACATCTACGGCGAAGCAAAATTGTGGATATGGCCATATACGTTCCTACACAACGGTGAAAAGAACAATAATATCATCATCATTATCATCATCATCATCGTCTCAAAGTCATCATATCCAGTCAACGACAGGACTGAAGTCGAGGGCGACAGCAGCAGCAATATTGACATCAACATCAAAACTATCAATCACACCAAGACCAACCAGTACAAAGATTACAAGACACTTTAGCACAACTACAAAAACAAACCTCGACATTAAAATTCCTATATATGATCCCAATCGACCAGCAAGCCGCGGCTGGCGTCTTGCGTATTTCGGCTCTGATCATTTCAGTCAGATTGTACTCAAGGCATTGAATGAAGTTAAATCTACAAAGCCGAACTTGATAGAGTATATCAAGGTGTATGGTTTGCCGGAGGGGAGGAGTGGGAGAGGGATGATTAATGAGAGGATTAGTGAGTTTTTTCTTCTCTTCCTCTTTGTCCTTTCCTTTCTGTGTTTGATTGATTGCCCTTCACAATTCATTCGTTTTTGTGAAGAGTGAGGGACGAAATAGAGGATGGAGTATAGAAGAGAAAAATGCACAAGAGGATTTTCATTATAATGTGGTCTCTTGCTGTTCGTTCGTGTGTACTGTTGGGCTCAGATGAAGAGGGGGGGCAGAGGAATTATATTACAGACCAGGAGGAGTTGACTTCATGGGATAATGTTGGCTGATTGGTGTGGTTTGGAAAAAGAGCAGATCCAGTGAGAGAGTACGTTAGCGCAGAGCCTGGGCCGACAAAGATGTCGATAACAATGCTGAAGAACGGATTGATGGATTATGATGTGAGTTTATCTTTTTCCCCCTCCTTTTTACCCTTCCCTTGTTTCTCCCTTTATAAACACCACACTTGATTGGTCATTTACGATGTCAGGCTAGAGAACTGCAAATAATGAAATCATGGAGTTTAAAGAAATACCGAAAAGAAGAATATTGGCTAATCGTCTCTCGTTCTTGGACACTGTCTTAGGCATCAATAGCACGGGAGGATCTCCTTGTCGTAGTGTCATTCGGTCACTTTATACCTGCAAGTATGATTGACTCGTTCCCGCATGGGGGGATCAATGTTCATCCGTCTCTGTTACCATCGTAAGTCATGCGACGATATTGTCGTACTTCATAAATTAGATATACATATACTGATTCGCTGACGATCTTTCGAAATCTGTAGATATCGTGGCCCAGCGCCCATCATGCATGCAATCTGGAACAAGGAAAAGTTCACGGGTGTCACAGTACAAACATTGGACAAGAAAAAGTTTGACCATGGAAATATACTGGCGCAAAGTGAAGAAATTGCAATAGATCCATACATAAATTATGGCAAGAAACATCCTCCATTTCCGCAACCCGGATCACCATATAAAGAATTGAGTGACCGACTGGCATCGGAAGGTGCAAAACTTTTACTCAAGGTGCTTCGGGAGCGCTTAAGAGACAGTAATTTACGTACTACATGGGGACGACATATGGCACGGCTGGAGGGAGAGGACCAAGCTGTACTAAAACGATATGATGAAGCCAGCACAACTTTGGCATGGGGTGAAATAAATCTTGAGTCGAAAGAGGACACAGCTCCAGCACTGAAAGAAGACTCTGCCGAGGTCGGAACAACAGAGATTGATCAGAAAGAAAGTCCCTATCCCCCTAGTCAAGCACCCAAGCTAGACGACAGATTCAATTTGATTAGAATTGGCAAAGAATCTGCAGAGGATACATATCGTCGATCACTTATCGTACCAAAGATGTTTGCTTTCCCTACAACAAACGACGCTCTGGCCCAACGCTATCCCCCTTCCTATGAACATTGGTTCTTCATTGGTATTCGGATTTTTTCAAATGAGCTCAATCATGAGGAATTGAAAGACCGGACACCAGGAGAGTTTGTGTGTTTACGGAACAAGAAAACGAAGGAGAAAGTAATGGTTCTCGTGGTTAAAGATGGTGAATTTGTGACGGTAGACAAGATTCATGTGGAGGGAAGAACGCCTGTCAATGCCGGAGAATGGGCGTTTTCACGAGAACGAGCGGAGGCGCTGCCAAATAGAATACGATTTTGCACAGATACGCAATATGAATGATTGAGTGATTCTAGACTTTCTAGACTTTCTAGACTGATTTAGAAATAAAAAAGCCTAGTCGCTGCTTTGCAAAAGTTAATCAATTGAAAGTTGGAAGGTGAAAGATTGCTCTAGTTTACATAAATCCTCCCCAGGGTATACATGAATCAAATCATCATTGACACTATGCACTTTGAATTCTTGTACTCAGTGGCTAGATTACATGTAAACATCTGTAAATATATACCGTGTACCTACGAATGACTTCAGACACGACAGGTTAACAATCAATTTTATGTGGACCTAAGGCGGGTGTAAGACAAATATTAAATTTAATCCACTCAATTGGCCGATCCAAAAAAGTAACAACGTTCATAACGTTCTTGAAACTTTGTAATAAAAAACCATAGTTGAACATTTGAGACCAATTTGTGTTCATTAAGCTATGTTTGACAAATACATTAGGTGGAAGCTTCAAAGCTTACATGAGTCAAGGTTAAGGCAACGGTGTGGCTTGCGTGTCTTGAGTGAGAGGGAGAGGATGAGCAAATTAAAGCAATGCAACGCAAGCAAGTTGTAAGCTTAGACTGGGGCAAGCTAGCTAGCATAGTAAAGTCGGTCGGTAGCTTCGTTTCCAGCTTGAACACATGCATGCGTCCTTAATCAAATCAATCAACTCTACAAACTCATTCATTTCAACAAGACCCATAAACCATACAACAATCATCACCACCACAAAGGACCCGGAGAGCACAGAAGCAATAGCCCATCGTTCTCTCAAGGCAGAAAGCATTCCTACACGAAAAGCTCCTAACAAGGTCACACCTTTTTCTCCAGAGAAATGACTTCCAGAAGAGCCCCCGCCGCAGATAAAACGGCGCAGAACCAATCGGTTATCAAATCACTACTCAAATTACCCGGAAACAAGCATTGCGCAGACTGCAAGAGAAACGCCCATCCACGATGGGCGAGTTGGAATCTAGGGATTTTCATATGTATAAGGTTCGGATGAGGAGTGGCTACAATGCAATCACACTTTCTTTTTATTTCGGAAAGGACTAATTGTTTGTGGAACCAAAAAAACAGGTGTTCTGGAATACATCGAGGAATGGGAACACATATTAGTAGAGGTACGCTTAGCAATAAGAAAGATGGAAAAGGGGGGGGGACATGAAAACGGAGCTACGATTAACTGACGTCGAGTATAGTCAAATCTGTGGATCTTGATTCATGGACGGATGAGCAGTTACAGAGTATGTTGCGATGGGGCAACTCACGGGCGAACAAGTAGGTTGAATATTTGTGCTTTTGTTTACGCATATAATAGGAAAACGAAAGCTGACATGGAGATTTTGTTAAAGATATTGGGAAGCTAAGCTAGCTGAGGGACATGTACCATCAGAATCGTATGTGTAAAAAGAATACCTATATCGGTGGTGGGACAGCCGATTAATCTTCGCGATTGACAGAAAAATCGAGAATTTTATAAGGACAAAGTACGATTCAAAGCGATGGGTTATGGAGGGAGGAATCCCTGATCCTGCAACATTAGGAGATTCGGATGATGATGATACAGTAGGCGGTTCTAGTCTCTGTGTGCATATGACCATGACATGGCTAACATGTATTCTTTTGCAGCCACTACGAGTAGTACAAGAGAAGGCTAAAGCTGAAGCTGCAAAAGGCACATCAACTGCATCAATACCCCCGCAAAGAGCTGCAGTAGCTCAACCTCAAGTCAACTTGTTTGACGACCCACCTTCAAACTTTTCGAGTCCTATAACTAGCCCTCCATCTGTCAATGCGCCTGTCAATAAAGCCCCTCCAGCGCCACCTAAGCAAACTAAACCAGCAGACTCGCTGCTAGGCCTCGATTTCTTCTCGCCTACATCGTCGAGCCCTCGGGCATCAACAGATGGATCAAGTACTAATGCTGGTGGCTCTTCACGACCGGATCTGAATCGATCTATTCTATCTCTATATTCATCCGCTCCGAAACAGCAACAACAACCCAAGACTCATCAATCAACAAACTCGGGATCATTTGGATCATTTGGTGGACAACCAGGAGGACAAACAACTGGTTCAAGTGGACTAGGTGGATTGGGTGGTCTGGCTGATGATTTAGGCGGTTTAAGCTTTTCTACTTCATCGGCACCATCAGCACCTGTACAACCACCTTCTAAACCATCACCGTTTGCCAATCTGACGGCGGGTCTTGTTAAATCTTCTGGAAATACCATGTCCTCAAATCGATATACTAGCCCCACAACATCAAGTGCGCCCAAGCCACCGCAATCAAGCCAATCGAGCGGGTTCAACGATATCTTCTCCATGTCCTCAGCTCCTATTCAGAACACAATCCCATCTTCTTATGCACCCAAGCCCGCTGCCCCTTCTGCATCTTTGTTTGATGATAATGCATGGGGAAGTCCTGCGCCAGTGTCTCAAAGTAACAATGCGTCATTTGGTTGGAATACACCAAGCGTACCCAACAAGCCCATGATGGCACCCAAGCCTGTAGTTGCAAGTGATGATGATTTTGGAGCATTTTCTACGGGTGGATTCGGGGCTCCGAAGCAACAACAACCCACTACAGGCGGTACAAAGCCTATAACCTTTGATGAGGATTTATTTAAAAATGAGTGGAACAGCTAGTTGGTCTCTGTTCTGATACTTTTGTTTGAATGATTGAATTCCCATAATTATTTTACCAGTAGTAGTAGTAGCTTTTTGGATACATTTTAGAGAGGTGTCAAATTAGTTCTTTGGTTTATACAAAACGGAAGAAATCAATAGATGTGTGTATTTTGCCAGATTTGAAGATGATGTGTCTAGTATGGAACATAGAGTGTGTATGATAGTGTCTCTTTCTCTATTCTGGTGATTGATGTGCGTCTGTGAAATGAATGGAGTTGATCTGTGTTTAAGTGGGGTCTCGACTGCTGTTCATCACTTTGGGTTCCATGAATGGATGTCAGCCACATGTTATCCATATTCCCCCACCCACCCATCCAGCTGTCACATTCCTGATCTTCTTGATCTTCTCCTTCTTCAACCATCAATCACTCACTCACTCACTCAAAGTTTGTCAAGAAGCTGTTGGTCACTCTCGTCTTCTCATCTATCAGCCATTCACATCTGGAATCATTCGTTCATTTTCGCTGGTAATAAATCTCCCTTGAGCTTCACAAATCACAACGACTATTTGCTTGACCATTCAAGTTTTGAGCTAGCTAGCTCTTCTCACCTCATACAAAAAAACATCTTCAGAAACGACCCAAAACAAAAAAGAAACAGGTTCTAAATATCGTCATATTACTACAACCATGGATATCGCATACGATCACATCATTGACGACAGTCTTCCCACATCTGAAGATGGGAGAACGACTCCAACTCCCTCCGACAATACTCAAAAGTCTGGCTCCTCTCACCGACGACAAGAATCCCTATCAACTGAATTTAACCAAGCTTACCGTGCCATCTCAAGCTCACCATGGGGTATGAGATTCGGTGCTATATTCGAACAAGTCAAGAAACAAGGAGAAGTGTACTACGACGCAACAAAGCACGAATACGAAGCTAGATCCGAGCAGGCTGCAAAGGGGTTAACCGAATTGAAGGAGCAGATTGCTACAAGATCGCGGGCATTGTCGACGGAGGGTGTTGTCGGCGATAGTGATACCAATGATGCTGGAGAGGAAGGTAGTAGCAGTGGCGGTAAAACTGGAGGTAAGAGTAGAGGATGGATTAGTACAGTCAATGAGGACGGTACAGCAAAATCGGCAGCACAGTTGATCAAAGAACAAAACATCATTAAGGATCTGAGAGCAAAAGCTATGAAAGGTATTACAGATTTACAAAAAGCTGAAGATGCGGCGGACGAGTATTTACTCAAGCTGGGTACAAATTTGGGCAATTTCTTCAAGGATGCGGTAACAATAGCACCACCAGAGGACGGGGAAGATGAGATTGAGGGTAGGGCGAGACCGTCGGAGAAGGAGGTTTTGTTTGAGACTAAAGGTTCTGAGGAATCAAAGAGGCCAATACAGTATGTCTTTCTTTCTGTCAGAGATTCAATGAGAACCTGTATCTCGCGAGAATTGTTTTATCTATCAGTTTGGCTAATTGCGTAAACTTGTCTCATATAGCACAACACGACTCGATGCTCAGCTGCATCTGCTCCATACCAACCTCGACAACTTCAAAAGTGACCCAAGATCCTCACAGTACACTGAGGAATGGGTAAAGACATTTTCAGCAGAAAAGAGAACAGAGCAGATCTCTAAGGACTTGGAACAATATCCTGAACTACGAAGCTCGATGGAAAAACTGGTGCCAGATAGTGTACAATATGAAGAGTTTTGGAAACGATACTATTTCCTGCGCAGCGAAATTGAAGGCGAAGAACAAAAGCGAAAGGATTTGCTCAAAGGTATGAAGAGCCTTCTTTACATTTTTGTTATTGTCTTACTGGTCACCCATGCTAATACGGCATTCTGTCTTCAGCTGCAGCAAAGGATGACGAAGAAGTTGGTTGGGACGAGGAAGAGAGCGCCGATGAAGCCGAAGTCAAAGCCAAACCTAGCACAAAGGAAAAGGTTGACAATGAGAACGAAGAAGATGACGAGGAAGATGATGAAGAAGAAGACGATGAGGACGATGATGAGGATGAGGATGAGGAGAGTGATGACAGTGAAGATGAGGATGGTAGCGACAAGAAAAAGTCTACAAGCGATAAAGCGACAGTATCTACCACAACAAACAGACTTAAGCCCAAATCTACTGATGTAACATCGCAGCCAGATAGCGAGGCTAGCTATGATGTGGTTTCTGGTGCCCCATCTGGTGCGCCTTCAAATTCCGGTGGTAGTCCACCAAAATCGAAACCCAAGGTAAGCTTTTTACGTCCTTCAAACTATTTCCCCTAACCTCACTTCTTTCTTCTTTTTCATCTCTCCACGTTCTTGTTCCCTTCAGGATATTTCACTCTACCTATATGCATAAAAGATTCTATTCAATTTGCCAACACTATTACACACCATCCTTTTTCGTTTTCCCTAGTTCTCGAATACAAAAGTACCTATATTGACGATCTTTGGAGAAACAGGAAGAAAGTGATGAGGAGGAGGATTGGGAGTGATGAACATCAAGTTTACACGCAGAAAAATGTGGTGGCACTCAGAAATACCTTCACAATCTTCTCTTTTCATCTTCTACAACAGGTGTCTAGAATGATTCAGGTGTTGTTCTTCCCTCGCATTGTTGCGGCCAGTATCTGTCTTGATATGTTTTAGCCATTCTTCTTGGTACTTCTCTATTTTGTCTGCTCCTGTATCCCTCTTTTCATCTCGTTCCTCCGGTGTCATTTATTACCCTGTCTTGCATTTTGTTGTCATTATCATGAATATCAGTGTTATTCTTTTGTCCCTTTCAAAGTTGCGACTCCAGTTACGTACATGAGTCTAGCTCATCTTTGATCATCGTTCATGCTCCATTGTCTTTTTCTTTTTCTTTTCTATGTTTCCTTTTCTCCCTCTCTCTCTGTCTCTCTCCCTTCCTCCAGTTTAATTGATGTGCATGTATGGCGGTTGTCTATCTTTTCTTCTTATCATCGGTTTTTTGTTCTTCATTATTACGAAAGGGCGTTGGATAGCACTGTTTTTTCGTCTTTTTCCTCAATATCTTGTTGGTTTTCATTTCATCAGTCTTTTTTCTATATAACCATGATCACTCCCCCGCCTGCTTCTTTGTTTCTCTCTTTTTTCTCTACCTGTCAAACCCATCGGCGTAGTTACTAAGTACTTAGTTGGCTAGTAGTTTTTGTCTTGTTCTTTTTACGGTTGTCTCTATGCATATATGCTTATTTTTCTTTCTTTCTCAATTTTTTCCAGTCAATAATCTATATCTTTCCGTGTTGTATGTTACTTGCTTGATGGTATATATATCATGAAAGTCCAGTCGTCCATGCAGAGTAGATTGTTTCTAAAAAGAGCTTTCCGTAATAGTCTTGGGACTTATGTTTATGTATACTATGTGTTTTATTTGGTAGGTGTATACACAAGTATACATTCAGTGGGTAAAGAAAAGACCTAGATGTACTAATGGGCGTATATATAACTTGTATATTTGCGTGTAGGTCCAATTATTTTTGACATTTCATGAAAAATACTATTTTACAAGACACAGTGCATTGTGTCAATGTCAACAGAGCCAGAAATTTGGAAAGAAAGATTTCATGCTACACCAAGAAATAACTCCTCATAAAAGATATTTAGCAGAGTTATATTTAAAATAAAAAAAAGCCCTTTAATGCTTTTTTGCTTTTATGCAACTACAGTATTACTAAACAGTCTCAAGGCCGGCATGTTATCTACCGCTTCGTTTTCATCCTCTTGGTCTACTTCGTCGGAATCGTCTTCTTTGACTTGTATACGTTGTCCTAGCAGACTTGAAAAAAGTTCACTAATGGTTGAATAGGTTAGCAAATGACATACTCATAATCGTATTCGTGTGTGTGTGTATGCACATTATGAACGTAGAGAGCTCGTTATTCAAGTAGGGGAAGAATACAAAGAAGCAAAAGACTGGAGGTGGAAGAAAAGATAATGAATGGAAAGGGATGTTTCTTTTTTTGTTCTTTTCTTAACATACTCAATCTGCTGTTCATGCCAGCTCAACGTATCGTCTGGCGTCGTGAAATTTTGCAACTTTTCATGCACATGATACCTCAATTTTCTTCCTTTAGACGCCCTAGTATCCACCATCTTCTTCTTCTTTTTCGTCTTCAACTCTGCAAGGTCTGCTGGTGTCCATTGTACGTCTGTCGCCGCAGCACCATTTGCAGTATCGACCATTCTTTGATCTACTAATGACTTGAGCAATTGTTGATAAAAGTCGGTGTCATCGAAAATGGCAGGATCGGATTCAATGTTTTGTGCTGATTGTATGGGTGCGGATGCACGAGGAATACGTGTACGTGATACGAGATGTTCGGTGTTCGATAGTTGCTCGCGTAGTTGAGAAGCGATAGTATACACTGGAGCGGCGGATTGGTTGAGTTTCTTGTTTACTGGGAGGACGTTGGTAGTGGCCTGTAATTTTGAAGACCATTTTTCTAGAATTTTAGTGCGATAGAATGAAGAAGAACTCTCGAGAGATTGCATAGTCTTCCATGATTCCTGTATAGGTGTCTGTAGGTCTATTTCGGTGTGCTTCCGTTTCTTGGTTGCTTTCCTTCTCGCGTCTGGGTGTTCTCTTGCTTGTAACATGTCTTGTCGCAAATTGGATATCACATTCCATAGGTCGATGGCAGCTTGTTCTGTAGCTTTGAAGGACTCGGAAGTTGTTTGAGGAACCTTAGGTGGTAGGGAGTTGATCGCAATAACGGCCTTCTGCAGTTTGATTCTGGAGTTGAGGAAGGAGTCGAAGGCAGCCTACGCACTGTTAGTGACGTTTAACGTTTCAACTCAGAGATGACGATTACTGACCCGTTGATCTCTGACCACAAGACCTTTTTCAGCATCTGCCTTTGCAGCTTTTGATAGATTGGCAACCACGTTCCTGCTTTCGTTAGTGGTATCCAGCTATGTTAAATCTTTATGCTTACTTCTGCTCTGTTATCATGATTTTCCTCAGCTCAGCCCTTCTAGCTGCTTCGCTTTCCTGTTCATCTTCATCGCCGTCCTCAAGCTCGTCATCATCTTCTTCGTCTTCCTCCTCTTCCTCTCCATCTTCCATTTCGTCGTCTGATCGATCTTCGTCGTCCATGTCCATATCGCTGTCATTTGTGTTCTCATCGTCTTCTGACTCGCTCTCACTTCCGACTCCATTGTGTTTCGCAAAATCGTTCTTTGTTACTTTGCCATTGGTTATCGACTTGGTTTTTCCGTTCAGGACGACTTTGCCGTTGCGCTCACTTTTTGAAGTCGAGTGGGAAACATCTTTGGCTTCTTTTACACTTTCGTCATCCTCACTGCCGGAATCACCAGAGACATCTTCATCTTGTTCTTCGTCATTGTCCGAGCCTGAGGCATATAATGAATCTCGACTGATTCTCTCGCCGTCGTATTTGGGGTCCAGATGCAGGTCCTCGTCTTTTCGCAGTTTGCTCTTCCTAAGTGCTTGTCAGCCTCTTACTCAATCCTCAGAAACAGGCCAAAATCTAGTTACCCAACGGCGACGTAGTGTTCACGTCCAGCATTCTCATCTTCTGACTCCTCTAATTCGTCGTCAGACGCATTGCTTCCTTCTTCGTGTTCTGAGTAGGATGCATCAAGAGCTTCAGGATCAAAGTCTATTTCAGTATTGTTAGTTTTTGTCGCAGAATAGCTGGGAAGACATGGGCTTTACCCGTCGGAGCTGGATTAGACAATTGAGCGATCTGGTCCGCAAGGGAGAGCGATTTCGAAGGCATGACTTCTACCAGAGGCTTGCAAGATGTGATGGTCGTTGAAGTCGATGATTATATCCAATGCAGTGTTGTGTTGTAATGGTCAGGATAAACCGCTCGAGAATGAATTTATCTGTTTGACTTTTTGCGAAACGCTACAAAAAAATTTGAATCAATTTTTTTGATTCTTTCGCCCTGTTGTTGACTAAACCCAATATGGATTAACTGATTAAATATAAGATCGACCTATCAACAGACAAAAGCACTACGCTTAGATACTTACATATCGCAGGCCTTTTATTTATTTATAACTCAGATGCGACAAAGAATCCGCATCATTCAACTACTTTAAAAATGCTTCATCGCCGTTTTTTTAGTGTAGCACGCGTGCTGCATCATGAAAATCCATTGGTATGTGATTCGTCCATCCGTGTTCGAGAAAGTATCGTATCTCAACGTTCGTGTCAAGTCTAGGGATTACCAAGATCCGGTGCGCCGCCACAGATACCTCGTATGCAACGAGGTTTGCCCACAAAACGACCAATTCAGGGCGTGAGCAAGGTTATTGCAGTATCCTCTGCAAAAGGTGGAGTGGGGAAGTCCACTGTTGCAGGTAATTCATGAGTTTTGTGAATTACATACATATAAAAAATTAAAAAATATATACACAAAAAGATAAAGTCATCTAACTTACAGACCAGTCAATGTGGCTTTGGCACTATCTAGAAAAGGTCGCAGAACTGGTATTCTAGATACGGATATCTTTGGTCCGTCGATACCAAAATTGATGAGTTTGTCAGGCGAACCACGGCTATCCGAACGTATGATACATATTTGAACTTTATTTCGCATCAAAATTAACACTTAAACAAGGTAATCAGTTGATACCATTGTCAAATTATGGTGTGAAAACTATGTCCATGGGGTACATGGTGGATCCTGAGTCTGCAGTAGTCTGGCGAGGACTTATGGTCATGAAGGCTCTCCAACAATTGCTACACGAAGTAGACTGGGGTGGTTTAGATGTACTAGTTCTAGATTTACCACCTGGAACAGGCGATACGCAGTTGACCATCACCCAACAAGTCAAACTTGACGGTGAGTGACGACCTTGTAATCCCAGTCTACTGTGCCAGTACTGGAAGCAAACTGATACCTCAACTCTAGGCGCCGTCATTGTCTCCACTCCACAAGACATTGCACTTATAGATGCAGTAAAAGGTATCAACATGTTCAAGAAAGTGGACGTACCTGTAAGTCATCATCTTCTCTGCACTTGCTTTGACTTGACCTTGTGAGTCATGTGTTGTGTACATTTCAATGTCACACGACTGTATTACATCGAACATTTACTAATCCCATCTTTTTTAAAGATCCTGGGGATGGTGCAAAATATGAGCATTTTTACGTGTCCGAATTGTCATCATACAACACATATATTTGGAACAGATGGGGTTGCCCGTGAATGTACGGCTCGTGGCATACAGCTTTTAGGCGATGTTCCACTGCATGCGAGTATCTGTGCTGATGCGGATGAAGGTAAACCAACTGTCATTGCCAATCCGCAGGGTCCTTTAGCAAAATCATATATCAGTATTGCAGATAA
>Ga0160427_10001630_pt1 | contig 13730 bp, 13 predicted proteins | sample SolpanmetagenomL_FD_108194 | JGI IMG/M metagenome (GOLD analysis project Ga0160427, IMG submission 108194) | Solar panel surface microbial communities from Lawrence Berkeley National Laboratory, California, USA - L | ecosystem: Engineered > Built environment > Solar panel > Unclassified ...
ACAGCCAGGAGCTGATCTGCCAAACTGCGGACGCGCTCCCTCGGAATCTGTGACTTTGACATTCCCAGATTCTCTCGGCTGGGAGCGCTTTCACACCGTTATGCAAGGTGCAACTCCTGAGTACACCCCAGGCGTTGAGATACAAGAGTGCCAGTACAGTAGACCTCCTGCAAAGGTTGTGTTGCCTTAAACGCAATGCCAGTAAATTAAGAAGACGAGGGCGTGCTGGCACGTCCTTTTTTCGGGGAGCGGGTCATTTTGATTTTGACGGCTCGAGGTAAGCGCGCGGTTGTCGTTTAGAGAGCACAAGCAAGGCAATGTCACCGGCAAGGTGCTCCAGATCGTGTGGCAAGCGACCAGTCAGGCTCGTCGCTAAGGTGCCCTTGTGGTCAAGCGGTGGGTCGCAGGCCGTTGGGAACAGTGCGGTGCCAAAGTCCATCCTTGAGCTTGACAGCGTCAACACCCGCTTTGCCCCTTAACTTACCGGCATTGGCCTTAACCGGAGTGGGGTAGGCTCACCACCGTGACCGAAGGAACGCCTTACCGCCACCGCTTCCCGATGACCATCATCCAGCACGCGGTTTGGCTGTACCAGCGCTTTCCCCTGAGCTACAGGGACGTTCAGGAATTGCTGCACCAGCGCGGCATCCAGCTCAGTCACGAAACCTTGCGCGAATGGTACATCAAGTTCGGACCGCTCTTCGCAGAAGGACTGCGTCACCGTGAACCCCATCGGGGTTCACGGTGGTCCCTCGACGAGGTCTGCACGAGCGTGGATGGCGTTCGGCATTGGTTGTGGCGGGCGGTCGACGAGCATGGGTTCGTGCTCGATCTTTTCCTTCAGCGGCACCGCGACACTGCGGCCGCGAAGAGCTGCGGAGCTGCGATCCGGCAGATCCCGAGTCTGGCCGACGTTGATCACTAGGAGGTGATCTCCGCAGCCAGGTGGAACAACATTATTGAGCAAGAACACCGATCTACACGGCGACGAGAGCGAAGTCAGCACGGGTTCAGACAACGAAAACGCGCTCAGGAATTCCTGAATTTGCACGCCCGGATGACCAATCTCCACCATCATTCCCGCACCCGTGTTTCCACCGCAATGAGAAGAAGCAATCAGAAGCAAGCGTTCCAGACGTGGTCAACCGTCGCGGCAGGGATGGCCTGGAGTTGGAGAATCGGGGCCAGCACGCCTGGACGCTCGGGGTGCACCCTCAGCCGGTCAATTCCACCCCGCAGAACCTGACCTGGAGTCCCATCGCTACGAACATGGCAGCCTTGGCTTCGAGCGCCTGCCGCGCCCCAGGTTTGTCTGGGGCGTAGGCCACCTGGATGTGGTTGGCCTGATGCTTGGCCATCATCTGGTTTCTGCTGACGCCCTGCAGCACCGCGTTCATGATCGGCCACTGCGGGGTGGTGGCCTGCCAGCGCCGCTGCACCTCAGCGTCTGGCAGTTCGGTGACCCGTCCCAGGCCGAGGTCGGCGTGCAGCCGACCGCCCTGCACGTAGATCCGTGACCAGACGAGGTCTCCGGCGCGACTCACGCCTTTCAGGGTGCCGCCGCCCAGCCGGAAGTACATCGGCGGCTGGCGTTCGCTGCTGGCCCCGGCGTAGCCGCCACTGAAGTGCGAGGCGGGCGCAGCCCCTGAGATCAGCAGTACCCACACGAACTCGCCGCCGTACTCCTGCCCCCAGCGCAGGTCGTGGAGGGTGGTCGACGGCTCGAAGCCCAGCGCGGTCCAGACCCGGTTAGTGACCAGCGCGTCGATGCCCGCACATTCGTCGACTTCATTGAAGTGTGGCAGCGCCAACCCCTCGTACAGCACTTTCCCGCTCTCGGCGTGCCGCACCGGTGGCCGATCGGGGTTGTTCAGTAGCCCTTCGACCAGGTCGCTGGCAGGCACGGAGTCGCGCAGCCCCAGCTGGTACTGGATGCCCACCGCATCGCAGCCGAAGCGCTCAGCCATTTGCACGGCCGTCACGTACATCTTCAGCTGCTCCAGCGTCTGCCCGCGCGTCAGCTCTTCGGCCGGGTCCGTTCCCCAGCGGAACTGCATGCCGCGCTCTATCAGCCAGGACAGGGCCTCCTCGGCGTCCTGGTCGGCCACCAGCCGCATCTCGGCCACCAGCGCCGACTGGCTCAGGCGCTCCTTGTAGATGCCGCTGGGGTTCATCAGCTCGTCGTCGACGACGGCGTTGTACATGCCCATGCAGCCCTCGTCGAAGATGCCCAGGATGGCTTTGTCGGTCTGCAGCTGGCGGGCCAGGGTCTCTCCCAGAGCCCTCGCGGTCGCCGGGAGCTGGGCCAACTGCACCGGCCGGACATGGCTCAGGTCGTGCGCCACCCGGCCGGTCTGCACCCACTCGCCCAGATGCCCGGTAAACCAGGGGTCCTGAAAGTCCTCGCTCCAGAGCGTGCTGTAGCTCACGCCCGCTTTGGTCAGGCTGCCGTTCAGGTTGAGCAGCCCGACCAGTCCCGGCCACTCGCCGCTCCAGTTGGCGACCGTCAGAATTGGGCCCCTGTGGCTCCGCAGCCCGGCCAGCAGGTGCGAGCTGAACTGCCAGACCGCCTCGGCCACGACCACCGGCGCGTCCGCCGGAATCTCCCGGAAGACGTTCATGCCCATGCGCTGGCTGGAAATGAAGCCGTGGCCTTCCGACGGGTCGTAGGCGTGGCCCCGCGTGACCTGTACCCCGGCGGCGTTCAGGGCGGCCGTGAGCTGCCCTTCCATCCGGAGTTGTGCGGTCCAGCAGTTCTGGTTGGCCGAGAGGCGCTGGTCACCACTGGCGACGAGGTAGACGTGGGTGAGCGGGGTGCGAGAAGCGGAATCAGGGCTGGACATGGAGTGGCTCCTGGGCGGCGAGAAAAGTCAGTCACGTGCGGCGGGCGGTGGGGTTGGCGATGTCTGGATCGAGCGGCACGCGTTCTCCTCGTGCCGCCGGCGTCTGCGGCCGCTGTTTCGCCTGGCTGTCGTTATTCCTGGGCCGGTTCGGCAGACCAGCCGGCCAGCATGGCCCGCTGCACCGAGGCCAGGTGGTTGCTCATTGCCAGCCGGGCGGCCTCGGGGTCGCGCCGGGCCAGCGCCTCCACAATTAACCGGTGGTCGTCGAAACTGCTGGCCCGAACCAGCGGCATCTGTGTCAGGTGCTCGTCGAACTTGAGGGCGACGGCGTCGTCCAGGTCGGCGAACAGCCCCTGCACCAGATCGGCCATCACCTGATTGCCCGACGCCCGGGCAATGGTCTCGTGAAGGGCGCGGTCGGCCTGGGTGTTCCACCCGCTGCGGTCGTAGGCGCTCTGGAGCTTCCTCAAATGTCGCCGGAGCGTCTTCAGGTCGCCGGGCGTCAGGCGCTCTGCCGCCAGCGCGGCCACCTGCGGTTCGACCAGCAGCCGGGCCTCGGTCACTTCCAGCGCGGTGTGGCGGGGCGCTTCGACGGGCATCGTCTCTGCCGGTGGCTGGGCCGGGCGTGCACGCACGAAGATGCCCACTCCCACCCGGATCTCGATCAGCCCGCGCACCTCTAAGGCGATCATCGCCTCGCGCACGGTGGGCCGGCTGACCTTCAACCGCTCGGCTAGATCCCGCTCGGACAGCAGCTGCTCGCCCGGCTGGTACTCGCCGCTGGCGATCAGGGTGGCCACCTGATCGGCGATCTGAGCGTACAGCCGCCTCGAGTTCAGCGCCTCAAGCGGCACGCTGCTCCTTGAAGAGCGGCACTGGGCGGCGGGCATGTGTGTCCAGACGCGGAGACATCGGGGGCAGAAGCATGAGACTCCAGTTCAGGTCCTCGGCACAGGGCCAGGAGCGCGGGTGAGAAGATCAGATGGGCGCGACGTCGTGCCTATCATGGCCAAGGCGACAGGGACTGTCAAGTGGCCTGACCACTGCCGACCACCACACGGAAGTCACAGATTTCAGTGTGGTGGTCCAGTGAGGAAACGACTGTCTGAAAGGTGGTCGAAATCGGCTGCATTCTTTTTCTGAGTTGGAGGAGATCTTGTTCTGGCGGCCGCTCACTTTCGGTCAGATGGTTCACTGGTCAGGCCACTTGACAGGTGTCTGGACGAAACGTACACTTCCGACAGCTCCAAAATTCATGTTCTTCATCCTGCTGCCAGCCTTCAGGCGGTCGTTACGTCTTCCCTGCCCCGACCCCTTCTCGTAGAGTTTCAGGCTGGAGACACCCGTCCCCGCCCTTTCGTGCTGGTTGGAGGAACGTATGCGCAGATCCCTGAATGTCGCCGGAATCGCTCTGAGTGGGCTGCTCCTCGCTGGAGTGGCCGTGGCGCAGAGCAAGGACATCATCGTGATTGTCAAGGCCACCAACTCGCCCTACTGGCAGATCGTGCTGAGCGGGGCCAAGCAGGCGGGCAAGGACTACGGGGTGAACGTGATCGCGCAGGGGGCCGCCGCCGAGTCCGACATTGCCGGGCAGATCGGGATTCTGGAAAACGCCGCGGCCAGAAAACCGATGGCCATCGTGATTTCCCCGACCGCCAACGACCCGCTCGGCGCACCGATCGACGCGGTGGCCGCCGCCAAGATTCCGCTGATCATGATCGACTCCGGCGCCAAGACCACCGCCTACACCTCGTTCCTGACCACCAACAACTTCAATGCCGGCGGGCTGGCCGCCGACGCGCTGGCTGCCGACATCAAAGCCAAGACCGGCAAAGTCTCGGGCAAGGTGGCGATCATGACCTCGCTGCCGGGCGTGGGTTCGCTGACCGCCCGCGACAACGGCTTCAAGGCCACCCTGGCCAAGAAGTACCCCGGTCTGAAGGTGGTCACCAACCGCTACGGCGACGACGACGCCACCAAGGCGCTCTCGGTGATGCTCGACATCATGTCGGCCAACCCTGATCTGGTGGGCGTGTTCGCCGACAACCTGACGATGGGCGTGGGCGTCGGCAAGGCCATCGAGGAGCAGAAGGCGGCCGGCAAGGTCTCGGCCATCAGCTTCGACTCCAGCGACCAGCTCGTGACCTACCTCAAGAGCGGGGCCATCGACAGCCTGATCATTCAGGACCCCTACATGATGGGTTACGGCGGGGTGCGCGCCGCGATGCTGGCGGCCACTGGGACCAAACTGCCCAAGGACGTGGACACCGGGGCTTACTCGGTGACGCTGAAGAACTTCGGCAGCGCCCAGATTCAGGGGTTGCTCGATTCGTCGAAGCGCAAGATCGACAAGAACAAGCTGGGACTGGGCTTCTAAGCTCAGGTCGGCCACACCGCGCAGGGGCAGTCAGGTGCACATCCCTGGCCGCCCCTGAAGCCATTCACCCCGGGAGGAGGAACCCATGCTGCTGGAATTGCGCGAAATCGACAAACGGTTCCCCGGCACCCACGCCCTGAAGTCGATCAACCTGGCCGTGGAACAGGGTTCGGTTCACGCCATCGTGGGCGAGAACGGCGCGGGCAAGAGTACCCTGATCAAGATTCTGACCGGGGTGTACCGCAGAGACAGCGGACAGATTCTGTTCGACGGACAGGCCGCCGAGCTGGAGAGTCCGTTGCAGGCGCAGAAGCTCGGCATCGACGCGGTCCATCAGGAGGTGGTGGTCTGCCGCAGCCTGAGCGTGGCCGAGAACCTGTTCCTGGGCATCGAACGCTCAAAGGCCGGGCTGGTCAATCAGCGCCAGATGGACGCCGAGGCGCAGGCGTTTCTTGACGACCTCGGGTTCAACATCTCGGCCCGCAGCCCGCTCTCACAGCTGAGTGTCGGGCAGCAGCAGCTGGTGGTGTGCGCCAAAGCCGTGCTGCGGGGCACCCGGCTGCTGATCCTCGACGAACCGACGGCCTTTCTGTCCACCCAGGAGGCCGAACAGCTCGAGAAGCTGATCCGGCGGCTGCACGTCCAGGGCACCACGTTCGTCTACATCAGCCACCGGATGGAGGAAATCTTCAACCTCTCCGACACCGTGACGGTGCTGCGCGACGGCGCGGTGGTGCACAGCGGGCCAACGGCGGGCGTGACCCGGGAACGGCTGGTGTCACTGATGGCCGGGCGCGACATCGAGCAGTTCTACCACAAGGAGCAGATGCCGCGTGGCGGGCCGCTGCTGAGTGCCGCCCACTTGAGCGGCAAGGGCTTCGACGACGTCAGTTTTACGGTGCATCAGGGCGAGATTCTGGGGTTCTTCGGGCTGGTTGGGGCTGGCCGCAGCGAGGTGATGATGTCGATTGCCGGGGCCAGACCCTTTAGCGGTGAACTGATCAAGGCCGGGCGTAAGCTCAACACCTCGGGCGTCAAGGCGGCGCTGCGTGACGGCGTGGCGCTCATCCCCGAGGACCGCCGCAACCAGAGCCTGTGCCTGTCGCAGTCGATCAAGTTCAACCTGAACCTGCCGACCTACGACCGCGACTCGCGCGGCGGCTTCGTCTCGGACGCCGAGGAGCAGCGCAGCGCCCAGGTTCAGCGCGACTCTCTGCAGATCAAGACGCCCAGCCTGGAGATGCCGGTCCGCAAGCTCTCGGGCGGCAACCAACAGAAGGTGGTGATCGGCAAATGGCTCAACCACGGCGCGGACCTGTTCATGTTCGACGAGCCGACCACCGGGGTCGATATTCCCACCAAGCTGGAAATCTACCGGTTGTTCTCCACGCTTGTGAAGCAGAACAAGGCGATCTTGCTGGTGTCGTCGTACCTGCCCGAGGTGATGGCCATCAGTGACCGGCTGATCATCATGCGCCGGGGCCGGGTGGTGGGCGAGGTCGATCCGGCGGTCACCAGTCCGGAAGAGATCCTGCGCCTGGCCCTGGGATAAGTCCGGCCGTGACACCGATCACCCTCGACCCTCTCGTTCATCCACGGAGTACAGCATGAGTCTCACAGAAGCAAAGGCTCTCAAGCCCAGACGCCAGCTCGACCTCAAGGCCCTGATGCAGCTCAGCCTGGTGGCGCTGCTGCTGGTGGTCTGGACGGCACTGAGCCTCAGCACCTCGACGTTTGCCACCGAGGGCAACATCACCAACCTGCTACGCCAGACAGCCATCGGCGGGGTGCTCGCCATCGGGCAGACCTTCGTGATCATCACGGCCGGCATCGACCTGTCGGTGGGCTCGCTGGTGGCCGTGACCGGCGTCTCGCTGGCGCTGATGGTCAGCCACGGGGTGCCGCTGCCGCTGGCCATCCTGGGGGCACTGCTGATCGGGATGGTGGCCGGCATGATCAATGCCTTCGCCATTCACCGCATGGGCCTGCCGCCCTTCATCGCCACGCTGGCCATGCTGTCGGTGGCACGCGGCTCGGCACTGCTGCTGACCGGCGGCCAGTCGATCAGCATGCCGACCTCGGGCTTCACCCGCTTCTCGACCACCAGCGTCTGGATCGTTCCCAGCCTGTTCCTGGTCCTGCTGCTGGTGGCCGCCATCGGCTGGGTGCTGCTGCACCGCACCCGCTGGGGGCGCTACGTGTTCGCCTACGGCTCCAACAAGGAAGCGGCCCGGCTGTCGGGCGTGAACATCGGCGGGGTGGTGTTTTTCGTCTACGGCTTCAGTGCGCTGTGTGCGGCCATCGGCGGAATTCTGGTGGTCAGCCGCATCGGGGTGGGCGTGCCCACGGCCGGAACCGGCTACGAACTCGACTCGATCGCCGCCAGCGTGATCGGCGGGGCCAGCCTGTTCGGTGGTGAAGGCGGGGTTTTCGGCACCATCCTGGGAGCGCTGCTCATCACCACCATCAGCAACGGGGCCAACCTGCTGAACGTCGATCCGTTCTGGCAGCAGATCATCACCGGTCTGCTGATCGCGGTGATCGTGTTCCTCGACCAGTGGCGCAAGCGCCGGGAGGGCTGAAATGCAGATCGTGGACAGCCACCTGCACTTCTGGAATCCCGGAAAGATCGACTATTTCTGGCTGAACGAAGGCGCAGGAACACTGAACCGGCACGTCGGGCTGGAGGAGCTGGAGGCCGAGCGTCAGGCGGCGGGCGTTACCTGCGGCGTCTTCGTGCAGGCCAGCCACGACCCGCGTGAAATGGACTGGGTGTTGACCGAGCTGAACCGGTTTCCCTGGGTCAGTGGTGTGGTGGCCTGGCTCGACCTGCAGACGCCCGATGTCGAGATGCAGGCGCGGCAGGCCCTGAACGACGTCCGGTTCAAAGGGGTACGCCACCTGACCCATGACATTCCCGATGCGGCCTGGCTGGGCCGGGAAGACGTGGGGGCGGGCCTGGAGGTGCTAGAAGGACTGGGCCTCAGCCTCGATCTGGTGCTGCGTCCGGAACAGCTCGCGCTGGCGGTCGAGGTGGTCGGGCGGCACCCTGGCCTGACGATCATTCTCGACCACCTGGGCAACCCACCGCTGGCGAGTGGCGATCTGCGCGGCTGGACCGCTGACCTGAAGGCGCTCGCGGCCCTGCCGAACGTCTGCGCCAAAGTGTCGGGCCTTCTGACCAGACTGGCCCCCGGACAGGACCATGCCCTGCTGCAAGAGGCGGTCCGCACGGCCTTCGATACCTTCGGTGCCCACCGGCTGATGTACGGTGGCGACTGGCCGGTGGCGACCCGGGCGGCCGGGTACCGGGAGACGCTGGACACGCTCAGAAGCGTGCTGCCGGCGATGACACCGGACGAGGAGCAGGCCTTCTGGGCAGGCACCGCCGGGCGGGTGTACCGACTCAGCCAGCGTGCGGCCCAATCCAGTGCGACTCAGTCCGCGGCAACTCAGTCCCAGGCGGGCCAGCTGGAAGTCCACGCGTGAGCGGGCACGCCGTGATCCTGCTGCACCCGGACGACAACGTGGTGGTGGCCTGCCGGGCACTGAGTGCGGGCGAGACCGTCGACGCTGCCGGGGTGCCGCTGGAGGTCGTCAGCAGCGTCGCACTGGGGCACAAACTGGCGCGGGTGTCGCTGCTGGCAGGAGACAAGGTCAGGAGATACGGCTCGACCATCGGCAGCATGACGCAGGACGCCGCGCCCGGTGAGCACGTGCACCTGCACAACCTGCAGAGCGACTACCTGCACACCTACACCCTCGATTCCGGCAACGCCTACGTGGCCACCAACGGGGCCGGTCCCCAGGAGGAGCAATCATGAACGGTTATCTGCGGCAAGACGGCCGCAAGGGGGTCCGCAACGTCATTCTGGTGGCGTATCTGGTCGAGTGCGCCCACCACGTCTCGCGCCAGATCGTGACGCAGGCGGGCGGCCAGGACGTGCAGCTGATCGGCTTCTCGGGCTGTTACCCCAACAGCTACGCCCAGGGGCTGATGGAGCGCCTGTGTACCCACCCCAACGTGGGCGGGGTGCTGCTGGTGTCGCTGGGCTGCGAGGGCTTCAACCGCCACCGGCTGGAAGGCGTGATCCGTGACTCGGGCCGCCCGGTGCAGACGCTGGTGATTCAGGAGCGCGGCGGCACCCGCAAGACCACCCAGGAGGGCATCGAGTGGATCAGGTCGGCGCAGGCGGCCCTAGACGCCGTGCCCCGCGTGCCCTTCGGCTGGACGGACCTGATCGTGGGCACCGTCTGCGGCGGCTCGGACGGTACCAGCGGCATCACGGCCAACCCGGCGGTGGGCGGGGCCTTCGACCTGCTGGTGGGCAAAGGTGCCACCTGCATCTTCGAGGAGACCGGCGAGCTGATCGGCTGCGAGTACCACATGGCCAATCGGGCCATCACCCCGGCGCTGGGGCAGGCGCTCATCGAGTCGGTGCACAAGGCGGGCAGGTACTACACCACCCTCGGACACGGGTCTTTTGCGCCGGGCAACGCCGACGGCGGCCTGACCACCCAGGAGGAGAAGTCTCTGGGGGCATACGCCAAGAGCGGCCTGGGACCGATTCACGGCCTGATCCGGCCCGGTGAGCTGGCCCCCGCCCCCGGCCTGTACCTGATGGACGTCGTGCCGGACGGAGAGGTGCGGTTCGGTTTTCCGAACATCAACGACACCTCCGAGAATATCGAAATGATCGCCTCGGGCGCGCATCTGATCCTGTTCACCACCGGCCGCGGCAGCGTGGTGGGCAGCGCCATCAGTCCGGTCATCAAGGTCTGCGCCAACCCCGAAACCTACAGACGCATGCAGGACGACATGGATATCAACGCCGGCGCGATTCTGGAGGGCGACGCGACGCTGCCGCAGGTGGCCCAGGAGATCGTGGACCGGGTCTGGGCGGTGGCAGGCGGCGTCCAGAGCGCCAGCGAGGAGCTGGGCCACCAGGAATTCGTGCTGACCTACAAGACGTTCGAGGCGAGCGGGCCGTCGTGCCTGCCGCTGGCGTAGCGGGCGTGCAACGCCTCGCCAGCGTCATCCGGCTGCGGCCCGAGAAGGCAGACGATTACCTGCGCCTGCACGCCGAGCCCTGGCCGGAGGTGATGGCGACCCTCAAGCGGGTGGGGGTCGGTAACTATTCCATCTTTCTGCACGGCGACCTGCTGTTCAGCTACCTGGAATTCAGCGGCGAGTCGTGGGAAGACGCGCAGGCCGAGATCGCCCGCGACCCCGACACCCGGCGCTGGTGGGCCCTCACTGACCCCTGCCAGGAGCCGGCCCCGGGTGCCCAGCCCGGCGAATGGTGGTCGGCCATGCGGCCAGTCTTCCTGCTGGAATAGCCGCATTCAAACCCATTCGTCAGGACGTTCCAAAGGACCAAGCATGACCGAACCGATCCACGCCGCCCCTTCGACACCCGCCTTCACACGTCTCGGCCTCGGTACCGGCACCCAGGGCAACCTGCGCCACGCCGTCAGCGACGCCGAGGCCGAGACCGTCTTCCAGGCCGCCTGGGACGGAGGCGTCCGCTACTTCGACACCGCGCCCTGGTACGGACGAGGACTGTCCGAGGAGCGGCTGGGGCGCTTCCTGCAGGGCAGGGAGGGCTGGGTCCTGTCGAGCAAAGTGGGCCGGCTGCTCCGCGCGGACGCTCCGCCCCATCCCAGCCAGGTGGGGGCGGGGTTCGAGGTACAGCGGGACCTGAACGTGGTCTACGATTACAGCTACGACGGGGTGATGCGCTCGTACGAGCAGAGCCTGAAGCGTCTCGGGCTGGACCACATCGACGTCCTGTTCATTCACGACCCGGACGTGGTTGGGGTGGGCGTGCCGGAACTGATGACTGGAGCGCACCGGGCGCTCAGCGAGCTGAAGGCGCAGGGCGCGATCCGGGGCTTCGGCGCGGGGATGAACGAGTGGCAGATGCCGCTGGACCTGTTGCGGGCGGGCGACTTCGACATGTTTTTGCTCGCCGGGCGCTACACCCTGCTGGAACAGGCGTCGCTGCCGTTCATGGACGAATGTGCGCGGCGCGGCGCGAGGGTGGTGATCGGCGGCGTGTTCAACAGCGGCCTGCTCGCCAACCCCCGACCCGGCGCGAACTACAACTACAGCGCCGTGCCGGAAGGCGTGCTGAAGCAGGCGCTGAAGCTGGAGGCCGTCTGCGCCGATTTCGGCGTTGCCCTGAGCGCGGCGGCCCTCCAGTTTGCGCTGGCCCATCCCGCCGTGACCTCGGTCCTCGTGGCCGACCACCAGCCTGACCACATCGGGCAGAACCTGAAGGCCGCCGAAGCGCCTCTCCCCAAAGCCCTCTGGGACACCCTCCGGGCCGAGGATTTGATCGACGCGCGCGCGCCGGTCCCGGGTCTGCAACCGGCACCGCCCGCCGCAAGGAGTCATGAATGAAGCCCGACTTTCTGAACATCCCGCGTTCCTCCTCTTTGGTGCTCTTCAGGCATTTCCCGGTGCAATCATGAGCGTCCAGGACCGCCTGCAGGGCAAACGGGCACTCGTCACGGCCGCCGGGCAGGGCATCGGCCGCGCTATCGCCGAACGGCTGCACGCCGAGGGGGCAGAGGTAATCGCCACCGACGTGAACGAGGCGGCACTGCAGGGCTTCGCGGGCCGGAGCGAACACCTCGATGTGCTGGACCGCGCCGCCGTCTTCGCGCTGATGGCGTCATCGCAACTGGAAATCCTGATCAACTGTGCCGGGATCGTGCCGGTAGGAAGCATCCTGGAGACGAGTGACCCCGACTGGGAGTTGGCCTTCGACCTGAACGTACGCTCCCAGTTCTGGGCCATTCAGGCGGTGCTGCCGGGCATGCTGGCGCGCGGCGGCGGCAGCATCGTCAACGTCAGCAGCGTCGCTTCGAGTCTCAAGGGGGTGCCCAACCGCTGCGCCTACAGCGCCAGCAAGGCCGCGATCATCGGGCTGACCAAGAGTGTGGCGGCCGACTTCGTCACCCGGGGCGTCCGGGTGAACGCGATCTGTCCGGGCACGGTGGAAAGCCCGTCGTGGCACGCGCGGGTGGCCGAGCAGGCCACCGCCAGCGGCGAGGACGAGGCGGCGGTCCGGGCGCAGTTCGTGGCCCGCCAGCCGATGGGCCGGGTGGGCCGGCCCGCCGAGGTGGCTGCGCTGGCCGCCTACCTGGCGTCTGACGAAGCGGCGTTCACCACCGGGCAGGTTCACATCATCGATGGAGGGTGGTCGAATTGAAGCTGCTGCGCCACGGACTTGCCGGACAGGAACAGCCGGGACTACTCGACCACCAGGGCCAAGTCCGCAGTCTGAGTGGCGTGATTGCCGACCTGTCGCCCCAGACGCTCGGCGACGAGGCACTCGACCGGCTGAGGGCGCTGGACCCCGCCAGTTTACCGCTCGTCACCGCCGGTTCCCGGTTGGGGCCGCCCGTGAGCGGCACCGGGAAGGTGATCTGCGTGGGTCTGAACTACCGTGACCACGCCGATGAGACAGGGGCCACGTACCCTCCTGAGCCGATTCTGTTCATGAAGGCCACCAGCGCCCTCCAGGGGCCGAACGACGAGATCTGGATCCCCAGGGGGTCCGTGAAGACCGACTGGGAGGTGGAACTCGCGGTGGTGATCGGCACGGCGGCGAAATATGTCGAGGTGGATCATGCACTGTCGTACGTCGCCGGATACTGCGTCATGAACGACCTCTCGGAGCGCGAATTCCAGATCGAACGGGGCGGGCAGTGGGACAAAGGCAAATGCTGCGACACCTTCGGTCCGCTGGGGCCGTACTTGGTGACGCGGGACGAGGTGCCCGATCCCCAGAACCTGTTGATGTGGCTGGAGGTGGACGGTCACCGCTTCCAGCATGGTAATACCCGGAACATGATCTTCGGGGTGGCCGACCTCGTCAGCTATGTCAGCGGGTTCATGACGCTTCTGTCAGGCGACATCATCAGCACCGGGACGCCAGCCGGGGTAGGTCTGGGGCAGCGGCCGCCGGTATACCTGCGGGCCGGTCAGACGGTCCGGCTCGGCATCGAGGGCCTGGGAGAACAGCATCAGATGGCTGTGAACGACCCGTCTGGCGTGACCGCCTGATGCTGGCAGTCCTCCGGATGGACACTCGGGGGTGTGAGCACTTCAGTATGGTGCCTTCCTGTGATTCATGCGGTCGTTCTCAGTCACTTCTCGGAATCACAGGTACAAGTCCAGCCTCTCCCAGCACGTTTCTAGCAATTTAATCTCGACCAAAGCCAATCCCACCAGCGGCAGTCTGAAGGGTTGTGTTACCTTAACCGCAATGCCAGTAAGTCAAGAAGACGAGGGCGTGCTGGCACGTCCTTTTCTCGGGGAGCGAGTCATTTTGATTTTGACGGCTCCGGGTAAGCGCGCGGTCGTCGTTTAGAGAGCACCAGCAAGGCGATGTCACCGGCAAGGTGCTCCAGATCGTGTGGCAAGCGACCAGTCAGGCTCGAGGCGAAGGTGCCCTGGTGGTCAAGCGGCGGGTCGCAGGCCGTTGGGAACAGTGCGG
>Ga0160427_10001631_pt1 | contig 13722 bp, 14 predicted proteins | sample SolpanmetagenomL_FD_108194 | JGI IMG/M metagenome (GOLD analysis project Ga0160427, IMG submission 108194) | Solar panel surface microbial communities from Lawrence Berkeley National Laboratory, California, USA - L | ecosystem: Engineered > Built environment > Solar panel > Unclassified ...
AAGGGCATATTACGGGCTCGGCCACGGCTAATTATCAGACCAATAACCAGCAGCAGGGCTACTCGCTCGAAAACGCGGGCAACATCAACGGCCTCAACTGGCTGGTGCGCGGCACCCGCAAGGTGGCCGGCAACTACCAGAACCGCTACGACGGCAAGGTTTTCAACTCGGGCTTTAACGAGTGGGACGCCAACGGCTACGTGGGCCTGAACAAAAGCTGGGGCTATTCGCACCTCACCTTCAGCACGTTCAACCAAAATATTGGCTTAGTAGAAGGTGGCCGCGATAGCCTGACCGGCCGTTTCCTGCGCGATGTGCCGGTGGGCGGCCAGGTCGAGTCGCGGGTGGTGAGCGACGACGAGCTGCGCGGCTACGCCCTCGATGTACCGCGCCAACGCATCAACCACCTGCGCTTTGGCACCGATAACAACTTCATTATCGGCGACCAGGGCGGCCGGCTAGCCCTACAGGTAAACTACCAGCAGAACCTGCGCCGCGAGTTTGGCGACGCGCTAGCCCCGGACGAGCCGCAGCTCTACTTCCAGCTGCGCACCGTGGACTATGCACTGCGCTACTTCCTGCCCGAGCTCAATGGCTGGAATGTGGCCGTGGGCACCACCGGCCTGCGCCAGCAAAACCGCAACCTGGGCACCGAATTCCTCATTCCGGCCTACAACATGACCGAGGGCGGTGTGTTTGGGGTCGTGAAAAAGTCGTTTGGCGGCCTCGACCTCAGCGGCGGCCTGCGCTACGATGTGCGCCGCATCGCGGCCCAGAGCCTGTACCTCGACGCCGACGAGCGCCCCACCGCGCCCACCACACCCGATGCCGAGACCAAGTTTCCGGGCTTCGTGAGCACCTTCAACAACTACAGCGGCAGCCTGGGCGCGGCCTATAACCTCAGCGACCGCCTCACGGTGAAGGCTAACCTGAGCCGCGGCTTCCGAGCACCCAATATTGCAGAGCTAGGCTCGAATGGCGTGCACGAGGGCACCATTCGCTACGAAGTGGGCCAGTCTAATTTGCTGGCCGAAACCAGCTTGCAGGTCGATGCCGGCGTGAGCTACACCTCCGACCACGTGCGCTTCACGGTCGATGCGTTTGAGAACAGCATTGATAACTACATCTTTGCGCGCCGGGTGCTGAACCGGGCCGGCACCGATTCGCTCGTGTCAACCAACCCCGACGTGGGTCTTTTCAACTACGTGCAGGGCCAGGCGCGGCTGCTGGGCGGCGAGGTCACGCTCGATTTTCACCCCCACCCGCTCGACTGGCTGCACTTCGAAAACTCGTTTTCGATGGTGCGTGCCCGCCAACTCGACGTGCCTAGCGACCAACAGTTTCTACCTTTTATCCCGGCCGACCGCCTGCAAAGCGAGCTGCGCGGCAATTTCCGCCGCCAGGGCAAGCGCTTCACCAACGTGTACGCCCGCTTTCAGCTAGAGCAAACCTTCGCTCAAAACCGCTACTTCGCCGCCTTTGACACCGAAACAGCCACGCCCGCCTACACCTTGTTTAACGCCGGCCTGGGCACCGACGTAGCCGATACCAAGGGCCGCACGCTGTTTTCGCTCTATATCACAGCCAATAACCTGTTCGACGTGGCCTACCAAAGCCACCTCAGCCGCCTCAAGTATGCTGACATCAACTACCTCAGCGGTCGGCGCGGCGTCTACAACATTGGCCGCACGCTGAGCGTGAAAGTGGTGGTACCGCTAGCCTTTAAGTAAGCGAGGGTAGCGGAGAGCAGTAGTAGCTTACCCGTGATGAAGACTGCACTGCGCCTTGGTGGGCTCGCGCTGCTGGCCGGCGGCCCCTTGCCGAGCCAGGCCCAATCGCCGGGAGACATGGGTCTGGTGGCCGCCCTGGAAGTAGCTGACCCCGTGCTGGCTATCGGCCTAGCCACGGGGCTAGCCCTTGCCTTGCTGCTAAAAGTCCGCGAACCAACCACTTGGTCACTCCGCATGGGGTATGGGCTGGCCCTGGCCGTAGCAGGGCCCGTGGCACTAGCTTGCGCCAGCAGCTTCTTCCTAGTAGGTAGCAGCACTGGGTTTTATGTTGTGTATAGCTTGCTAACAGTGGGCGCCCTAGCCTTAGTAGCAAGTTTGAAAAAGCCGATTGCCGCCTTGGCAATCGGCTTTGGCTTTTTGGGCTGCCTGGCGTTGCTGACCAGCTATGAGGCCCGGCTAGCGCGGGCCCGGCACCTTCCGCAACCGTTGGGCCTGGTAGCGGCTGACTTTCGCGACGCCCCCTGCCCAGGCTAGCCCGGCCCAAGCCTGATGAACTTGCGGTAGCGGCCTCACCCGCTACCGCGCCGCTCGCCTATGGCCCCGGCTACCCGGGCGGCACCCCGGCGCTCTAGCAGTTTGTGCGCGCCAACCTCCGCTACCCGCCCAGCGCCCGCCGCGCCGGGCTAGCCAGCGAGGCATACGTGCAGTTTATCGTGCAGCCCACTGGCCGCCTCACCAATAGTGAGGTAACCAGCGCGCTGAGCCCCGACTGCGCTGCGGAGGCTGTGCGCGTGACGCGCCTCCTACCAGGCTTTGCGCCGGGCACCCAGTAGGGCGGCCGGTTCGTACCTATGCACACAATGCTGACGTTTTACTTCGGCCTCAACTGAGGGAGTAGGCGCTGGTGAGTCAGCACGATTACCCCCTCGCTGGTAATTGCCCACTGGCGTTTTTCCGGCTGTCTCACTGAATCCCGCACGGCGCACCTGCGTTCAAGCAGCAACCTTCCTCGTTTTTGTCTCATGCCCCACGACCACCACGGCCACTCGCACGCCGGCCACGTGCACGCCGCCCCACCGGCCGGGGGCAAGTTCAGCGCCGCTTTTGCCTGGGGCATCGCGCTGAATTTAGCCTTTGTAGTGGTGGAAGCCATCGGCGGGCTAGCCGCCAACTCGGCCGCGCTGCTCTCCGATGCCGGCCACAACCTGAGCGATGTGCTAAGCCTGGCCCTGGCCTGGGGCGCGGCCTGGCTAGCCGGGCGGCCCGCCACCGGGCGCTACACCTTTGGCTACCGGGGCGCCACCATTCAGGCGGCTCTGCTGAATGCGGCGCTGCTCTACGGCGCGCTAGGGTTCATTTTGTGGGAAACCATCGACCACCTGCGCCACCCCGAGCCCGTAAACGGCCAGTCGGTAATGCTGCTGGCCGGCGTTGGCATCCTCATTAATGGCTTCACGGCCTGGCTGTTCCGGGCTGGGCAAAAAGACGATGTGAACGTACGCGGGGCCTACCTGCACATGCTCACCGATGCCCTGGTGAGCCTGGGCGTGGTAGTAGGCGGCGCCATTACCTACTTCACCCACTGGACCTGGCTCGACCCGATTATCAGCCTGGGGCTGCTGGCCGTTATTGCCTTTAGCTCGTGGAGCCTGCTGCGCGACACCATCCGGCTAGGCCTGCAAGCCGTGCCCGATGGCATTGACTTGGAGCAGGTGCAGCAGTTCATGCTGGCCCAGCCGGGCGTGCAAAGCCTGCACGACCTGCACATCTGGAGCATGAGCAGCGATGGCCACGACACGGCCCTGATGGCCCACGTTGTGCGCCCCGGTGGTGCCGATGCGGCGTGGCTGGCCAGCCTCGCGGCGGGGCTGCTGCGCGAGTTTCACATTCACCACAGCACAGTGCAGGTCGAAGACTCGGAGCTGCCCGACGGCTGCCGCAGCGGCTGCGCCGTGCCGGCCGCGGCCCCGGCCCACGCCGCGTAGCACCGTCGGCCGGGGCGGCTCACGTAGCCAGCCTGTTGTCTGGCCGCACAGCCGCCGCAGACCTGAACTATCTCGTGGCTGGCACGTTCAAGGGCCAGCTAGCTTAGCTGGCTCTTTATACTCTTATGAAAAAGCTATTTTTTGGGGCAGCATTCGCCCTTTGTGCCTTCGCCGCCTCGTCGGCCCACGCCCAGACTACCACTACCGACCCTGCCGTTGCCGTGCCGCAAACGGCTCAAAGCACCCAGGCTACCTACGACCAGCAGCGCGAGCAGCGCAAAATGGCCGACCAAACGGTGGCCGACAACAAGCGTGCACTAAAGCAGCAGGAAAGCCAGGCTCGCGACCTTAAGCACCAAATGAAGGCCCAGCGCCAGCAGGCTAAGCAGCAAAAAGAGCAGCTGCGCATGGAGCGTCAAAATGCCAAAGTGGCTCGCGAACAGGAAAAAGCCGCCAAGACCCAGATGAGGGCCCAAAAAGAAGCCGAAAAAGCCGCCCGCAAGGGCATGTAAGTCAGCAAATAATTGCCTTACTAGCTTATCAAACTAAAAAAGCTCCAGCTCCGGCCGGAGCTTTTTTAGTTTTGCCCGTATGCTTGTTTTCACTTTCTAGCCTCGCACATTCGCCCTATGGCTGCTACCAACCCTACCCGCTACTATCCGCTGCACCACTATGTACTGCTGCCGCTGTCGCTGCTGATGGTGGGCTACACCATCCGGCGCTACGTGGGCGTGGCTGGCGACGACTCTGAGATTTCGCGACTGTGGTTTTCGCTAGCCGCCGTCACGCTGCTCTTTTTTGTGACGCTCGTAATGCTGCGCCAGCACTACGCCCTCACGCTGCAAGACCGGCTAGCCCGCCTCGAAGTGCGCCAGCGCTACTTCGAAGTAAGCGGTCAGCGCTTTGCCGAGCTTGAAAAAGCCTTAACCCTTAAGCAGATATTGACCCTACGCCTGGCCGGCGACCAGGAGCTAGCCGCCCTGGCCCAGGCCACGGCCAAGGAAAACCTTGACCCTAAAGCCATTCTGGCCCGCATCAACGACTACCAGTTCGACGCCATGCGCGTCTGATTTTGGGGCGGCGGCCATGAGCTACGCGGGAGAGAAAATCGGTCAGATTTCTTTTCCTGGGCCGCTGGCCGCCCTTCCCACTTATTTCACCACCTAGCTATGATTCTGTACAACGTCACCACCAGCCTGGAACCTAGTATTGCCGACGAATGGGTAGCCTACATGCGCGACCACCACATGGCCGAAGTAGTAGGCACAGGCTGCTTTATTCGCAGCGTGCTGCTGCGCCTGCTCAACGAGGAAGACGACGGCGTGACTTACGCCGCTCAGTATTTCAGCGTAAGCCTCGAGCAATTGGAGGCGTATCAGGAACACTTTGCCCCAGCCCTGCGCCAGGAAATGGACCGGAAGTTTGCGGGCAAGTACCACTCCTTCCGCACAGTGCTGGAGGTAGTGGAGTAGGCATCCGAGCCAGTAAGTGCCCCGCTACTTGGCGGGGTGCTTACTGGCTTGGGTCAGCACCTCGCGGCCAAACGCCGACTGCTGCCAGCGGGGCGTCAGGCTCTGGTACATTTCCTGGTAATCGGCCCCGGTGAGGGAGGCGCCCAGCGTACACATAGTGGGCAGGGCGGCGCCCACGGCCGTGTCGTGGTAGCGACGCACATAGGCTTTTAAGAGCACAATGCGCTCATGTTGCACCTGCGTCCGCTCGCGCCGTAAGGTGCCGGCCCCCGCGGTGTCGGGCTGGGCTAGCCGGGCCTGGTAACGCTGCCCGAGGTCGGCGCGCCGCTGCCCGAGCCGGGCATCGTCTCGAAACCACTCTTTCCATTGGCGGTCAATGTCCGAGCCACTCACCACCACGTCGTTGTACACGGGTTGTGAGCCGCTTACCTGCACCCGCTGGTTGTCAAGTAAGATGTCGGCTAGCTTAGTGCTGGCGGGGCCCCGGCCTGCGTACAGATAAGTGTGCACGGGCTCGGCGAGCTTGCCGCGCAGCGTAAACTGTCCCTGCTGCACCGTGGCCAAGTCGATGCGCACGCGCCGGCCACCGTCTACGAGGTAAAGTCGGGTACCATCGGCAAGGCCATTGATGCGGCCAGTTACTTCGTAGCCCGTGCCGGGCTGGGCCAGGCTAGCCAGCGGCAGCAAGGCGAAGGACAGGAAAGGCAGGGCGTGCAGTTTCATAGCTAAAATAAGGCGTGTGAGCTTGGCTACCAGGGCCGCTGCCCAAACGTTATAACGCGCCAGGAATCACACCCATCTCGTGCCATACGAAGCTCCACACATCAGCCCACTCAGCTATTTGCAACTGAGTGCTTTTGCCAGCGCCGTGGCCGGCATTCACATCGATGCGGATAAGCACTGGGCTAGCCCCGGCCTGGCATACTTGCAGCTCGGCGGCAAGCTTGAAAGAATGCGCGGGCACCACGCGGTCGTCGTGGTCGGCGGTGGTAATGAGCGTAGATGGGTAAGCAGTACCGGGCTTTAGGTTGTGCAAGGGCGAGTAAGCCAGCAGGTTATGAAACTGCGCCTCGTCGTCGGAGGTCCCATATTCGGGCGCCCAGTTCCAGCCGATGGTAAATTTCTGGTACTTCAGCATGTCCATAACGCCCACGGCGGGCAGGGCCACGCGGCACAGGTCGGGCCGCTGCGTCATAATCGCGCCCACGAGCAGGCCGCCATTCGAGCCACCCGCAATGGCTAGCTTCGCCGGGCTGGTGTAGCCCTGGGCAAACAGCGTTTCGGCGGCGGCGGTGAAATCATCGAACACATTTTGCTTGCGGGGCGTCATGCCGGCTTGGTGCCAGGCCTCGCCATACTCGCCGCCACCGCGCAGGTTCGGAATGGCCAGCACGCCGCCCTGCTCCAGCCACAGCACCCTCGCCACCGAAAAGCCCGGCGTCAGGCTCACGTTGAAGCCACCGTAGGCGTAGAGGTAAGTGGGATTTTGTCCATCCAGCGCCAGCCCTTTTTTGTGGGTGATGAACATCGGAATCTGCGTACCGTCTTGGCTGGCATAAAACACCTGGGTCGTCACGTAGTCAGCCGGTTGCACATCCACGGTGGGCGCTTTGAAGACCGTACTCACGTTGGCCGCCGGGTCGTAGCGGTAGATGGTAGTGGGATAGGTAAACGACGTGAAGGCGTAGTACAACACCGTGTCGTCGCGCCGCCCGCCGAAGCCCCCGGCCGTGCCGATAGCCGGCAAGGCTACATCGTGCCGGTACTCGCCGCGCTCCGAATACACCTTCACCTGCGAGCTGGCATCGTGCAGGTAGGTAGCCAGCAGGCAACCCGCCGCCTGGCTGATACCCTCCAGCTTTTCGGCGCTTTCGGGTATCACGTCGGGCCACGCGGTGGGCTGGCTAGGGTGCACGCGCACCAGCCGGTAGTTGGGGGCGTGGTCGTTGGTGTACACCAGCAGCTCGTCGCCCACGTTGCCAATTACGCTTGTGTCAAACTCGTAGCTCGGCTGAATGGTAAGCCAGCTTTCAGCCTGGCTAGGGTCTTGCAAGTCGCGTACCAGCAGGCGGTTGCCATCGGCTAGCCCATCGGTGAGGCTCAGGCAAAGCCAGCGCTCGTCCTCCGTGGTGCTGGCGATGCGGAAGCCCAGGGCCATCTCCGGGTTTTCGTACACCAGCGCATCCTGGCTCTGCGGCGTGCCCAGGCGATGGTAGTACACTTTGTGAAACTCATTTTTGCCGGCTAGCGCGGCCTCACCGGGCCGGGGCGCGTCGTAGGCGCTGTAGTAAAAGCCATCGCCGGCCCAGGCCAAGTCCGACACCTTTACCCAATCGAGTACCTCGGCCAGGGGCTGGCGGCTAGCCATGTCGAGCAGCCGGATTTGCTGCCAGTCGGAGCCGCCGCCACTGGTGGTGTAGGCCAGGTAGCGGTGACTGGGGCTGAAGTGCAAACCCATGAGTGCTGTGGTGCCATCCTCCGAAAAGCCATTCGGGTCGAGCAATATCTCCGCCGTTTCGAGCGGCTGGCCCACGGGCACGGCGTACACCACCGCCTGATTTTGCAGACCATCGTTCTTGCTGAAAATCAGCAACTCACCTTCCTGATGCGGCACGCCGTAGCGCTCGTAGTTCCAGAGCCGGGTCAGGCGCTCGCGCAGCTGGTTGCGAAACGGAATCTGGTCGAGATAAGCAAATGTCACCTCGTTTTCGGCCGTGACCCAGGCCGTAGTTTCGGGCGCGTCGGCGTCTTCGAGCCAACGGTAAGGGTCGGGCACCTCGGTGCCAAAATAGGTATCGGGCCGCGGGTCGCGGCGGGCGGCGGGGTACTCTAAACCAGAGAAATTCAAGCTACAAAAAGCTAGTGCACACCCCCAGAATCGGGCACCACACGGGGCGCGGCCCGTTCCAGCGTGGGCTGTTCGGTGAGAATGTGCTTGTTGGAAATAGCATTGGCGCGCACGGCTTCTTTATGGCCCGGCGTGCGCGAGGCGGTGCGGCAGCTACCGAGCAGCAGCCCGATAAAGAGAAAAGTCCGGCGCATCATAGCGTTGCATACGGCGCGGCGCCCGCGGCGGCTAGCTGGGCACCTGAGCATCGGGCGCGGTGAGGCCAGGGGCGCGGACTTCGGCCAGCGCCTCGGCCACGCGCCGGGCCACCAGCTCCTCAATTTGCTGGCGCTGGGCGGGCGTGAGGTCGCGGCTGGCGGGGGGGCTAGCCCGGTGCAACTCGCGCAGGGTGCGGCCCAAACTCAGGCGCAGCAAGCCGTAGAGCACCAGGCTCAAAATACTCAGAATAAGGGCTAGCGGTGCAAAAATGCGGTTGAGCAGCGGCTCGGCAGCGGCTGGGGCGCCGGGCCGGGCAGCGGGCAGGGCCGCACTACCGCTAGCCTCGGCGGCTTCGGCGAGGCCGGCGTTGGCACTGGCGTCGGCCTCGGCCTGGGGGGCGGGCGTGGGGTCAGTGGGCGGCAGGCCGGTTTGCACGTAGTCGGTCAGCTTTTTTTCCAGCGTTTGCAGGCCAGCCAGGCGGCTAGGGTCGCGCTGGCGGGCGGGCGAGGCCTTCAGCTTGCCGATAATGGCGCGGGTGAGCGCCGCCAGCCGGGCCGGGTTGTCCTTCAGGCCCTTGTAAATCTTACCTTTTCCCTCGATAGGCGCATACAGGAGCGAGTAAATGCGCAGGCTGTCGGGGCGTAGGCTAGCGGCCAGCGCGTTGAGGTTGCCGCCTTCGCAGCGCAGGGTGCGCTGTAGCTGCGGCCGGCCGGCGTCGGCGTACACGTAGCGGGCAGTAGCACACCAGATTTGCACCTTCGACTCGTCGAGCGAGGGCTGGCCGAGCGGCGTTTGGGCGGGGCTAGCCAGCGCCAGCAGCAACCCGGCGGCTAGCAGCGGCGCCCAGCGGCGGGCAGGTTGGGTTTGCATAGTCAGAGCAGGTTGAGGGCAGAATGGGGGCGGAAAGTACAACCTGCCCGGCGCTTGGCCCGGCGGGCGCTGGCGGGGCGGCTATCTTTGTGCGCTTTTAGGCTAGTCGTTTATGCATATCGAAGTTCTCAAGTCCAAAATCCACCGCGTTAAGGTAACGCAGGCCGAGCTGCACTACGTGGGCAGCATCACTATCGACGAAGACCTGCTCGACGCGGCCAACATGGTCGAAAACGAGAAGGTGACCGTGGTGAACGTCAACAACGGCGAGCGCCTCGAAACCTACACCATCAAGGGGGCGCGCGGCTCGGGCATGATTTGCCTCAACGGCCCCGCCGCCCGCAAAGCGGCCGTGGGCGATATCGTCATCATCATTTCCTACGGCCTGGTCGATTTCAAGGAGGCGCGCGCCCACCAGCCCACCGTCATCTTTCCCGACCAGCACAATCGGGTAGAGGGGTAATTGATAACTGAGTAGGGGAGTGCTATTTTTTCAGGGGCTCCCCACTTACCCTCATTACTTCTTCACCAATTTATCTACCGCATGAAGCACTTACTTACCATTCTCAAGTATGGGCTGCTGCTAGGCATTTCGGGGGCCTTTATGTGGTACGCGGTGCGGGGGCAGGACTTGTCACGCATCGGGCACTACATCCGCACGGCCAATTACTTCTGGTTGGGGCTTTCGCTTGTTATTTCGGCGCTCGGGTACTTCAGCCGCGCCTACCGCTGGCAAATGCAGCTCAACGCCTCGCGCACGCCGGCCTCGTTTGGCAAAGTGTACCACGCCATGATGGTGGGCTACCTTGCCAACCTGGTGCTGCCGCGGGCGGGCGAGGTGGTGCGGTGCTCGGTGCTGCGGCGCACCAGCGGCGTGCCGGTGCAGGTGGCCCTGGGCACGGTCGTCACCGAGCGCGTTATTGACGTGTTGGTGCTGCTACTGGTGCTGGGCGCCACACTGCTGCTGGACTTCAACACGTTCTGGGGTTTTTTTAATGACAAGCTGCTTGGGGGCAAGGCCGATGCCATTGCCCGCAACCCGCTGCCGCTGCTCATTGCGGGCCTCATTGCGCTGCTGCTGCTGGCGGGCGCGGGCTACACGCTGTTTCGCAACCTGGAGCGCCTGCGTCAGAATGCGTTCTTCAACAAGGCGGCCGCGTTTGTTAAAGGGCTGGTGGCCGGCATTTTCAGCGTGTTGAAGCTTGAGCACAAGTGGCTGTTTTTGCTGCACACTTTTTTTACCTGGTTTGTTTACTATATAATTGGCTATCTGGCTTTTTCCTGCTTTCCCGAAACCAGTGGGCTAGGGGCCAAGGCGGCGCTGGCGGTGCTCACCTTTGGTACCTTTGGCATGGCGGCGCCGGTGGCGGGCGGCATCGGGCCGTTTCACGTGCTGGTGCAGGGCATTCTGCTGGCCTATGGCCTCAGCAAGGAAGCAGGCATTGCCTATGCCCTAGTGGTGCACGGCGCCCAAACGCTGCTGGTGGTGCTGATGGGTGGCATCAGCTTCGTGGCCGTGGCGGCCGCCGACAAAGGCAGCCTGGCCGCCGAAGCCGAGGCCCTGGCCGATGAGCCACTTATGAGTGAGGAAGGTGCGAAGTGAGCAGGCAGGCAGGGGGCTAGCCCGCCGGCAGTAGCCGGGTGGGCGCCTCTTTTTTACCACGCACTTTTCGCCTGCTTTCGTTCTTGTTGCCGCGGCCCATAGCTTCTTCTAGCTTCTTCATTTCTCTCACCATTTTTGCCCCATGACCGCCGATAAAATCCTGACCCGCGCCCAGCTGCCCGCCACCTTGGCGGCGTGGCGCGCGGCCGGCGAGCGCCTGGTATTCACCAATGGCTGCTTCGACTTGTTGCACCTGGGCCATGTCGATTACCTCGAAAAGGCCCGCGCCCTCGGCACCCGCCTCGTGGTGGGCCTCAATACCGACGCCTCGGTGAGCGCCCTCAAGCCGGGCCGGCCGTTGCAGGACGAAACCTCGCGGGCACGAGTCCTGGCCGCGCTGGCCTTCGTCGATGCCGTAGTGCTGTTTGGCGAGCCTACACCGCTGCAACTTATCGAGTTGGTGCAGCCCGATATTTTGGTAAAAGGCGACGACTACGCCGTGGCTGGAATTGTGGGCCACGAGCTGGTGTTGGGGCGCGGCGGGCAAGTACTCACTGTGCCACTTGTGGCGGGCTACAGCACCTCCAACATTGTCAAGAAGATAAGCGCCGGCCTGACCAGTTAAGTGGTTGTTGCCCCCTCAGTTAGTACTATTCTTCTGGCTCACGACCGTATTTTTGTTTCCTTATCCGCCCCATCCACCCCATCCCCACCCCTAGCATTTTGGACATGACCACTTCGACGGCCACCGCCTCCCCCTTCCAGCTCACCGAAGAGCAACTGGCCGTGCAGGCCGCCGCCCGCGACTTTGCCCAGAGCGAGTTGTGGGAAGGCGTGATTGAGCGCGATGACCAGCAAAAATTCCCCACCGCCCAAATTAAGCGCATGGGCGAGCTCGGCTTCATGGGCATGATGGTGAGCCCCGAGTACGGCGGCTCGGGCCTCGACACCGTGAGCTACGTATTGGCTATGGAGGAAATCTCCAAGGTTGATGCCTCGTGCTCGGTTATCATGAGCGTGAATAACTCGCTGGTGTGCTGGGGCCTGGAGAAATATGGCACCGAGGAGCAGAAGCAGAAATACCTGCCCCGCCTGTGCTCGGGCGAAATCATTGGGGCCTTTGCCCTCTCCGAGCCCGAAGCTGGCTCCGATGCCACTAGCCAGCGCACCACCGCCGAGGACATGGGCGACCACTACCTGCTCAACGGCACTAAAAACTGGATTACCAACGGCACCACCGCCTCGGTGTACCTGGTAATTGCCCAAACTAACCCCGAGCTGAAGCACCGCGGCATTAATGTACTGATTGTGGACAAGGATATGCCCGGCTTCGTGCAGGGCCCCAAAGAAAACAAGCTTGGCATCCGCGGCTCCGACACCTGCTCGCTCATGTTTACGGACGTGAAAGTGCCTAAGGAAAACCGTATTGGCGCCGATGGCTTCGGCTTCAAGTTTGCCATGCAGGTGCTGGCCGGCGGCCGCATCGGCATTGCTTCGCAGGCGCTGGGCATCGCCTCGGGCGCGCTCGAGCTCAGCATCAAGTACGCCAAGGAGCGCAAGGCTTTCGGCGTGGAAATCGCCAAGCACCAGGCCATCCAGTTCAAGCTAGCCGACATGGCCACCAACGTGGAGGCCGCGCGCCTGCTGTGCCTGCAAGCCGCCGCCGACAAAGACAACCACGCCGATTACGCCAAGAGTGGCGCCATGGCCAAGCTATTTGCCTCAAAAGTGGCGATGGACTCGGCCGTAGAAGCCGTGCAGATTCACGGTGGTTACGGCTTCGTGAAGGAGTACCACGTCGAACGCTTCATGCGCGACGCCAAGATTACCCAGATTTACGAAGGCACTTCGGAGATTCAAAAAATTGTTATTTCGCGGGAGATTCTGAAATAGCACTTTTCTAGCAGATTAGCTACTTTTTTGTACGGAACCCAGGCCAAATCGGTCTGGGTTTTTGTTTTAATGAATTTTTTTTAGAATCCATTGTAGTAATTAAGTGTAACGTTAGGTACTTTTGGCAGAGCCAGTGGGGTTTTTCCCTTATAAGCACTCAATAAATGGAAGATTACAATAAAGTTATAGAATCACTGGGGGTACGCTATATCAAGGCAAAAAACCTGGTTCTCCGGCAAGCCTTTACGGTTCGTAATGCTTATGATGTTGGGAATAACCTTATTCTATTGCATCAGGGTAAAATTGTCTTTGGTGAAGACGACCAAGTAGTTGAGGAGGCCGAATTGCTGTTCTTACCGGGCGGGCGGGCTACGCGCGTGGGCTACGGCCAGGGCGCCGCTAGCCGGGTAATCTCCAACGACGACCTGATTACCAACAAGGACCGTTTTTTCACTTCCAACGACAAACTCGATTTCATCGGCGATGCCGAAGAAAGCCATAGCTTCGTTTCGTTCGAGGCCAAAGTGTTTGACTCGGTTAACTTTTTTGCGTCGCTCGACGTGCCAGCGTTCGTTATCAAAGGCAATTCGAAGCTAGCCAACCTAGTTATTAAAATTATTGAGGAATCGCTACAAGACCTGCCAGGCCGCGAGCGCCTTATCACCATCTACACCGAAAACCTGGTGGTGGAAGTGGTTCGCTACATCCTGCGCAACAACCTGTTTGTGGAGCAGCTGGCCACCAACAGCACGTATTTTAAAGACCCGCGCCTGATTGACCTCTTCAACTTCATCAAGGAGAACCTGAGCGGCGACCTTTCCAACAAGGTGCTGGCCACGGTAGCCAACGTGAGCGAGGACTACGTGGGGCAGTATTTCAAGATGCTGACCAATATTAATCCGCAGGATTATATTGAGTATCAGCGCATGGAGCGCGCGGTTTCGCTGCTGCGCACCACTAAAAAGAGCATCCGTGATATCGGCAAGGAAGTGGGTTACAAGGACACCGCCTATTTCTGCCGCCGCTTCAAGATGATGTTCGGTATTCCGGCCGGCAAAATGCGTCGCCGCGAAACGGCCATGAACATTTAAGACCGCAGCTTTAACGGCTTGCGCAGATACGC
>Ga0160427_10001632_pt1 | contig 13714 bp, 15 predicted proteins | sample SolpanmetagenomL_FD_108194 | JGI IMG/M metagenome (GOLD analysis project Ga0160427, IMG submission 108194) | Solar panel surface microbial communities from Lawrence Berkeley National Laboratory, California, USA - L | ecosystem: Engineered > Built environment > Solar panel > Unclassified ...
ATAGCAAGTCGACGCAAAAATACGAACAAGTGGCCCGAGCATCAGTCAATAATAATTTGATGAGATGGAGTGTCAAAGAGTACTTTCTCAAGGCAGGAATATGTCATTTGGCATCAAAAGTATGGCGCTTGGTCTAACTGTCCATTCATTCTACCCCTACGTTCTCTATATATCTCTTCGGGTCACTTGAAAATCATCACTAAACAAACAACACAGGATATTGTCGCTACCAAGCGCGCATTAGAGAGTTATGTGGATCTCGATCCTTCGTTTCCTCAACAACGAGAATATCAGTTACTCATGGTATGCGTCACCTCCCTATTCTTGTAAAAAATCCCATGTGTTCATTTTGGTAATGTTGCTAATCATTTAAACCCTTTTGCGCAAAAATAAAGGAACTCACAATGGCTGTTGAAAATCAAGACGAAGAAGCATTTGAAGAGAGATTGTTTGCTTACGATCAGATGAGCAAGCTTGACAAATGGAAGACTACATTATTACTTAGAGTTAAGAAGGAGATTGAGGGAGAGGATTTGACCTAGGTTTCTTTTTTTTTGTTCCTTCTTTAGACTTTGTTTTTTGGAGTGTGTTTCTTGCACATTATGAATTCGTTGTAGCGTTTCCTCTATAGTTCATGGAAAGTGTTGTTTGATTCTTGTGATATGATGTAACAAGCAAACCACTCTCTGCTACGTTGCTGCTTGCATGATCTCTTGATTTACAATTTCAATCATATTATTAGACATTAACACAAATGATGTGTATTGTTTGATTCACAAGAACCAGAAGATAGTCGATATTAATATAGTCCAACAAAAGGAAATGATTTTGACCGATGTTGAGGATGGAAATCTACGTGTATTTGTATTATGAATTAATGTCATCTAAAATATACATACTAAATAATCTGAACATTTAACAAAAACGACACAAAAACTTTTTTGAAAAATTCTTCTATGTCGAAAAATCATTAGAAAGAATCATAAATCATCAGAATACAAAGAACTCCTTGTTTTCCCTTTTTAGACATTTGTGGTATAGAATCTCATCTCAGTATTACCAACATCAAACACTGCCAACACATTTCTCAAAAACACATCACCCAGCAAGAACGGAGCTTCGTCTCTGCCATTGACAGAAGTCAAACACTGAGTCTTATCAAGCCCACCAATTCCAGGCAACAACATATCCCGCTTATCAATGGTAAACTTTTTCCCACCAATCTGGAAATTGATAGCTGGAACCGTGGCGTTACATAAAGTAACAAACGCACCGACAGAGTCGTTGTATACAGCCGGTGGGCTATACGCACCATTAATGGCCTTGGCGATAAGCATTGGAACCTCGATATCTGAAGTACCAGAGTCGACAACAGCTTCGAAGCCGGAGGATGTCAGAGATGGAGCTGTGATGTTGGTAACAGTCTTTTTAGGATCAGCTTTACCAAGTTGCATGTTGTCAACGTTGATAGTGTAGTGTTGGAATTCTGGAATGCCACTATGGCAACCACTTTCTACTCTGCATGTTTTCAAGAGTGGAGCACGGGCGAGGGATTTGGTATCATAAGGTATGGTTGTTGGAAGACCACCGATGGCGAGAATGCCACCAGCGTTGACTTTGGTGCTCCGGGTGAGTGCGATACTAAAGATTGATGAGACGATTTTGTTTTGCCACATGGTGGTGAAGATGGGGTTGTATCGGATGGTGCTTTTTGGGCTGTCTTTGGTCGGGTCGGTGCCGTTGTAGGCGGATGTAATGGCCGGGTAGGCGAGACCGACGAGACCGCTGGTGAAACTGTCGCCGAACCAGGCGGCTTTGTCGACGACTGCGATTTGTTGGTTGACGCTGATGCCGGCTAAAGTGACGTTCTCTTTGCCAAAGATACCGGTGAGGTATTCGCCGTCGAGGTAGCTAATGTTGAAGTTTTGGTTGGGGATTTTTTGGAAGGATTTGCTCTGTGCGTAGTTGTAGGTTGAGCCGAAGAGGCATTCGCTTTCTGGGATGATCTTTTTAGATGTTGGGTCCTGACATTGGAATTTGGAGCCGACGACCCATGTGTCACTGCTGCCTGTGTCGACAACCATTTGAACGCTTTGATTGTTGAATTTCATTTCTGTAGACATGACGAGACCAATGGCAGGGCCTTGGTTGGCTGTGAACGTGCCAGTGCCTGTTTTCAAGAGCTTCTTGGCCCGGTAGGGGCTGGTATTTGTGTTTGAAATGCCAGTGTGTCGTGTCAATTGCATAATATGAACACTTGATGGTTCAGTATTCGAGCCTTTCGCAGAGAGTGGTGCACTCAGTGCAGGTACTGCTAATAGCATAGCGCTAGCGATAGTAGTAATACCAACCATGGCTGTAATTAATATGAAGATAATGTGCTGTTATTGGATGTAAGGAACGTGGTATGAATGAACGACAACGCTTTTATAAAAGAGTGTGGACTTTTTGAAAATGAATAATGATAAGATGTTTGGCTTGCTTGATGAAGAAAGTTTTTGTTAACAGAGGTTCAATGAACGGATATATATTTATCTTCCATTCTCAAGAAATTGAACCACTTGCCACATTGATCGTGCTGTTCGTCATTGGGCATTTTCGTGTAATAGTTTTTATGTTTCTTCGAAACAAAACCAGCTACAGCCAAGAAATTGCATCCTCAAAATTCTTTTTTTTGTTCTCTTTGCCTGAGTTTCGAAACGTGGATGGTGCGCTTGTCCGTACTTTGACAATGCAAGCGCCTCATCCCAGATTTGGTCTTGTGAAAGAGAGATTCCGTCGTCGCCTTTAAGAACACTAGAGCGAGGCGAAGGAATTTAGAGCAATCTGTGGAGGATCTAGTAAACAAGAAGCTTAGCCTTCTGCCACGTTAAAACGTTAATTTCCGGGCATCATGCAGGAATTTCGCCAAGTGCTTCTCAGTTTTGTTTCATGAATTCGAAGCCAACACGAATGGAGAAGCTCATTCTGTCACCACAACTAATCTGCTACAGGCTGACCAAGATGCTGTCAACGGTTTCTGGATCCGAAAACATCGTGTAGAGCGTTTGTCCCTGGATCATGAACATGAAGAGGGGTGGCTGATGTGCAGAATTTGGTTTGCCTTGCAACAACAGGATCTCCACAAGGCGTTAAGCGAACGGCGGACTGTTGTGCTCTGGAATAACTTACAATGTGCGATTCACGAGTATGCTATTGAAAGATAGGGCGAGGATTTCAGTGGCTTTCCTTGAAATAACGTAAACCATGACTCTGCGCATCAAACTACATGGTTTTTTGATCTCCGCGACCAGTAAAATCTAAAATGATAATCTTCCTGGAAGAGTCTGTGCCTTGTTTTCCTATTTTGATGTGTCAGCGTCTGTCAAGCTAAAACTTACCTCAGATACCTGCTTAAGTATTTTGTATGCGGCAGGCAATGTTGAATGAAACAGCATATCTCATTCTTGGAGAATTCAGACGACTCCATGCTTTCTGCCATCTACATTGTTGTAAGTAGTCTGCACGATTTTGCGCCACAATGTATTAGCTGGACTTGGAGTCGTCGATTATCAGTCAAGTATTCTTTCGTATCCTTTTGCACAAATGATATCTTGTCCTGGACTTTATGATAGCTGTTGCTTAGATCTCAATCCTTTCTCAGAAAACCACTTTCCGTGGATCTGATAAATGCCGTGCTTCAATCAGCTAGGACTAGTTTTTACGCGCGTCAAAGCAGTCATTCACGCAGTGATTGTCCTACATCTGGTGTGATCATCGTAAAGATATCGATATGTAAATCATGATGCATTTTGAAAGAAGGATCGTGATGCGGTTCTCACAAGAGTGGAAGCATAAAGATGCGCGCATGACATGTGTTTTGAAGATTATCTCCGATTGTGCTACTACCAAGAACTGAATAATCGCCGAACACCAATGCATTACATGCTCAGTTCTCGCAACACCAAAAACCCTCAGCAGCACAACCTCGTGATGGCAGACAACTGAGTGGGTAGACATCAACTTGAGTTCATCATCTCTGCTTCAAATACTCCACACCAATGTATCGTCAAGGTTCGATGGATCATCAAACACCGAGTATGCCACTACCATAGACTAGACTCATCACTCCTCACAAGCACTCTGCATCATCACCACGATAGCCTGAAATCATGGCAGGGTCATCCCTTATTTCACGTATAGGTTCATTACCTAAAAACATCAAACACTCCTTTGCTGGCGCAGATCCATCTGTTTGCCTCGCATTCATTCTCTTTGGTAAGTCTTTTTCTTTTACTTTGAAAAAAAGTGTTGAGTTCTGTGGACTTCTTCGCGTTCGCTGCTAATCAGCTTCATCTATCTTAGGCCTGATCAACAATATCCTTTATGTGATCATTTTAAGTGCGGCTCTCGATCTTGTGGGCCCAGAGATACCGAAAGGGATGGTATTACTTTTCGATGTCGTTCCATCCTTCTTGATCAAACTCATAACACCTTATTTCATTCATTTGATCCCTTACCATCTTCGAATATGCATCTTTTTTGCCCTATCGTTTGTAGGTATGCAATTTGTCGCACATAGTGATTCTATAGCTATGAAAATGATAGGTGTTGTTCTAGCATCGATTTCTTGTGGAGGTGGAGAGTCGACGTTCCTTTCTTTGACCCATTTTTATGGCTCTTTCGCCCTGGCGTTTTGGTCATCAGGTACTGGTTTAGCTGGCGTTTTTGGAGGTGGCCTCTATCTTGCCATGACAACATGGTGGAAATTGGGAGTAAGGAAAACGCTCATCATATTAGGCTTCTTGCCATTCATTATGCTTCTAGCATACTTCTTGATCTTACCACTTGAGGTTTTGAAAATCAACGCTCCCAGTATATTGAGGGTTGAACGAGATGGTTATGCTGCAGTGGAAGATCTTGATGATCGGGAACATCAATCTCATGTGTCTGAGCAGGAGCACAATGTCAATCCAAGTACCTCGACAGATTTCATTGATGCGTCCGCTGCCCTAAGCCCTGATCCAATTGCATCAAGATGGAGGCGTGTGTATGCATCATTCCAGCAAAACTTGAGAAGATCTCAAAAACTCGTTATTCCATACATGTTACCTCTATTACTCGTATATATCAGCGAATACACCATCAACCAAGGGGTTACACCAACACTTTTGTTTCCCTTGAGTAGAATGCCAATGTTTAACAACTATCGCGACGCTTATCCAACATACAACACGATTTATCAGGTTGGTGTGTTCATTTCGAGAAGCAGCACTCCTTTTATTCGAGTGCGACATTTATACCCTCCAAGCATCTTGCAGTTTGTCAATTTGTTATTATTGACATCTCATGCTGTCTTTGACTTTATTCCGAACATCTATATCATCTTCCTCATAATCTTCTGGGAAGGTCTTCTAGGTGGACTTGTCTATGTCGTAAGTTGCGCATTATGCTGGATTTAATATTGTTGCTGATTGAAACTTCTAGAACACATTCGCCGAAATATCCGACAATGTGCCTTTTGACGAAAGAGAATTCAGCTTAGCAGCGACTTCAGTGAGCGACTCAGGAGGAGTTTGTATAGCTGGAATTATTAGTATGGGACTCGAAACTTGGCTGTGCAACCATCAGGTCCAGCAGGGCAGAAACTTTTGCAAGTTGACATAACTTGCTAACGCTCATATTATCGCATTGACTATTGTCTTGCAGTATCGGAAACCGCTCGTATCAGCGGATCCTTGTTCACACCTTTCTGCTGCCCTGGTAGTCTATAATTTACTTAAATGAAGTTATGCTCTAAGTTTCTTATCACCATCGTGTCTCGAATTATTATCAAGAAGTTGTTCGACTTGACGCGACACTCAGGTCGCCTATGTTACGAGCATGGATACAGCATTCTTTATATCATGCCTTTCCAAGGATATATACAAATGTCACAAGGTAAAGATTTAGAATTTGGGTAAGATTCAGAGGAGAGGCCATGTTCTTGAAACACAAGTTGAGAAAACATCAAAAGCCTGGTTTGGTTTGTGACGAGATTGAAATTCGAGATGGGTTTCAAGACATGATGACAGATGAAACTTGTCTAGACCAGAACTCAGATATAGCCATACTTGAGATCTGCAGTCTAGAATGTGAGGACACATGAATTTTGGGAAATTTTCTTATATTCATTTGACTTGAGGTCAATGCCTACTTTTGGCTTACTGTTAGCAAATAGTCTTCTGCAAAGACTTTCCATTCAGAAAACTTCAACTGGAATCGTATCTATCGAACGATCTCAATCATAACGTAGTACAACTGCCATTATACGACATGGATCCGCCAACGCTGGCACAACGTACTGCATTTCTCACCTCTGAACAATTTTTACATCACGGCTTTCCTAATGCCTCTTTTGCGTCTTCTTACGGATTCATTTCCCAGCTAGGAAATTGGACCAGATTCCCTACATTTGATCCCTCTGTCCGCGATATCCAAATCATTTTGCAACAGCCTCTTGATCAACCAGCACCTGTCAATGATGTCCATATACAGAACTATACTCAAACCGGCTACTATCCTAATGTCACGGACCTTTGTTTCACTGCCTTGAGCCGTAATCAAAACGTGAAGAGTTTAGGAAGAGACTTCAATCGAAATGGTTTGTTCCGCATTTGTACATTATGGCCCAACTTGACCCACGCGATAGAGACTGGAAGAATTGGCACAAAGCCCGGAGAACTAGGAGCAGATTTGTTGGCATTTGGATTTGTTTCTCAGAGTATTGAAATCACAAGGAAAATGAATAATCTCATCATAAACTATCTCGGCAACACGTGTCATAACATATTCTGTGACACTAAGAGCTCAGCTCAAGTGGTCGCTGATGAGCGTTTATGTGATCCAGGAGAGTTGTACTTGAACTATACAAGTACGTCAAACCCTAACATCACTTTGTCGGCACGGGGAATCTTACTATGCAAGAATGCAATTTGTAATTCTGCGCAAGCACTCTATGCATCGGACTCTGATATCGGTGGTATTGGGGTATGTCACAATCTAAACACTGCTCTTCATTTTATACACTTTGTTTGTCTGCTAGTCAAACGGCGTACTCTCACTTTACAACATAGACGAAGGCTGACTATAATGACTCTCTCGATAGGTTTGGATTTCCTATGTCATGCAACTCGGAATTCACATCATCTTTGCTCTTTACATCGTCTACCAATTTATCCTCAATCATTATCTCCTGGTGAAGCATCGAAACACAGTTATCATTCAATATTACAAGCGCTCTCTTGTTGTCACACCTGCCGTCACGGCCTTTAGGCTTGCGTGTTCACAATTTCAAGTCGCCCAAGGTTGGTTTCTTTTGACTTTAATCATCGCGGCCACGATCGAGATCAATGGAAACCTCGGCAGTTTGATTGATTATATCCTTTTAACGGCTCTTTCCAACATTGGAGCTATCCTGTTAAGTTTCACGATGGTCTTTTGTGTATATTACGAAACAGGATCATGGTTCGTAATGGCAATCACCATTACCGCATATGTGGCTTGCTCAATCTTTTATCGGCTCGCACAGGGTGGAATTGGTCCAATCCGCCACCTCCAACCTCTCCCCGCTCTCAATTTATGTAGAAGCGAGCTGTCGGTGTTCAACGATGATTTAATCTTACAAACAACGCTGGAAACCCTGGTTGGTCGGCACACTCGAAAGCTATTTGCGGGAGCGTGGGCAATCTCGCTAGTGATTATGAGTTCAACGCTGTTGAAGCAATTGTGGCCGTGGATAAAGGAGACGCGTTTACACAAGCGGTTGAGCATTCAGTCAGCTAAACGGATCAATATGGAGAGTTTTTGGTGGGTCAAGAGGATTGTGTTATCCTTGATCGGTGCTGCAGGATTGGCAATAGTTGGTTATCAATTTTACCTACTGGTCGGATTTTACAGAGCGGTAGACAGGCAAAGAGGCGTTAAAAATGGGGGTTGGCGTTATGGTCAGGTATGTAGTCATACCCCATGTCGAAGCTTGAACTTTTTCTGGCAACGAAAGCCCGTGCTGATGATTACTATACTTATTATAGGTCTTGGCTTCAGCTGTATGGTTACCCATGATATTTGAATGTAAGTGATTCGCATAAAATCATGGGCATCGGAATATAAATTGACTAGGTATCTTAGTCGTCTGGCTATATTTCACTATGAAGGGTCCAGAAGATGGTGTTCGACGAAAGGAATCATCGCTGATTGTCCAGGACAATACTGTATTGTTGGAGGATAGATCTAGCAAAGGAGGAACTGATCCATAATTGCTTCTCAATTACCCATATCACTTGCTGCATCACAAAATGTCATTAATTTTGAGACATATTCTGAATTTTTATATCACTCTGTTCTAGCTACACACAAGCTACGTCGCTTTTTCGCCGCTCTAGCATTAAATACAAACTGATAGCGATGATTCTCGAACGCCAACTCTTATCAATCTTGAGTTTCTATAGCAATAATCGTCATATCCATTAGACGATGGCATATGAAATTCTTTTACAGCGATCCCGGACAGGGATTGCTCATTATTTGACAGACGTACACCCCATCTTCACTTGCTGCTAATTAGTGCAAGCAGTGCCACCGCGGCCGCATCTATGTTTGTCAATCGTTTGTGTATTTGCACATTCTCGGCATGTGCGGGCGGCCCATTCCCTTTTGTGGCATACCAAGTAGTCAAAGCTATCGTCAACGTTGCACCAGCTGTCATGAAGAAGGCAAAAATATGTATGAGCGTACCATGTCTTTGTCTGTAGGAGTTAACGCTTGTTGACAATGACGACGCTGGAGGACTTCCCATTCGATTTCCGAAAAAGTTTAATCGACTGAGACGGATATTGTCGGTTTGTTGAGCTTCCAGATCACGCTCAAAATCGCCGCTTAGGACGGATAGTGTTGAATATGCTGGCACTAGTTCCGAAGGTGTAATGCTGTCTGTGGATACATTGTCTGCTGTGTGATTGTTGTTCTCAATCTGAGTGGCTCCATCAAGTCCTTGTATCTCGACTTGAAACGGCACAACCTCGTCAATTATGTAAGGAAGCTCGTCCGTTGAACGATATGATGGAGGTTTATCTTCTTCATCATCGGCATCCTCAACACTTGGAGGGCGATAATTACTCTGAATACTTCCACTATTTTCGTTTTGAGCAGTGGCATTAGTGATGTTATTGACGTTGTTGATGTTGTTGACATTGGCGTTACTTTGTCGTGGTCTTAATGGGGGAGGTGTTGAAGGCGGGATTGGTGCTGTTGATACTGGTCTCTGAGTCAAAGCAACGAATTGGTTGATCCTCTCGTCGAGGGTTAAAGTGTGCGAAATCATGTGCTCGCGAGCATCTTGTCGCATAGGTAGAAATTGTCGTGGGAGTGCAAAGTGTGACATCCGAGTTTGAGCTTCGAGCTGTCTCCTTCGGCGGATTCGATCAAGGATGGCCATTTCCCGGCTGACATAGTTGAGATCGAAGTTGCTGTTCCTGCGCGTCATGATGAGGGTGTCTGTTCAATAATTGACACAGTTTTTCACAGTTTCTAGTATAATGAATGATAGTGCAGTACTGGTATCTAGTGATGCTGGCTCGTTCGCTGAATTGTCAATAATTATACCGTATTGTGACCGACTTGTGAAATATTCCATCGTATCGGAAATATTTTCGGCAGGATGAGTAGTTTAGAACGTTACTGATGCAATTATATACTGTTTCCCTGCTCGATGTTTATACGATAAGCAGTATGAGCATGTATTAGTCGATAAGGCCGCAACAAGTGTGCAGCTTGAGCATAATTATCACATACTGTTGAGCAAGAAAAGTGTGTGGAAAGAGCGTGGTATTGAGCTGGTATGAGTTTAAAATTCGGATCACAATGCGTGGTTTGGCAATTGATTGGTGCATAGTAATCGTTTCGTAAACTATACACTAGGTTGCGAATTGTAAGTCCTTTCTCAAAATTAACGCCCAGATAACAATTCATATATCTTAAGTAGATGAAAGTTGATGATACGACTCTGACAGAAATGCGAAAGTAGAGTGTCGTTTATTTCCACTAAAAATCAAGATTTACATGACTGATGTGACATAGCTTCTAAAATCTCCAGGGTAGCTTGAGTGATGGAATATCACAGCTGCTATATTTTAGCATCACAAATTTTCATCTTTCTAGCATATATCATTCAAATGATATAAGACGATCTGAACAGACTAAAAGTTTGGTTCGAGAGACACTTAAGGTTGTATTATGTCATGACAAAAGACTGTCGGTTGGCTTTGTCATCCTTGTTTCGTAGATTTTATACCGGTTAATCCTTGAAAAGATAAAATAAATTAATGCCTGGCCAAATTTTCATACTCCTAACTGTAAGGCTGCACAGGCACAGCGGTGATTGCCAGCGTATCTGCTCTCAATTGGAAGCTGAGTATTGACATAATGACCTATCGATGTCAACACGATAAGCACTTTGTAATGTGCCAATTGCCATTCCACGATTTATCTGAGAGATTCACGATTGGAGCTGAGTGATTTCGTCTAATATCCCAGTTTAGATTTAGTGAGAAAAAAAGATTGAAGCTGAAGCCTTGCGTGTAATGTTGTGTACAATAGAAATACGGATGCTATTCAATATGATGCTTGCGAAAATGTCCAATATATTCCAAACTCGTACTCGTCTAGTTTCGCTCAACACCAATACGGCAACAGCTAAAGCAATATTCCCGTATCAGTTTAGCCGGCACAAATGATTCATAAATTTTTGGAAGTTAAGTTATCATCACCATGAACGATGATTAAGTTATGCTTAGCGGGTTTAAACAATATTGGATGGTGGCAACCATGACCAGTATTCTATAACTTGGTCCTTTTGCCTATCTTTGATTACTGCAGTCCAGGCACAACCAGCAACAAATCCTGCCAATATCGATTACAATGCGACTGCATCGTACGTATCGTCGATCAGTGGCGAAGGAAGTACCACTGATTTCCAGATAACATTAAATACTGGATACCGTATGTTTACTCCTTTGGATGCCAACGTCACAGTAAACGATCCAGCGAAGTCAAGATTAGACTTCTGGATAGATGGATTTTCTGATGATGTTCAGAATGAACATTGTAAGCAGAACATTGCATATGGAGCATGCGCTACGTATATCGCTGTTACCAACGCTTCTATGCTAGCTAAGGGCCAGGATGATAACACATCATGCGGATCAATCCTATCCAATGATTGCATAAACAATATCAAGTCAGCGGCAGAATCTGCGTTCAACCAAGCGCTTGCAGCTGGTTCTTCTACTCCTTGTATCTCTTCTCTTGATGTATCAAAGCTCCCAGAGGAATGTGGCCTGTCTAAGGACTCGGGCACTATTTCAGTATCGCAAGGTTAGTCAAAATCAGGTATAAATATATCTTAGATAATGCTGACATGTGTATGCCCAATCATTAGAACTTCTATCTATTCAACCCGGTAGCAAAAATTGCAGTATGCACCAACAATATCAAATCGTATCTCTACCGGATTTTGAGCGTAAACATGGCTACATAGGCTTGAATACTAGTATGGATGCGATCAATTCTGATCCACTCAAGTACTATGCTCTCGCGCTGGATACGATTACTTTAGTCGTGTTGACTAGCTACCAGGAAGGCTTGAGCAAAAATCCCTCAACAAATTCTAAGACAAATCCTCAAGCACAACTGATTTGCACGAGACCTCAAGATGTCACTGACGGGAGTTTTGTCCCACCGACTTTTGCAGAAACTTTCTTAAATCAAACTGCTAAAAATCATACCAGTTCAGGTTCAAGCATAATGTTTCACGCAGTTTCCAGATGGGAGATACTCGCTACTTGTGTTGTTATATCATTTGTTTCGTTATACCTATAAAAAGTAGTCTTTCTATTCGTTTCAACTTAAAAATCAAAACCGGCTTTTCTTTCTGATCTTGCCCTGGCTGATATGACCGGGTTTCAGCTCAGGACTGTAGTAACGTCGGATAATGACATAAATTTCTTAGTCTAGTAACATTTGTATCTTGATATCTACCCCTCCAACATCATCAGATAAGCGGATAAGTGTGTGCAATTCCTGAAATTTAGAGGTACAAGTGTAATTTAAGAACACCCACTAACAGTTTCCGTCCCAGCAACATTGAATCTATTTTTCCAGCGGTCTCAAGGCAGTTTCCTCATATCCAACCTTATACCTTTTGAGGATAACCCTACTGGTGATGTTTGACATGTGTTGAGTGAATCAATGCGTGGTGTATACATCTTGTTATGTGTACTATTTTGGACCCGCTTCCTAACCTTGTCGCTGTACCTTCTCAACTCGTTCCTGCTGATCATGACGAATGTATGGCGACTTTCACTTAAGCTGAGACGAAACAAGCTGATCGGAAATATATCTATGTAGCTTCCACCTGAATTGTATCCTTGTGATAGATATGGTATATAACTTTTTATTCAAAGCACGTCATCGCTCGGGGGATGAGGTGATCGCTGCGTTTAATGTGAAGAATGAGTCTTGTAATTGTGTTTCAACACGCATTTCTGAACTATACGATTCTTTATTTCATTCGTTGATGCGATTAATGTCTGTAATTTAAGAATCGCCGCTCTGCCATGTCCCAATTGATAATGTGCCATATGTTCTTGATGTAATCTTGTTTGTTCGCCATATACTGTACATAAATAAATCCAAATTAGCCCCTAGCACATCACAAACACCAAACACAGCTTCCTTTCGAATATGCAATCATGGTTTGGAAGAAAGCTCAGATCCTGAAGACTACATACCTGGAGGTAATATGCATGCTCCCACATATCAATTCCGATCAATGGTCGATAAAATTGTGGCACAGGATCGTTGTCTTTCGTAGAAATTAATTGCAATGAGTTGTTCTCTGCGGCGACAAGCCATCCTACAAGACGATGATAAAGAACAGAAGTCAGTCAATCTGCCATAGTGGATTCTGCCGTTATGTTTGGTCACCAGGAATTTGTACATCCTATCCTAGCGTAATTATGTGGGCAGAAGTAGTGAAACTTACCCCACCCGGAACCTTGTATCGCCATTAACATCCTCGAAAACCTTTCGACAAACTCTCCCGATGATCCCCATTCTCTTTCAATCGCAGCTTTCAATTCAACGCCTCCTTTTGTCTGCGGTGATCCAGCCTATATTACCGTCAACGGAAGGATATCTTAGAGGGAGAACAATGCTAAGTCCGAAATGTGAATATACAACACGAGGAGACTCACAGGCGCCAATCCCGTCCAGAAGAAAGAATGATTAACATGTCCGCCACCATTGTATCTGATACTTCCTTGCATAGCAATTTGAGCTCTCACATCATCTACACTGCCATTTCCACAATCGCCTTCACCGCGACTACTAGCACGTCTTCCAAACTCGCCAATATCATACTCAGTATCTCCCATCCCACTGTCCCTGGAGCTCTCCCAGCCTACGGTTGTGTTATCAACAGAATTTGCACTCATCAAGACGTTCTGAGCTTCAAATGCTGCATTGAGGTGGTTAACACACATCTGGTGGTGTCGAGTATGGTGTAAGAGCATGGTATCTTTGGAAATGTGCGGTTCTAGTGCGTCATAGGAATAAGGAAGGTGTGGGAGGAGATATCGAGCACAAACTTGAGGTTCGGGAAGAGGACGTATGTGTCTTCCATCTTGTGGTTGGGAGC
>Ga0160427_10001633_pt1 | contig 13714 bp, 11 predicted proteins | sample SolpanmetagenomL_FD_108194 | JGI IMG/M metagenome (GOLD analysis project Ga0160427, IMG submission 108194) | Solar panel surface microbial communities from Lawrence Berkeley National Laboratory, California, USA - L | ecosystem: Engineered > Built environment > Solar panel > Unclassified ...
ACGTATGCCATTGCAAAAATGGTAGTAAAAACATCCTAGCCACCCTGTCAACATCAGCTTACCCAAAATTGTGTGATAAAATTTTTGGTGGGTATAGTAATGATCTGGACCACCGGCAATTGCAATCAACCATATAATTATGGCTATAATCGCAGTAGACAGCGCCATTCCCGTAATACGGTGCAAAATAGATAATACAGACGAGATTTGGGGCTTATAAATTTGCAAATGCGGTGATAGAGGGCGCTGCGTCATAATGAATTCATGTTAGTTGTGTTCACCATCTTATGCAAAACTGCAAACAAAGATAGTTTCACTTTACGCCAGAACATTTAACAGTTTATTAATGTTTAAAACTTTTCAATTAAAGACTGTTTGCATTTCGCGCAAAGTTTCGCTAGGTTTAAACAAATCTGGCTTTATGATAATGAGGATACTATGAATGAATTTGTTGAGGAAGTGCAAGACGAATGGCGCAGGGATCAACTTATTTCTTTTTGGAAACGTTATGGTAATTTAATCATTGCCCTTATCTTAATTGTAATTGCCTTATCAGTTGGCAATGCCATATGGGACCATTTTAATGCTAAGAAAATGGCTAGCCAAACACAGCGCTACGAAAATGCTTTGTTATTAATTGATACACAGCAAGAACCAGCAGCCATTAAAGTGTTGGATCAATTGATTCAAGAGGGCACGCCTGGTTATAAGATTTTTGCGCAGTTTAAAAAAGTTAATTTGACTTCATCAACGGATGATAAGATAAAAAGTTTACAAGACATTATTAAGTCGTCAGAAACACCTAAAATTTATAAAGACTTAGCCAGTTATTATTTAATGTGCCTTAAATTTGATAACACGCGCGCAGCAGACTTTTTACATGAGCTTAAAGATTATACGTTATTGCAAAACTATTTTAACAATCACTTTTTAGAGTTAAAAGCTTTGACATATTATAAAATGAATCAATTCAAACAATGCCAAGAAGTCTTACAAAAAATTCTAAGTGATAAAGAAATTACGCCCTTGCTACGCGCGCGCGTAACGGCATTATCCAACCAAGTTCCCTTGACGAAATGAGTATCAAATGCTGCATCATCTATTGCTAAAATTTAAGTCGCCTCAATGCGTCCATATGACGCTGAGCATTATATACATGTCATTGCTGATGGCCTGTAGTAATACAAAGAAAGATCCCCTGCAAGGTCAGCGTGAAACCGTGTTGTTTGATTCCACAATGATTGTTCCTGATATTAAACCAGTGAATCACACAGTTATTCTGCCACAGGCCCACCTTATTCAAGACTGGCCCGTTGTGGGGGGCAACATTGCTCATGATGTACCAGTTGCCCAATTAAATATGAACATGACACAAGCATGGTCAAAAAGTATTGGTGCAGGCTCCAGTGGACAAGCCCGATTACTTAATGGTCCCATAGCCTATAACAATATAATTTACACGATTGATACGCAAGGATTGGTTACTGCAACAACCCTTGAAGATGGTCGCACCTTATGGCAAACCACAACACATAATGACACAAAATCAGGCCAGGAATTTAGTGGTGGTCTGGCTTACGCCAACGGTTTAATTTTTTGTGCAACATCGAGTGCGCAGATCGTCATAATTGATGCAAAATCAGGCGAAGTGATTAAACAACTCATGTTAACAGCCCCTGCACGTGCTGCCCCAATTGTTGATAAAAATCACGTGTATGCTATTACGATCAACAATCAAATTGAAGTGTTTAACTATGAAACGGGTGAGCCGATTTGGTCTCATCAAGGTATGCTTGAAAGTGCTGGTTTATTAGGTGGGGCTACACCTGCACTGGCGCAGCAAACCATTATTGTCCCGTATACATCTGGTGAAGTGTATGCATTGAACAAGACGAATGGCTCGGTTATGTGGTCAGAAAGTTTGACTGATACGCAGCGCCTGGATCCTGTATCTACAATTTTTCACATCAAAGCGCGCCCCGTCATTAAAGGGGACACAGTTTATTTAATTTCTCATGGTGAAATTACCAAGGCCGTGAATTTAGCAACCGGGGCAATTTTATGGCAGCATCCCCTAGGTGGGGTACGCAGCCCCGCATTAGCAGGTGACTATTTATTTATGGTTACGAATGCCCAAAAGTTAATCTGTCTTGACCGTCACAATGGTAAAATTATCTGGACCCATCAGTTGCGTGCTTTTGAAGATTTTGAAACAAAAAAGCAACCTGTTTTGTGGGCAGGTCCCTTAATGACCAGCCAAGGTTGTTTATTAGTTAACTCAATTGGCCAATTCATAACCGTTTCTGTCCAAGATGGTCAGATTTTGCAAACAGTTGAAACAAAACAACCATATTTGCTTTCACCTATTATTGTTTCACAAACATTAATACTATTAAGTGATAATGGCGAACTAGTCGCTTATCGCTGATATGAAAGTTTTAATCCTTGGACGTCCTAACGTTGGTAAATCAACGCTGTTTAACCGTTTGGTCGGTAAAAAACTGGCTCTTGTTAAGGACCATCCTGGTCTGACACGCGATTGGCGCACCCACAAGGGACGCATTAGTGACCTTGAATTTGATGTATTTGATACAGCAGGCTTGCTTGGGTTTGAAGAATCAATTCTTTATAACCAAATTCAAGCCCAAACAACGCATTTAGTCGATCTATGTGATGTCATTTTGTTTGTAGTTGATGGCAAGGAAGGTATAACGAGTTCAGATCTTGAATTGGCAACGCGAATCAAACAATTTTCAAAGCCTGTTATTATGTTGATCAACAAGACAGAAAACATTCGCTTTTTAACGCAAGTTGCTGATTTCTATAAATTAGGCTTTGATGAATTCATTGCATTGTCTGCTGAGCATAATATTGGTTTTGATGAATTATACAATCATTTGCGTCAGTTACACGATCAACTGCCAACAGTTAATGAAGAAGATAAAATTACCCCATCCACAACGCCTCTTAAAATTACAATTGTTGGACGCCCTAATGCTGGTAAATCCACACTTATTAATGCCTTAGTTAAGCAACAACGTGTCCTAACAGGGGCACAAGCAGGCATTACCCGTGATGCCATTCATGTGCAATGGAATTTTGAAGGGCGCGCTATTGAGTTGATTGATACAGCAGGTTTACGTAAGCGCAGTCGTATTGCTAATGAGCTTGAAAAGCTATCGGTTCATGACGCTTTTTACGCTATTAAATTTTCTCAAGTCGTTATTTTATTGTTGGATGCAACCTCCCCTTTGGACAAACAAGATTTAACCATTGGGCGGCAAGTTATTGAAGAAGGTCGCGCACTGATTATTGGTTTAAACAAGTGGGACCTTGTTAAGCCAGATGTTTTACAAAATGTTTATCATCACCTTGAAGTTGCTTTGTCACAAGTTAAAGACATTCCTGTTATCCCCATTTCAGCATTAAACAATAAAGGTCTTGATGCTTTAATTAAAGCTGCCATTAAAATGGATGTCTTATGGAATACCAGGTTAACAACAGGACAATTAAATCGTTGGCTTGAAAAAGTGTTGGAGCGCCACCCAACACCCATTGTTGGCCAACAACGTATTCGCATTAAATACATGACACAGGTTAAATCGCGCCCGCCAACTTTCGCATTGTTCACGTCTAAACCTACTGAATTGCCAGATGCTTATATACGCTATTTGCAAAATGATTTGCGTAAAGTTTTTAAACTGCCGGGCGTGCCCTTACGTTTTATCATGCGCAAAGGTAAAAATCCTTATGATCTTGAGGGTACGAAATGACGTATAATATTGCTGTCGTTGGTGCAACGGGAAATGTTGGTCAAGAAGTATTAAATATATTGGCTGAACGTCATTTTCCAATTGCTCATATTGAGGCTATTGCTTCACAACAATCAAATGGTCGCCACGTATCCTGGGGTGACAAGGGCACCTTAATTGTTAAGAGCCTGGCTGAGTTTGATTTTTCCAATACGCATTATGCTTTCTTTTGCGCAGGCTCCAAAGTATCTAAGCAATATGCAAGAAAGGCCGTTCAACAAGGGGCAACCGTTATTGATAAGGCGTCGCACTTTCGCATGGATCCAGATGTTGCATTAATTGTGCCCGAAATTAATATAGCCAAAGCAGTCCGCAATAAACCATGTCTGATTGCTAGCCCCAACTGTGTAACGATTCCATTAGCCCTGGTACTTAAACCTTTACATGATTTTGCAGGACTTAAGCGAATTGTGGTGTCAACTTATCAATCTGTATCAGGGGCAGGACGTGCTGGCATGGATGAATTGTATAATCAAACCCGCAGTATATTTGTCAATGAACAAGCCCCAGCACAAGTGTTTCCCAAACCCATTGCCTTTAACGTTATCCCCCATATTGACCAATTTGATTCCACTGGATCAACAGGTGAGGAAATCAAAATTGCCCAAGAGATTAAGAAAATATTGGGCCCTAAAATTGAGGTGGTTGGCACATGTGTGCGTGTCCCCGTTTTCATTGGTCACAGTATGTCCGTCGTGTGTGAATTTGAAAGGGCAGTTACACCAGCCCAGGCCAGAACTGTATTGGGTCAAATGTCGGGTGTACAAGTAAAGGACCGTGTCCAAGATCATGAATATTTTACACCTGTCAGTATTGCTGGCGAGGATGTTGTCGGTGTTAGCCGCATTCGCCAAGACTTAACTGTTGCTCATGGGTTGTGTTTGTGGATTGTCAGCGATAATTTGCGTAAAGGGGCTGCCCTAAATGCTGTACAAATTGCAGAGCATTTAATTTCATCAAACTAATGTTAATGATAATTTAATATTTAAAAATTAGAGTTATAAGCATAACTTAAATTTTGAATGACATGAAATTACAATATATCAATTTCTTCTTCTTATTATCGATTAGTTTTTTTAGCACACCTTCTCTGCAAGCTTACTGCATTTACAATGAAAAAAATTCAGATGTAAAAGAAATTGAAGCTTACTTATTTAATAACCCCAATGATGCCGCAATTGCTTTGGGTTTCGAGGGCGGTAAAGATATTTTATCTGCATGGGATGGTAAAACAGGGGGCTTACTCAGTTTTGGCTTAACAGGCAATGCATTGGCTACAATTGGCAGCATTGCTATACGTGCCCATCATAGAAAAGTTCCAGCTGGCAATGGTAAAACCGCTTGTTGGAATCAAAGTGAAATCAATAAAGATCGATTGTTCCTCATCATTGTGCCTTCAGGGACAACTGGATGGCAATATCAAAACAATGTTTTGTTTTCTGGTTATATTGGTAAAGGCGATGGCATTGCATTTTGTGCCAAAAATGGTTTAGGCAGTGCTACCAGGAACGTACATAATCCTAACTGTGCACAACAGGCCCCTCAGGTTTCCTCATCCTCTGCCAGCGCAATCTGTCCCAAAAGAAGCCCAAATATGCCTGCAGACTTTGTGATGCCAAAATCATCCAACCCAGAATGCAATAAATAACATTAAAATCGTTACAGTTCAGATCGATAATTTTTATTGACAATGCTTAATGAATTTACCATTCTTGCGTGAATAAAAAGTTTAGATAACATGCAAGAGTTTAAGTCAGGTTTTCTGCGTGAAGCCGCGTGGCGTGGTTTTATCCATCAAGGCACCAACCTTGAACAATTAGATTCAGTTATGTCTGAGGGATCAATTACAGCTTACATTGGTTTTGATGCAACAGCTAAAAGCTTGCATGTAGGCAGCCTCATTCAAATTATGTGGCTGCGTTTATTGCAAAAACATGGTCATAAACCCATTGTCGTTATGGGCGATGGTACAACGCGTATCGGCGATCCATCTGGAAAAGATGCGCAGCGTCAAATATTAACCCTTGATGATATCGATGCCAACGTTAATTCAATCCAAGAAATTTTTTCCTCTTATATTACTTTTGGTAATGGGAACAGTGATGCCATTATTGTGCGTAATAGTGAATGGTTAGTGCCCCTTAATTATCTTGATTTCCTAGGTCACATCGGCCGTCATTTCTCCATCAACCGTATGTTAACATTTGACTCGGTTAGATTACGCCTTGAGCGTGAACAGCCGCTCAGCTTTCTTGAGTTTAATTATATGATTTTTCAAGCTTATGATTTCTTGCATCTCAATAATCAGTATAATTGCACCTTACAATTGGGCGGGTCAGACCAATGGGGTAATATCGTCAATGGCACAGAGCTTATTCGCCGTGTTAATAATAAAGAGGCATTTGGATTAACCTCCCCCCTACTATCAACAGCTGATGGTAAAAAAATGGGTAAGACGGCTCAGGGTGCCATGTGGCTGCGTGCGGACATGCTTTCACCTTTCGATTTTTGGCAATTTTGGCGCAATACCCATGATCAGGATGTCGGTCGCTTTTTAAAATTGTTCACGGACATGACCGAGGGTGACATTGCGCAACTTGTTGATTTAGATAGTACAGATATCAATCAGGCTAAACGGGTTTTAGCCGATGAGGTAACAAAATTATGTCATGGTCAAGATGCAATTCAAGACATTCATACAACTGTTGCCACATTGTTTGAAAATGCAGGCGGCGATTTAAGCTCTCTTCCCTTCCTTGAACTTGGCTTTACTTCATCAAAATCTTCCTACGCTTTAGTAGATTTGTTAAAAGAATCAGGTTTAGCCTCAAGTAATAGTGAGGCCCGACGTCTAATTCGCGGTCTTGGTGTGCGCTTAAGGGATCACATTATAGATCAAGAAGATATGCAAATTACGGCAACTGACTTTGAGCAAGCATCAGAAATAAAGTTATCTGCTGGACGCAAACGTCATGTCGTGTTGCGCCTTAAATCATAATTTTTTTCATTTAACGCGCTGGTAAGCTTGATTTTTTGTAAAATATATGTAAATGTGAAATTGCAGTAAGCGAATTATTGTAATCCACACAGGAACCTCAATTGTGCTTAGATAAGGCAGTTTAGGTTTGCTAACAGAAAGGGATAGACTATGTCTAAAGTTATCGGAATTGATCTTGGAACTACAAACTCTTGTGTCGCAGTAATGGACGGCAAGGAAGCACGCGTTATTGAAAACGCCGAAGGGTTCCGCACTACACCATCAATGGTGGCGTTTACCAAAGACAATGAAAAATTAGTTGGCCAGGCCTCAAAGCGCCAGGCTGTCACCAATCCAGAAAATACATTATTTGCTATTAAACGCCTTATTGGTCGCACCTACAATGATCCCACCACTCAAAAAGATAAAGGGTTAGTTCCTTACAAAATTTGTAAGGCAGACAATGGTGATGCATGGGTACAAGCCCAAGGTGAACAATATAGTCCAAGCCAAGTCAGCGCATTTATCTTGCAAAAAATGAAGGAGACTGCTGAAAACTTTTTGGGTGAAAAAGTGACCCAGGCCGTCATCACAGTTCCTGCTTATTTCAATGACGCACAACGTCAAGCTACAAAAGACGCGGGTAAGATTGCGGGTCTTGAAGTATTGCGCATTATCAATGAGCCAACTGCTGCAGCCCTGGCTTACGGTATGGATAAAAAGAAAACCGGTACCGTTGTTGTTTACGATTTGGGTGGCGGTACGTTCGACGTATCCGTTCTTGAAATTGGTGATGGTGTTTTTGAAGTTAAATCAACTAATGGTGATACGTTCCTGGGTGGTGAAGACTTCGATCATAAAATCATTGAATTTCTAGCTGATGAATTCAAAAAGCAACAAGGAATTGATTTACGTCAAGATCGCATGGCCTTGCAACGCCTTAAAGAGGCTGCTGAAAAGGCTAAGATTGAATTATCAAGTGCAACACAAACTGATATCAACCTTGCTTATATTACAGCTGATGCATCTGGTCCTAAGCACCTTGAAGTTAAGTTAACACGCGCTAAGCTTGAATCCATTGTACAATCCTTGGTTGAGCGCACTATTGAACCATGCCGCAAAGCATTAAAAGATGCTGGTATTTCAGCTTCTGAAATTGATGAAGTAATTATGGTGGGCGGTATGACCCGCATGCCAAAAGTTATTGAAACCGTAAAAGAGTTCTTTGGCCGGGAACCGCATCGTGGTGTTAACCCTGATGAAGTTGTCGCTATTGGTGCTGCGATTCAGGGTGGTGTTCTACGCGGGGATGTTAAGGATGTTTTATTACTTGATGTAACACCTTTGTCATTGGGTATTGAAACTTTGGGCGGTGTTTTCACACGTCTCATTGATCGCAATACGACAATTCCAGCTAAGAAAAGTCAAGTGTTCTCAACAGCTGAAGATAATCAAACAGCTGTAACAATTCGTGTTTTTCAAGGCGAGCGTGAAATGGCGGCAAATAATAAATTATTAGGTCAATTTGATCTGATGGAATTGCCACCCGCACCACGTGGTATGCCACAAATTGAAGTCACCTTTGATATTGATGCCAATGGTTTGGTTCATGTTTCTGCAAAGGATAAGGCAACAGGCAAGGAGCAACAGATTCGCATTCAAGCCTCAGGCGGTTTGTCTGATGATGAAATTGAACAAATGGTTAAGGATGCTGAAGCACATGCTGATGAAGACAAGGCCAAGCGCGCCCTTATTGAGAGCCGTAATCAAGCTGAGAATTTTGTTAACTCAACTGATAAGCAATTAAAAGAGCATGGTGACAAGGTATCTCCTGAGGACCGCACAGCTATTGAAGAAGCGTTGCAAAGCTTGAAAGATGAATTGGCTAATGATGATGCAACAGCAGACACGCTTGAGCAAAAATCACAAGCATTAATTCAAGTATCAATGAAACTTGGAGAGGCCGTTTATAAGTCTAGCCAAGAATCGCCTGAAGGCAGTGCAAACGCTGATCATGCATCAAGTCATGAAAGTGAAACACCAGCTGGTGATGATGTTATTGATGCCAACTTTGAAGATGTCAAAGATCATAACGCAAAAGCAACCTAAGATAATTGGGTTAAGAGAAGATAGTCATCTTCTCTTACCTATCTTGTTTATCCCCTTCCTTTAATTTTGAATAATAAGGTTAATTATGGCAAAACGTGATTACTATGAAGTATTAGGTGCAAAGCGCGATGCCTCACCTGAGGAGCTTAAAAAAGCATATCGCACGCTTGCTATGAAACATCATCCTGACCGTAATGCAGGAGAAAAAAAATCTGAAGAAAAATTAAAGGAAATTAACGAAGCTTATGAAATCTTAAAAGATTCTCAAAAAAAGGCAGCTTACGATCGCATGGGTCATGCTGCATTTGATCAATCTCAAGGTTTTGGGGGAGGTCGTTCAAGTCACAGTGCTGGCGGTGGATTTAGCAGTAGCGGTAACGGTGGATTCAGTAGTATTTTTGAAGAAATGTTTGGTGATTTTATGGATGGCGGCCAAAGGAGTGGCGGTCAACCCCAAAGTCAACGCGGTAATGATCTACGCGCAGATGTAACCCTTACACTTGAAGAAGCATTTAAAGGTATTCAAAAAGAAATTAATTTGCGCACCTATGCAAAATGCACACCTTGTACGGGAACTGGATCTAATGATGGTTCAAAGACAACAACGTGTGCTACTTGTCATGGACGTGGCGTTGTCAGAGCGCAACAAGGATTCTTTACAATTGAGCGCGCGTGCACAACCTGCCAAGGCCGGGGAACCGTTATTAAAGATGCTTGTAAAACATGTCATGGTCAAGGACGCGTTAACAAAAGCCGCACCGTAAAAGTCAGCATCCCTGCTGGTGTTGAAGAAGGATCACGTATTCGCTTAAGTGGTGAAGGTGAAGCAGGTCCTAACAATGGGCCTAGTGGTGATATGTATGTTTTTATTGCCTTAGCCAAGCACAAACAATATACCCGCCACAATTCTGACTTACACTATGAAGCGACTGTTGCAATGACTATAGCTGCTTTGGGTGGCGACATTGATGTGCCTACAATTGAGGGTGGCCATGCCCGCGTTTCCATACCCGCAGGCACACAATCAGGTAAGCAGTTTCGCTTAAAAGGTAAGGGTATGTCAATTCTGCGTCGCCAAGATCGTGGGGATTTCTACGTGCATGTTCACGTTGAAACACCAACGCATTTAACAGCCCGCCAAAAGGAATTACTCACAGAGTTTAATCAAATTGCAACTGGCAAAAGTAAAAGTGCAAGTCAAACTAAACCGAAGGCTGGTGATAAATCATTACGTGAAATGCTAGGGGATATTATACAAGCTGTTAAAAACTTCTTTGGCAGCTTATTTGTGGTACAACGATTGAGTTAAAATTTCTGTATAATATGTATTTACAGTAAAAATTTCATTTTTTTACACAGTTGACAAACATTTCATTTTCATTAGTTGATAAAGTTTATTATCATTTGGAGTTTTATTTTCTACAGAATCACAAATTAGCAATCCTTCCACATTAATTAACTTTTTAATATGATTATAAATATTTTTATGAATAGGAAATAATACTATGTGATAGTGTTGATTCTTGGGGGCTGGTACCAAACCAATATCTTCAAGTTCCCAACTTAATTTAGCAAAGAGATTGCGCCAAGGCTGTTCCAGAATACTTAACAATGATGTAATGTCTTGTGATAAACTGACCTCAATCATTGCTGCTAACAATTCAAGCGTTTCATGATTGAAAAATCCAATTCGATTTTGTTTTTTAGGTTTGCAAAATAATCTAGTTATTTCAAGTACATCTTTACGACGAGGCAGTTTAATCAATCGCTGATCTTCTGGGAGGTCTGGATAACAGTAGTCACGAAAATGATCTTGCACCATTGATGTATGAATTGTAGGATTAAATCGAACTGATCCAATAAGATTTTTATCTTGATCAAGATATAATATATAAGATGCAAGATGGTTGTCATACTCGTCCATTTCATAACAGTCATAAGTTGGAATATCCCAATTGTAACCTAACTTAAAAATTTCATAACGCTTTTTAAATAACTGGTCTAATAAATCAGCATATAAATTTTTATCTTTACTATTAACATATATTATCAATAACTTAAGCCTTGTTACGATGCATCTTGACAAATGGAATTAAAGAAATCAAGCTCTATTATGATTAAAAATTAATTATCATTAGTTTCAAATAAAATTGTCTTGATCAACACCCACTTAATAAATTATTTAGATTTATTATCAAAAATAATCGTGTTTGCATGAGATAAATCATAATAATTGCGTACACTTTATTGCTACCACAATATAAAATGTACTTAGTCCCTATTTCCTAGGACACTACTATACTTTTAAACTGACCTACCATGCATATAATATAATAGGTACGTTGCTGTACCAATCTTTATAGCTATGGCAGGAATATTTTTTAACTAAGCAGCACCTGCTGATTCTTCACCTGAAGAATCACTAAATTCACCAATCTCAAGGGCCTGTGCAATAACACCAGATTTGGCGCGAATGGCTTGCTCAATTTGATCAGCAATATGAGGATTTTCCTTTAAGTAAATCTTGGCATTTTCACGGCCTTGGCCAATACGTTCACCATTATATGAATACCATGCACCTGCTTTCTCAACGATCTCAGCTTTAGATCCAAGGTCCAGTAATTCACCGGTTTTAGAAATACCTTCGCCATACATAATATCAAATTCCACAACCTTAAAAGGAGGTGCCACTTTATTCTTAACAACTTTAACGCGGGTTTGATTGCCCACAACATCTTCGCGGTTTTTAATAGAACCAATACGGCGAATGTCAATGCGCTGAGAAGCGTAAAATTTTAGTGCGTTACCACCTGTAGTTGTTTCAGGACTACCAAACATGACACCAATTTTGCTGCGAATTTGATTGATAAAAATAACCATACAATTGGTTTTAGAAATTGATCCTGTTAGCTTGCGCAGAGCCTGACTCATAAGGCGTGCTTGCAGGCCCATGTGTGAGTCACCCATTTCTCCTTCAAGCTCTGCTTTGGGAACAAGTGCCGCAACTGAATCAACAACAACAACATCAATACCACCTGAGCGCACCAGCGTATCTGCAATCTCCAGAGCTTGTTCACCTGCATCAGGCTGTGAAATTAATAGCTCATCAATATTAACGCCAAGCTTGCGTGCATAAATTGGGTCCAAGGCATGTTCGGCGTCAACGAATGCACATACACCACCCTTTTTTTGAGCCTCAGCAACCACATGTAATGCAAGCGTGGTCTTACCTGAGCTTTCAGGACCATAAATTTCAATGACGCGTCCTTTGGCAAATCCACCAACGCCTAAAGCAATATCTAACCCTAAAGAACCTGATGAAATTGTTTCAATTTCAAGAATCGCGCGTTGACCCATTTTCATAATGGACCCCTTACCAAAGGCGCGTTCAATTTGACTGAGTGCGGCTTCTAATGCTTTTGACTTATCCATTATATTTAACCTTTTGTAATCCTATCTTGTACTATTTCATAGGCTTAGATTGGATGCAAGCATTATTAAACCCACTTCACTTCAGGGGGTAAAGACATCAAAATAGCTTCACTGTTACCATCTGTTTTTAAGCCAAATAATGTGCCACGATCATAAAGCAAATTAAATTCGACATAGCGGCCGCGCCTGATTAATTGATGGGTACGTTGCTCAGGTGTCCATAATTTTAAATAATGTCGGCGCACAATTTTTGGATAAATATCTAAAAAAGTTCTGCCCACATCTTGGGTGAAATTAAAATCGGTAACAGCATCTCCTGAATCTAAATAGTCATAAAAAATGCCGCCAATACCGCGGGGCTCTTTGCGGTGCGGCAAATAAAAATAGTCATCACACCACTGTTTAAATTTTGGATGATAGGATGAGTCGTACCGATCACAAACATCTTTCAGGGCATTATGAAAATCAGTATGATCTTGTGGATCTGGATAATAGGGCGTCATGTCTGTTCCCCCGCCAAACCATCTTTTTTGGGTTACAATATGGCGGGTGTTCATATGAATGGCAGGCACTAAGGGGGAAGCCATGTGTGCCACAATAGAAATTCCACTGGCCCAAAAACGTGGATCTAAATTGGCCCCTGGAATTTGACCTTGAAATTGAGGGGTAAATTCGCCCCATACTGTTGAAATATTAACGCCAACTTTCTCAAAGACTTGGCCCTTCATGACTGCCATGACACCGCCACCCCCGTTGTCACGTTGCCATGGCGTTAGGATAAAACGACCCGGTTGGCCACCTCGTATCGTGGCGTACTCATCCTCAATGACTTCAAATGTTTGCACAATTTGGTTGCGCAACTCGGCAAACCAGGCTTGGGCTAATTCTTTAAAACAAAGTGTTGCAGCATGTGTGACCATCTTTGATTATTATCCCTCGTATTTTAATTGCCGCAGTGCTTCGCCAATTACCATACTGGCGGCAATGGCAACGTTAAGGGACCGCTCACCTGATTGCATGGGTATACAAATATGGTCCGTGTAATGTGCAGTAACCTCAAAAGGGAAGCCGTCGCTTTCACGGCCCATCATCAATGTATCCATAGGTTGGAATTGAAAATCATAATAGCTGTTCTGAGTATGGGGTGTCAGTAGAACGACGCGGCGTTTAGATGATTCAGTGTGACCTTTATAAGCTTGAAAATCATTGTAGGTTATCAGGTTTGAGCGCTCAATATAATCCATCCCAGCACGTCGTAATTTGGCATCATTTAAAATAAAACCGCAGGGCTCAATGATATCAACACCAATGCCAAGGCAAGTCGCCATACGCAGCATTGTACCTGTATTTTGCGGAATTTCCGGTTGATAGAGGGCTAAACGAA
>Ga0160427_10001635_pt1 | contig 13706 bp, 9 predicted proteins | sample SolpanmetagenomL_FD_108194 | JGI IMG/M metagenome (GOLD analysis project Ga0160427, IMG submission 108194) | Solar panel surface microbial communities from Lawrence Berkeley National Laboratory, California, USA - L | ecosystem: Engineered > Built environment > Solar panel > Unclassified ...
ACTTATTCAAGATATAGAAGCTAAAGCAGCTCGTCAAACATGAAAAAGCCCAACCAATCGGTTGGGCTTTTTCATGTTTACAGAAGTAGTACGTTGATTATGGGGCCCTTATTGGATGCTTTTAGACAGGCCCTTTCCAGCGCGTAGAGGCTCTTTTTTGAGCCGTATTCTACTGACCCTTATTGGAGTAGGTTTTTTGTTGCAATTTCCAGCTTATAGTGCAGTTAGCAATTACTGGAGCTACCTCCGCTTAGCTGTTTCACAGAATAAATGACACTAAGTCGGCTGGAGTAAAAGTGCTTTGTTTGCAGCTTAGTTTAAGCTATTTCAAGGCCAGTATAGCTTGACTTGTATCTCCGTCAGGTTTTCGGCGTGGCGAGTTAATAAGTTAAGTTGAACAGAGGTTAGTGGTGTCAGATTAGTACCGACTTGACACACAACTTGCCATTCGTCAGAGGTAACGTCGCGAGCTACTAACTCAACGTAATTCACTTGTTGCTCCAAGTATTCTGTGAGGGCGAGGCGGTGCTCTTTCGGATTGGCAACCCATTCAGCGCGCAGCTGCCTTGCCGCCACTACTGCTGGCGGGATGTTGCCCTGCGCTAAGTTGTCGATGAAGCCCGGAATACTATTTTTAAGCTTCCATCCGAGCGATAGATAAGCAATACATTTGCTGTGTTCCGTTGCGCGCTGAAACAGGTTGGCCATTATCTGCGCATTCTTGATGCGGTTCATAAATAAATCCACCGTGCGTAGCAAGAGAGCAATTGTATTGGGATAAGGGCGGCCGCCCAACGGGCTCAGACCTGCCCCGGCATCCGATACAATGATGGTATTGCACTCGTAGCGGCTATTAGCCTGCGTGAGTTTTTGGATGCCCTGATTGTCGTAGACCCCGCCGTCGATGAGCTGTGGGTGGGCACGGGTAGCATCAGCTGGTTCCCGAAAGTATTCTGGGCCAATAGTAATGGGGGTGAAGGCAAACGGAACGCAGGAGGAGGCTGCTACTGCCCGTGCCACCGGAAAATCAGCTGCATTGAATTGTACCGGGGGCTGGTAATAGGAGTACGTCGAGTCAGCCATCCACTCACGTGAAAAAGTAAATGGCCGCCCTGTTTGCAGATTCGAAGTGCCGATTGCCAGAATGGGAGTCGGACGTAAATTTTGCAGTGTCTGCCCCTGATAAAAAAATGCATCGTAGGCCCGCTCTATCTCCCGACTAACTGGGAGTAAGCGAAACTGATAGCGAAGCACAACGAGCAGCAAGCTGAGTAGCAGCAGCAACGACCATGGAGCCCAGCTGGTAAAGAGCAAGACCCCACCCGGTACTATGAAGGCCAGTATCACCAACAAAAACCGCACAAACGACCAAGACCGAAGCGAATGGCTAATCACATTGCAGCGAAGCAGCGCCCCCGTCATCTTAGCGTGAAACTCTTCGAAAGTCCCTTGATGCAGGCAGTACGCCGCTCCAGTAATAGAGCCGCCAGAGATGGTGGAAATGACGTCAATAATGTCCAATTTTCCCATTTCGTGCAGCTTTTTGAGCGTGCCCAAATGAAAGGCGGCGGCCCGATAGCCACCACCAGACAAGGCTAAGCCGAAGCGACGGGTGAATGACATACGCACACATTTAATGAGGTTTTGACAATCAAATTACCTGGCCCTAGCAGGAAGCAGAGCCCATATTCGCAGCACGGTTGTCCCTAGAATACGGGCCACTACTTGTAGCGGAAGACAGCTTTTTTAAGCTTCTCGTGCATAGAGTCGCGTAAGGACTTAGGCGCTAGCACTTGTAAATCAGGCCCGAAACTAAACAGGCGCGTTTTGAATTCCTGATTGACAATTAAGCGTAGCTCAATTACCAAGCCATCAGCAGTGTCACTTATGGTTACTTGGCTTGGGTGCAGCGTTTTGGTAAGCACGTAGAGAGCTCGCCCAGCCGCAATGTGCAAGCGAATAGTCTCGACGTGCAGATTTTTCTCCGGCATCGTTACCCCGATGATGGAATCGAAATAGGTACTAAAATCGACATCAGTCGGACGAAATTTCAGCGGGCTGTCATCCAGCCCTTTGATGCGGTCAAGCGCATAATTCTGAAGATGAGCACCTTTCGCTTCATTGCGGGCTATCAGATACCAGCGTCCATTGTACGTCTTGAGCAGATAGGGGTGGACTTCCACCGGGCTGGCTTGCGCTGCACGATAAGATTGATACTGTATCACCTGCGGCGTCTGCTCCCGAATAGCTTTGTACAAAGGTTTTAAGTGCTCAGTGCCAGTATAATCCGGCGCTGCTTCTAGTTGAAGAATGGGGTTTGTTGCAGTTCCATCACTAGGCAAATGCTGTTCCAGACGCTGAACCAACTCATCCAGGTCATCTGCCAGGCCCAAGCCACGCAATGCTTTCAATGTATGCAGGCTCTGGTGAAGAATCATCAGGTCTGCGCTGGTAAGCGGGGTTTTGCGAATAGAGTAGCCCGGCTCCGTGTAATGGTAGCCTTTCTTGCGGGTGTACTCAATGGGGGCAGCATGGTGCATCGGCAGTTTCATGTCGTGCAAATCTCCCTTGAGCGTGCGCTCGCACACGCCTTTCCCTTTGGCTGTGGTTTCGCGGTACTCATCATCTACTGCTTTCAGCAGGTCCTTGATGGTCCAGATGAGGTTGCGCCGTTGTAGGCACTTGTCAATAATGAGGTATCGCTTGTAAGCGTTTTTACTGACCGGCATCGAAATCCAAGGGTTAAGCCTGTTCACAGCCCACATCGGCCAGTGAGAAACTTCACGCTGCGAAGAACGGCCTTTTCAAATTAGTTAACGAGAGTAGGCGGCAGCGCAGCCGCAAGCTACTCACTGCTTAGTGTGCAATCAGCTTGCGCATTCCACTGCCGAAGGAGACTAAAAAGCTGTTTAACGATTTTTGTTAGTTAATTTTTTTATTGATAATCAGTGGTTTGTAATTTAAAAATGACATCCTAGCAAAAAAATATCGGGTCAATTTTTACTGTGCAATAAGGTTGCACAGTTCACAATTTGCTTTGCCTTAGCAATGGAGAAAGCCTCTCCCTTTTGGCTGTAGCCGGACATCGGCTGGAGGGGAAGGCCTAACTTTTTACCAACCATTACTTGGCTGAAACTGGAAGGCAGCGGAGTCGCTGGCGAATGGTTTCAATAACTTAACTGCTTAAAAGCATGCACCAAATCACCATTTTTAACTTAGGTAATGCCGACACCTCGCGGATTGACCTCGCGAACGGCGAAAAGTTGCTGATTGACTACGCCAATATGCGGTGCGCTACCGACCCGAAGGACAAGCGCATCGACTTGCCGGTGCAGTTGCGCGCCGACCTGAAAAACGCGAAACGTGACTACTACGATGTGGTCGCATTTACCCACCTCGATAATGACCACACGTGTGGCGCCTCAGAATTCTTTGAGCTGCTGCACGCGGCCAAATATCAGGGCGGAGACCGGGTGAAAATCAAAGAATTGTGGGTGCCGGCGGCCGTTCTCGTGGAGGATGGCTGCGAGGACGAAACCCGTATTCTGCGTCAGGAAGCCCGTTACCGGCTGAAAAAGGGCGAGGGTATCCGCGTATTCTCCGGCCCCGGCCAACTCACCGACTGGCTGGCCACCCAAGGCCTTACCGTAGCCGACCGGCAGCACCTCATTACGGATGCTGGTACGCTGATTCCCGGATTCGATTTGGTCACGCATGGTGTGGAATTCTTCGTGCACTCCCCGTTTGCCAGCCGCACGGCAGGCGGTGGCTTGGCCGCGATGGACCGCAATAGCGACGCGCTGACCTTTCAAGCGACCTTTATGGAAGGAACCCGAAAAACCCGGATGCACTTCTTTTCGGACATCGACTGGCCGGTAATTAAGTCCATTGTGGAGGTAACCGAGTACTACGGCCGCACGGAACGGCTGGAATGGGACATCTTCAAAATTGCTCACCATTGCAGCTACCTGTCGCTCAGCAGTGAGAAGGGTGGTGAAATAACGGTGCCCGACGCCGAAGTGAAAAAGCTGTTCGAGACATACGGGCAGAGCCGGGGCCGTCTCATCTCGACCAGCAAGCCTATTCCCCGCAACGACGATGACAAGCAGCCCCCACACCGCCAGGCTGCAGCCTACTACAAGGCCCAGGCTGAGCGGCTCCGAGGGGAGTTCCTGGTCACGATGGAGCACACGAGCATCCTGTACCCCGAGCCCATCGTCATCAAGATTGACCAGCTTGGGGCCAGCATCGGTAAGCTGGCTGCGGCCGCCAGCGTGGCGGGCGGTAGCATTCCTGCGCCTCGGGCTGGCCGGAGCAACTAACGGCTGAAACGATGGAATTGCTTGAAATGGGATACTATCCACTGTCGGGAGAGCCAGTTGAGGCTGGCTCTCTGGCAATACCAAAAGCCGTTGAATTGGTGCAAGCCCTGCAAAGCCAGGGCTTGCACCATATCCGGCTGATAGATTGTCAGCGCGTTGAAGAGTACGAGTTCGTGGTCGTAGATGTCGAGCCGGAAGTGCCGCAGTATCCGGTGCACGAGGTGCAAACTGTCGAACGCATAGCAATTGGCTTCAACCCGGCTGATATAGAACATCAGCTGGTATGGGCGCTACGCGAGGATTTTCCACTGGTACCACACCTACACTTTGGCCGCGAAGGGATGCCGCGTAGCTTGTGTCTGTACCAGATTGCCTACGCAGACCTAAAGCCAACCTGGACGGCCGCTGCACTACTACGGCAGCTACAGCGCTGGTTGACTCAAACGGCTCGTGGAGAGCTGCATGCCGCCGACCAGGCGCTGGAGCAGGCCTTTTACGCTCCCCCAGAGCGGCTGGTATTGCCAACCGTTGTTTTTGCACCTGATGCAGCCATCACGCAAGAGCCTCTGCACGTGCGTTTCGTCAGCACAGTGCTTGGCAAAACGACCTTGGTTGCTTCGTATTCATCTGCAGCGTCAGCACCAGAGGGCCAGCAGGCAAAATTCACCAGCTTTGTGTACACAGCTTCGCCGCAGGTGCACGGTTTGATTCGGGAACAGCCACGCACAATAGCTGAACTCCAAGCTTATTTATCTGGTAGCGATGTAGATTTTACGAAAGCGCTACGCCAGCAGCTGAGTGACTTGAAAGAGGCTCCAGGCTTCAATCGCAGCCTTCAATTGCTGATTATTGTTCGGCTCCCGAAGCTGCGCACGGCAACGGAGGCTATTGAGACAGTGGAAGTATGGGCCTTCGCTTCAGTCGGCATGCTGGCTGAGCTTGGCACAGAACTCGGAATTTGGGCCATGCACGAAAACCTCTTAGCCGACCTGTACCCTATCGACCCTGCGTGCACCGGGCAGCATAGTAGGCTAGAATTGCTCAGTCCAGTGCGGGCGCTCACGCGCGACCTAGCTGCTGCTTACAATGGCCTGCTGCCCACCACTACGCGCTTCGTAGCAGTGGGCGCGGGTAGCTTGGGGTCACAGGTAGTCAATAACCTAGTGCGTGCCGGGCAGGGCAATTGGGTATGGCTCGATGAAGACCAGTATCTGCCCCACAATGCGGCACGGCACTATTTGCCGAGCAATTTGGTAGGCTTGGGTAAGGCGCACGCGATGGTATCGATGTTGAAGAATACCTACGAGAAAACGGACTTGCTGGCCGTTGCGGCCAACGTATTACACCCGACTTCCGCCCAGGTAATGACGGCATACAACGAGGCAGAGGTCATACTGGATATGTCAGCCTCAGTGCCAGTGGCTCGGCACCTGGCGTTGGATATTGAAAGCCCAGCCCGCCGCTTATCGCTGTTCCTAAATCCATCGGGAACTGACTTGGTGCTGCTGACGGAACCAGAAGACCGCTCGCTGCGCCTCGACCACCTGGAGATGGAATACTACCGGGCTTTGCTACGCCAACCCCAATTACAGCAGCACCTGCTCACCGCTGGTCAACCCATTCGGTATTCGCATGCCTGTCGTGATGTTTCCGTGCAGCTGCCACAGGACCAAGCCGCCCTACACGCGGCCATCGGAGCCCGGGCCGTCCGCACATCGGTGGCTGAACCGGGTGCTCGCATCAAAATCTGGCGGGCACAGCCTGATTTGACCGTAGTAGCTGATGAAATAGAAGTGTCTTCTTACGCGGAAATGACGGTGGGTAGTTGGACTGTGGCCGTACCGCACCAAGTACTGCGAGAAATAAGCGAGCAGCGCCAAGCTCACCTACCCAACGAAACCGGTGGGGTATTAGTCGGCGTTTTCGATACGCAGCATCGCTGGATGTACATCGTAGACCATATTCCCTCGCCGGCAGATAGCCAGGAATCCCCTATCGCTTATATCCGTGGTGTGGAGGGGGTACCAGAAGAACTTATTCGCATCGGCGAATGCACGGGCCGACAGGTAGTATACTTAGGGGAGTGGCACTCACATCCGAATGGGTACAGCACGCGGCCTAGTGAAGATGATATGCGCCTGTTTGCCATCTTGCAACGTGAGAGCCAAGCTGGCGGATTGCCAGCGGTAATGGCTATTGCTGGCGAGCATGAGACTACAAGTTGGTACGTAGCAGATATCGCCGCTGGTAGAGGAGAATATAAGATGCCTAACTGACTTATTGGCCGTAGCGTCGTCAATTAAGACTAAGCGGATAAAGCTTGGTCTGGTGTTTTGCATCGCAGATACATCCTCGGTGGTCGGTGCGTAAATTCTTCGGAATATGTCCGCATTGTTGGCAGGCGAGGGCCTCGGCCAGGTCATATGCCGCTTGCCCGAACTCGCGCACATCGTTATCTGACCAATCATTGCCCAATGAGTTGAAGTGTGCACCTACCTCATTGCGAATGAGTTTCATCGCATCGAGCTTTTCGTGGTGCCGCTTCAACGCAATTTCCACCCAGTTCTCTTCTAAGTGTGGTGCTACAGGTAGCCCTTGAGCATCGCGCCGCACCCGTTTTACCCTAGCGTCTCGAAATAGCGTTTTGGTAGTGCGTAGTAGGTCACCCAGGGTATGGCCACGGCCTGGCCGATATTTCAAATTACATTCGTAGTACGCAGCCAAGTTGTCAAGCACATTTTCTAGCAGCACGCCAGCTTTAGAAGCCACTGCTTGCCGGTCAAAGATGTCGGCTTCCAAAGCCGCTACCAATTCAGCTGCTAGTATTTGGTCTTCGTGAGGCCGCAAGCCACGAGCTAACGTCCAGTATTCAAGTTTTAGAAGGTGGACACTTGCGCCGTTATTTTTGTAATAGTCGTGCCAGAGTCGGTTGTGCGTGGCAATGATGACCTGCTGGAAATTAGCTGCTTCTGAAGCAAGTAAGTCGGATATTCGACAAAAGTGCTGTGCATCCACCGAGGTAAATACGTCGTCGAGCACCAGTACCAGCTTCTTCGGGTTGTTACGCTTGGCTAAGGCAAGCCAGAGACAAAAGCCAAATGTATCAAGGTGCGACTCGCTAAAATAGGCCTGTGGTACAACCCCATTCTTATCTTCAAACGTGGCCTGTTGTTCGAGCGAAGCGCGTTTAGCATCATCCATTTCGAGGCGATGCAGGCCTATTTTTTCGCCAGGATGAATGACTTGGTATAAGGAATTAACTTCTCCAATGATTTCATCCAGAATAGCTTGCACAAAAGTACGACGCTTATTTACGACCAGGGTGCAGACGCTACGTAGCCGTTCGAGAATAGCAACTAAATCGGCTACTTCGGCAGTACTCTCGCTCAAGGACTGAGCTTGCGTTTGGATATTAGTGTGAACAGCAAGCCTAGTTTGTAGGCTATCACGCTCCTTTTGCACTGCTTCATGTACTGCCGCTAGTTGCTCGCTAAGCAGGACGACTTGCGCGCTGGTAGCATCATTAGCTACTGCCAACTCCGCCCCACGCACCTTCCAGTTGATATTCAATGCCTTCACCGCCGCTGGTTCATGAGCCGTGAAGCGGGTGCTTACAGCCTGGACTATGCGTACTATTTCCTGATTACAACGAGCATTCTCGTCATCAGCAGTTTTAAAGCAAATCTTAGCAGCATCTACTTTTTGCAGCAGTAGACGAGAGGCCTGCAATTGTGCAAGTTGCGACTGAATACGCTGGCGAAGTTCATCGGCCTGTACGTCCTTAGCGCATAATGGGCAACTGCTCGGCTCAGCGGGTAAAGCCAAATAGCGCTCAGCAGAATTTAGGAGGTTTATAAGGTCAGTGCTTCGGTCGTCAGCATCTTGATTCAGGCCCAACAGTTCAGCATTGGCCGCATCCAATTTGTCTTTCTCTAGGTTGTATTTGGTTTGAGCATTCTTCCATTGCGCAACAGCGTTCAATGTATACTGTATAGCTGTATGCCCCTTGGTTAGTAAATTAAGCTGGGTTTGTAATTCACTAATATTCTCCGAAGCTCTAAACATGGCCCAGGTTAGTGGGTCATTATCCGGCTCACCGGGCTGCTTTTCTTGAGTCCAAAGAGTTCGTAATAATTCCTCAGCTCTAGCTCTAGCAGATTCAGCAATTCCAAACTGCTTTTCTGCGGCGTTACAGTCGACCCGTAAGGCTGCCTCGGCGCTATCTACGCCAGCTACGGCGATGAATTCCTGAATGGCCTCGTAACGTTTAGCAGGTGTGGCCTCAATGAGTTGTAGCAAATCGCGCCGCCGCAGAACCCGAATTTCAGGCACAAGGGTATCATCACTCCCCGGGGTAATAACCAGCGTTTTGCCGCTCAGCCTAGCCTTACAAGTGTGCCCAGCTCTAGTAGTCAACTCGACCTCAACTGACTGAGCATCTTGAGTGAGTGAGGCCACGTATTTCTGCGGTGTTAAAATACCAGGCCGGATAAGCGACCCAAATGAGGCGTTGCCGATGACATCCAGCGCATCTACAATTGTTGATTTGCCAGTACCGTTCTCGCCAAAAATGACGACGACATTGGTTTTCAATCCTCCCTTCTCAGGTGTGAACTTCACCGTTACTGGCTGCGTAGCGCCCCGAAAATTTATCAGCTTAAGCTGCGTGATGCGCTGCGGCATGGTCGGTGTCGATAGTTGTAGAAGTAGCGGGCAAGTTTTTCCCGAGCAGTCGCCGCCAATCTCCTGGCTTGGCATTCCCCATGGTGAGCAGTGTAACTGCCACACTTTCGTCGGAATCCTTAATAAACCCGGAGTCTCGAAGCGCGACCACTATTTGAACAGCTAACTCTGCATTAGCAGTTTGGCAGGGACCAGATGCGTTGGAAGATGACTGGGGCATTTGCAATTCGGAAAGAGGCAAAAGCAAAATTGGTAGTATCTATTTTTAGCCATTGCCGCTAGACATCCAATTAAGCAGTTGAAGATATTACATCATTCGTCAACTTCACTAGCGTGACTTTGGGAAGAGGCCACAACTAACTATTAACTCGCGGTGCTCTTTGCGCCCGAAATGGTCTACTAACTCAGCATCCTTGATTTTCAGCGCTTACCATGATACGATGGATGCACCAAGTTATAAGCCCAGCGAGTGGGCCGCATTATACGCAGTGATATCATCAGGCCGCGATTAGCGGCTAATCATGACATCAGTTTTCTGCTTTGTCCGCTTTTTAATGAACTTATTGCACTGACCGTTTGGCTTACCTATGGTGATAAATAATGCGCGCAACGAGTAAGCCGGGTATTTCGCCCCCCAAAGCTCCCTTACTAGCAGATTCACGCGCCAGTAAGATAGCCGCCGCCGTCAGGTCGTGCCTGCTCCGTTGGCCTTACCCCGCGAGAGCTATACGAATGCCAGTCCCTCTTGTCAAAGCAGCCCTGTTGTTTCTTACGTTTCGGTCCTAAGTATTAAAGTATGTACTCCTCACGTTCTAAGCTGATAGAGCCTTTAGCCGTTGACTAACGCGTTCTAACATGGTGACCACGGCATCTTCCGGTGGCATTGGGCCATAGACCATGGCTCGAAAATCCGTGCGGTAGGTAATTTGTAGCTCAGGCCAGAGTTTAATTGGCCCAGCAAATAGCACTGATTCTGCAAGGGGTTTTTCAGCCCAGTCACCTTGGAACTCGCTGTTGCGGGCGTCATCGGCCTGTACAGCTTTTACCGATACATCGAAGCTGGCTCCATCGAAAAAGCCTTGCAGAGATTCCTGCTCAAGCAGGTAGTACAAATCGTACACGTGGCGAATCTTGGCCCGCAACTCCCCCACTGCATTCGGGTGATACCCTGCGCGCACTAGCGCCAGCACTTTCTCAGTTAGCGTGCGCTCTAGACTGAGTACCTGCACCTCAAAAGGCCCCAAGCCATGTTCTGCTACCAACTCATGCTCGCCGCGGGTTTCCAAAAATTGGCCGACATAGGATTGCACAGGCATCCATTGACTAGGGTGTGGATGCGCAAATGCGTTAACTTCTACCAGAATCTGGCCATGGCGTACTTGCGCAAAAAGGGGGGACTCTAATACGGATTCGTATTGATGTACCGTTCGCCTAAACCGCGACCCGCGGCTGGTTGCCGCATCTTCCACTTCTGGGAGGCCTTGGGTGATATGTTTTGCCCCTTTGTCCATTAAGGACTTGGTTTTAGATTTAGTGCGCGTTTCATCGTCCGCCAACGCTAAGTCAATGTCTTCGGAAAAGCGCTGCACTAAGCCATAGGCTTTCGACAGTGCAGTACCTCCTTTAAACACAATGGATTCTCGGTACGGAGAATCTGACAGCGCCCGCAGCACTGTGGTGACCCAGTAATCTTTCTCGACGAAAGCTTCCGGCAGCTTTAGAGCCTGGGCTGTGGCTAGCAGTGCATCCGCAAAATCAGGGGTTGTATGTAAGGTCATCGGATGCGCCATGTTTCTCGGTTGGGCAATGCCAGGTGGCTAATACCTAATTGATAGGAAGTAACTTGGTTTAGGGTTTTGCGCAAGCGCTCGGCGTTGTGCTGGTCGCCCTGTAACTCCAGCAGAGCGCCGAGCAGGGCCCGTGCCCGTGGGGCCGCCTTGCGCGCCAGCCACGTCAGGCGCTGACGGGCAATCTCATCCAAATTGGCTAACTGCAGTCGTAGCCGTTCGACCACTTGGTCTGGCGTAGTATCCGAAATGCGTTTGATATCGCGCAGCACATCCAGCAGTTGCAAGAGCGGAACATCACCGGGTCGTTTAGGCGTCTGCCCCAGTACAAAGCGTACCCGCTCCGGCAGCCGACGCCGGGGCCGGGGCGTTGCGATGACAATTTCCCCTGGAACTTGGGTGGTATACCCGAGTTGGTTGTATACCGAAGCTCCAGAAGCGTAGCCCGCGGGGCGGCCTTGTTTCGTTGTGAAGATTTCTACTACATTGGCTTGGGAAGGCCGTAGATTGCCAAACCGAGTTTCCTTTGGCCGAAAGTACGTGCCGCGTGAGAAGCGCTGCAGCACACCCTGCTTGTACAATCGGCTTAAGGCAGCCGCCACTGCCGCAAATTGGTCAGAGCCTAGGCCCAAATCAGCATAAGTAATCAGTTGGCCGGGCGCCAATCCATCTACCTGCTTGCGGACCCTTTGCATAACTGACGAAGTACGAGTGTTCATAGCCATAGCATAAAGGTCGGTTGACAAAAGGGCTTTGTCAAGTTTTTGCTATCATAAACTTGACAAAGCCCTTTTATGTAACATGCCATAAATGCTCTTTCTGACTTGCATAAGGCGATTTCACTGGTTATGTTAATAATAAAAGTGAAAAGTTATTTTTTAGGAGTCGATAGAAAACCATAAAAAAGTAACCTTTCTTGGTTAGCCGTTGTTGGTATACATACCAACAACGGCTAACCAAGAATAACCAAAAATTTGCATTTCTTGGAATTTTGGTTAACTACCTAATAATTAGGACTTAATGGGTGCTAAACCGCGTTTTATTCTAGCTATTCCGCTTATTGACGAGTACTTGGCAGAAAATGTCGAATCCTTGTTCAGCCAGAGGCAGCTAGAGAGCATCTTTCGTGAGCAGCGCAGTAGCTGGAACCTATCTAAGGCAATGCTGGCCCGGGAGTTTATCGAAAAGTTGGTGGAGCATGAATTGCTTACTTCCACCAGCTTTGCTTTGCCGACAGGTAGTCGTACATTTTATTACCGAGGTGCTATTAACCCCTATCAAATAGCACTTAGTTTGGTACCGCACTCCTATTTGTCTCATCAGTCTGCGCTTTACATTCATGGACTTTTAGCAACTGCTTCGCAGCGAGTCTTTGTCAACCAAGAGCAAAGCGCAAAGACTACGTCGGCAACGAAAGCATTAACGCAAGCCGCTGTTAATACTGCTTTCGCCAAGCCGCAGCGCCAACCCCAGAACAGCACGATATATAAAAGACATGAACTGATATTTCTCAACGGGCAGGCAACAGGGCAGTTGGGAGTAGTTGAGCTAACCCACCCGGCGTTAGGTGAAGTTAAGGTGACTTCATTAGAACGGACGCTACTCGATATTACTGTTCGCCCCACATATGCAGGCGGTGTTGCCAATGTACTTCGGGCTTACCAAGCAGCGGCACCTCTTGTTTCAGTAAAGGAGCTAGAGGAATTATTGAAAAAGCTTAACTATAGGTACCCTTATCATCAAGCTGTCGGCTTTTACTTGGAACGCGCCGGGAATTATAAGCCCAATGACCTTAAACGTTTTGAGCAGCTAGAAAAGGTACTTGACTTCTACTTGGCTCATGACATGGATGAAATGGACTACATCTCAAAGTGGAGGATATTTTATCCATCAGTGCTAAACAACTATGCGGACTAAAGAAACTAGGATTAAAAAGAGGCTCGTTGCTACACGCCATTGGAATAAGCGTTTGAGATTTTATAAGTAGATATATTTGGTGGCGTAGCACACTTTCCTGACCCTTTCCCACTAAACTAGACCTCTGCAAAGTGGAGCAGGTCAGGCACCAGCCGCCTCTTTATTACAGTGCTGGCCGATTCAGCAGACGATACACCGACATAGGAAGGAACAACTGACCCCTTCGCGTCCGGTAACCCCCGTTATTCAACTCCCGAGCAATCTGCTGCAACGTATGCCCCTGTGCATGCAGCAGTCCCGCCAGCCGCGCAGCCTGCTGGTTTTGCTGATTGGTACGGGCATTCTCCTGCCGAATAGTCAAACTCTTCGCGATAGCCGCCGGGGTCATGTTAGCTGGCGTGCCCAGCACTGCCCCACGAGCCTTTTTCGCAGTGAGCGCGTCGATAGTCCGTTTGGAAATCATCTCCCGCTCGTGCTGAGCAATGACCGCGAATAGCCCCACCGTTAAGGTATTGGCATCGGGCATGTCGCAGCAGACAAAGGCTACCCCCGAGTCGCGTAGCGCAAAGATGAAGCCTGCGTTCCTGCTTAATCTATCCAACTTGGCAATGAGTAACGTCGCCCCCGCCGCCCGAGCCGCCGCAATGGCCGCCAGCAGTTGGGGCCGCTGATTCTTCTTACCGCTTTCCACTTCGACAAACTCTCCCAGCAGCTGGGCCGAGTCCGCGACGAAAGCTGCCACTGCCGCCCGCTGAGCTTCAAGCCCGAGGCCGGACTGCCCCTGGCGGGCGGTGCTCACGCGGAAGTAGGGAACGTAGGAAGTGGTCGTAGACAGCATAAAACGGGAATTGGTACAAAAGTAGGGGCTGCTGTCGCGTTTATAACGTTTATTAAACGGACGTTTAACAAATGACTATAGGCACTATCTTTACCTGAAATCGCTCCTAGTTGGGGAGTCTTTCTGTCATGCCCGCCTATTTTGCTTACTACCGCGTCT
>Ga0160427_10001637_pt1 | contig 13684 bp, 12 predicted proteins | sample SolpanmetagenomL_FD_108194 | JGI IMG/M metagenome (GOLD analysis project Ga0160427, IMG submission 108194) | Solar panel surface microbial communities from Lawrence Berkeley National Laboratory, California, USA - L | ecosystem: Engineered > Built environment > Solar panel > Unclassified ...
TATCTACACACCTGCTATCCCCGGCGTCATCGAACAGTTTGGAGTTTCTATTCAAAAGGCAGAATTAGGACTCTCTATGTATGTCTTGGCATATGGTCTCTCACCAATGATATGGAGTCCTTTGAGTGAGGTGCCGATTGTTGGAAGAAATGGACCTTATCTTGCCACATTCACCATTTTTGTCATCCTTCTTATTCCTTCTTCGGTCGTTGAGAACTTTGCAGGATTGATAGTATTGAGATTCCTGCAAGGTTTCTTTGGCGCTCCTGCACTTGCAACCGGTGGCGCAAGTATGCAAGACTTGTTCACTTTTATCAACTTACCATATCTACTATCTCTTTGGGTCGGATTGTAAGTTGATCTGCAAATTCTAAAGATGTATATCCTTTCACTGACGATATTTTACAACCTAGCGCTACATTAGGCCCGGCCTTGGGACCTACAATTGGTTAGAAATAGCGGAATATATCTTAAAGGGTCATTTGGCTAACATTGAGGCAGGTGGATACTCTCTTATGTCTGAGAATTGGCATTGGTTTTCTTGGGAGATGTTGTGGCTCGCCGGGCCTATCCTAATTCTCATGTTTCTAGCACTCCCGGAAACATCTGGTCCAAATCTACTATTACGACGAGCACAACGTTTGCGCAAACTCACTGGAAACATGAACCTCAGGTCGCAGTCCGAGATTGATCAAAAGAATATCCGCCTCCGTGAGGTTGTTGTTGAAGCCTTACTTCGACCAATCCAAATCTCTATACTCGATCCCGCGGTGCTTTTTACCAATGTTTATACCATGCTCGTCTATGGTATTTATTACTCCTTCTTCGAAGCTTTCCCTCTCGTCTATCCAGTTATGTACCACTTCAATCCTGGCGAGGCTGGTTTAGCCTTCCTTCCCATTGTTATCGCTACGGTCATGGCTGTTATCGCTTACTGGTAAGTCTCCCTCAATATTTTGATATATGCATGGTTAGTCTAACGTAGTTTAGGTGCTTCTGGGGATTTGTGGTAGTCCCAGCAATGAAGCGTGGCGATCCATCTACACCAGAAAACATCCTCATACCCGCATGCGCCATGTCCTTCCTCTTACCCATCGGCCTCTTCTTGTTCGGATGGACCGCTAATCCACACGTACACTGGATCGCCAGCATGTTTGGCATTTTGATATACTCCTTTGCAGTATTTATCATTATCCAATGTATATTCTTGTACTTGCCCATCACATATCCGCAATATGCGGCTTCACTATTTGCCACAAACGACTTGTTCAGATCCGTGTTCGCCGCGGGGGCTATTCATTACGCTGGGCCACTTTATAAGAATTTGGGAGTTGGACCTGGTATTTCCTTGTTGGCGGGTTTGACTGTGGGATGTATTGGAGGAATATTCTTGTTGTTCTTCTTTGGTGCAACTCTCCGAGCGAGATCCAAGTACACTGCTAAAGATGAACAGTAAGGGGTATAATGACGATGAAGACTGATATGCTCTATTGTTTTCGAAATTTGATAATGTGTTATGCAGGTTAAAGAATTCTTTACTTCTGTCTTTGTTTCTTTATTCTTCCTATATATATTCCTGAGTTATAAAGTATTTACTTTGACATATTTATAACATGTCACCCTAGACATCTGATAGCACTTAATTTTTCAATAAAAGTTAGAGAAGATTGTTCTTATTCCAAAATTGCAATTGCTTTTCTTTCCTTGACGATAATATAATGATTGTAAGAGTGGTTTCTTTTACCATATATCGTTGTGTAACATGAGTTTTGTATGGGATTGTGATAGCGTGGAAATAGTTGGGGGTAGTAAGGAAACAAGGTTCACGGGTCGGAAAAACATTAGTTCGTTCGGCTGTCGGGGAGCTTGACCTCTAGCGCAATGTTGATGCATTTAATTTGTGGGAGATGATAACAACCAGGATAAGTGTCAACAACATTACATCAATCTCCTTCCTTCTAGGTCTTTTTTTGGGATCAGACAATCATCAAGATCTGGCATTAAAGAAGTTATTCTGTCACTGACTGGGCTATGTTAGTAGTCGACATCCTGGACTAGTTGCTTCCCTCAGAATACTTTCACTACAAGCGTAGTTCATGTCTTGCGATTCACAATTTCTTCAACTGACAATCAAGAAAGCTTGATGGTCAATCACTTTTCACAATATCCACACCACGGCGTTACTCGATTCTTCAAACATTGTCGAATATCCCCTCAACGATGGTAGATATCACTCTTTCTTGTTAAGCTTCCATTGATCTTGATTACTCTACCAAACAAGCATAATGTCTTCACTCTCGCCGCTTTATCATGTGCTTTTTATCCATTTTTTTCTCCATCTCTTATCCCTGAAAAGCCAGTGTAAACAACAAACAACTAACAAAAAAGATAGAGAAAAGAGAGAAAACAACTAATTTTAACTTGTGTACTCATCCCTATAGATTGTCAAAACCAAACAATCCTTCAGTATCTCTAGCAATATGAACAATAGATGGACTCTAATCTCCACCATCTTCATACCAAGTTTGATCATAATCTTTAGCGCAGTAGAATGGACAGTTATCACAAGTACCCAAATATACCTTATGGAACAGTCCCTCTGTCGGACATATTACCAAGAACATGATCCGAGCATTATAAAGACAGATGGATCGGTGCCGGAAGATATGTGTAAATTTAGTCAACTTCAAGCAGATCTTTCGGAGTTGAGTGGGTGGTATGATTTTTTTATGAGCTTGCCTGGTAAGTATTTTTGTCTTAAATCTTTTTGACTTTTGTTATGAATGGATTTGTATGTTATCAGGTGGAGGTTGGGGTTGAAAGTTAGTGAGCCCAAAGGGGTTTTCTTTTTAAAAGATGGTGACAGGAAAGAGATGCATCAGAGGAGGACGAATAGTGAGTGAGGCTAACAGGATAAAAAACTTCATCTTCTAGGACTTTTCGTCACTGTAACATTTACAAAGCTCGCAACGAGAATTGGAGAGAAAAAGATTTCGATACTGACGGCATTTACGTTTGCATGTCAGGCATGGTATTTTACTGCAGTTTGTAAGGTATTCTCTAATTCATATTTCCGCACAGGATTTGGAGAGATCATATATTCTGACCCACATTCTCCCCCATTTCTCAACTAACTCTTCTCTTTATTTATACAGGTTACTTTTACAACTTCTTCAATATCAAAATGATTTGGTTGCTCGGATTTTTCGACCTTGCAGGTGGTGGGTGGATTGTGCAGCAGGGTTTATTATATACCACAATCTCGAAAGGTGTTGGGACTGATCAATTGTAAGCTGAACTTGCACCTCACCCTCCATAGCCGAATTATAAATTCAAGCATAAGTCATCAAGCTGATGAGAAACATTGTTACAGGAGTGATTTTCTGTTCGCAATAAGTGCATTACGAATGGGATTAAACTTTCTTGGTTTGTCCACAAGTGCTTTATTGCTGGAACATCATGTTTGGTATCTGTCAATCATGGGCAACACTTTGTGCACTATTGTCATTCCTATCGCATTTTTCCTGCCGGGTCGGACGGGATTTCAAGCAGTTACTGGAAATGACGATATAGATGAGAATAGTGTCCGGCTGCTTAGTATGTCAAGCAGAATACCCGACGATAGGCCTCATAAGCGGGATGACGACGATACAGACGATGAAGACAACGACAATCAGACAGTAGATATTTCGATATCCAAGAATCCATCCCCCAACTTTATCTTCTTTATATTCAGCACCATTGTCACCGATTTCCAAGAATCTATACGTACATTGTACAACCTGTTTGTTACGGACAAATTCACTCGACTTTGCAATCTCGCCAACCTTTTAATCTTTAATGGCTACTTTGTCAACCGGATCTTTCGACAATGGGTCGCAAAATTCTTCAACGACTGGACACTTGCTGATGCTAATGCGATCGCATCGTTCACCATGATTCTCAGCGCTATAGTGCTTGTCATCTTGCCTTGGTTATCTCGAGTTGTTCTCAAACCTCGACTCAAAAGCACAAGAGCAGCCGATCTACTTGTGACAAAGGTTAGTGTTGCTCTCATGGCAGCTGGATGCTCTATTGTCAGTGTAGCACCGCCGAGTAAGGCGTGGCATATTGTAGGGTCCGCATTGTATGCGTTTGGTTATGGATATTTTGATGCATTTAGGGGTTATGCGACAAGTTTTCTGGTTGGTGATGAAGAGGCGATGCAGTTGTATAACATGAGTGTTGGATTGGTGGAGGTTTGTATATCCTCGCTCTCCTCGTCATCATTACCAATATGAATCACATACATTGTTATTGCTTGACATAGTTTCTAATGAAAAGTCGCTAGGTTATCGCTGCGCTTGTCAGTGCTCCTTTATGGGGTCTGACGTTTGCATTTGTGCTCCGAGTTGAATGGTTGAATATTGGTATTCCAGTGTGGATGGCAGTAGTTTCTATTCTTGCAGGTCTTGTGCTTCTATATGCTCTCGACAGCTATGCGAGGCGTAAAGGACTTGGGCGTTTAGGTACGATGGATAACCGAGGATGAACACTTGTGCCTTTCTTTAAAATGGACAAGTTTTATGACCTTGCATGTTTCTGTATATTATTATATAATATTTTTGGTAGGTACCATCATCATCAATCAACACGTACCTTGTTGCCAGTTTGTGTGGGTCAAGCATCTCGAGCTGGCCTGATTGTGTCGTATGCATCGTATTTCCTATATTTTGCAATGAGTGTCATTAAGGATTGATCTACGGAAATGAGGAAAAAATCAACGCCTCTCATATCAAGTCTGATTCTTATGATCACGATGGCCTCTTTTTTTATAGTATATTGGTGCAACATTTGCCTTTATTTTGAGCTCCTCTTCTTGTGCAGTAGCTGAAATATTTTTGGAAATTCAAATTAAAAACGTAACGAATCCCTCCTTCTCGTGATTACATGGAATATCGTTTGGTATATCACATTTGACAAGCTATACTAAAGCTCATTCAGAGTGACTATCCTGGAGATAATATCCTCTAGTATGCTCCATGTTGTACTGATTCGTCGCTATTGCTCGAGACTTTTTTCTGTCTGTGTTCAGAGCTGTTCTATCGTTTCCTTACAAGCTCGGACTCTTGGTGCCTGTGCTCCGGGTTTTGTCTTGCACGCTGACAGTCTGCCCGCATTGGCTTCATCTTTTAAGCCTTTTCGTCAGCTGTCGAACTTGCCCATTAAGCAATATTATCTCCAGTGTTGATGCTAGCACCCTCTTTCTCAAACCCGCATGCACGGTTGATCCTCAGATGCGAATTGTTCAAAAACCACCCAAAAAGTACTAGCTATTCTCCAATTTCTCTGTGCCGCCATATCTATCGTGTATGCTTTAGCAGCTAAGATGAACAGACCTTCGCCATACGACGATAGCTGGATCTGTTCTTCATCTGGGTTTTGATTGCACTGAGAATGAAAAGTTACACATTCTTTTCTTCTTTGGTTGAAGGCTACACCTGATGAAGAGTGTCAATGAACGGATCACGATATGATATTTTTCAGTTCACTAATATATGGCCTTTAGTGATTATTTTCTTCGATAACCAGATTGAGTCGTTTACCTGAAACCTCGTTTCCTCGCCGTGCCCAACTGCTATTGTAACAAGGTATGTGTATCCAATGATCATCTCTTGATCTTGGACAGACCTATTAATTCTCAAACTCTAATCGCGATCCAATGTCTCGAAAACTTCAAGATGATTGGTATAATGACGACTTCAAAGCATCACTCTACATTGGTTGATAGATGTAAGACGTGTAGAGTGGTAAAACGTAAAAGTATTTAATATATGATACTCACGCTCATGCTCTAGTTGAGTAATTTCCCACGACTCGTCCATTTTTGATTTTATTTTTCATAGAGAGATAACCAAAGCCAGATAGCTACTATCGAGAGTTGAGGAGTATTTGTGTGGTAAAATTGTAAAGCAACATGTTAGATGATTGTGCCAAATATGAATATAGAACAGACTGTTGAACATTAGGACGAAAGCGGTCTAATGGTTGCTAATGACCTTTCAGTCAATATGATCGGCGCGGGCGATTTGTGAATTTGATCTGCTGTAAGTGTATATATATATATGTTCATGGTGTTCAAGTTAAGTATATTTTGGAGGTACACCTCATAGGCTATAACTTAGATAATGAAAATACCAAAACTAACAAACAGCGTGATGTATATCAAATCAAAAAGAATCACATGAAAACAAATGAATAACTCAAGGAAAACCTGCTTGATATGGTGCAGTGGATCTGGTAGCAGATACTATATTAGTCCTTAAATTAACAAAAAATCCTACCTGCTCGGATTATTCTATCCGGTGCCTTCGAATGTCGTTACCTAGAGCATCAGAAATCCTTACAGGACCTCAGGCACAGGCTTCAAGAAATACCTAGATACACCCATAAAGGGTAGCCATGCTTAATTTCCTTTTCCTATTCGTCCATGAGAACCGTAAAGCAATTTTCAAAACGTCAACTATTGACTCCTTTCGGTTTCGCTTTGTGAGAAGTGGGCATCCGTAAGTTTTTTAAAATCGTTCCGTCTATATGGTGGGTGCCTTTTGTTCAAAAGCCGAACATCGCGATTCAATCCAGCGGAAAAGTTCATCGTTCTGACCTCATGAGATTTTACGAAATGTAGTATCCTCTTTTGGCTGTTCTGCTAAAGCCGTATGTTGTACCTCAAGTAGCTGGAGTGAATTTGATGCTTCCATAAGTTTGCTGTAAGTCATAAAATCATAAACGAAAATGCAGGCATAACTAGGCGTATGCGGTAACAATTTATCTATTTTGGGTTTGTCGTCGAAATTGTGCTCATTAAGGCCTTATCTTTTCTCACTGCTCCCAGGGCGAATCCTACATGAATAAGTCAGGATCAATGCTTGCGATGATCTTATGATTGTAAAGCTTACCATTGATGCTGTAAAGATAATTTGCAATAGGAATAGCTAAGTCAGAAAGAGGGAATGGCTGGCACCGTTCCACTCAAGAAGCAGAAGTAAGCACAAACAGGATATAAATTTGCGCTTCTGGTCTTGATTCTAGAATCGTTCGATTTTGCGCTGGCTGTATGCCTCGTCCTTTCAAAACCGCACGAGTGTCGCGTATCCTTTGATCATACTTTCTCTATTGACAAAGTCTGTATGATCATCTCTTGTCATTTATAGAATATATTTTTTTCCCTTTGCTTCCATGACCCGGCAATACTTAATTTCTTGTCGAAATCAAGAATAAAAGTTACACACCAAACTTACGTGAACAAAGGTGTTTGTGCATCTTCTAACTTTCGCAGAGCATTAGCAAAAATGATTAGACGTACATTAGTGCCTCGGTGTCAGCAAACCCGTTATCGCCAGAAAGCCTCCAAATCGCGTATCCACTATCTCTTCTCTCTTTCGAGCATCAAACTTGCCGTCTCAATCCAAGTCTAACCAACTCTTTTCAAGTGTAAGCGAATGGTACCTCGTCCCGTTCTCAAAATACATTAAAGAGAGACAGGATGAGACTCGCTGGTTGGCTAGTGTATAGAACTAGCTGATAAGGCTGTTCCTTTCCTTGAAGTGCCGATCTTCAATTCTCTTTGGAGAATTCCATGAGAGATTGGCAGTCAAAAGTGAAGTAACTTGTCGAGCTTCATTAAAAGATTTCCAGCTTTCACCCTCGATCATCAAGTGTCATGTGTATTCTGTTCCGTGAACGCACAAAGAATCTTGGGTATTGAAGCTGGCTGAATTCAAATAAATGATTGGCTAGAGGAGTGGGAGCAAAAGGTTTGGGTTATCTCGCGACTGGCCCCTTTCATTTCATTTCCATCCTCTCCTCCTCCACCAAAACAAAAGAAAAAGAGTCTCTATCTCACCACCAGCCAGCCCCCCAGCCAGCGCTTTGAGGAAACAACAACAAAGCAATTAGCCTTTCTCTTTTCCTCTCTCTTAAATTCAACTTTTTCCAGATAAAGAAGATGCTTTGGTTGGGTCTCACTGCATATTGCTCCCCACAATGGAACAAACAGGGATCTTGGAATGAAAAGAATTTTTTCATCGTGTCGCAAGGAATGAATGAGACCATGATCATATAAATCCATCTCGCGGCCCTCCCCTCTTTGACAAGGCAAGTCACCAGCCTTGTCTGTATTTCCAGTTCGTCATTCCTTCGTTTACCCGCAGTCAGACGACTCAATTCGACCCGGTTAATGGAAAGCTTCTGAAGTCTCAGTTCCCATCTTGATTTTCGAAACCATTACATTGCGTTCTTGCAAAACGTCATCTCTGTATTCACAGAATTCGATAATCAGCAATCGATAAACCATTCGTGTCTTCCTTACGTTTTATTGACTTTTTCTCAGAGGATTTGTGCAGAGAAATAAGATTAGCAGAGAAGACAAACTCCTGAAAAGTTCAAGGATTGTCAACCAAAAGTCAACGGAAGCGAGAAAGTCAAACACATAACATAACTGTGATCAGCAAACGACAAAAAATTCCTCTTTTTGATACTTGGAGGAGAGGTTAGGCAAATTTGATACAAGAATCTATACAACCTCAGGCGTAGTAACAAGAAATGTTGTATCAACAGAGAGTTTTTACTCTCCTAACATCATTACTTGCCTTGACTGGGTTGATATGTGCTCAATCAAATTCGACGCATAGTGCTGGTGATGTTTGTGAGGGAAATGTCAATTATTGCGACGAGAGTGATCCATTTCACGCTACAATTTTGAACTGGTATGTTGAATTGCCCATGTATTTTCATAATACTCCTCATGATCTATCGAATGACAAGGATTTAATTGTAAAATCCACAAACTATCCCTGTTCCTATTCTAGCATTCAAGCCAATCTAGATCTTCAATCACATTGATAGTTCGCGATGTATTTTTTCTTTTATGCTTTCCTCTATATTTTTGGTTTATTTGTATTTTCTGTTGCCAAAGAAATACATGAACAAGTTACTAATCTATCTAAACTTCTTCTCCGTTACAGTTACGATGGCAGTTTACGCAGTCATACATGCCAACGTCGCATGGGTCCTTTCTGTGTCGAAACGGGACCTGGTCAAGCCGTCTGTGCATACACAGATTCTTCATCATCATCTTCTTCTCCTTCTTCTTCTTCTTCTTCTTCTTCTTCTTCTTCCTCCTCCTCTTCATCGTCCTCTTTTTCATCACCTAGTACCACCACACTTTTCAGTATTGGCTCCACAACCACCTTTACAAGCACAACAACCTCCGCATCTACAACCGTCTATGTTTCACTGTCAAACTCTGTAGTTGTAACAATGAATTTCACATCACCGTCTGTGCCGAGTCCGACTGGTCGTGGTTCGGCGACAGGTTCCTTCATTGTCTTGCCAAGTCCAACATTTGCGTCTGGCGCTGATGGAAATTTGGTAAGGCGTATGAACAGAAGTATCTGGGTAGTCTTTATTGGTTTAGGAGTCTTTGGAGTTTGGGGATTTGTTTGAGTTCGTTAATGTCTTCTTCTGAGCCCTTTGAACTTGACTGCAAGGATTATCGATGGTAGCGTCGTCATTACTTCATACGTCTTTCTCAGCCTTTATTTTCGACTAATTTTATAATCGTTGTAATAATCGTTTCTTGCCTTTGGTTCCATTCCACTCTCTGTATACGTAGAAAGCCACGAAGACGATAAGATGATTTCATGAATAGAGTTGTCTTTTGTGTCGTTTATACAATTCATCGTTCGTGCAGTAAAGATATACTTTGTTGCACAAGTTTCTGCCAGGAATCTCTGTGAGGACACTCCGCAGATTCTAGCAATGTCGTTGGTCATTTCACGATTTCTCAGATACACAGAATGGTGTCATGAAGTCTTGATCATTCAATCTTTATGAACCTTGATTCACTTTTGTATACAAAGTTAGTGTGTGTGAATCAACCTTTGATTGTTGAAGCCTCCAAAAATTATTCTTCAAACATAAGAGGTCATATCACACGATCCATACACAGACTATTGTTCTGAAATGAAGGTCTTTTTCGCACAAACACCACTCAGACTTAAGCTTCTTGGTTGAGTTGATGGCTTTGCTGCAGTCAACTGTGATTAGGTATGGTGATGCATCATCACGGTGTAGGTCTCAATCTCTGTTGTCAAACGTGTTTGGGTTCTGGGAATGTGTAGCTTTGAAAGGGTGTTTGTTTTGAAGAGACTACTGATCCATCTGAAACACAGCTACCAAGGCCCCTCTAAACAGTGTACTAAGCTCCGTTTAGTGACTGATTGTGCTAATTTAGTCGTACAGCAGCAGTCTTATCATATATTGATGCATTGGGAAATCTCACAAAGATAAAAGAAAGAAAGAAAGAAAGAAAGAAAGAAAGAAGGAAGGAAAGCTAAGCATGAACGAATACAGTCAAGAATAGATTCAATGATGATTCCCAATAGATGCAACCCGGCTAGATGTCCTCAAAGCTACAACCATCTATCCAATTGCTGCCCTCAGCCTTATCTCGTGTTCCTTTGCCCGGTCTCTCTCTTGCTTCTGGACGTACATGCATCCATATCACCTCATTTTTTTCCCAAACACATTTTTATCATCATCATTCTTCTCTGTGATATCCATACTAAAGTAAAGACGAGGTAAAAATGAACAACAAACCCTCCCAAAAGTCGACAAGCTGCGATCTCAAATCATACGTTTCTATTACATAAAAATATTAATCCCACAACTGATACTGCTCAAACGACGGTCAACTCAAATCGTGGAGATTTTTTCTCTCTTCAAACAATGACAGCGCCTATCCGGTCCATCCTAAACTCACCACCTCCGGCAGAGTCACAGCAGCTTCCGTCATCTTCAACAAGGTCTAGCTCGAGCTCGCTTGCGCACAAATCACAACATCAAATTCCAGGCATACAGCAACCACAGGCATACTTTTTTCAGTCACAAATATCCTCGAATTCTAGTAGCAGCACTAGTTTATCATCTTTAAACAACTTTAAGGATGTAAATACCTCATGGACACAAGATGAAGATACTGAAAGATTGGTCGGAGCACCCATGATACTGATCAATGGGTTTCCATGCACTGGCAAACTCGCTATTGCAAATGAGCTCTCGTGAGTATTTCATACAACTCGCAAATTGTTCTAATCCTCTTTTGCCTTTTTTTTTGGCATGGCATCCACAATCACATGCTTGTATTTTTCTTATTTATTCTTTGGCCTGTTTACGGAAAAATGTTGTTCCATGATGCACACTAAACCAAAGTTTATGAAAATATACATGCTCTTGAAAGCAAACTCTTTTAATGGGAGAGGGAAATATCCATGTCGAAACAATTCGTTTGTTCTTTCAGAATATTTACGTTTGAAAACCTTTGATAGTCTTATGTCTCAGCGTTTTTAGTGCTTCAACCTCTCTAATGAATAAAACTAGAAAGGCTTTACTAATGAAATGATTTCGGTAGAAAACTACTCGATGGCGCCAAAGTGTTTGATAAGCACATTCTGATAGATACAGCAACAAAGGTGTTTGATAAGACAGATGTAAAATACCAAGCTTTAAGGAAAGCCCTGGTAAGTCCAAATCACAAAATGCTCCAAGATCCATGTCACTGCCTCATAGCTGTAAAATCGGAACAAGAAAGGCGAAAGAGAAAAGTGTATCATTCTTAAAAACACAAAAATTATGATTTTATATATATTGTCACTAACACATGGAATCCCTTCTATCCTCCTCTTCCATTCAAACAGCGATCTACCATCCTTCATGCTATCACTACATCATCTTCAAATTATTCCAATCCCTGGATCTTTACCGAAACTCAATCCTCCTCAACACTCGGTACCTCAATTACTCACGAATATCTCACATTTGCCAAACAACGGCGGCCGTTACCATCACCATTCGTTTCCATCATCTTGACCTGCTCCATCGAGGAAAACATAAAACGACTGCTTTGCAAGCATTCGCAGAGCAGCAGCAACAGCAACAGTGGTATATATGCAAACAGTGATTCAGACTCAGACATAGCGACATTGAAAATAATCAGAGAGGAGGAAGAGATTCATCGATTTGGAGAATGGGCAGGCGTGTATGAAAAGGTTCTTGATGTCACAGACATGAGTGCTACGGAGGCGGCGAGAGACGTGAAGGGGTTTGTAGAGGACGTTTTGCGAAAAATCTCGACATAACTAAGGATAAACAGGATGTGTGATAGGGGAGGATTTTAATTCTACGGAGACTGTGAAGGGGTCTTGCCTGTTTTTTTTCTTTTCTTTTATTTTTTCATAGAAGCATTTTTTTACCACTATAGATACCAGAATAGAATTAGACTTTAGACATAGAATAGACTTGGGATATAGATGGACAGGTTCAAAATCAATTATACATTTATACACATATACAGTGTTGAAAGGGATAATTTGATGTTAATACCTCACAAGAAAGATTATGAAAGTAAGTCAACACTTACCAGAAATTAAAAATTCAACTTGCAGAAAACATCGTGCCAAGATATTTCATTTCTGATAATTATGAATAAAGAAGAGAAAGGTGGCATTCTCTTTTGTTTCATACAAACAGTACTGTGATAGATCAAAAGTAAGGACTGGAATCAGCAATTGATCGACATTACAAGAAAAAAAGGAATTGCAAATATAATACTGGGGTTGCGGGATTTTGCCTAATACGTAAATATATTTATATTGCGGGTGCGTGTTCAAAATCAATAGATGAGGCGTACATGTACATTGTCATACACGGGTGAAATTTGTGGGGTAGCGAACAATCGATCTTTCAAGAAAAAACAAAAAAAATATGGGGAGAAAACATGTTAATGAGGACTTTTTTCTTCTTCCTTCTTTCCCTTTTGCCCGTCCCGCGCGATATCGATATCGATATTGACATGGCTTTTATTGAACAAAAGGGGAAAGAAGAGAGAGGGGAGGACGCATGTCGATTAAATAACGCGGGCTTGTTGTAGCTAAAATGCATAAAAAGGAAATATTTTAAGTATGATATGTGCATAGAGGTTTTATTGTTAATTATGATATACATATCATTCATTGTCTTTTGGTCAATAAAGCGAATAGTGACCTTTCTTCTTCCCCCCTTTTTTTTGTGAAATAGAGGTAAAAAGGTAGTGAATTGGAATATTTTAAGAGCAGTTGTGCAATCTGTTAAGTTCCTATTCATGTTGCTACAAAGATATAGTGATAATACTGTATGCCGTAATGCTATACAGGAGGTGCGAGCTTATATAGTTTGATGGTACGAACATATACTTTTGCTAATATTGCATATAATGTGCAATAATATCCCGCGTTCGACATTTAAATGTGGACTCTTCATGTTTCCAAGGGAGTATTTCCTTTATGTGCCCAAAATTTTGTCACTAGCTTCTTAAAGATCTAATCTAGAAAACCCACAAATACCTCATCCTGACAGTAGCGAGCATGTCTATGTCATTGTTAGGTATAGGGATGATGATATTCGATATGATTGAAATCTCTGAAAGGAAAAGACGCCTTATACTGTAAATAACTCGATGTGGATGGTTGATTATATCTCAGAGCCAATGTCACTAAGCGTATACTGAGCGTATCAAATCAGCTCATTGTTGTACAAAAGTTAGTGGTGAGTTAGCTCATGCTCCTCTATTGCCATGAAATGGCTCGTCTTTTAATGAGGATAAGCA
>Ga0160427_10001638_pt1 | contig 13683 bp, 6 predicted proteins | sample SolpanmetagenomL_FD_108194 | JGI IMG/M metagenome (GOLD analysis project Ga0160427, IMG submission 108194) | Solar panel surface microbial communities from Lawrence Berkeley National Laboratory, California, USA - L | ecosystem: Engineered > Built environment > Solar panel > Unclassified ...
AGGCGGCAAACGCTATCACGATGAACACAACCATCCAAGCAAAAGTATATCCCGTCATCACCCATATTCCTATTTTGAACCAAGTCCTGTTGGCGAACCTTCGATAGAACATCAACATGCTAAACTTGGCGAGTGCTATTGATATTGTAAACACCCAACCAAAGATCCAGTTGATTTTATCGTAATCCTCGTAATTTTCGAGAGGAACGTCGTAGAAATGCTTCCCTAGACCATATGTGTAGGAGAGGATTGTAAGAATAGATATAGCGGTGGCTCCTAGTGTTGCTGGAATAATGAACCAGTCATCCGGGGCAAAGGACTTGAGAACTTTGACTCGCGAGTATAGTCGTAAAGGGATAATTGACCATGTTACGCCCAACAACACAGCGACTAAAGGGATCAAGTATTTCCCTTTTGTAGGTCCATTTATGTAATTTGGAGTGTTCCATCGATAGAATTCCCCAGGCGGTACACCCTCTGAGACCAAGTCCCAGTCAAGTGAAGTCCAATTTGATGTATCGATATCCATTTTGTCGGTGGTAACTTGATTGTGGTCTATGTATTGTCAACGTCTGGTTCAGACCCTTGAATTAACGTAGTTTCTGTCGACCGAGAATTTGCTCGCAAAGATAAACAGGAGTACCGACTTTAAAATCCTACAAGAGACGAAAGCTCAAAATTCATATCGAGTGTTAAACCATTCCCCTCAAAATCCATCCTCTCTAGCGGGTCCTCGTCGTGTTCATATATAACTCTGGAGTTTCTTGAGCCGTTAGTCCAAATTGGGTGTGTACATCCGATATATGGCGAATTCATAGACAATGACCCACTAAATTAGCTGATCTAGATGTGTGGCGCTTTTGACTGGATGCATATGTGACTTTCAATTAACGAAAAGAGCCCGTTCTCAAAATCCTGAAAAACTTTCTGCATATGCAGCAAAGGGTAAGTACGATGAGTGGGGACATCTTCCATATCTTTTTACTCCGATGAGCTGTCACAAACAATGTTGATGAAGCGATTCTTGTTGAAAGTTGAAGCTGAGAGCAGTGTTTTTGTGTTCCTGATTCTTTTAGCGGCTAATTTTGACATGTAAGATTCAACATCGTGCCTATTCTCGATCCGAAAAACTCAAATTTTTCATTTACTCTCCGGTTCTACAGGCCACTTCCCTGCAGATACCGTTGCTTGGGTTTATAAATCTAGCCTCTGCAAGTACTGTGCTACGCAGAGCTCTAATACTGCACAAAGACTCTTTAAACAAGGCTCAAGGGTATTTTGGCAGGATTTGTGGCGCTCTGGCTCTGTTTTTAGGAGCACACGTTTTCGTCGTTGAGTTTCTGACCTGCATCATCTCGGAATGTGCTCGTTTGTGTTCACTTTCGCGAAGAGTGAGTGAGGCCTTCAAACCGTCCTATCATCGTTATCAACGTGCAAATTATGGCAACAACAAGAACCGAACTTGTTTATTTCATCATAGCATAACGAATATTTAAGATGAGAAGGGTTCTGCGATCTGTCTTTCTCTGCATGCCTTGAGAGCTATACAGATTGGCGCATAGAAGCAAAATTCTTAATGAATGGGTTCCTTCTTCCACATTGAATCTAATCCCCTTCGCACAAGGTTTTGCACAAGGTATAAGACTTGCTTCTATCGTCTGAGCAGCCAAGTGGTTGATAAGACTTTGGTGTGGTGATTCGTTACTATTCGTTTACTTAGGACGAATTGAATTTGGCAAGGGCGGTCCAATTTTGTTTCGTTTCTCCGTGTGGCTTGATGTTGCCTATTACTGTGCATGACATGCATTTTGTCTCATTCTGAAGCATTCGAAGCTTGTGCATAGTTCATGATGTCTTCAGAACTTTGGTCAGCTCCAGAGTCAAATCAAGAGACCAATCGTTTCAAAATACGAGACAGAGCCTAATGCAAATTTGAGATGGCATGTCATGTTATCCATTATCGATAGCTCTTTCGTTGTTTTCTGACCGCTTAGTTAGTTTTGTGGGTGATGCGGGAAAGCTCGCGAGGGCCGTCGATTTAGTGCATCGTCTTCCTTCTTCAACATGCAATACATCGAGGATTCCAACTCCCCGATGAACTCTTCTTCTTTTTTAAATTCCGAGGGGCAAGTCCACATCAGATGCTTGTCAAGTCCTATCTTCATAAACTGGATGGGAATTGAGGCAGAAATTGCCTGCAACTTGCAAGGTGTACGTATACGTGTAAGAAGAAGGAATAGATTCTCTTGGCAAACCGACTTTGGGTTAACGCCTCCTTTGTGCAGGAATCCTTGGAATTGGGCAACGAGGCGATCCTTTCTCATTGGAGGATTAGTCCAAGGCCACGGCATCTTCAAGTGGATTTTGTTTGTACAATAGGCACAGCACAGTGCTCCAAACAAATGATTTCATTCAATCTCTGTGTATCGTTTTATATCATGGTTTACTGACAAATGTTTGAGATGTCCATTATTGGCACTACACTCTGTAAGCATTTTGTAAGCAGGTCAGGTGATTAGCACTTCACATGAGACAGCTTTTTCAGCCCTGGGACAATTTATCTCAGCTCCCCCTTGGCCCATGCATCCATTCCCCATGCACCCATGCCCCCATGTATTCACCCCCTGAATGAGAGCGAGTGGGTGAGCAGCAGGAGTCAAGTCAGCAATTCTCCTCCTCAAGCCAAGCACTGCCATTATTCGATCTGACTGGACCACACTGTGCTAGTGCTGTACAGCTGTCTATTCATCCATCAACCAGGTTTCTCATCGACACCATCAACACTACTATCGACTCGTCTCTCTCTCTCTCCCTCCCTTTCTCACCTCAAGGTCACTCACACTACTGACTCGTATTCACTGCCGTTGTTCCTTTTTACTTGCAGCGACTTCCCATCCTTTGACGCATTCACGACCTTTTGTACCTTCCAGCTCAAACAACAGCAATCTCAGGCAAGGCTGCAGTTCCGCAGGTTCACGGGCTGACACATTCCACTCCTGCAACACACTATTACGGTCCATCTTACATACTCTCGCTCAGACCTGATCAGCCCGCAGATTAATATACGCTGTACAGCATTACTCGCAATTTCGATCCTTTCTTGCCCCATCGCGACAGCAACTTACTACATTCACTACCAATTTACCGTCTTGTGAGGCTAAGGTACGTAAATTGAAACTCTTGGAAAGGCTACATATTCGCTCCAAATGCTGTTTACCAGCAAAGATTCAATGTCGCAACAGCCTCGTCTCGCGTCTCTAGCGTCGTAGTAGGCTAGTTGGCAGCTGAGTTGGGTGTCTTTGGCCTTCATCCATGTTTTAGCATCAAATTTCTCAGGAGTCGTTCAACCAAAATCGAAATTAAACTCAAAGACTAATTAGAACAGATAAAAATAGGACACGCCTCAACGTCATTCGTTCCAATTTCTTTTCCAATAGTAGCTGTCGTATCCGCTCTCAATTATTTTCTCGAAAACAACAATACAGCTCATGCAAACACAATCCAAACGTTATTCAATACAGTCGACCTAATGACTTGAGTATCACAACTTAATCTTCAACACTCACCACACAATGACTGGGCTTTCATGGTCTCGGAAGAAGGCTAGTCGGGATAGGTCCGATAATCGACGACATAGTGCAGATGTTGGAGCCTTACTCAGGAACGTAATCCAAGAAGCTACGCCAGAAAATACTGGTTCATTTTCGACAGACATCCCTAGACCCATTACACCGGAAGAACGACCCAAAACATCAAATCCTCCAAGCAGGTCTAAAACAGATGCAAATCGAAACAAACGGTTTTCGATATTGCGATTTCGAACGGCATCTGACCCAGCTTTGGGAGTCAAGGCTCGAGCACAAGCAGCTGATCCTCCCCCAGTGCCAGATGTCAATACACCACCCTCAATCATCACAACAGCACCAACGTTTGACCACACGATCGAAGAAGGCACAATTGAGGATAATAAGAGGCCGGCAATTGGTGAAGGGCTCACAATCTCCAATCCTGCCTCATCATCAAATGTCAATTCACACTCATCAGCAGCTTCAGTATCTTCCAACAACAACTCTCCTCGACCAAGCACTTCCGTCAAGAAGAAGAATGGCAAATCCCGAGCAGATTCAAGAACTTCTTTGAGGGCAAGTCGAGTGACATTTGACGAATCTGGTCGACCGCAGCCTCCTATGCCATGCCCTCCACCCGCTTACGATGACAATAATGGAGGCCTTGCGTTGCCTCAACCGCGCTTCTCAGAATCTTCCCGATCAACAATGAGTGATGCCGATGTTGCTTATACCACCACTACCACTACACACACAGTTTCTACAACCACTACGTTCTTTAGGTTTCGCAAGAAGAAGGACACCCCATTGTTTCCTCTACCACCGAGGTCCTCCGATACCAGAATAAGCACCGATGCTGAAACGGCGCTCGGTACTGATCGTAAAGATTCCAGCATCCGCTCTCGACCATCATTCAATGCTCTGTCATCACCTCCAACTCCGAGACGATCTGTCACAGATTCTCCCCAGCCTCACTCTTCGGGAACTTTGACATCAAGATCTGGATCTCATCCACTTCTGAGAACAAGCTCGGCTACATCCGCTGGCTCAATCCGCAATAATTCTATAGTTGCACCACAACCACGATACCGACCTAGGAGTTCGACCATGTCTTCGATTGATAGAGCAGCAACCACAGAAAGTGGGCGGAGCAGTCTTGCTGGTAGAAATAGCTTAGGAGGGTTCTTTGGTTTGTTGGGAAAACAAAGCGACTCAACTTCAAGAACTTCATCACCTCATCCATATAATGGGCGGAGTTCAACTTCTGGAGCCAATTCATTAGCAGTATCCCAGGAACGATTGATTATTCCAGAGAGGCATGATGGCGATACTCCCGATCGTTACCTCCAAAGATTGGAGGAAGCTGTCAGTAAAAGCGTTGTTGCAAGTTTGCTCAGCAAGACTGACGATGCATTTCATGTCGCGGTCCTCAAGCGGTATCTTGCTTCCTTTAATTTTGTCCGAGATCCTATGGATATGGCGTTGAGAAAGCTGCTTATGGAAGTTGAGCTTCCCAAAGAAACACAACAGATTGATAGAGTTCTGCAAGCTTTTGCTGACAGATATCATGACTGCAATCCATTAGTCTACTCTTCTGGCACTCAAGCATATTTTATTGCATTCTCCCTTTTAATTCTACACACCGACGTCTTCAACAAAAACAACAAGTACAAGATGCAAAAGGCAGATTACGTGAAGAATACGAGCGGTGAAGGAGTAACGCCGGACATTCTAGAGTACTTCTATGATAACATTAGTTACACTCCATTTATTCATGTAGAGGATGACCTCGACATCAATGGTGATAAAATAGTCATACAGCGACCCAAAAGAAACGTCTTCGGGAAGTCGACAGTCGACGTCAAGCGATCTAAGGAGCCAATCGACCCTTACACCTTGATCATTGAAAACAAACTTGACAAACTTAGACCAAGTTTGAATGACATTTTAATCATTGAGGACCCATACAAATACTTGGGTACTGCACAGAGCCTGGACATGGCCGGTCTGCATCACTCTTTCTTTCGAAGTGCAGTACTTCAAATCGTTTCTGCCAGATCTCGACCTGATGCGTTCCTGGATCCAGCGAAGAATCCGCAGGACGCGAGTCCCGGTGTTGTTGAAATCAAGGTCACTAAAATAGGAATTCTTTGGCGAAAGGGTACCAAGAAGAAGAAAACGAGAAGCCCATGGCAAGAATGGGGTGCTCTGCTGACTGGTTCGCAATTGTACTTCTTCCGAAATGTTGGCTGGATTAAATCACTCCTTTCACAATATGAACAGCACATCAGGGCTGGGAATGGTGGCATACCTTGTGTCTTTTCACCGCCGATGCCAACTTTCAATCCCGATTCTTTCATGTCGACTGATGATGCAGTTGCATTGCTCGATAGCACATACAAGAAGCACAAAAATGCCTTCATGTTCGTTAAACATGGTGGACAGCAGGAGTATTTGCTCGCAGACTCGGAATCTGAGATGAACGACTGGCTGGCGAAGCTAAACTATGCAGCTGCATTCCGTACCGCTCAAGTCAGAATGAGAGGTGTAGTTGGTGGACTTTACGATGGCCAGCGTACTCGAGGCATACGTCGTTTGGATTCTTCTAACAGTGGATTCCGATCCGTTCAAACTCCCTCAGGAGAGGTATCTATACTATCTGGACGAATCGACCCACAGCTTGCAATGGAGATCTCCGCAGCTCGACGACAGGTCATAGACAGAAAAATTACTGAATATGAAGAGAAGCTGGCTGACTCGTACGACACGCTTGCCGGTTTTATCCGAAATGCACATCATCTCAAGACCCTGACCCCTCTTCAGTTAAGGACTCGGGAAGCTGTCACTGAAGCTGCGACAAGTTTGAGCGCCAAGGTTGTGTGGATAAGGATGGAGATTTGGAAATTCAAGTGTCATCGAGATATTCTTTTGTTGGATCTGGATGAGGAGAGGAAAACAGCAAAAGACAAACTTAGACGACATTTGTCTGTCACGACTCCACCTGAGACCCCACCTCGAAGTGTCAAGTCTCCCATAACCTCAAATTCTCCAGGTTCTGCTTCAACAGGATCCACCCCAACGCAAGCTACTGTATCCGCTGCTTTGAACAAGAAGCGTGATGAATTGACTAGGGCGGCTTCCACCGTCTCCAATGTAAGTCGGTCTACTACTACGGTCAACAGCCATGGTGCCTGGGAAGTCCCGGCTATGCCTTTCGACATAAAGCGTTCACAAAGCTATCAAACGACAGCATCTGAACGGGCGACATCACCTACAGCTGGATCACCACTTTTCGGTAACGAAATGATTGAAATAACTTCAATCGTTGACGGTAACTCGATTGAACGATCGTACACGCCGACTCCTGCATCACGAGCAATTGATAGAATTGAGGGTACTAGTGAAGAAGATGACGATTCTAAAACGGAGACGGCTTCACAATCCGATCAGTCTTCTATCACTAAGACGAAGGGAAGCGGCAGACCTGATGAACTTGCAGTCCCTGCTAAGACTGTCTCTCAAGATAAGCCGGCTGCTGAAAAAGAGAAAGAATCCAACAAGCTCAGAAAATCCCTCCATCGTACTCTCCGTGAGTCTACTCAGCAGTTGACACACCAACGATCCCGTAAGTCAAGAGATGTTTCCGATCATCATCCGGTCAATGAGGGTGAGGATTCGGATGCTACAGAGAAGCTGTCACGATCTTCTCAATCATTCTCAATTCACGGAAAGAAAGCTAGTGTCATTACTTTTGGCAGTGAATGGCAATTGATGGATCCCGAGACAAGACTTGCTCGACATCGAAGTGGTGCAACTACAGCTAGTGGTAGAGTTGGTGATGATTCCATTGGAGCGTCTCTAGCAGCAGCTTTAAGCCCGGAGATTAGCTCTCCCGGTAGGCTCTCAGCATTTGTTGATCAAGGACAAGATACAAGTCAACCACCACATTCACCAACAATCCTAGAGAAAATCGTAGACGATAATAAGAGTGACACTGAGAGCTCTTCTACCGCTAGATTGATGGTGGTCAACCCGGATGCGCCTTCATCCTCAGCTTCATCAACTCGCGAACATACAAGTAACAATAATCGTGACAATGACCAACAGCAACAACAAACACCATCTGCTGACTTCATCCCCGATACACATCGAGATAGCGCTAGTGAAGACAAGTTTGTCGATGCAGAGTCTGTCTTTGTTGGGGCCGAGCGAGATGAGATATTATCCGTCTTGGCAGTACATGGTGAAGGTCAAGGCAGTGTTGACGTGAAAAAGCAAGAGCGAGGTGAACTGGAGAGGAGGCCAAGTCTGAGAGAACAAGTCATAGAAGCCCTTGTCAAGGCGGAGTCGATTACGGATGTGGAGGCGAGTCAAGTTTCGAATGTGACTACTGTGTAGAAAGTCATTAGTCGATTGTGCTGTAACCGCTGTTCTAGTGGATGTTGGTAATTGATTGATGTTTCCCCCCCTCTCTGTGTAGTATCAAGCATTGCTTTGTTGTCGTTCTTTAAAATCGTTTACCGCGTGTGTTCTTAGCGCTGTTGTTGTTCTAGTATGATTGTGTTGCCCCTTTTTCTGAGGCCCATTTTACTGAAGTTTTGATATTGTTGTTTTGATACCACTTTGGCAGTGTGCCCTTTTTCTTTTTTTCCCTTTCCCCCTGTTTTGGCATGAACTTTTTGTTTGTCCCTTTTCTCCTTCCCTCGGCGTTATTGTAGGTTAGGTCTTTGATAGGTCTTGATTCCTTTGCCTTCCTTATCCTTTTTCTCCTCCTCTCCTTCTTCTCTCTCTGTCTGTCAAAGATTGTACCATAAAAAGTTTACAGTTTTCTTGTCTTGAAATACCGAACCAGTCGAGCAGCGTCTCTCGAACGTGTTATTTGTTATTGTTATTGTTTTTTAAAAAAACTGGTTTTGCGATCTTTCACCTACTTGGTACTATCACTTTTTTAGTTAATAGAAGCAATGACCATTTACAATTATCTCTGGCATTGGAATATCTTGATGGTACGATGATCAGATTTGATCGAAACGAGGTATACAGGAATATACATCTGGCTGGCGGAGCTTTATATCTTGGTTAGAAGGCGAGATATGAAAAGTTGTGCATTACATGACATTATTATGGTTGTCGATACAAGGTATTTATGTAGGCTGTTGAGAAAGATCTCGCCAGAACGTGTTTTTTTTCGTCCTTATATACAAAAAGTTTAAAAAAACAAAAATGGACGAGCTGCGAGATTTGAGTCACTGGACCAATCAATAACATGACATTAATTTTTGTTGAAGTTTCCTTCTGGTAGCCTAGCAAGAAGAGTAATCGTCCATCCATTCTTTTAGTTTATTTAATACTGTTGCCCAATATTCTCAACTGGTGACGGGGGAACAAGGGCAGATAACTTTAAAATCTTCTAAAGTACATGGATGAGGTAATAGTGTCAAGACCTGCACTATTGTACACGAATTTGAAGAATCAAAAACGGGTGTTTGCTGGTGAGTGACATCCGTTGTTTCAAAATCACTTTCTTATAATATTCACCGACGAAACTTTGGATTGACTGATAGGTTAACATTTTTATAATGTCCCAATTGCTTTTAGTTTTGAAATAGGCGTTTTAGTGTAAAAGGAGCTTGAATTTTAGCCATCAAAGAACACACTGCACATCACACCAACTTTGTTCATAGCTCTTCTTGACGTTGATAAAATTTCTCATCAGAAATTATACAAGCAAGTGTGTATGATTATTTAGGATTTCTTGGACAAATATTAAATAGAGACAGAATTTATTATGAGTTTGCTTTCGTTGAGTGAAGAAAGTACGTGGAAAAACGTGAAACCATGTGAAAATCTTTATTTGATAAGTTTTTTGTTACTTGATGAAGAAGAAGAAGAAGATAATGGTTGGTTGTCTTTGGTAGTATCCTCCCTTTCTGGTACTTGAATCCTCAACTCGACTTTTCCAACAAGAATTGGTCGCAACCGACAAGTGAAGAAGACATGAAGCTGACTTTTTGCCGCTGTGCGTAATGTTACAAGTTCATCAAAGTAGTTGACTAAACGTTCTATCGCGTGTCCTTCCTCACACTCATCTAGTGCATCGATAAATAGGTGTAGTGTGTATTCTTTATCAAGCCTGGCGATACATGTCGTAAGAAGATTTCTTAATTCCTTTTTCTGCCACTGTGAGCCAGATCCTTGAATTGTATCATTCTTCTTTTCTTGGTAGGATTGTGTCAGAAGTGACATGGCTTGAGGGACTTGTTCGAGAAGCTGATGCAATAATGACCGGAATAAACCTTCCCGATTGCTTTGTAGTGGGGAACCATTAGTACGGAAGGAGTGTGATAATATAATAATGTTTTGACCAAGGAGTGATGAGTGCTTCCGATCTCTACCCAGAGCGAATCGAAATATAGTGGATTTTCCAGAGCCCGCTTTGCCTTTAACCCAAACTAATCCGCCAACTTTGAGCCATTCTTGGTATGTTTTGTCCTCGAGTAACCATCTGCATGCTCTTCTTACTTGATGTTCCATCTTAGGTTCATGGTCGAAGAGCTCCGGATATGCCAAAGATTCAAGGCATTCTTGTTCCTCAATGGTCAAGCTTCCTGTCGTTGCGCATGCTGCTGATGACTGTGCTCTGTCTTTATGATGAAGCTGCAGGTCATCTAGAGCAGCTTTCAAAATTTGGTTGAAATGGAATTTGACCAACTCGTAATTTTCATCCTGTTTATTGAATTTGACGATATCAGAGTGGTTTTGTGGGATGGCTTGTGGTAAACGTGTCGTGGGTGTCCATGGTAGAGTATGCGTGGCTGATGCACTATTGACTAAGACGGCAGATTTCACGTCAGAAGGACGCCATTTATCCCCTCTCTTCTCCCATGTTGGAGTCTGCTCTGTCTCGTAGAAACACAAAATGTCAAACTTTTTTGTGGAAAACGCAACTTGGAAAGCGTTTGCCTGTTTTCTCAAGTAGTCACCTTCTGCAGTCAGAGAGTGTAGAAAGCCTTCATTCGGTTGATCCTGTACCATTGGCATAAGTGACGTTATATCCATTCCCTGGTTTGGAACTCCAAAGAAGAGTGCACCATATGCAGCCTCGAAAGTAGCTTTATCAAGATCATCCTTAGACTCGTACATTTGTATAAGGGCTTCTTTTATCACCAATCCTCCAAGACTGTGTCCAATTAGAATAATCGGTACAAGTCTATTTGAATTGGCTCTAAGCTGAAGTACATGATTCCGCAACCGACCAGCTATATCACTTAAATTTTGAATGGACCTACTTCCAGGCAATGAACTTTGATAACCATAGATGAGGGTCCTTATATTTGGAAAATCACGAGCAAGTGAATCGCGAAGCCACATGTGAAGCTTTCCTCGTGCTTTGAATGATCCAAAAGCATGACCACCAAGACCTGGTACAACTATACAATCCACATCATATTTAGGGACGTCCAAATTTGGACCCAAGGGTGTCCATCCTCTGAAATGTGTATCAAAGACTATTTCAATATCTTCTTCTTCAAACTCGCTTGACGGTTCTCCAAATTGCAAGTCTGAGCTCAGGACTGAAAACTCCCGTTCATCTCTATGTACACTCTGTAGCAATAGAGTTGGTAAAGTGGCGAAAGTGATCGTTGCTATCAGTTCTTTTTTAGAATTGTCATAACTATATGTTAGGGACCAGATTTTGAGACCAAAATCTCTATTGATATTCAGTCCGGTTTCAATAATCTCGATGGTCTCTTTGTCCCTAATCTCGGTCTGTCTGTACCGTGAGGGTATGCCGCGAACCCTAAAATTGATGTCTGATCGTTCCTTCGTCTCCTGCGCCTTAGACCCGGTCTCTTCTTGCATATTCTGCTACTACCTCCAAGCCTTCTCTAAACAATTGTATGAGTTCAAACCGAAAGGAAGGAAAGCGTGGATCGCATATGTACATTGGAAATGTTGAAATGATGTAAAGAATGTCAGCACAGGTCCCGCACGTTCGCTCGGTTATCCGCCAAGCGTATGTACAATCGTTGCACAAAGGTGGGTAACTCCGTCGCTGGGGCCTCTTAGCTTAGTATTGGTTCCGCTTGTTCTTCATCCGCGCGCCTTTTCAAGTTTTGATCATCAATTACAGCTATAAATTGCAATTGGTATTCGACTGAGTTCCGAGGTTGCTGCTCTTAAGATCTTCACAACCTCGCGCATTGCTGCAAAACACGTGACCTGATATGTTACACAGAGCTGGGGATTAGCATGGACTTATGAAGTACACTGACGTAATTTAACAAAGTGGGCCTTTACGGAACTCTATGATGATCTTGCAGATTTGCAGCACACAGCAGTTGATACTCAAAGGTCTTGAAACCAAATAAGTTGTGTTTTGCTAAGATACATCAAAACCCTGGCAATCTTGTAATTGCAGGAACATCAGTAGATGGGTTATTGAAGGTGATCACACAGCACGCCTTGATTCAATAAACAGAGTCTTTATGGTTGATGAAACATCTTTATTTTGATTTTTCGTATCTGAAACTTTCAAACATTTGTTACTATCAACGTGACGTAGTTATAGCAGCCAATTTGTCTTTATGAAGATGTGCATGTGCATGAAATTGTGATGTACAAACGCTGAACCGCTTTGTCTTCTTGATTCTTGAACAAACAATTATATATAGATGCCAAGCATGTTCAAAATTAGATCTTGCTTTCAGTTGCCTGCTTGCTAATCTCTTCTAAATGGCCAAGGATTTGCTTCTGTCGGGACCCTGTAAATGACCAATTGTATTTTGGTTCTTGCATGCCATATAGTGGCTCAACAGTCCCACCAAGATCATCCACACGCATAACACTGCCACTGGCATGATTCTGAACCAGGTCAAGCATATGTTCAGCACAAGTCTCTGGGTTGATCCAGGAATTTTCGGGTAAACCGGCCGCTACAGCAGCGGGCCAGATTGGTGTTTTGACAGGTCTGATAGTCAATTAGTAGTGCAGGTAACAGTATTAATCACAGAATATTCGCTTGGAGATATAAACGGTTCTTATTCATGAAGGAAGGGAAGATCGTATGGACTTACCCTGGACAAACACATACAACCCTTATTCCTGTGTTGGACTGTTGTAAAGCTGTCATACTTCTTGAGAATCCAACAAGAGCCCATTTGCTTGTTGCATACATAGGGGCGATGAAACCCTCCGTCAATCCGGCCACAGAGGCAACTATTAGAACAACACCTGATTTGCCAGCACGCGTGAGGCGAGTGATAGCCATCTGTGCAAATTTAATAGGGTGATTGATATTAATCTCAAACAAAGCAAAAGGATTTGTAGAGTCGAGTTCACGCCAGAAATTGTTTGTGACCTACCACCAAGCAAAATATGAAGCATAAACACAATTAGCTATTTTGCTCACGACGAACAGGATTATGAGCTCTCTAAAGCTCGTATATACCATTTCCGATATACCCGCACTTGGGACGTATATGTCTGGCGATTCTCCTCCACATTTGCTTTCCGTAAACGCCAATAAAGCCTCCAATTCATCGAATTTTCTCACATCACATGTGGTGAAGTATACACCACATGCGTCCTTGTTTGCATCTTTTGCTTTTTGTGCTGCATCAATAAACTCTTGAGCAGGTTGTGTGAGCGCTATGTCACCAATGACTACTGCTTTGGCGCCCTTAGTGTAGAGAAGTTGTGCAAATGCGAGTCCGATCCCTATTGATTACCCATCAGGCATCTTCATTTGAGTATACATGCTAGTGGCAGGAGTTTCTTTGGTATTAAATATTTAAGACAATCGGAAGTACTCTTGGCTTATCAAGCAGTAGATATCAATGTGGTAATATGAAAACTGGGATGGGGACTGGTTATAACGTACCAGAGCCACCTCCGGTGATGACGGCGATTTTGCCTGAGGCATCAAATGGCATTGTCATTGTGATTGTTCTTGCAGTTCTGATCGTCTGTCTAGTGGTTTATTAAAGTTTATGGTGATGTGTCGGTCGCGAAATATTAATAGCTTTGTGCATGTGGTTGGTTTACGTTCAATCTAATGGATGATTTTTAGAGTTATGTCAGTCGTAAGTATATACTAAGTATATATGCCTTGAAT
>Ga0160427_10001639_pt1 | contig 13680 bp, 6 predicted proteins | sample SolpanmetagenomL_FD_108194 | JGI IMG/M metagenome (GOLD analysis project Ga0160427, IMG submission 108194) | Solar panel surface microbial communities from Lawrence Berkeley National Laboratory, California, USA - L | ecosystem: Engineered > Built environment > Solar panel > Unclassified ...
CCTTGCCGTCTTCATGTGCCCCGGAACTGGTCGACCAGCATCTCGAGCACTTTGCGGTCGAGTTCCACTCCTGGATCCTGGCGGCGGCCGAACAGCGCTGAACTCGCGGCCCTCGGCCTTCTGTTCGCCTCTCGCACAAGTCAATCTCGAGGCCTGAAGCGGGATCAGAACGGTTCTGGCGGCTGAGTTGAAAAGCGGCACGCTCAAGTAGGTCAGGACACACGAACACGCCAGAAATGCTCTCAACTCTGTCCCACCGGTTCTGGCAACTTAATCGGCGAGGGGCCGAGTGAGAGAGGTGGCCTTCTGAAATTCAGACAGCCACTTCAACTGCGTTTTGCCATACCACGTGGGCACGGTCTTGGTTCGATCTTCGGAGGTGGGCAGGAACTGTCGTGCGGGTGTGCTGCTGAAGGTTTGAAATGCGGGCATGTAGGGCGAGAAATTCCTGTGCTCGTCTTGGATTTTTGAAGCCAATCTGGCTCCGCTCTTGTTGTCGGGTAGACCTATGGGATTGTTCAATCAGATTGTTACAGCGAGCAGTCGAGATGACCTGGACGTGCTCCACGCTGTGGAGCACCGGAAGTACTCGAATGGCTGTTCCATAGCTCCAGAGTTTATCTGTGTGGATCACGTCTGGCACGTCGTAATTCGCTAACAGCCTTCCGAGAAAAGTTTTCGCCGCCTGGGTATCCCGCCGATCTTGCAAGAGCAGATCCAGCACTGCACCAGAGTCATCAACGGCCCGCCACAACCAGAGTTTTTTGCTCCCGATCTCGATGCAGACCTCGTCCAAGAACCACTGGGAACCTCGCCGGGGTTCTCGGTGCCGCAGTTCCTCAGTGAGGAGCGGTGCGAACTTGATGTTCCACTGGCGGAGCGTCTCGTGGCTGACCTGGATGCCGCGCTCTTGGAGCAATTCTTGGACATCACGCTGGCTGAGGGAAAAGCGGTGGTAGAGCCAAAGGGCGTACTGGATGACGCTGAGTGGGAAACGGTGGCGGTAAGGCTTACGATCAGTCACGGAACATCAGCCTATCTCGCTTAACTTGCCAGAACCCTGTCCGGAGACCTGAACCTCACCGTCATCGCCAACAACCTGCCTGCCACCCTGCTCGCGTCCCGGCCCAATCTGCTGGGGGCGTCCGGGAATTACATCTGCCTCTGTACCCAGGCCACGTTGCTCGACGTGAACTTGAACGATTCAGTGAAACCGGTCATGCTGGACGGGCAGCGCCAGATCAGGCATGAATGTGCATGAGTGCGTGCCCCCAAGGAGCCGTCCGATGACCACCCCCGAACCCGCCTCATCCACTTTCCCGGCCTCCCTCCCCGAGCACGCCGGAGTCCCGGCCAGGCAGATCTCGGCGGCCCGGCTGGCCGTCCGGACCATCTTTTTCGCCAACGGCTTTGCCATGGCCACTTGGGTCGTGAACATTCCCCGGATCCGGGACCACCTGGGCCTGAATCCGGCGACCGTCGGCACGGCGCTGCTCGGCATTGCCATCGGCAGCCTGCTGGCCATGCCGCGCACCGGTCACCTCACGCAGCATTACGGCACGCGGCGGGTCACGGTAGTGATGGGCGTGGCCCTTGCCGCCGCGCTGATCCTGCCGTTCGTGGCCCCGACGCTGCCGTGGCTGTTCGTGGCCCTGCTGGTGTTCGGTGCCGTGAACGGGGTGATGGACGTCGCCATGAATGCCCAGGGCGTGGTGGTGGAGCGCGTGGGCGGGCGTCCGGTCATGAGCAGTTTCCACGCGGCCTTCAGCTTCGGCACGCTTTCCGGCGCGCTGATCGGAAGCGCGCTGCTCGGGGCAGGCTTCCCGGCCCTCGCGCACGCCGTCACCGTCAGCGCCGGCGTCCTGGTCCTGCTCGGGCTGGCCGGGCGGCAGCTGCTTCCAGGAAGCGAAGACGCGCCAGGGCCGTCGGAAGAATCGGCGCCGAACACCGTCAGGGCGGTTCCACATCTGGTGCCGCTGCTGGGAACGCTGTGTTTCCTGGGCATGCTCGGCGAGGGCGCGATCGGCGACTGGAGTGGGCTGTACTCGACCGACGTGCTCCGGGTTTCCGGCGCCCTGGTCGGGGCCGCGTTCACCGCGTTCACGCTCTCCATGACCGTCGCCCGGCTGCTCGGCGACCGCTGGCGCAGCCGCTACGGAGACGAGCGGGTCGTGACGCTCGGTGCCCTGCTCAGTGGCGGTGGCCTGCTGCTGGGCCTGCTGACGCTCAACCCGGTGCTCGCCGCCACCGGCTTCCTGATCTTCGGCTTCGGTGTCGCGAACGTCGTTCCGGTGCTGTACGGCACCGCCGGGCACGCGCTGGCGGGGAAAGGCATCGCGCAGGTCGCGAGCATCGGGTACGCCGGGTTTCTGGCCGGGCCGCCGCTCATCGGCTACGTGTCGCAGGCCTCCTCGCTGCGCGTCGGCATGGTGCTGATCGGGGTCAGCCTGCTGGCCGTCAGTGCGTGCGCCCCCCTGGTGTTCCGCCGCCTCGCGCGCCCCTGAGACGAGGTTGAGGGGACGCGCCGCATCGGCGAGGAGCACCGGGGTGCGTCCTCCCCCTTGCTGGCAGGAAATCCGGAAGGGGGACCACACCGCAGGGCGTCGCCTGACGAGGTACCGGGGCGAGGCGCTCCACCGTCAGGCGGCCCTGCTCAACCCTCCCCGGGAATCAGCACGATCTTGCCGAACGTATGGCCGCCTTCGAGCTCACGGTAGGCCTCCTGCACCTGAGCGAGCGGGTAGCGGCGTGCAATGGGCATCTCCAGCCGTCCGTCCGCGATCAGCGCGGCCAGTTCGGCCAGCACCTCGATACGGCCGCCCACCGCGTTGCCCTCCGTCTTGACGCCGTACTCCTGGGCGGCGCTGAAGTCGATGATGGTGTCGATGCGCTGCAGCGGAATGCCCAGGTTCACGGCCAGCTTCACGTAGCCCTGCCCATGCGTGTCGATGAAGGCGTCGAGAGGTCCGGCAGCCTGCAACCGCTCCTGGAGGCCGTCTCCGTACGGCACGAGCTCCGCGCCGTGGGCCGTGAGCCAGTCGGCCCGCGCCGGACTGGCGACGCCGAGCACCCGCGCCCCCTGGAGCCGGGCGAGCTGGACGGCCAGCGTTCCCACCCCGCCGCTGGCCCCGGAGACCACCACCGTGTCGCCCTCCTTCACGCCGACCGCCTGCACTGCGGCGTAGGCGGTCGTCCCGGCCACGAACAGCGCGCCCGCCACTTCCCACGGCAGGTTCGCCGGTTTGGGCGTCACCTGCTCCTGCGGCACCACCACGTACTCGGCCTGGCTGGCCCGGTCGTGGGTGAAGCCGAGCACTTCCGCGCCCGGCCCTGTGCCGGACACGTCTGCACCCACCGCCTCGACCACGCCGGCGAAGTCGCTTCCCTGGCCGGACGGAAAGCTGGACGGCCAGGTGTCCTTGAACACACCCTTGCGAATCGAGGCCTCGCCGGGGTTGATCCCGGCGGCCTTCACCCGCACGAGCACCTGACCGGCGGCCGGAACGGGCCGGGCGACCTCCTCGACCTTCAGAACTTCGATACCGCCGTATTCGTGGAGCCGGACTGCTGTTGGCATAAGAACCCTCCTGGACAGGGTCTCCGGGTGAATGAACCGGAGCTGATCACGCCTCTGAATCTAAATCGTCCGCCCGCCGGCCGGAAGGTCAGTTTCCGCTCGAAACTGTCGAATGTCCGCGCCCCTGCTGCCGAAGCTGCCGGGGGGGCTGGCCGGTGTGCACCCGGACCCAGCGGCTGAACTGCGAGGCCGAGGCGAAGTTCAGCTCGGCGGCCACCTGTTCCACCGGCTGGTCCGTGAGCGCGAGCCGTCGCCGCGCCTCGGTCAGCAGCAGGTCCTGCAACCACCCGCTGGGCGTCTGGCCGGTGGAGCGCCGCACCGCGCGCGTCAGGTGGTCGGGCGTGACGTGCAGCAGTTCGGCGTAGGAAGCGACAGGAAGCCGCTCCAGGACGCGCTGCCCGGCATGCAGGCGGAACAGGCGGGACAGGCGCAGATCGCTGCCTGCGGCGGGGTGCGGCGGCTCTGGCGCCGGCGCCAGGGTGGCCGCCTCCGCGAGGATCACGTGCAGGTACGCGAGCAGCACGCTCTCCCGGTGCCGGGGCAGCACCCGCCACGACCCGCTGCCCTGAGGCTCACTGAGCTGCAGGTACCGCTGCCGGCACAGGGCGAACAGGCGGTCGAGCAGAGGCGCATGTTCGCCCGCTGCCAGCACCGTGGTGCCCTCGGGCCGGAAGAGCGGGAGGTCGTGGAGAAGCTGCACGTCGAGCAGGCCACCCTGGGCACGCCCGGCAGTGAAGATGTCGGCCTCGAAGCCGAGGAGTGTCGCGCGGGTGGCGCTGTCAGCGGCACTCCAGCGGTAGACCTGCCCCGGCGAAAGACAGATCAGCGCGGGCGCCTGCACCTCGAAGTGCTCGCCGTCGCACAGCAGGGTGGCCCGTCCGCTGTTCAGCCACAGCAGGGCGTGGAAGCCGCAGCGCCACACCCGGTCCAGCTCAGCCTCATGGATGAGATAGGACGCGACAAACAGGCGCGCCCCGCCCTGCAGCACCGTCTTCGGGATGAGGCCGGATTTGAACGCCTGCTGCTTTGCCATCGCGCCCAGTCTGCCGGGGGTCGAAGCGGATGTCCACCTCCACTCAGGAAGGTGGCACCGTCGGCGCCGGTCCGTCTCCTCAGGACGCGGAAGACCTTGAGTCGCTCGTTGACGTGCTCTCACCAATGTCGGATGCTGCCCACCGTCGTGCACACCCCGTCGGCGTTCGCAGTGACGCAGGTCTGCAACAGCGAGGGGCCCGAATTTGATACACCATTCGCGCCAGGTCCCGTGGTTGACTTCAATGCCGTGCTGGTAGAGCAATTTTTGAACACCCCGATCGCTCGGCGGGAAGCGATGGAAGAGTCAAGCCGCGTGCTGGCTGAGGGGCCTGGGGAGACGATGACGGTTAGATTTCGGGCCAGTCACGGCAGGTCGACCTCCTCCGATCCTGGGTACGGCAACACAACCTGCAAAAGTACTTCATGAAGGCCGCTTGAAATGATCTTGTACAGGCTGGATGGATACTCTAGGGACGTTTCAAAGCAGGAATTGAGTTTGGTTTAGGCAGCGTAGAAGCTCACCTCTTATACGGGCACCTGAGGTGAGTGGAGCCAATGGTGCGACCGGTCTGACCTCACGCTCAGAAAGAGCAGTGAGCTTGCATTCAAGGAGACATTGTGCAGGCATCAATTCAGCTTATCGAAGACACCTTCTTGCAGGGTGAAACTGGAACATGCGTCTCGACAAACGCAGTGCAAGGAATCATCATTCAAGAGTTCGATCGCAGGTTCGTTATTGTCGCCAAGACGATGACAGGTGCAGACTACGTGTTGTCTCGCCCCAGATTTGTTTACGAACTGGAGCAGCTTAGGGTGGAAATGATGAATGCAACCAGACTTGTTGCGGCGTCACATTATCGGCAGAGACAGGGGAGTGCGAGCAATTTTGTGGAATCTTCAGTGCCTTCACCCTTTCAGGAAGCCAACGATTGACGCTGACGTCATTCGTTTCCTAACCAGCTGTTGCTCGCCTTGGTGTCAACTCTGCCTGTAATGTGCAATGGCTGTTCCGTTCAGCGGTTGTTGCCTTCCCCATGATCGGGGAAGGTTGACCTGCCGTGACTGACCCGAAACCTAATACCGTTTCCCTCGGGCCATCATCCCGCATGTGGTTTGGGCGGAGTAACCGGGATATTCAAGAAGTGCTCCACCAGCGCGGCATTGAGGTCAGGTGTGCGACCCTCCGCGAGTGGTGTATGAGATTCAGCCTCCTCTCTGCTGAAGACCTGGGAGCTCCGTCGGGGGTCCCGGTCGCATCAGATATTGGGTATAGAGCTATGGAGCAGCACACCTTCATACTCCATGTTCTTCTTCCATGGCCTCAAGACACCGAAGCTGTGAAGACCTTCCTGGCACGGCTAGCCGGTAGAGACGATGTCCCAGATGGCATTCATACCGATCTGCTCCGAAGGTATGGCGCTGCGATCTGGGAGATTTCGAGCCTGATCAACGTCAACCACCAGCAGGTGATCTCCACGGCCAAGTGGAGCAACACTTTTGAGCAGGAGCACTGACGTACACGGTGATAAAAGCGAGGCGGGCATGGCCAGCCCCGTCCGGTCTGCCCAGGAAGTCGGCAGGAATTCAAGCGGCGAACACGCGCTCAAGCATTCCTGCGCTTGTAGGCCAAGGCACCGACCTCCACCATCATTTCTGCCGTCACTCGAAAAAGAACCAGAAAAGCGCGTTCCAGACGTGGCTGATCGTCGCGGCTGGGGCGGTCTGAACTGCGAACTCCCCCAGCCCTGAACATGCCGTGACGCCAGTCAAAGCAACAGGACCGATCGAACTCGCCAATGGCCTGCGCAGTCCGAGTGGGAAGGAGAAGCTGAGTTTCCCACGGCTCAGCTCAACACACGAACTCGCCAGCACCTTCGTCGGGCTTTCCGTCGTTCACGGTGTGGCAGCCTCTCCGGTCCAGTTAAGGTCGCACACCCCGCTGAACGCTCCAGCTGATGGCCGCCTCCAGAGCCAGCGGCGGCGAGAACAGGTAGCCCTGAAGCAGGTCGCAGCCCAGATCGACCAGAACGTCCCGTTGCTGAGCGTTCTCGACGCCTTCGGCGACCACCTCCAGTCCCAGCTCGTGTGCCAGGGCAATGGTGGACCGAACGATCGCCAGCTCTTTCAGGTCTGGATGTTCCCGGCCGAGGCCATGCACGAAGGAGCGGTCAATCTTCAGCACATGCAATGGGAAACGGTTCAGGTAAGCGAGGCTGGAATATCCGGTTCCGAAATCGTCGAGCGCCAGGCGGACGCCGAGTGCGTCCAGGCGTTCGAGCACTTCGACCACCGCGCGCCCTGAAGTCATCAGCACGCTCTCGGTCAGTTCCAGCTCCAGACAGTGGGCCGGCAGGTTGCTCATGTGCAGCGCGTCGACCAGATCGTCTACAAAATCCGGGTCTTCGAACTGCCGCGCCGAGACGTTCACGTTGATCCGTGACGGGCCACCCGGCCAGGCGGCGGCCTGAAGGCACGCCTCGCGCAACACCCAGCGGCCGATGTCCAGGATCAGGTCACTCTGCTCTGCCAGCGCGATGAACACCTGAGGGGAAACAGGACCGCGCTCCGGGTGAAACCACCGCAGGAGCACCTCGGCGCTGCAATAGTGGCCGGAATGGGCTTCGACCAGGGGTTGAAACATCAGGGACAGTTGGCGGTTCGCGAACGCCTCTCGCAGTTCACCTTCCAGGGTCACGGCCGTGAGTTCGACCGCGTACTCCTCGGCGTCGTACTTCGCCACCGCCTGACCGAGCTGCCTGGACCGGTGGACGGCATGTTCCGCCTGCTGGACGATCTCCCCAGCAACATCGCCCTGCTGCGCTTCTAAGCTGACGCCGAAGTGAATTCTCACCTGGATGGCCTCCATACCGATCACCACCGGGTGCGCGAAGCTCCGCTTCAGGGCACCGAGGGTCGTTTCGATCTCGTGACTTGGCACCAGCAAAGCGAACGCATCGCCGCCAACACGGGCAAGCGGAAGATCAGCGGGCAGACAGGTTTCGATCTGGCGGGCCACCCGTTTCAGTACCAGGTCGCCGGTGGCGTGGCCATAGCGGTTGTTGATTCCACGGAATCCTTTCAGGTCGGCGATGATGACGGCGTGGCGCTGCCCGTCACTCAGCGCGTGGCCCAGCATCCGAACCAACGCCGCGCGGTTGGGCAGGCCCGTGAGCGTGTCGACGTAGGCGAGCCGTTCCAGCTGCTCGAGGTGCTTCCCCCGCTCGACGACCAGTCCTGCCAGCCGTGCCAGATGGTCGAGGATGCGTTGACTGGTGTCATCTCCCCCCGGGCGCTGCAAGCGGAGAACACCGACTTCCACAGAACCGGACATGATCGTCGCCGTCTGTGCCGACCTGCCTGGATGTTTCAGGAGGGTGGCGGAAGTCGGACCCAGGAGCACCGTGACCTGGGCGTCCGGGTAGTATTCCTGCAGCGCGGTTCGGAGGTCTGCCAGAATCTCCCGGTAAGGGACGCCCTGGGTGGAGCGCTGCAGGATCTGCGTCTGGCGCACGTTCATCGCGATGTGGCGCTGGCGTTCGGTATCGTCGCGTCCATATCCGATGACCCGTTCCAGCCGCCCTTCCGGGCCAAAGACCGGCAGATAGTGCCGCTGATGGTATCGGCGGTGCCCCTGTGCGTCCACCATCGATTCTTCCCAGTGGACCTGGCGACGGTCCGTCACGGCCAGATCGAAATGCTGTCGGCGGATGGCTGCCAGCGCAGGATCATGCCCTCGCCAGTCGCAGTACTCCTCATCCGTGCGACCGATGATTCCTGCACGCACCTCGGGATTTCCTACGGCTGCCGGGTTGACATAGGTGTAGCGCGCCTCGTGGTCGAGGACCGCCACCTGGTAGGGAAGCTCTTCGAGAATGGTCTGATAGAAGAGCCGCTGTTCAACGAAGGCGCGGCGAATGTCGTCCTCTTCCGTGACGTCCCGGCCGACCACCAGAACACCTGCGACCACAGGATCGTCCAGAAGATTGCTCCAGGACAGCTCCAACCTTCGCGGTGACCCGTTCTCGTGGCGTGCCCGGTAGAGACGTTCTCCGGGCAGTCCCGCTTCGCTCAACCCCTGTCGGACCTGGACGGCGTCTTCCGGCAGCAGGAAATGGGTCACGGGCTGCCCCAGAAGAGCGAGCACCTCATATCCGAGGAATCGGTGGACACTCTCACTGGCATATGTGACGCGGCCTTCAGCGTCGAGAATGAAGACGAGGTTCGTGCCCCGCGCCATCACGTGCTGTGACACCGTCTCGAGCGACAGCCGGTGGTGCTCGTCAGACGTGACCGGAGACGTAGAGAACTGCTTCGTCTCGGAGGTACCCGAGTTCAGGGCCACCATGTGCAGGAGACAGGCGCCTTCCAGATTCTGGCTCCGTTCTACGATGACTTCCTGTCCCGGCCGGGAAGCGACCAGCTGTCTCCAGCGGAGCTCTGCATACGGTGTGGCACACCATTCGACGAAGGGAACGGGCGGCTCGGGCGCAGTGGCCGTGACCGCTGAACCGGTGGGGTAGACCAGACCGTGGACAAGGTCGAGCGTGACAATCCGCCCCCCGTATTCCGCGGTCATACTGAAGTCCGTGAAATGCTTTCAGAGAATCGACAGTGACTAAACAGCCTGAACGAAAAAATAATACAACTCCAGCAAAGCACCTGTCGAGCAGCCGAAGTCATAAAAGAAAAACGTCAGAAGATGTTGATGGCCTCAGGTTTTCAAAGACAATGGCGGGATAACCGGGAAGGAATTCACAGGACACTGCGACCTGGAAGTCGTAAAATGCTGTGACTTTCTCGGAAAACACCATGTTTTAAGTTTATGCTTTTGATATCTCAAAGTCCTTACGATGGAGAAATCTTACTTGTTCTGCCTTAGTCGGAGTCATGGCAAGCTGGGCGCAGGGGTGGTCAGACTGCCACCATCGCTTTTCGGTCACCATCATCCAGCACGCGGATCGGCTCTCCCATCGCTTCCCGCCGAGTGACCGGGAGGTTCAAGAATTGCCCCACCAGCGCGGCATTGAGATCAGTTATGCGACCCTCGGCGAGTGGTGCATCAACTTCACGCTCCGCTCCTCTTCGCTGAGGCCTTGCGCCACTGGGAACCGTGACGGGGTTGTGTACGACTACGGTGTCCAGTATTGGTTCTGGAGAGCTGTGGATGAGCATGGTTACGGAATTAAAATTTTCTCAGCGACATCAAAATGTCAAGGCGGCAAAGACCTTTCTGTTCATGCTGCCGGTTGAATACGATGTCCAGAAGTCATTCCTATAGATCAGCTCAGGAAGTATGGAGCCGCGCTCCGGAAGCTCTTGAGTCTGACTGACGTCGACCACCGGCAGGTGATCTCCACAGCCAGCCGCGACATAGTGCGCAGGACCAGTCATTGACACGGCGATAAAAGCGAAGTGGGCAGGCCTGACCAGCCGCGTCCGTTCTGCCCAGGAAGTCAGCAAGCATTCGAGCGGCGAAAACGCGCTCAGGAATTCCTGAGTCTCCACGACCGGATGACTCGCCTTTACCATCTTTCCCGCACCGGCGTTTCCGCCCAAAACAGCCGAAGTCATCAGAAGCAAGCGTTACAGACATGGTCCATGATCGAGGCAGGGAGTGGACTGGACCTCAGTCCACCCCCTGCTCTTAAGCTGCTGTAACGCCAGTCAACGCCACAGAACCCGTCTCTCAAATGCGGTTCTTGTTGAGTTCCTCATCAGGCCGGCGTTGAGCCGGCGTTTCGGTGGTCTCACCATGCGAATCGCGCAGGGAGCGGCCGAACCCTTTGAGGGTCCCGAAGAGCGCCCCAAGGGCCACCTGTACGTCACGGTCTCTCAGCAGGCCGAGCAGCTCGGCCAGCCCTATCCCGTTCCCCCCCTGGATCCGCCTGGCTCCCTCGATCAGACCGGCGTTGGCGGCCCGGCCGAGGGACCCCAGGGCAGCAGGATCAATCTCCGAGGCCGTGCGGACCAGCTCCAGGACGTTGCGGATCAGGCGAATGGAACTCTCGCCCTCCAGAACATCCAGTGCTCCACCGAGAAGACCTTCGCCGCCACGGACGAGCTTCACCAGCGTTTCCAGCACGCCGGCCTCGTGCAACCCGCGCAGCAATTTCAGTCCCTCAAGCAGTGCCTCGTTGCTGTCCGCCTGGGCCTCGGCCAGCTTCTCTTCCGCCGTCCACTCACGGGGGGTGTATTCCAGTCGTCGTGCCATGCGAACTCCTTTTGGGAAGCTGGGAGGGCGGGAGCGCCGATGTGCCGGTGGCATCGTCGGTCGGCGCCGCACGCTGTTCCAGCAGCGCTCAACCGTCAGTGTTCACCCGTCAGTCGTCGGTGCCCGCAACGAATTTGTCTGCCCGGACGTTCAGACTGGCCCCTTCCAGCAGCCCCAGGCCGTCGCCCGGGTAGACATAGTCGGGCCTGGCCCACTTGCGCTCCACCTCCACACCGTTCTGCGGCGTGGCTTTGTGCCAGCGGAAGTTGTGGCGGGGAAGCGGCGTCTCACCGGAGATGGGCAGCACCTCCATGCGGGCCGACACGTCTTTGTAGGCGGGCGTGTGGGTGCTCGGGTCGGTGTGGCTGCCGGTCAGGAAGTTGACCATCTGCCCCGGGTCATAGGCGTTCATCGGCACGTACAGTTCCTTGCCGCTGACCCGGCTGCTCACCAGCGCCCGCAGCCGGATGGCCCCGGAGCGCGAGACGAGGCGCACGTGCTGTCCGGTCACCACGCCGCGCTCTGCGGCCAGTTCCTCGCTCATCTCGACGTAGCTGTCCGGGGCCAGCGACGTGATCCCCGCCGACTTGAAGGTCATCATGCCCTCGTGGAAGTGCTCCAGCATCCGGCCGTTGTTGACGTGCAGGTCGTACTCCGCGTTCGCGGGCTCGGTCCGGGCGATGAACACCGCCGGGTACAGCCGCGCCTTTCCGTCGGGAAACGCGAAGCCGTCGGTGTACAGCAGCGGGGTGTCCGTGCCGTCGGCGGCCACTGGCCAGCACAGGCTGTTGAAGCCCTCCAGGCGCTCGTAACTCACGCCCGCGAACAGCGGCGTGAGGCTGGCAGCCTCGGCCATGACCTCGCTGGGGTGCGCGTAGTTCCAGTCGGCCCCCAGCGCCTGCGCGACGAGCTGAATGATGCGCCAGTCGGGTTTGCTGCCCTTCAGGGGTTCGAGCACCTGGTAGAGGCGCTGGATGCGGCGCTCGGTGCTGGTGAAGGTGCCCTCCTTCTCCAGTGCCGGGCTGGCGGGCAGCACCACGTCGGCGAATTTGGCCGTCTCGCTGAAGAACACGTCCTGCAGCACAAAGAACTCCAGGCGTTCCAGCGCCTCCTGGGTGAAGGTGGCGTTGGCGTCGATCAGCCCCAGATCTTCACCGATCAGGTACAGCCCCTTGAGGTTGCCCTTGTGCGCCTCGTGCAGCATCAGGGTGTTGTCCAGCCCCATCTCTTTCTTGATATTCACGCCCCAGGCGGCCTCGAACTTGGCGCGCGCCTCGTCGTCTTCCACGTGCTGGTAGCCGGGCAGGTGGGCCGGCATGGCCCCGAAGTCGCTGGCGCCCTGGACGTTGTTGTGGCCGCGCAGCGGATAGGCCCCGGTGCCGGTGCGCATGTAGTTGCCGCTCACCAGCAGCAGGTTGGAGATGGCGGTGCTCGTCTCGCTGCCGGTCATCTGCTGGGTGACGCCCATCGCCCACAGGACGCAGGTGCCGCTCGACTCGTGGATCATCCGCGCCACCAGCTTCAGCGTGTCGGCGGGGATCCCGGTTTCGCGCTCGGCCACCTCGAGGGTGAAGTCCTCGATGCTGGCACGGTACTCGCTCAGGCCGTTCACGTGCTCGTCCAGAAATCCCTGGGCGGCCATGCCGTGGTCGAGCATGTATTTCGCGACCGCCGACACCCAGATGAAGTCGGTGCCGGGCCTGGGATGCAGGTGCAGGTCGGCGCGATCGGCCATCTCGTTCCTGCGCAGGTCGGCCACGATCAGCTTCTGGCCGTGCAGCTTGTGGGCGCGCTTCACGCGGGTGGCGAGCACCGGGTGGCTCTCGGCGGTGTTGCTGCCGATGATCAGCACCAGCCCGGCCGCCTCGATGTCCTTGATGGTGCCGCTGTCTCCGCCGTAGCCAACCGTGCGCCAGAGGCCCACGGTGGCGGGCGACTGGCAATAGCGCGAGCAGTTGTCGACGTTGTTGGTGCCGATCACCTGCCGGGCGAGCTTCTGCATCAGATAGCTCTCCTCGTTGGTGCATTTGCTCGACGCGATGAAGGCCAGCGCGTCCTCGCCGTCCTTCGCCTTGATCTCATTCAACCGGAGCGCGATGTGTGCCAGCGCTTCGTCCCAGCTCGCCTCGCGGAACGTGCCGTGTTCACGGATCAGGGGGCTGGTGATGCGGTCGTGGTGGGTCACGTAGTCCCAGCCGAACTTGCCTTTGATACAGGTGCTGACACCGTTGGCGGGGCCGTGGGTGGGCTCGACCTTGAGGATGTGCCGGTCCTTGGTCCAGACCTCGAAGCTGCACCCCACGCCGCAGTACGTGCACACCGTCTTGGTCTTCTCGACGTACCCCTCACGCCCGGCCGACTCGATCTCCGAGAGCTTCAAAATCGGCGTGTACCCGATGCTCGGCTCGACGTTCTTCACCAGCGCCACCGCGCTGTTGAACATCGGCAGCGGTATGCCGGTGAACAGGCCTGCCTCGTGGATCATGCTCTTTTCCTGCAAGGCGTTGCACGGGCACACGGTCACGCAGTGACCGCACGACACGCACGACGAGTCGCCGATCGGCTGGCCGCCGTCCCACAGCACACGCGGACTGGCGCTCTCCCAGTCGATGCTCAGGGTCTCGTTCACCTGCAGGTTCTGACACGCCTCGACGCAGCGCCCACACAGGATGCACTGGTCCGGGTCGTAACGGTAGAAGGGGTTCGAGCTGTCGATCTCGTAGGGTTTGGGCATGAACGGGCGCTGCTGGTGCTCGACGCCGATCAGGGCCACGGTGTTGTGGACGGTGCAGTTGCCGTTGTTGTTGTCGCACACCGTGCAGTAGAGCGAGTGGTTGGCCAGGATGCGGTCGTAGGC
>Ga0160427_10001642_pt1 | contig 13674 bp, 9 predicted proteins | sample SolpanmetagenomL_FD_108194 | JGI IMG/M metagenome (GOLD analysis project Ga0160427, IMG submission 108194) | Solar panel surface microbial communities from Lawrence Berkeley National Laboratory, California, USA - L | ecosystem: Engineered > Built environment > Solar panel > Unclassified ...
CCCAGCTTTTTGAGCGTGGCTTGCAGCACCTGCATGTGGTAGTTCTGCTCGTCGGCAATGACGTAGATGCTGCTGTCGTAGCCAAAATCCTGGTACTTCAGCTCGGCCGTGCCCAGGTCCTGGGTGATGTAAACGCTCGTGCCATCGGCGCGTAGCAGTAGCTTTTCGTCGAGGCCTTCGGCTTGTAAATCAACCCACACCGAGCCGTTCTCTTTCTTGAAGAACACGCCCTTGGCCAGGCCTTCTTCCACGCGCTCCTTGCCCAGCAGGTAGGTGCCCGACTCGTAATAAAACTTGTCGAAATCGACGCCAATGTTGGCGTAGGTGGCGTTGAAGCCGTCGTACACCCAGCCGTTCATGCGGTGCCAGAGGGCCATTACCTCCTCGTCGCCGGCCTCCCAGGCTTGCAGCATCTGCTGGGCTTCGAGCATCAGCGGGGCCTGCTTTTTGGCGATGTCGGTGGCGACGCCTTCGGCTTCGAGCTGCCTGATTTCTTCGCGGTAGTGCTTCTCAAAAAGCACGTAGTACTTGCCAGCCAAGTGGTCACCTTTCATACCGGCGCTCTCGGGCGTTTCGCCCTGCCCAAAGCGCTGGTAGGCAATCATCGACTTGCAGATGTGGATGCCGCGGTCGTTCACCAGGTTGGCCTTGGTGACGGTGGCGCCGGTGGCCTTTAGTATCTCGGCCACGCTGTAGCCCAGGAAGTTATTGCGCAGGTGGCCCAGGTGCAGCGGCTTGTTGGTGTTGGGCGAGGAGTACTCAACCACCACCTTTTGCGGGCCGCCGGTAGGCACGGGTGCGCCGGCCGGGCTAGCCAGCAGCTCGCCAAAGAGTTGGAGCCATTCGGCGTCGGCGATTTCGAGGTTGAGGAAGCCTTTCACCACGTTGTAGCCGCGCACGGCGGGCGCGTGGGCTTTCAGCCACTCGCCCAGGGCCTGGCCGATTTGCTCGGGGCCCTTGCCAAACGCCTTGGTGAGTGGGAAGGTCACGAGGGTGAAGCTGCCCGCAAAATCCTTGCGCGTGGGCTGGAGCACGAGGCTAGCGGCAGGAATTTCCTGACCAAAAACGGCCTGCGCGGCCGCTTGCAGGGCGGTTTTTAGAGTTTGTTCAAGCTGTTGCACGAGGGCAAAGGTACGCAGGGCACCAATGTAGCAACTACCTGCCAGCCCGGGGAGGATTTCTCTGGCGCGCCGGCGAAGGATTGTTTTGGTGGCCGGGCGCCGCAGTGGCTAGTCGAAGCACCGGGCACGCCCTGGCCTCTTTGGCCACCGGGGGCCCTAAGCCAGCTAGCTGCCACCGGGGCGCAGGTAGCGCAATCGCCAATTGCCCACGTTAAGTTGATAGCTAATTTATCTCGACTAAATACTATTTTTTACGTACGCAGCTTACTTCCCAAGGCCTGCTGCTTAACTTTGTAATCAGCAAGTGAACAGGCGTATTTTCATGAAAATCAATACTTTGTTTGGTCATTATATCAAGGATAAAACAGGTCTTTTGGCACCTTATTGTCAAGTTTATTTTTTATAGTAAAAAAATACCATTTTTTAATTTTTTGAGCTGTTTCCAATAACTTTTTTTTTACCCCCAACCCGTCTTACATGAATACACGCTTACTTACTCTCCTCAATCATAGCGGGCACCGCAAGCCGGCCTGCTGGGCGCTGGCGACCCTGCTGCTAGGGCTGCCGGCCCTGGCGCAGGCCCAGGTAACCGCCTTTCCGCGCGCGGCCTCTTTCAAGAGTACGGATGCTAGCGGCTTTGTGCTGGGCGGCTCGGCCACGCTCACCAACAGCCCCGCCAATGACGGAGCCCTGCGCCTGACGAGCGCCGACAATTTTCAGGCCGGCTACGCCATTGACAACCAAAGCTTTACTTCGGGCCAGGGCTTCAGCATCTCGTTTGAGTTCTTTTCCTACGGCACGACTACTACGCCGCCCGCCGATGGTTTCAGCGTTTTTCTGGTCGATGCCAATGGCACCGCGCCCGGCAGTGGCTTTGAAATCGGGGGCGACGGCGGGTCGCTGGGCTACGCGCCGCGGGTGAACGACAACGCCACGCTCAAAGGGGTGAGCAAGGGCTACCTGGGCATCGGTATTGACGAGTTTGGCAACTACGGCATTGCCTCGGAAGCCAAAAGCGGGGGCTACCCCGGGCAGAGCGACCTCTTGCCCAATGCCGTGTCGCTGCGGGGCCCGTATAACAGCGCCGACGCAACCCGCCTCACGGGCTATGCCTACCTAGCCGGCAGCGACGCCCTGCCGTTTAACCTGGCCGTGGGCACGTCGCCCACCAACCCAGGCAGCCGCATCACGAACCCCAGCGCGGCGGGCTACCGCAAAGCGTACATCAACGTGATTCCGGTGACCACCAACGGCAGCACGGTGTATAAAATAACCGTGCGCATCCAGAACGGGCAGAGCGTGACGACAGCCATCAACAACGTGATAGTGACCGACCCGCCCCCCACCCTGCGGGTAGGTTTTGCCGGCTCTACGGGGGGCAACACCAGTATTCACGAGATTCGAGGGCTAGCCGTGGTGCAGGCCCCCATTGTCGTGGACGACAATGCCCAAACGGCTTATAACAGCGCCGTCGCCATTCCGGTGCTGAGCAATGACGTGAGCAGCGGCGCCGACATTGACCCGCCTACGGTTGACCTGGACCCCAACACGATAGCCCGCGAAACGTCGTACACGGTGGCCAACCAGGGCACGTTTGCAGTCGATGCCACTGGGGTCGTGACCTTTACGCCGCTGGGCTCGTTTGCCGGCACGGCGGTTATCCACTACACGGTTCAAAACAAAAACCAGAACCTCTCCAACCCCGGCACCATCAGCGTGGTGGTAATGGGGGCCGAGGTGGCCACGGCCCTGAGCGGGCCGGCCTCCATGAACCCCGGCCAGACGATGGCCTTCACGGTGACCACTACCAATAATGGCCAGCTGCCGACCCAGAACGTGCTGCCCACGCTGACCCTGCCGGCGGGGTTTGCGGTGGTGGGCTCGCTGCCAGCAGGGGCCCTAATGGCTACCAGCGGCGGGGCCACTACCATCACCTTTGCCGCGGCGACGCTGGCCGTTGGCCAGTCGGTTACGAATACGGTGCAGGTGCAGGCGGCTTCCGGCACGGCCCCGGGCAACTACACCATGTCGTCGGACTACAGCTATTCGAGCGGGGCCTCTATTCCGGATGCCGTGGCTAGCAACAACACCGCCACGCTGGCCGTGGCCGTAGTGCAGCCACTGCCCGTGCAGCTTACCCGCTTCACAGCCGTGGCCGCAGGCCTCGATGCCTTGCTGAGTTGGGACACCGCCCAGGAAGTAAACAACCAGCGCTTTGAAGTAGAGCGCTCGCTCGATGGGACGGCCTTTACCACCATCGGTACCCTAGCTGGCCACGGTTCTACCGTCCTGGCCAGCACCTACCGCTACCCCGATGCCGGGGCCGGGGCCCGCACGGCCGGCGTGCGCTACTACCGCCTGCGGCAGGTGGACTACGACGGCAAAGCCAGCCTGAGCCCGGTGCGGACGGTGCGCTTTGCCGGGGCCGAGGCCAGCGTGGCCCTCTACCCTAACCCCACCACCGGCGCGGCTACCCTCGACCTGCGCGCGCTGCCCACCGGCGACTACACCGTGCAGGTGTTTGAAACCACGGGCCGCCTCGTGCACCAGGGTATTTACCAGCCGGGCCAGCCCACCTTGCCCCTGGCCAGCCTGCCTACCGGCACCTACTTTGTGAAAGTGCAGGGCGATAACTTTACTAAAGTACTGTCGCTCAACCGACAGTAATCTGGCTCCTCGCTGCCATTCCACAGCCCCCGGCCCTAGCGGCCGGGGGCTGTGTGCGTTCAAGCTCATTCCCTACGCCGGGCTGGTAGGGGAACGCTGCCGACCAGCCGCAACGTTAGGCACGTCACTTCGTGCTTCATATAAAGTCCTTGTCCGTGTTTCTATCCCGCCGACCTTCACTAACCAACTGCGTGCGCTTATCGTGGCTGTTTGCCGCTCTGCTCGTGGCGCCGGCCTGCAAAAGCAACTCGCCCGACCCTATCGCTACCTCTGCGCCCACCCCCGAGGCCGAAACCCCGGTGCTCACCGGCAGCACACTCGTGGGCGAGTTCAGCGCCGCCACCCTGGCTAGCCGCGCTTCGGGCGTGCCACTGGTAGGCGCGCTGGTGCAGTACCCCATCAAGGTATATCGCCTCACCTACCGCACCCGCACGCCCGAGGGCCAGGAAACTACCGCCTCGGGCGCGGTGCTGGTGCCGGTGGCTAACCAGGCGCTGCCGGTGCTGAGCTACCAGCACGGCACGTTGCTACCCAGCAGCGAGGGCCAGGCGCCGTCGTACTACGCGCCGGGCAGCGACGTGTGGTCCATCGTCTCCATCCTGGCCTCGACGGGCTACGTGGTGTCGGCGCCCGATTACCTGGGCTACGGCGCCAGCAAGGCTCTGCCCCACCCCTACGAGCACGCGGCCTCGCTCGCCTCGGCCTCGGCCGATATGCTGCGCGCCACCCGCGAGTTTTGCCAGCAGCAGCGGGTGAGCGTCAACCAGAAGAACTTTCTGCTCGGCTACTCCGAGGGCGGCTACGCCACCATGGCCTTGCACAAGCTGCTGCAAGAGAAATACGCTACCACGCTGCCCGTGGCGGCCAGCGCCCCCGGCGCGGGCGCCTACCACAAAACGGCCTTTGCCCGGTACATCCTCAACTCGACGCAGCCGCTTAATTTCCTGAGTACCTACGTGTGGGTGCTGCGCACCTACGACCGTATTTATGCCCTCAACCGGCCTTACTCCTTTTATTACCAGGAGCCCTATGCTACCCAGTTGCAAGCCAACCCGTTTGGCGGGGTGCCTAGCCAGGCCAGCCAGCTGTTTGCGGCCACTTTCCGCCAGGCGGCACTGAATAATTCGGATGCGGCGCTCGCTAAAGCTTTGGCCGACAATGATATCTACGATTGGAAGCCGACCGCGCCGCTAGCCCTTTTCCACGGCACGGCCGACGATTACGTGCCCTTCTTCAACTCGCAGGACGCCTACGACGCCATGCAAAAGCGCGGCGCTACGCAAGTTGAGCTGCACCCTATCGAGGGCGGCAATCATTTTTCGTCGGCCGCCGCGTACACGCTGGGCGCGTATGGCTTTATCAGCCAGTATACTAAGTAGCACTCCCCTAGCGTAGTTATGCAAAGTGTCGGTCATGCTAAGCTGGCCGAAGCCTTCCTACCAAACGACACCCTAGCGGTGCGGTAGCGAGGCTTCGGCCATCTTAGCATGACCAACGTTTTTAGGCTTTATCGATCTGCCGCAGGCTAGCCCCGGCGCACTATTTCTTCCTTGTGCAGCCGGCGCTCGATGGCGGCGGTGGCTTTTTCGAGGATATTGAAGGCGTTTGTGGCCATTGTATTCTCGTTGTCGAGAGTGGGGTTTATTTCGACCATCTCGAAGCACACCACCCGGTCGTTTTCGAGTAGGTCCTGGCATAGGTTTTCGGCTTCCGACAAGTACAGGCCCTTTTCCACTGGCGTGCCGGTGCCTTTGCTGAACTCCGAATCGAGGCTATCCACGTCGAAGGAAAGGTAGACGAGGTCGCAGGTGCGCAGGTGCTCGTAAATTTCGCGGGTGAGCTGGCGCGAGCCCTTAGCCTGAATTTCGTCGAGCTTTATCCACTTGATGCCCAGGCGCTCAATAATGGCATTTTCCTCGGCCTCGGTATCGCGCACGGCCACGTACACCAAGTGCTCGGGGCGCAGCTTGGGGCCGGGCTCGGCCAGGTTTTGGAGGCGGCGCCAGAAAAACTCGGTTTCGGCGTCGGGCTGGTTGCGCTGGCAGGGCAGGTTGTCGTCGCCCAGGGCGGCGGCTAGCGGCATGCCGTGCACGTTGCCGCTGGGCGTGGTATAGGGCGAGTGGATGTCGGCGTGGGCATCTATCCAAATGACCCCTAGCGACTTGTGCGGGTACGCGGCCTTAATACCGGCGATGGTGGCATTGGCGCTGCTGTGGTCGCCAGCCAGCACCAGCGGAAACTCGCCGAAGCGCAGCGTCTGCTCCACGGCATTGGCAATGCCCTTCTGCACGGTATAAATGGCGTCGATGTGCTTGGCGTGCGCGAAGTGGTTTTTGTCGAACAGCACGTGGTTGAGGTCCTGGGTCACCACGGCGTTGTAGCGCCGGAAGTAGTCGGAGCCCTTGTTGAGGCAGGCCACGCGCAGGGCGTCGGGGCCCAGGCTGGCACCCCGCGTGCCGGCTCCTAGCTCGGAGCGGACTTCAATGAGTTTAATGCGTTTCATCGGGTGGGAAAGTAGGGACATGGGTGGGCTGCATCGTACCGCCAACGGCCCCTAGCGGGGCTAGCCGGCGAGCGCTGCCTTGCGGCGAAAACCTCGCCGTAGCCATGTCGCTTCCTTTCATCGGAGGCCGATGCGGGAGAGGCCGAACGGTTTCCGGCCCCCGGCGGTACTTTTGGTACGCCGGCCGCAAAGGTCGGCAATTTTCGCCGATATTCCGCCTTCGATGGATACCTACCAGGACCTCATTACCCAAACCTTCGATTTTCCGAACGCCGATTTTCAGGTGCGCGAAAACGAGTTGTTTTTTCACGACATCGACCTGATGGCCCTGGTCGAGAAGCACGGCACTCCGCTGCGCCTCACGTATTTGCCCAAAATCAGCTCCCAGATTCAGCGGGCCAAAAATTGGTTTGCCGACGGCATCGCCAGCACCGGCTACACCGGCTCGTATTCCTACGCCTACTGCACCAAGTCGTCGCACTTCCGCTTCGTACTCGATGAGGCGCTGAAGAACGATGTGCACCTCGAAACCTCGTCGTGGTTTGACATCAGCATCATCCGCTCGATGTACGAGCAGGGCAAGTTCGACAAGACGAAGTACATCATTTGCAACGGCTTTAAGCCTGAGGAGTACAAGCGCGACATTACGGCGCTGCTCAACGACGGCTTTGCCAATTGCTTGCCCATCCTCGATTCGCCCAACGAAATCGACTACTACCACGCCCACGTCAACGAGGGCACCAAGGTAAAAATGGGCCTGCGACTGGCCTCCGACGAGGAGCCGCGCTTCCAGTTCTACACCTCGCGCCTGGGCATCCGCTACGCCGACGCGGTGCCGCTCTACGAGCAAAAAATCAAGGAAGACCCGCGCTTTGAGCTCACCATGCTGCATTATTTCATCAGCACGGGCATCAAGGACACGTCGTATTACTGGTCGGAGCTCTCGCGCTTCATCCACAAGTACTGCGAGCTGCGCAAAATCTGCCCCACGCTCCAAACCATCGACATCGGCGGCGGCCTGCCCATCCAGACCTCGATTCAGCTGGAGTACGATTACCCGTACATGATTGCCGAGATTCTGCGCACCATCCAGCGCATCTGCGCCGAGGAAGGCGTGCCGGAGCCCAACATCTTCACCGAATTTGGCATCTTCACGGTGGGCGAAAGCGGCGCGACTATCTACTCGATTCTGGATGAAAAGCTGCAGAATGATAAGGAGTTGTGGTACATGATTGACGGCTCGTTCATCACCAACCTACCCGATACCTGGGCCCTCAACCAGCGCTTTATCATGCTAGCGCTCAATGGGTGGAACCGCCCCTACCGCAAAATCCAGCTCGGCGGTCTCACCTGCGACTCGCAGGACTACTACAACGCCGAGAAGCACATCTACCAGACCTTCCTACCCCAGCTGCAAGCTCCCCGCAACCAGCAGGCTACCGACCAGCCCATCTACGTAGGCTTCTTCCACACCGGCGCCTACCAGGAAAGCTTGAGTGGCTACGGCGGCATCAAGCACTGCCTCATTCCGGCACCCAAGCACGTCATCCTTGACCGCGCTGCCGATGGCACGCTCAGCGATTACGTGTTTGCACCCAAGCAGGAGGCGAGCAGCATGCTCAAAATCCTGGGCTACACGGCATAATAAACGAACCGGTTTGGAGGTTAGGCAGGAAGAAAAGCACTATTCTCAGAAACTCTCCCGGCCCGTAATTGCTTAAGGCAGATAGGCCTTATCTTTGAAACCTAACCGCGTCTCTCTCAATCAATACCCTTTATGAAGAAGCTTCTTATCCTGGCCATTGGGGCCGCTACCCTCGGCCTCGGTGCCTGCAACAAGCAGACCTGCCCCGCCTACACCTCGACAAAGTCGACCGCCGCGCCTATCACGGCTAGCACTGCCACGGCGGTAGAGCGCCAGTAGATTTTAGCTGGGTTTAATTGACAGCGCCCGGTCTGCACTTGCGTGCAGGCCGGGCGCTTTTGGTATACTAATTCCTTCGCCTGCTAGCAGCAACTCGTTTACCTACCGTACTTATTTTTTAAGTGCGTAGCGCGCTACTACCTGCGTGCGGCTTTGCCGGTTATACCAATCATTCCATACCAACAAGATTTCCGTTACCAATTGTCGACCTAGCGGGACCTCGCGCCGGACTCGCACGTATTCTACCAAGCTAGCTGGCGCGGCAGGCACCACTGGAAACCGCACCGCCGTGACATGCGCCGATACGCTTTGGTAGCGTTCGGCAATGGGCAAGCCAGCCGCTAACAGTTCGCGACGTACATGCTCACGCAACAGCTGAAACGCTGGCGCCGGGTAGCCTTGTAGCAACACCGCGCCCGGCGCTAGGGTCAGGCCTTCATAGTCAATATCAAATGCCGGCTTATCCTCAAAAGCTTCTTGCAGAGCGCTGTGGTACGCCTGCAATTGTCCGGCACTGAGCTGCTGATTAGGCTGGCCCGACAGTGGTGTAAGCAGCGTCACATGTAGGTCGGGCAGCGGATAATAGTATAGCTCGGGGGCCGCTTGGCGCAGGCTAGCTAGGGTATCTATAGCTGCTATAGCTACTGCAGGCGCCACTGCAACTAGTAGCGTGAGGCCCCGGCGCGTATCAGCCGCCGGATTATGCAGGTAGGCATCAGGCAAGAGCTGATTAACAGTTGCTGCGTGGGCGCTTTCTATATATAAGGTATCGTAATGATGACGCAGACTAGTTAAATTCAGCATCTTGCAGGATGTATGTCACTGTTTCTAAACAGCCTGGTAAATAGCTATTACCGCACGCTATCCCTGCCGCCCCGGTTCAACTGGTCGAGCAGATTATCCGCTGCTAGGCTATCGATAGCCTCACCGCGGCGCCGGCGCGGGGTTTCCTCGGTGTAGCACACGTACTTGCGGTTGATTTTGGTGGGCGGCTTGGGGAAGGGACCGTAGTCGTACCCGAGCGCCTTGTCCTTGTAAATGCTCTCCATATAGCGACCGAACACAGGCAGCGCCATACGGCCGCCCTCGCCCTGCTGCGAGCGGAAGAAGTGGATGCTGCGGTCTTCGCCGCCCACCCACACACCGCTCACGAGGTCCTTGGTGAGGCCCATATACCAGCCGTCGGAGTAGTTGGAGGTGGTGCCGGTTTTGCCGCCAATCTGGTTGTCTTTGCGCCACAGGTCCTGAAAATCCCAGAGACCTTGCGAGGTGCCGCCCGGCTCCTCCATGCCGCCGCGCAGCATGTAGGTCATCAGCCAGGCCGTTTCGGGCGAAATGGCGCGCCGTTGCACGGGGTCAAACTGCTGAATGACGTTGCCGTTACGGTCCTCAATGCGCGTGATAATGCGCGGCTCGGAGCGGAAGCCGTTGTTCATAAACGTGGAGTAGGCATCGACCATCTCGTACACGCTCACGTCGCCGCCCGACCCTAGCCCGATGCTGGGCACGCCGAGCAAGGGGCTGGTAATGCCCACTTTATGCGCGTAGTCGGCTACTTTGTTCCAGCCTACTTTTTCGGTGAGCTGAGCCGTGACGGAGTTTACCGAGCGGGCCATGGCGTAGCGCAGGGTCATGTTCATGCCCGTGTACTCGCGGGTCACGTTGTCGGGCTGCCACTGCATGGGCTTGCCGTTTTCGACGTAGTTGATGGTTACGCGCTGGTCGCGGATGCGGTCGCAGGGCGAGTAGCCGTTATCGAGCGCCGTGAGGTACACGAAGGGCTTAAACGTGGAGCCGGCCTGGCGCTTGCCCTGCTTCACGTGGTCGTACTGAAAAAAGCGATAGTCGAGCCCGCCCACCCAGGCCTTGATGGAGCCCGTGTAGGGGTCCATCGTCATCATGCCGGCCTGCAAAAAGTGCTTGTAGTAGGCCAGCGAATCGAGCGGCGACAGTACAAGCGTGGTATCGTTATCCTGCTTTTTCCAGGTAAAAACTTTCATCGGGCGCTTGGCATTCAGCGCCGAATCGAGGCTAGCCGGGCGGTTGCGGTAGCGCGCGGCCAGGCTGTGGTAGCTCTGAGTGCGCTTTATCTGGGTTGCGATGAAGTCGGGAATTTCGTGGCCGTCCTCGTCCACCCAAGGGTTCTGGCCCTTGTTGCGCCAGAAGTTATCGAACTGCTGCTGCAGCTGCTTCATGCGCTGGTACACGGCCTGCTCGGCATGGTCCTGCATGCGCGAGTCGATGCTAGTGTAGATGCGCAGGCCATCGCGGTACATGTCGTAGCCGTGGGCTTCGCACCAGCGGTTCACCGTTTGGCTGATGGCGCCGCGGAAGTACGTATCGGGCCCGTCGATGTGCTTCTCTACTTGATAGTCAAGCACAATGGGTTCGGCTTGCAGGGCCGCTACCTCAGCGGGCTTGAGCTTGCCTGCCTGCCCTAGCCGCTGCAATACCACGTTGCGCCGGCGGCGCGAGGCGGCCGGGTGAAACTTGGGGTTGAAGGCCGTCGGGTTGTTCAAAACGCCGATGAGCGTGGCCGCCTGCACGGGCGTGAGGCTATCGGGCGAGGTGCTGAAAAACGTCTTGGCCGCCACCTTAATGCCAAAGGCGTTGGAGCCGTACTCCACGGTGTTGAGGTACATGCGCAGAATTTCGCGCTTGGTGTAGCGGCGCTCCAGCTCCACGGCCGTAATCCACTCCTTGGTTTTGGCCACCACCGTGCCCACGCCGGGAATGCGGCTGAGGCCGCCCCGGTTTTCGGCCCGCCGGGTTTTGTACAAATTTTTAGCCAGCTGCTGGCTGATGGTGGAGCCGCCGCGCTTATCGCCCCGCAGCCCGTAGTAGACCGAGGCCGCCAGCGATGGGGCATCAATGCCGGAGTGCTCCTCAAAGCGCACGTCCTCAGTAGCAATGAGAGCATCTACCAGCCAGGGCGACATCTCGCTGAGGCGCACCGGCGAACGGTTTTCGCGGAAATAGCGCCCGATGAGCACCCCATCCGAAGTGAGAACTTGGGAGGGCTGCTCAACCCTGGGATTTTCCAATTCTTCTAAACTCGGCGATTTGCCAAATAAGAACAGAAAGTTGCTCCGTACCAGCAGCGGGTAGGCCAGAAAGAAGCCCACGCCAATGAAAAAGAGCGTCCAGGCCACGCGCACCAGGCGGCGGGTGCCCCGGCCGGGCCGCTTGCGGGCAGCGCCCCGGCCGGGGCTGGCGGGCGATGAATCAGGAGTGGCAGGTGGCGTTTTTTCGTCGGCCATGAACGGCAAATCAGGAGCGGGGAACGGCAAAGATACCAGCCAGCCTTAACGCAGCGCGGCCCCTGGCAGTGCCCGGCGCCGCCCGCGCCGCTCACGAAAGCGTTGGTAAGCAATTTCAGTCAGGGCTGCCAGGGTGAAAAACAGCCCCAGGCCTACGCTCCATTTGAGGTAGCGCAGCTGCCGGTCGGTGGGCACATCGTAGGAGTGCAGGTATAGGCTGAGGCCCCAGAGCTCGTCGATGAGCGTAAAAAGCCAGATGCCGGCCGCTGCCCGGCGCGGAATGCGCCCAAGCACCATCACCCAGTGAAACAAGTACAACACCAGTCCCGGCAGGGCCGCCGGGGCTAGCACTGGCTGCGCTAGCAGCAGCGGCACCCCCAGCAGCACAATGGTGAGGGTTTCTTTGAGCAGTTGCGCAGCGGCTAGCCCCCGGCCCAGGGCCGAAAGCCGCTTGGGCCGGGGGATGGGATGGGTAGAGAACGGAGGCATAGGCCGAAGGAATGAACCACCAGCAAGTTACGCGCCAGCACCCCACTCCCAAGCGCTGGCGCCGACCGGCCCAGGCAATTATTCTAGCACTACTTACTTATCTAATTTAAGCAGCAGGTTACTACCTCAGCTTGACTAGCCTCCCCGCCGGCAAAAACCACCCTAGCGCACTACGCGCAGCGGCGCCGCCGGCCACTGCCAGGCGCCGGCCGGCCCCGCCGGGGTTGGGCTAGCCACGGTGGGCAGCCCGCCGCGCAGAGCAATCGGGCTGTCGGGCCGCTGCATCTGCTCTACGCGGGCGTATTCGTCGGCAATGGCCAGGCTGAAGCCCACCAGCCCATAGCCGCCCGCCCGGAAAGTACGCCGGTTGGTGACGTATACCACTAGGGCCGTGCCGGCCATAAGAGCCCGGTAGCCCTGGCGCCACAGCAAGCGGCTCAGCCAGTTGCGCTGGGGCGATAGCTGCCGGATGGCCACGCAGTGAAAGGCCAGGTGCATCTCTTCATCGAGCAGAATGCGCCGGCAAATCTGCTGCAACAGCCCCGAGTACGTGGCCCGAAACAGGGCGCGGTAGTAGATGGTAGCCACCACCTCGGCCGTGAGAATGACGCGCACCATGTGCACCAGCCCCAGCGGCCGCCCCAGCCCCCGAAAAATGTTGTGCAGCCAGTGCGTTTGCAGGCGCGGAATACCCTGGCGGTCCATAAACTGCCCTAGCATGTCGGCATGCCCCTCTTCTTCCTGAATGAAGAGCCGCATGGCCGCCGCGTAGTCGGCATCGCCGAGCTGCTCGGCCAGGGCCGTGAGGTGGTCGCCGCCGGTACCCTCGCCCCGTTGAAACGTTTGGAGGGAGGTGCGCACGGCGCGCAGTTCGGCGGGGCCGAGCTGGTGCGGGTCGTCCCAGGCCAGGTCGGCAAAGCGGCTGCGGTTGGTTTGGAAATAGGTTTTGATGTCGGAGAAGGTCATGAGTCAATTAGTAAGATTTTCAGGATTATAGAAAAAAGGCGCACTCAGACAGAGCAGTAGTAGGCCCAACCAAAGCAGTTGAAAAGCCACTAGCCCTACCTGCCAGGAGAAGGCGATAATTTCCAGCCAAGACCCTTTCTTCTCTGAAGTTTTGAGGCCAGGTAATGCTTTCCACCAGAGCAGTCCGTGCGCCACGAAAAAGCTCAGGAAAAACAGTGGCTCATCAGGTGTTTTCTCGTTGTAAGGCACATCCAAAATCCAGACGGCGACCAGCAACCATCCTCCTACCAACACTGCTCCCCAGCACACGCTACTTAGTAGCCACTGCCTTAGTATATGCGGTTGGGAGAATGGGTTATACATAAAAGTTTGTTAGCTCAGAAAGGCAGGTTTAGTGCTAGCGGGCAACGCTGACCGGTGCGGGCGAGATGCTTCGCAGGCTCAGCATGACCGGTAGGGAAAGGCGGCTATTGCAGCACCGGCAGCTTCAGCAGCAGCTCGGTATCGGCGGGGGCGGGGGCTAGCGGCGGGAGTCCGGGGCTAGCGGGCTGGGGGTCGGTGCCGCGCACCTTGCTCAGGATGCCTTCGAGCAGCGGGCGCATGGCATCGAGGTGGCGAAACTTTATCATGAAATTCCAGAGCGGCTCAAATTTTTTCCAGCCGCCAGCGTAGGCGAAGTGCTTGAGTTGGTGGCGTAGGGTGTCGTGCACGAGGCTAGCCCGGGTGATATTGGTCCAGGAGTAG
>Ga0160427_10001643_pt1 | contig 13667 bp, 1 predicted proteins | sample SolpanmetagenomL_FD_108194 | JGI IMG/M metagenome (GOLD analysis project Ga0160427, IMG submission 108194) | Solar panel surface microbial communities from Lawrence Berkeley National Laboratory, California, USA - L | ecosystem: Engineered > Built environment > Solar panel > Unclassified ...
TGCCTTTGTTTTTTGCTGCGCAAAAAACACAGCAGCATCAAATCTATTTTTGCGTACATTTTACTGTGTCAAATCTTACAAATACATTTTTGCAAAGCACTAAATCCATTTTTTGTTCACAGCATTTTTGCACAGGACAGCACCTTATGCAAAGCAATTTTGCAAAATCTAAACATTTTATTTATAAAATCGCTTTCTACCATTTTGTAAACAGTAAACAAAATGTAAAGGCATGTAAGGCTTATTTTATTACATCTATTTTTTTTTTCAAAAGAAAGCGATTCTTTAAAAATGCATTAAAATTTTAAACTGATTGGTGAGGAAACACTTAGTGGATAAAATGTTTCTTTTTTTCTCGGTTCTTCAAAAAATGTCTTTTTTATCATATTTGTTTTATAATTTAATTGTTATTGGTGTCTTTATTTAAAAAAACACCAAGAATAAGTGACATTTCTACAAAGTAAAAATAGAAACAAAAACGGAGTCGTACTTTTTTACTTTATCTAAAAAAAAACACTACGCAAACAAGTAATAGAAAAAGTCTCTTTTTAACATAATTAAAAAAAAGTACTCACATTTATTTGGTTGGAATTTCCTATTTTTTGTTTTGCTTCTATTTTCTTTTATAAAATGTTCAAAATTTATGATTTAAAGTTTATGTAGAAAAGACTAAAAGTGTAATGCTAAATTTGTTTTCTAAGTTTTTACTTCGCTTTGCAAAACGTAATAAGTTGTTTTGCAAAAGGTGCTGTCCTGTGCAAAAATGTATTTGTAAGATTTGACACAGTAAAATGTTATAAATACATTTTTGCACTAAAAAAGAAAGATGCAAAAATACATTTTTGCACAGCATCAAATGCATTTTTGCAAAACGAGTTAACATTCTCTATTATATCAGATAAATAAATTAGTCTAAAGTTGTTTCTATTTAATATTGGTGATCAAGAAAATAAATTAAAGATGTGTTAAAAATTACCCATTATATCAAAATTTTTGGTGGTTTTGATACAAAGCGCTTCTAGCGCCTTGACTTTTTTTAGTTTTACTATGGCAAGTAAAACTAAAAAAAGTAGGTGAGAATAAAAACAGGGCTAGTAGTTTTTATACTACTAGATTTTTTCTTTTTTTTTTGATAAAATAATAAATTGAGTTTGTTATTTTCTAATACTAAATTCTAAATCATGCCAGAACTGAAAAGAAGCAGCATTAAAGAAATTTTGGTATAGTAGAAAATAACAAGCTCTTTTAAAGAATAATATAAAAATTTTTTTCATCTTTTGTTTCCCTTTGAAAAACCTAGCTTTTGCAAAGCAAAAGCTTAGACTGCTATTTCTTTGTCTTAACTTACATTTTGCAAAATAAAATTTATGATAAAATCACAAATTTAGTTTATTTTACCAAATAAATAATTTATTATCTAAAATGTAATTCTAAAGAATAAATTTTAAGTTTTTACTCGTTGTTGAACATTTGACGAGCAAAAATGCATTTTTGCACAGCTGAACAAAGGAGCAAAATGTACGCCAAAATAGATTTTGGCATCAAATACATTTTTGCAAAGCACCAAATACATTTTTGCTCGTCAAATGTTACAAATCCTTTTTTTTTCAAAAACCTAAGTTTTTTAAAAGAAAACAAAATATATTAAACGTATAAAACAACTCACTTCCCTAGAACAATTGCAATATCCCAAATAAAATTAAATTTTTTTGTACTATTGTTTTTGTTATTGAGCTCAGTAGGAATCGAACCTACATTGGAAACTTAGAAGGTTACTGTCCTATCCGTTAGACGATGAGCCCTTGCTTTGAAAGAAAGTCAAGTATTTTACTAAGTAAAATATAAGAAAACATATCGAGATTTTGTGTGGAAAATTTTTTTTGCTTTGTCAAAATTTAAAGATTTGACAAGTTTTACATTTTACCAGCAAAAATGCATTTAATGCCAAAATTTATTTTTGCGTACATTTTACGAAATAAAATGTTCAGCACTAAAATGGATCATTTGTAAGAATTGTTTAATACATTTTATTTTATAAAACGTAAGTATTGTATTTTATGAAAAAATATGTGGAGAATTGATGTCTTATATTTTGCAAAGCAAAATGTAAGTAAAAACTTAGACTTTTAAGTACATAAAAGTACAATAAAATTATTTTTTAGGTTTTCTTATTTCAACAAAAACAATTATAAACAAAATTTAAAAGAAAATCCAAAAAAATAATTTCCTAAAAATCTTAGAAATAAAAAATTTAATGATGCATTTTTTTTACTAGAAAATATCAATAAAGTTTTTGTTTTTATTTTATCATCTTATGCAATAATAATCAATAGATATAAATTTAAAATAAAAAGGAGAATTTAAATTGTATCCAATTTTTAATTTTATTAGCTCCTACTTCTTTGTTTTTTTGAGAAAAACGCCCATCGGAGGTAACACCACCTTCTGCGAAGCCTAGTGCTACTAGAATTCTGTTTGTTTTGACGTAGTAAAAAGATGGCGCTTCGCGCAATTGCCGCAGGCCCTCAATCTTTTCTTTGCAAAATGCAAAATCTTGATTTTATTTTTTTGTAAAATTAAGCCTTTACAAAAAAATAAAATATTTCAATCGATAAAAGTAAAAATATGCCACAAAAATAAAGAAAGTTTAAAGAGACATTGTTTTTTTTTAGTAGTCTTTTTGCAAATAAAAAAACACACAAGAATTCCTGGCACCAAACTATTTTCCCGGCGGGCAACCCCACAAGTATTTTTGCTTTCAATATGTTTCACTATCAAGTTCGATATGGATTGAAGTGGTTCCATATTAACGAGGGCACCAAGAAAAAAAAAATCATTCATTACCTGTAGCAATTATGGTGTCGAAGGCATAATTTTTGCTTCGCAAAATATGCTTACGGCATCATGGAAAAATTTTTTATTACATTTATAATATAAATTATATTAATAGATATTATTTTGTCAACCCTTATTGTTTCTATTTTATTAGGCTAATGTGGCTTCTATTTGGACTTAATTAAACCAAAATTGCCTTGCCAAAATGCTATGCAAAAATGCATTTTGGCAAGGCATCAGTCAATTTGATCTTCGATCAAATGAGATGAGAAAAGGAATGCTCCTTTATTAGATCCTTACACATTGGCGCTTTGCGCAATTGCAGCAAAAATGCATTTTTGCAGCCATTGGCCTGCGGCAAATGTCCGCAGGACCATTGAGTTTTTGCTTTGCAAAAACTCGATCTTAATATTTTTTACTCTTTGTTTTTACGAAGTCAAAACACTAAAAACAAAAAGAATTTGGTGTATCAAATATTTTAACTTGTTACATTTTGCAAGCTGTGTTTTTGTTTGTTTTCATAATGGCTATGCAAAAATGTATTTTTGCGTCACAAAGGAGCAAAATGTTCAGCAACACAATTATGCCGTAAGATCATGGTGCCTGTGCGTTATTTTGCAAAGCAAAATGTACGAAAAAGAAATTTGGTGCAAAAATGCATTTTTGCAAAGCAACGCACAACCACCATAAAATAAAAATGTAACAAGTCAAAACTACAGCACATGTCAGGTTAGTAAGAAGAATTACCAATCTTATATACCTTCTAAATGTCTACAAAATATGTATTTTTTAAGGCTTCTTTGATTTCTGTTTGATTGTATTTTTAAAATTTATTAGAAAAAGATTTTACGTGCAAAAATGCTGTGTTTTTTGCAAAGCAAAAAACAAAGATGCGTACATTTTACTGTGTCAAATGTTACAAATGCATTTTTGCAATGCTCGTAAAATGTCGGTCAAAACGTTCTCAAACATTTTCATTTTAAAGTTGCTTATAGTAGTGATTAGTAGATAAAATAGAGCGGGCATTGTGTAAAACCGATAAGGAAAGATCAATACACTCTTCCTGTTTTATTTTTCTTACAGGACGATCATACAAAGTAAATCCTGTTCCAGCTTGTATCACGTCCCCAAGAATTACTCGCTCTTTTATACCGCGTAAAAAATCTGTTTTTCTTTCTATTGCTGCAAGACTCAAGACTCTTGTAGTTTCTTGAAAACTGGCAGGGGAAAGAAATCCTTCTGCTTCCAAACAAGCTTTGCTAATACCTAAAATTATTGGTTCGTAGAGAGCCTGTTCATTAGCAAATGGAACGCCGGCGTTAAGTAGTTCAACCCGTCTTAAGTCTACGAGTTCACCATATAAAAATCCCGGTCTCCCCCCATCTAAAATACGCACTTTTGATGTCATCTGTCGAATAACGACTTCAAAATGTTTATCCGCTATTAAAACTCCTTGTGCTATATAAACTCGTTGAACTCGATCTACAATAATTTGTTGGATCTCTTTGAAACTTTCACGAACAGCTAACTTTAAGCCAAGTTGTGTGCTATAAGATAAAAAGATAGCTTCTAACTCACTATGCAAGCTACTTAGTAAAGGTTGTCCTCCCTCTGTTTCACGAGCTTCAAAAAGTTGTTCAATTTTTGGAATTCCTTGAACAATATCACCTGTAACTAATCGTTGATATGATAAGCTAAGAAGAGGAGATCCTTCTTTAACGTAATCGCCGTGACTCACATCAACACTGCCTCCTCGAGGAAATAAGATAGGTTGAGCCTTTCTTAATGTCACTTTATTAGTATCTACTTGAATTATTTGTCCTGATTTTGGCGCAGCTATTCCATTAGCTATTTCTTCTCCGTATCGTATTAGTTGTCCTACAACTACAAGAGGCTTCTCCTTTTTAGTCAATAGTATTTCTATGTCTGAGTTTTTCAAAATTAAACAGGCAGAGTTACCTTTTAGATTTTCAATTTCACCCTCTTCTCTACTCATTATAGCAGTAATAGCCACAGGAGTTTTATCATAAGTAGTAATTGTTTGATCTAATAAAAGAGTTGTATAAGAGTTTCTTTCTTTTAAAGGATAGAAACTACTCTCCTTACTGATTAATTTTTTATTTTTTAAGTATCCTTGCTTTGTTTTATTTTCATTTAACTGTGTCTTACTGGCGAAAATGAAGGCTTCTTTTATGGTCTGCGGCAATTGTAGCTTTGCCCCTATAAATTTTTGATTTTGAAAAGTAGAAAATTCAAGATCTTGAAGAGGCTTATTTTCTTCGAAAAGAAAAGTTCCTATTTTATTTTCAACTTTGTTTGCTAAAGAAAAAAACCAAGACTGATTTAACTTTGCTGTAAAAGAAAGAGTAAAAGCTAAATCGCGGGCAAAAGGGGTAAAAGAATATTTCCAAAATTTTAATTTCTTTTGAGAGAGTCTAAAATTAATTTTATTAAACCCGTGCTTCTTTCTTTTTTCTTGAGAAAAATTTCTATCGGAGGTAGGACTACCTTCTTGCAAAGCTTCTACGTTTCGTAAAAATAATTGTTTTGTAAAAAGAGAACTTTGAGGTAATAGATTTGTTTTTATTTTGTCATAAAAATTATCATTTAAGCTCTTTTCTAAAATGATTCCAGGTGTTTCCACGGGAAAAATTCCACTTTGCTCCTTGTTTTTAGTTTCTTTGTTTTTAAAAATATCAACATCAAAAAGACTATCTCTTTCTTGCGAAGCATTAAGATTCAGCCCAGTAAATGATAAAAATTGAGGTTGTCCGTCATTTTTTTGTAAATAGCTAGTCTTTTTACTCTGCAAATTTAAGTTTTTAATTCTAACATTATTACTATTTATAAAAAATTCGCTTTTTGCTTTTTTCTGTACTTCTTGTAAATTTAGACGATGAGCACAAGATGAGGTTTGAGTACTTCCTTCAATTTTTTCAAAAGTCGTGTGAATTTCTATTCTTTGTAATGGAGATTGCTTTGAAATATTAAAATTTAAGAAAAAATGAAGTAAATAAGATTGTTTAAAGAAACGAATAATTGTTTGTTCTTTTTCTTTCGGAAAAAAGAAATTTTCTAAATTTTCTTTTTGAAAAAACCAAGTTCTACTTTGTTTTTGGCGGTTCTCAAGCAATTCGCCTCCTTGAAAAGATAGATTATTTTTCGGCAAATCTTTTGCTTCTGTATCGTGCTTCTTATTACCTCCGATAGGCTTCGCTAGAAACTGCTCCTGCATTTTGCTTGCTACATGCTGGTGCTGCGCTCGAGTTTTAATTTCACTAAAAGAGTCACCTTCTTGCGAAGCAAAAGTTTTTTTCACAAACAAAGGTTGTTTTCCTTCAAAAAATTTATTTTTTTGTACATTTTGACAATGTAAATCAAATATTTGCCAAAAAATATTTTGGCAAGAAAAGAAATTTTGTGGCAATCTTGATTTTTCTTCGAAAAACTTCTTTTTGATAAGATCTACACTTAAATTTGCAAAATGCTGTCTTTCAAGTTTAGAAAAAGCACTCAGTAAATAAAAAATATTTTCTTTTATTTTCAGACCCACTTTTGGAGAGTTATAGAAAGACATGTAAATTTCTTTTTTTTTCTGTTTGTTGAATTTTGAAGAAAAAGTAATTTTGTTTGACATGTACAAAGAAAGTGGCGTTGAAGAATAAATTAATTCTTTTTCGAAAAAAGTTTGATTTCCTCTATGTAATCTGGTTTTTTGTTGAGAAATAGAAGGATCTAATAGAGGATATTCAGCACTTTTACGAATTAAAAGCCATAATTTTGATTTTTTTGAGAAAAACTCAGAAAAAGAAAGTTTTTTCTTTTGAAAACTATTTTCCTTTGGAAAATCTGGCTTTTGCTCTGCAAAAGGTTGGGATGTTTCTTTTCGCAAATTGCTGTTGTGGCCCCTATCGGGGGTAGCAAGAAGGGTATTAGTTGTGCTGCCCCTACGTCCGTTAGGACCAATAAGGGTGTCTACACCTTTTTCACTTTTCGAAAAAGTTGGAATTGAAACAAGAAAAGACAAATAATCTGTATCAACCTCTGTCGAAAAATTTTGGATTAAAAAAGTTTTATTTTGTAAAATTTTAGACAAATTTTTATATCTAACAAGCTTTTTGTTTGTAGGAACTAAAATTTGTTTTGCTCTATAAATTAGACTCTTATTTTTTTCCGATAATATTGCACTTTTAGCTTGATTTTGTTTATCACCTATATTGCTTTTTGAGGTTTCTCCAAAGGTTTCCCCATCGGCGCTTTGCGCAATTGTAGCTTCGCCACCAATGAAAATTGGATTTTCTCCAAGAAAAAACTTAGAAATCCCATTTTCACTTTTCCAGGAAATATCTGAAGAAATAGTAGATCTTATTTTAACCTGATTCAAATTTAATTTACGTGAAACTAAAACAAAATCAGAAAAAGGTTTATTTTTAATAAAATAAATTCGTGATATTTGCGGTAAACATAAAAATAATTCAGGACTTCCGGAAATTGTATTGTAAACGCTAGGATTTACTTTATTTTCAGTGCAAGTCTCGTTTTGACTGGTCGCGTTAGCAGTTAATCTTCTCTCTATAATTTGACTTTGTAGAAAGAAATCTTGCGAAAAATTAAAGTTACTATTATTAACACAAGACAAAACAAAAGATTGGATAGAATGAAAACGACAAGATTTATTTGTGACAACTTGAAAAACTATCTTTATAGGGTTTATAGAAACTGGTCGTAAAAAAACATGGCGCTCCGCGCAATTGTTTGTAGAACCGTGCTTTGCACCTTCTTGCGAAGCATAGCCTGCGTCAGTTGTGGCTTCGCCACCATGTCTTTCTGTACTTTCTTTTTGTGCAGGAGAATTTTGCAAAGATTCGTGATTTGCATCTTCTTGTGAAGCAAAAGGATATAAAGTTGCTTGAGAAAAAACCTTTTTTTCTTGTAAATATTTAGTTTTTCTTTCTTGTTTATTACGTAATAAAAAAGAAAGAAAAGAACTTGTGCTACTAATTGTGGTATGATTTAAAGAATTTGTAGGTAAATTCGTTTGATAAAAAATACCTTTTTCTGACAATTTGAAAATGTCTTCATTGTTGTCTTGTTTTTGTGAAGAATCGCCTTCTGCAATCGTGACGTCTGAATGTGTGGCTGCGCCACCATGCTTACCACCATGAAAAGTTGTAAAATCATTTTCAACAAAAGATGAAAAAGTAGAACCTCTCCAAAAAGTTTCTCGCAATGATAATAAAAATTTGTTTGATCTTTGTTTGAAAATTGAAACACTTGGTGTACTCTGGTTCGCACCTTCTTGCAAACTATTTTCACGGGCAGCAAATTTTACGTCTTGAACTGCTCGACTATTTTTGTAAGAAGGCTGTTTGGCTTCGTAAGAACCCCTATCGGGGGTAGGTGCAAAGCGTGCTTCGCTCGAGTTTGAAATTTGATTAATAAATTTTTGAAGTTGGCTTTTTTCTATAAGAGTTTTTGTTTTACAAAAATCAACAATATTAATGGAAGGTTGTAAATATTTATCTGTTAATTGTTCTTCGAAATTTTTTCTTAAAATAGATTCAACATAAACAGGAAATTGATCGAATAAGATTTCATCTATTTTTTGTTGAAATGGAGGTATAAAGGATTGATGAGCTTTAGCGGTTTGAAACTGGTCTTTTGGTAAATAAAGCCACCCAGACCGTATTTGTAAATTAGATCTTTGCAAATTTTCACCTGTTTTCTTATGGTGGCTTCGCCATAATCGTTTTTCGGACGCATGGCCTGCGGCAATTGTAGCTTTGCCACCATGTTTTTTTGTAGGACTTTTTTCAATTTGTTTTTGTAAAAGGAAGGAAAATTTGTTTAATTTTTTCTCTTTATCTTTTGTATTTTTGCTGTGATTATGTAAAACAAAATTTTGTGGAAACTTAGAGTCTTTAACTTCTCCTAACTCTTTTAAATTAATTTCTTGCTTTTGTTTTTGCAAAACAAGAGAAGACCTTTTAGAAAACAAATTTTTATTTTGCAAAACTACATATTTATCTTGTAAACCTAAATTTGTTTTTAAATTCTTTGATGAATTATTAGAGTTTGCAGTTGATTTATTCTGTAAAAATTTGACAAATATGGGCTGAGGGTATGGATAAGAATTATAAAATACTGAACTTTGTCTTTGAAACTGCTTTGCAAGAAGGTGCGAACCACGAATTGCTTTGACGTTAATTCTAAAAATAAAGGCAGACGATGAATAATTTCCCTTTGAGGGAAAAGGATTAAATTTTAAAGGTTTATTTTTAGCTAAACTTAAATATGATTTTGTTAGTAGAAAAAGGAGAGAAAATTTCATTTTCTCTTTTTTCATTTTTTCTTTACTATATAAAAATGGAGATTTTTCTTTGAAAGACAGGGTTTTGGTGTTTTGACTACCCGCGAAAGCGGTTTGTAAAAACGAAGGGTTAAAACTTAAAGTAGATTCTGAATTTATTCCCTTTTTTTGTAGATTACCTAACCAAAATTCTTTCTGATAAAGCTTCTCACTAAGGGGTTTTTTGTTGAAATTTTTTATTAAAATTTCATTTTCACCATAAAATCTCTTTTTGTTTAAATAAAGAGTATCTATAAAGAATGTATTTCTTGAAGAAAAATTCTCATTTTTCATTTTTATATGGGGTGAGGGATGTTTGGAAGTAAGAGGTAGGAAATTTTCTAAAAAAGAACCTGAAAATCTTTTACTTTTTTTCTTTCCCCAAAAATTTGAGTATTGATTAATAAAAAAAGAAGGGGCTAAATTATTTTTTAAGACACCATTTTCTCTTGAGTAAAAAGGTATTTGATTTCCCTGCAAGTTCTTTTGATATCCTAAAGGTATATCCGTTTCAACCCATTTATTTTTAAAAGAAAAAAACCCTTTTTTTAGTAAGTTGATCGTAATATTAAATGTTTCTGTTTTTGTAGAGTGAAAAAGAGCAGAATAAAATCTAGGATTCTCTTTTTTTCTTAAAAAAAAGAGCTCTTTTTTTGTTTCATAAGAAAATGGCGTAGGCGATGAGTTTTGATTTTGTAAAAAACTCATTTCACTTAAAAAAGCGTTAATAGAAACTGTTCTATTGTCTCTTATAAGGTTTTCTTCTAGTTTTTTTTTACCAAAATCTGTCTTAATACTGAAAACATTTCGTTCTATAAAATTATTTGGCTTCTTGTTGGGCTTCGCTTGAGTTTTAATTTTACCTCCGGTAGGGGCACTAAAAGAGTCAATATTGATGTTAGATAAACTATTAACCAAATTTCCTGAACAATGAAGAAAAGAATTTCTAGAAGAAAAACTCGGTTTCTTTTGACCATCTAAAGACACATTTGTTAAACAAACAGAGGGAGCTATTAACTCTTTAAAAGAAACAATATTAAATGATTTTTTTCTCGTACCAAAATTCATTTTTCCAAGATCTTTTTTACCATAATTTTCCTCAGCAATGAAAAAGATATGGGCTTCTATCGATCTTTTATTACAATAATAATTGTTAGTATAAATTAGTCCTCCACCTTTTGTTTTGAAAAAAGGAGAAAACCATTGAAGAATAAATTCATTTTTAAATTCTCTACAATTAGAAAAAGGTTGATTTAATGATGTAGTTGTAAAAAAATGGTTAATATTTTTTTTATCTTCTACTTGATTTTTTCTTAAAAGTTTTCCTTTTTTATCTAGAGTTACTGAATCTGTTCCTTTTCTAAACCATGCATTTTGCATCGCCAACGGTAATGGATCTCTAATTGATGGTTTCAAAGAGAAATTATGGCTTCGCCACCATAAATCTTTAGCTTTCGCGCTTTCGTTCAAATATTCTAGTATTAATATTCTAGAATCGTTTTGCATTTTGCTTGCAAAATGCACAGCACCTTCTTGCGAAGCCTGTTTGTACTTAGATTTGTTTTGTAAATTTATTACATTTTTGAAGAATAGAGTCTCTATGCTTCGCATACAGGGGTTTTTAAAAAAAAAGTTTGAAAAAAAAGCGGCTTTTTCTTTTGGTTCTGCCAAAACAAATAGGTTTTTAATTTCTTTACCCAGTGCCCCCGCTAGGGGTAAAGGTTTTTGTTTTGTTACAATATAACTTTTCGGAAAACTTAAGAAATTTGTTTCAACTTTGCCAAAACCGAGATTCCAATTTAAAGCTTTATTATTTTCTCTATAACTTTTTAAGTTGTTGAAATTATTTATCAAATTTGCATTTCCTGCTTGGAGAAAAAAAGAGTATAAATTGTATGGTTTTTCTTTTTTGCAATCAGTAAAAAAATAACCAGATTTTTTATATGTTATGTTTGTAATTGTCAAGTTTAAAGAAAATTTATTTAAAAAAAGAGATTCCCTTTTTTTCATGTGATCTTCTAAATTTCCTTTTTGAAAACCCTTATCGGGGGTAAACGAAGCTTCGTTCTGCGAAATTTTTGGCAATTGACTTGATGCTAAACTTTTTCTAAAAAATGTAACTAATTTTTCTTTTCTTTTTGTGGTTTTCTTTTTCTTTAATTGCGCACTAAGAATATACTCTCCATCTGAATGAGAAGTTTGAAGATTTAATTCACTTTGAATAAGAGTTAATAAAGTGGTTTTATCAATTAAATCACCAATTTTTGTATATAAAGTTGAAGAAACCGGGGGTTCAAAAAAAGTCCCAGATAAAATCCATAAAGTGTTTAACTTTAATGAAGTCACTATATCAACTCTTCTTCCACTTTGTTGCTCTTGTTTTTGCTTTGCAAAAACATCACCTTCACTTTGTTGAAATTTATTTTGTGAACTTAAAACAAATCCCTTCTCTCTTTCTGGCTCTTCTTTTTTTAATTTTTTTCCAAGAACAACATCATCAAAAAAAATTTCACCTTTTTGATCTGAATAAACTTGGTGTTGAGCTTCAACCCTTTCTTTTGTTTGAGCAGAAATTGATGAATACTCTGCAAGAAGTTGTTTTGCTATGACCTTTTCTCCCTGACGAACAAATAAAGCTGTTCCTGGTTCTAGAGTAATAAGCGTGTGTGAAAGATTTGATGTACCAAATAGTGGAGCACTTTTTATAGCTTCTTGGGAGTTTAAAACTTTCTCAAACGAAGCCCTTTGCATTTTGCTTGCAAAATGCACAGCACCTTCTTGCGAAGTCTGAGATTCTATTGATTTTCGCTCAGATTTAGAGCCTAGATATTTGAAACCATCAGAATTATTTTCTATAACAAAACTTCCACTGGCTCTTGTAAGATAAGCGATTTTACCGTGAGATGTTCGAATTAGTTGACCCAATAAGGGTTGCAAAAAACGAACCACCCCATCATGAGGCGCACGAATTTCATCTATAACATCACCAGAAAAAACTCCGCCAGTATGAAACGTCCTCATTGTAAGTTGTGTACCAGGTTCTCCGATAGACTGCGCAGCTATTACTCCAACAGCTTCTCCTAGAGAAACTATACGACCGCGAGAAAGACTCCACCCATAACATAATTGGCACACAGAATTAGGTACATTACAAGACAAAGGAGATCTTACCAAAACATGCTCTTTTAAAGAAACTATTTGTTGAGCGAGTTGTGCTGAAATTTGTTGATTACGAAAAGCTATAGTTGGTATTTCTTGTGCAAGGACTCGCCCAAGAATTCTTTTTTTTAATGAAAGGATTATTTTTTTACCTTCTTTCATTTCTGTTAAATGAATTCCAGCATCTGTTTTACAGTCAAATGTCCATACAACTACATGCTGCGAAACGTCAACTAGTCGTCGTGTCAGATATCCCGAATCTGCTGTTCGTAATGCGGTATCTACAACCCCCTTACGAGCACCATAGCAAGATATAACGTATTCTGTCAAAGTCAAGCCTTCACGAAAATTACTACGAATTGGAAAGCTAATAATTTGGCCCTGTGGATCTGCCATTAAGCCCCGCATACCAACTAATTGTCTAACTTGTGAAATATTTCCTCGAGCACCGGAGAAAGCCATCATGTAAACGGGATTTAAGGTATTAGTTAAGCGGAAAGATTGAATAACACTTTCCCTTAAAGTTTCACTAGTTCGATGCCATCTATCAAGAAGTTGCTGAGACTGTTCTACTGGTGTTAAGTTTCCACATTGAAAATTATTATCATTTCTTTTAATATCTTTTTCAGCTTGAGATAGAAGCCAATTTTTGTTGGAAGGAACTTGTAAATCATCAATGCTTAAAGAAATACCAGCTTCCGTTGCAAAATAAAATCCTAAATTTTTAAGTTTCTCCACAATATAAACGGTTGCATTTTCCCCAAAATTAGCAAGAAGCCACCCAATAAAAGTTTTAATCCTATTTTTGTCAAAGCAACGATCAAAAAAAAGAGGTAACTCTAAATTTTTACGGCCTACAAAAAAAGCATTTTTTGTCACAGTTGATCTTTGATCCATGTTTTTAGATTTGCTTTGTAAATTTACAAATTGTTCTTAGCATTTTTTTTTAATAAAAAACAAACAAATAGGCTACGCTTATTTGTTTTTTATATGTTTTGCTTACAAAAAGCCTTCTTTTTTACTTGTTACATTTTTATTTGATGGTGCATCTATTTGACGAGCGTTGTGTTGCTTTGCAAAAAGACATTTTTGCACCAAATACATTTGTAGCATTTGACGTGCTGAACATTTTCCTTTGGAAAATGTACGCACTGCCTTTGTTTGGTGTTTTTGACAAAGTCTAAGCTTTTACTTCTTGCAAAAAGACATTTTTGCATCAAATCCATTTTGGCACTGCCTTTGTTTTTTGCTGTGCTTTGCAAAAAGACATTTTTGCACTGCCTTTGTTTTTTGCTGCGCAAAAAACACAGCAGCACCAAACACA
>Ga0160427_10001645_pt1 | contig 13665 bp, 15 predicted proteins | sample SolpanmetagenomL_FD_108194 | JGI IMG/M metagenome (GOLD analysis project Ga0160427, IMG submission 108194) | Solar panel surface microbial communities from Lawrence Berkeley National Laboratory, California, USA - L | ecosystem: Engineered > Built environment > Solar panel > Unclassified ...
CAACGCCGGGCAGATCGTCGCGTCGACGCTGACAACCAAGGAGGTCGGCGACGGTTCAGCGGTTGGCCTCTTGCTCGATCAAGTGTCAGGACCTGTAGCGTCCTTCACCGGTGACGGCGCCTACGACCACGATGGCGTTTCGCTCGCCGTCGCCGAGGGTTATCCCGAGGCGGCGATCATTGTGCCGCCGCGTTCCACTGCTGTGCCGAGCGAGATGGCTGGAACCACTCCCACGCAGCGGGACGGTCACTTGCACAGCATCGCCGAGCACGGACGAGCCGCTTGGCAGCAGGCGTCCGGCTACACGAAACGGGCGCGGGTTGAGGCGGCCATCGGCAGGTTCAAGCAGGTGATCGGTGACGGGCTACGCTCGCGCACAGACCAGCGGCGGGCGACCGAGGTGGACGTCGCCGTCCATACCCTGAACCGAATGCTGGACCTTGGACGCCGGATTTCTGTTCGCATCGCCTGACCCCCAACCGGAGCTGGGGTCACCGCGCCCGCATCTCTGGTCCGTGCAACAGCGCCCACTGCGTGCTCAATCACCGCAGCCGGGAAGCGGAGCCGCAACATGGATTGAACGCTTCGTCATGCCCAACACGCTGCCATGGACCGGTCAGGCACGCCAAGCTGACAACACCCGTGCTGCAGCGCCTGCCAAGCTGCGGAACGCGCGACCGGCACTCTACTGAAACAATTCAATCGCGCCTGAGGACTCTCCTGCATTTGGTTTCGGTTCCAGTGCGAGGGCGGCAGCGAGTGCTGATAATGGCAGTTCCTGCAGGACGTCGACGATATCGAGCGTCCAAGCTTGAGGTATCCGCTGCGAGATAACAGAAAGGAGTTCGGCGATGGCGACAAGGCTCTGCGTCAGCAAATCACAGGATTGCGCGTCACGGTAGAAGGACGGCCCTGTATTTCCAGATACACCAGCACACACTAGGATGGTCTGAATCTTTTCAGAGATGCTGGCAAGCGTAGCGCATTCCCGACCCAAGGCTTCCAAGAGGTTGCCGACTCCAGTGTCATTTACACTTGACATTAAAACAGCTCCAAGTTTCCGCTGCATTCCGGAGTCGGTCTAGCTTCCGGCTGCTCCAGGCTCAGCGTCGTGCCGGCGGTCAGCAGGATTTGCCGTGCCCGACCGGAGACCGGCCAGAACTGGATGCGACGGCCTCGGTCGCCGCGTAGGCTACCACCAACAACAACAATCCGTTCGGCGCGAAGAAATCGCTCGGCGAAGGTGGCGTTGAGCTCGCCAACATCTGTCAGCCCCTTTAGCATCCGAGCGCCTCCGAACAACTTTGCCTCCAAGCGAGAGCGTTGCGCGCCTCGACAAAGTAGGCCGTTGACCAAGAGCTCCATGGCATGGACGCCTTCGCGCTCAGCTCCGCGGACGGACTGCTCGTTGCCCGGGAGCAGGAAATGGTTCATGCCGCCGACGCCGGCGACCGGATCTCGCAGGCATGCCGCCACACAGGAGCCTAACAGGGTGGATAATACCGCCTCCGGATCCGACAAGATGGCCTGTTCGCCCTGGACGATATGCGTGCACCGCGGCCGGGACAGCGTAGCTGTCACCTTAACGCACCTACAACAGCCTCGATCTTGCTTCTTAGCGATTCAACGCTGAACGGCTTGATCAGGTAGTTATTCACTCCGTTCTCCTTTGCCTTGAGAACTAACTCTCGGTCAGCCTGGCCGGTGAGCATGATAAAAACAATGTCTTTAAATGGTGGATGTTTGCGGACTGCTCGTAACAGATCCAAACCGTCGATGTTGGGCATGTTATAATCTGATATTATGAGTTTAGGCGGTGTTGGATCCGCCAACATTTTCTTCAGCGCATCCTCTCCATCAACTGCCTCAAGAAGATCGGTGATACCGATCTGGCGCAAACCTTCGCGCAACAAGCTACGGATTGTTTGCTGATCGTCCACGATCAACGTCTTTAGGCTTTGTGCCTTACTCATCGTGCGATCTCCATGACCTTGGTGCCTGATCGATGTAGTATCTGATCGGCGATGCGATTTAGCGGTGCCTGCTGCCCGACGGCCCCACGTTCATGGGCGGCGCGCGGCATGCCATATACGAGACTCGTTGCCTGATCCTGTCCGAGCGTTTCAGCGCCGGCCTGCCGCATCGCGAGGAGGCCGTCAGCACCGTCAGCGCCCATACCGGTAAGGATGACGCCAATGGCGCGGGAGCCGACGACACGAGCGACTGAATGGAAGAGTACATCTACCGAAGGACGGTGGCCGCTGACCTTGTCGGTCTCGATCAAGCGACAGCGCGGTGCGGCGGTCCCGAGGATTTCAAGATGCTTGCCGCCCGGTGCCAGATAGATTTGACCGGACCTAAGCGGGCAGCCCGACGTCGCTTCGGTAACAATCGGAGCGCATAGGCGATCGAGTCGAGCGGCGAAGCTGCTGGTGAAGTTCGGTGGCATGTGTTGCACGACCAAGGTCGGCGGGCAGTTGCGCGGGAAATGCGACAGCACCTCGATGAGCGCTTCCACTCCACCGGTCGACGCACCGATAGCCACGATCTTGCCGTTCGGCTCGAAGCCCGAGGTCGCAGCCGGACGGGTTGCACGACGAGTGCCGGAGTGACGGGTGCGGCTAGCCGCTTTGATCTTCTCGGCCAAGTCGTCAAAGCTGCCAGGTGCTTCCAGCGACGGCTTGCCGACACAATCCACCGCACCGAGTTCTAGAGCCTGGATCGCGGTGGCCGCTCCCGCCTGAGTGAGCGTCGACACCATTACCACTGGGGTCGGCCGCAGCCGCATCAATCGCTCGAGGAAGTCGAGCCCGTTCATGCCAGGCATCTCGACGTCGAGGGTAATCACGTCTGGATTGAATTGCTTGATAGCGGCGCGAGCTTCGTCAGGGTTGGCTGCCTCGCCAACTAGTTCGATCTCAGGATCGCGGTTCAGAATGGCCTTGATAAGACGACGAATCGTTGCAGAGTCGTCTACGATCAACACTCGAACGGTCACGATGCTGCCTTCCCGCCTGCTTCTGTTCGGCGATAGGTGGTGATGCCATCGGAGCGCAAGATGTCGGCGCCGGGTCCGGCCACGCGCTCGGAGTGGCCGATGTAGAGCGCGGCTTCGGGACCAAGCAGTGGAGCCATGCGGGCCCAGACCTGCGACTGGGTTGGTAGATCGAAGTAGATCATAACGTTGCGGCAGAAGATCGCCTGGAATGGTCCGCGCATCGGCCATGGTTTGATCAGGTTCAACGTTCGAAACTCGATCAGATCGCGCACTGCCGGCGCCATCTCGACGGTGCCGGGCTCATCTTCGTAGTCCGAGACCCAGCGCCGACGGAGGTCGGCGGGAATGTCGGTGGCGAGCTCCGCCAAGTAACGGCCCTTGCGCGCTTCCTCGATCATGTTCGGGTCGATGTCGGTGGCGAGGATACGGATGTCGTAGCGTGCGGCATCCGGCAGAAGCCGAAGCAAGGTGAGCGCCATCGAGAAGGGCTCCTGACCGCTCGAGCAGGCCGACGACCAGAGGCGGACGCGTCCGCCGCGTCTTGCCTGCTCGAGGGCGGCTGGTAGCACGAACTTGGCGAGGTGCTCGAAATGGTGCGGCTCGCGGAAGAAGCGCGTCACGTTGGTGGTCAGCGCACCGAGCATGTTGCCGCGTTCCTCCGCCCCGGCTGAGGATTTAACCAGCGAGCAATACTCGGCGAAGCTGCCGAGCTTGAGAGCGCGCAAGCGTTTGGCTAAGCGGGAGTAAACTAAAGGCGCCTTCTGGTCCGACAGGGCGATGCCGGCGTCGGCGTGGATCATGTCGGCGACGCTACGAAAATCGGCGACGGTCATCACGAACTCGCCATCGACGATGCTCCGGCCGGCGCCCAGCAAGGTCCGTGCGGAGCTCACGCTGCCTCCACGGTCGCGCCCGGTAGCACGCGGTCGAGCGAGAGCAGGCTGATCATCCGACCGTCGATCGGGAGCAAGCCGCGGACGAAGGCTTTGATCTGGTCGCTCGGCGCCAACTCCGGCGTCGGCTGGATAATGCCGTCCGCGATCGTCAGGATGTCGGAAACGGCGTCGACCAGCAGGCCGACCGTCTGCTTGGCGATCTGTGCGACGATGATCACGTGCCGTGCGGTCGGGGTGCTCGGCGGGAAGCCTAGCCGGCGCGCTAGGTCGATGATCGGCAGCACCGCGCCACGTAGGTTGATGACGCCGCTGACGTAGTTCGGCGCATGTGGCAGGGTGGTTGCCTGCGTCCAACCGCGAATTTCGCGCACGGTCATAATGTCGACGCAGAACTCCTGCGCTCCGATGCGGAAGGCGATCAACTCGCGGCCCTGCGGCGATACAGCGGAGGCGTGGCTATCTAGTAAGGCGTCCATGACCTATCTCATCTCCAACAAAGAGGGTTCGGCGCGGGCAGCGTCCTGCAGAGTGCCGAAGCCGTCGCCCTTTGAGGCCGCGATAACTGCATCTACGTCCAGGATAAGAGCTACCCGTCCGTCGCCCATGACGGTGGCTGCCGCAATGCCGCGCACGGCGGCGTAGTTGGCTTCCAAGCTCTTGATCACGATCTGGCGCTGGCCCTGAATCTCATCCACCTGAAGGACGATTCTCTCGCCGCCCTCTCCTTCGACGAGGAGGGCGACGCCGCGTTCCGGGTCTGCACGATCGCGATACCCGAGACTGACCCCGACATCGACGACGGGAATGTAGCCCCCTCTCAGCGCGATGACCCGCCCGTCCTGACCAAGTGCATGCAATTGGTTCCGGCCTGGCTTCAGCGTCTCCAGGATCGGACCTAGCGGCACGACCAGAGTGTGACCAGCGACGGTCACGACCATGCCGTCCAGAACGGCCAGCGTGAGCGGTAGGCTGAGGGTGAAGGTCGATCCCTTACCGGGGCGGGATGCGATGGAAATACGGCCCCCGAGGGATTGGACGGACCGCCTGACGACGTCGAGGCCGACGCCGCGGCCCGAGATGTCGGAGATCGTCGCAGCCGTCGAGAATCCCGGCATGAAGATGAGGTTGTCGGTTTCCTCATCGCTCAGCACCGCATCGGCTGCGATGAGTCCCTTCTCTGCGGCCTTAGCCTTGATGCGCGCACGATCCAAGCCGGCGCCATCGTCGGCGACCTCGATCACGATGCGGCCGGAGCGATGCAATGCCGAGAGGCGGACGACGCCTTCCTCCGGCTTGCCGGTCTCGCGCCTGATTGCGGGAGTCTCCAGACCGTGGTCGATGGCGTTGCGGATCATATGCGTGAGCGGGTCGCTCAAGCGCTCGACGACGGTCTTGTCGACCTCCGTGCCCTCACCTTCGGTGACGAGGCGGACGGACTTGCCGGTCATGGCAGCGACTTCGCGGACCAGGCGAGGCATACGCTGGAACACCGACCGCACCGGCTGGGCGCGGATGGCCATGACGCTGTCCTGGATCTCGCGGGTAAGTTGAGACAGGCTGTCCAGGGCGGAGTTCATGCCGGAGGCCCGGGCGACGCCCGCCTCAAGTACCCGCTGGTTAAGCATGGCTTCATTGATGACGAGCTCGCCGACGAGGTCGATCAGCCGATCGACGCGGACGAGGTCGACGCGGATCGTGGCGTTGACCTCCGCGGGTTTACTGGAGGGGCCAGAGGTCTGAGCAGGCACGGATTCGACGGTCAGGGGGACTGCCTCGGCCGGCGCCGGGTTTTTCGAGGCGGTCGGCGCTAAGGATGCAAGCAGTGCAGCGAGGTCGAGGACGTCATCTGCCGGCGTTGCCAGCGCGGCGGGAGCGTCGTCTAAGGCGACGGGGGCGGGGCGACTGATGTCCAGATCGCAGTCGGATTCGACCCACTCGAACACGTCGCGGAGTTTGGCCTCGTCGCAATCGCTCTGCAGACGTAGGGTCCAGCGAAAGTAGGCGCCCTCGGGGTCGAGCGCCGCGAGGTCTGGCAGACCGTCTGCATGCAGTTCGACCGCGAGCTCGCCGAAGCTGGCGAGTTCGCGCAGAATCAGGGCGGCCTCGTTCGCATTGGCATACATCTCCGGACGCGGCGCGAAGGTGATTGTCCAGTTCGACCCCGGTTCGGCTTTATCTTGCGCCAAGTCGAGGTTGACGGTGATCGGCTGGAACAAGTCGCTCATGTCATCTTCTTCGACGACGCCGACCGAGGAGGCCACTGCAGCACCGCTCAGTCGTGTGAGCTCAGCGACGGTCGTGGCGATGCGGGCCCCGTCGGATTGCGTCCCGTCACGGGCGGCGCGGACGAGGTCGGCGAGGATGTCGGCGGCCATGAGCATGGTGCGAATGGCGGGCGCGTCTACGGTCAGTCGACCGGCGCGCACTCCGTCAAGCGTGGTCTCGAATACATGGGCGAAGCGGACAAGCTCCTCCAGGGCGAACGCACCGCCGCCGCCCTTGATGGAATGGACGGCGCGGAACACCGCGTTGACCGTCTCCGAATTCGCCTCGTCGGCCTCCATGGCCATGAGGCCGTTCTCGAGTTCAGCGAGCTGTTCCTCGCACTCGAGGAAGAAGGTGTCGCGGATGGCCGCCATCGGATCCAAGAGACTAGTCTCCGTTTAGGTTTGGGTGGTGGTTACGTCGGAGCAGTCGGCTTGCTGCGCGGGAAGTGTCGGGCTGCTGCTCACGCCGCGACCCGCCTGACCGCGTCGACGAGCTTGACTGGATCGAAGGGCTTGACGATCCATCCGGTGGCACCGGCCGACCGGGCGCGCGCCTTCTTCGAGGCATCAGCTTCGGTCGTCAGCACCAGGATGGGGGTTGCGCGCCATGCGCTGTCTCTGCGAACGGCCTCGATGAAGCCAAAGCCGTCCATGCGAGGCATATTGATGTCGGTGATGATGAGATCCGGCGTCTCGCCCTCGAGCACTTCGAGGCCGTGGACGCCATCCTCCGCTTGCACGACGCGGAACCCGGCATCTTCCAGCGACATCCGAAGCATATCGCGCATGGTTCGGCTGTCGTCGACGGTGAGGATGGTTTTGCTCATAGGCTTATCTCCGCGGAGTCGAAGAGGGCGGCACTCGTGCCGAGCAGGGTTGCAGTGGCCTGCAGCTGTTCGGAGGCAGCGACGATGGCGAACTCGGCCCGGTCAGCGGCCCAGGTCCGTCGGGCGGCCAGGAGAACCTGGAGACACTGCGCCCCGACTCGCTGCACCCCCGTGCCGTCGATGGTGATGTCGGTGCCACGCAGAGCGATCAGCTCATCGGCGAGCGGAGCGGCCGCCTTTAGGTCGAGGACTGGGGCTAGGACGACCACGTTGCGCCGATCGGGACCCGTCAAGGGCACCTTAGCTCGCTTGGCCCTCAAAACTCGGCCCAATCTTCAGCTGCATTCGCGGTGGCGAGCTTGCGCCCGGATGGGCGGACAACGGGCCTGAGCACCGTTATCTTGGAAGAGGATAGACGTTCGACGTTCGTAGTCCGGTGTGCGCCGTCGAATTCGAACCGCCCGACCAGATCCGCAAGCTTCTGGGCTTCGTCCGTCAGGTTTCGGGTCGCGGCTGTAGCCTCTTCCACCATGGCGGCGTTCTGCTGAGTGACCTGGTCCATCTGGTTGATGGCAGTGTTGACCTCGCCCAATCCGGTCGCTTGCTCCTGTGCGGAAGCGGCGATCTGCACCACCACCTCATTAAGCTCGCTGACCTGCGTGATGATCCGCTGGAGAACGGTGCCAGTCTGACCGACGCATTCGACGCCGGTCGCGACCTGTCGGGTCGACGTGGAGATGAGCGTCTTAATTTCCTTGGCGGCATCCGCGGATCGCTGCGCCAATGCACGCACTTCTGAAGCGACGACCGCGAAGCCCCGTCCGGCGTCGCCGGCGCGGGCTGCCTCGACGCCTGCGTTGAGGGCGAGAAGGTTTGTCTGGAAGGCGATCTCGTCGATGACCCCGATAATCTGGCCAATCTGCTGCGATGAGTGTTCGATACCGGTCATAGCCTGAACCGCGTCGCGGACGACGAGGTCACCACGTTCCGCATCGGACTTGGCGACACCGACGACTGTCCTGGCATGCGAGGCTCCATCGGCGGTCCTACGGACCGTAGTGGTGATCTGGTCCAGTGCCGCCGCCGTCTGCTCAAGGCTAGCGGCTTGCTGTTCGGTGCGCCGGGACAAGTCGTCGCTGGCGGTGGCGAGTTCGCGGCTGCCAGAGCTGATGGTCGAGACCGTACCGGCGACCTGCGCAAGGGCTTCGCTCAAATGCACGACCGCGGCGTTAAAATCAGTACGCAGTCTCTCGTAATCGGCAGCAAACGGCTCATTCAGCCGGACAGTTACCGAACCGTTCGAGAGCTGCTTGAGAGCTCCAGCGAGTGCATCGACAACTTGAGTTTGCTCGAGTCTGGAGGCATCCTGCGTTGCCTCGTTCTCCTGCCGAGTAGCGTCGAGCCGCTGACGCTGGTCGGCGGCTTCGTGCTCTGCCCGCTCTTTGGCCAGAGCCGCATCGCGAAATGAATGCATCGCCTTAGTCATTCTTCCGACGCAGTCAGTGTATGTGCCAAATCGAATTTCGCTGGCAAGATCGCCTGAGGCGAGAGCTTCCATGCGGACCACAGTGGATACGTATGGAACGATGATTGCCCGCCGCATCTGCAAACCAACGTAGAGAGCGGTAACAAAGATGGCGGCGCACAGGACACCCATCGTCGGCAGATCGAGGTTGAAAAGCTTGCCGCCAATCGCGACGGCGCTACTCAACGCGATAGCTCCAGCTTGAACCCAGACGACGACTGACAGCTTCAGAGCGATGGGGTAGTTCTCTTCAAACCTACGGAACATTAATTGGTCCTCCTAGCAAGAAGATAGGCGAAACCAATGAACATTTAGTAAACGATGACGTGCCGTCCGCTATGCTCGAAGCTAGGATCCAAGTCTTCGGTTTGATATTTTTACCAAGAATTAACCACAGTTAAGTAGCATCAAATGTGTGCATCTCGTCAGCACTCGCATCGCTTCGCAATGTCGTTTTATTGCATTTGATATTCGAGAGATATGGCAGCTTGGTGAGCCATTGCTTTTAGAAGCGCGAGCTGTTCGCGCGACGCTCCAAGACGCTTAACCGTATCAAAAACGCAGAGCGAACCGATTCCTATTCCATTGCTTAAGATAAGCGGCATGCCGATATAGTAACGTACGCCGATGTCGCCGGTCACCAATGGGAGATCACGAAACAGCTCATGTGCGAGGGCATCACAGACCTCAAGCGGCTCGACCGAGTCCAAGACATATTCACAGAACGCTTCGGACCGGAGTGCACTCTGCATATCGAGACCGTGACGAGCCTTGAGCCAGAGGCGATTGCCTTGCACCACTGAGATCATCGCCATTGGAGCGAAAAAAGCACGGGACACCCGTTGAACATACCTGTCCATCCGAGCATCGGTCGATGTGGGGTTCAGATTGAGTTTATCGATTGCATTGCATCGTTTAAGTTCAATCAACATACGCCTAAGCACGGGCGTCTCCAGTAAAGCCACTATCATATTGTGGGGTGCTTACTAATATTTAGTTAATTTCGGTGTCGTGTCGTTCTCATAGTGAGGTTGGTGCCGCGGAAAGGACGCTGCGGCGCTGGCAAGATGGTTCGCGGGAAAGCGTCGTCGACTTGCAGGCGGAGATGATGCGCACCGCCTTCGATGCCATAATCGGGTCGATCATCTCCGACGAGGGAGGCATCGACTCCCTTGCGTTCGGGGCGGCGATGGACACCTACCTCGGCCAAACCAATTGGAAAATGGCATTCGGAATAATTGGTGCACCAGACTGGCTGCCGCACCCAGGCTGGCTTGCCGGAAAGCGGGCGGCCCACTCCCTTCGCTTGATGGTGTCGGATGTCATTCAACAGCGACGGTGTCGCGGTCAGGCAGGCGATGATCTGCTCGGCACAATGATGACGGCCTCCGATCCGGAAACCGGGGACACGTTCGATGACCAATGGCTGATCGACAACTTGTTGACGTTCATCATGGCCGGTCACGAGACCACTGCCCTCGTCATTGCCTGGGCGCTACGCTTGATTGCTGATCACCCGGAGACCAGACAACGCGTCCTCGACGAAATCGCAAGCACTCCTTCCTTTCTCGCCGATCCGCTTGCACTGGACCGGCTCGAATACACAAGGCAGGTCGTTTTCGAAACGATGCGCCTTTTCCCGCCTGCGGCCTTGCTGGTGCGGCGGACGACAGAAAGCGCGCGCGTCGGCAATTTTCTCATACCAGAAGGTGGGTCGATACACATCCCGGTTTACGCCCTGCACCGTCATCGCCGCTTCTGGGATGATCCCGACCGCTTCGACCCGGAGCGCCAACAATCTCGTCATCGATTCACATTCCTGCCGTTCGGTGGTGGGCGCCGCGTGTGCGTCGGCATGGGTATGGCAGTGACCGAATGCTTGATCGTGCTTGCTACGCTGCTGCCGCACGTCGATTTCAAACCGTTGCAGCCGATCCTGCCGCGGACGCACCTGCGGGTTACGTTGAGGCCGGTGGGTGGCCTTCCGGTCCTACTCAGACTTCGCGCCAGTGCTTAGCTTAGTTGCTTGCGCGCGATCCGCTTCCTTGTCACTGAGCTGATTGGGTCAGGCTAAAAGCCTATGACGGACGAGCGTCATAGGCGGGAGGCGCGCGCGGGAAGGCTTCGGGAAACAATCGAGGTGTCCAGCTATTCGGCCATCACCCATTTAGCGGTCGCTCTGGTCCTCGGTTTCGTATTCTGGAACCATGCGCCTAACAGCTATCTGATCGCACTCAACGTGGCGATGTTCCTTATCGTTTCGGTCACGATGGCCTGCACGATCCTGCTGCGTGACAAGGTTAGAAGAGTTACCTCTGAAACAACCGTGCGCCGCGGCTTTTTACTCGCGAAGATCGTAGCGTTCCTGATTGGACTTTTATGGTCCTCGATGCCGGCGCTGCTCGTTCCTTCACCCGAAAGCGGATATCAACTTGTCGCAGCAGCGACCACGGCCGGGCTCATCTCAGATGCCTATGTGGTGGGCCCAATTCTTGCGGTCTCAAACCTGCTAATCATTCCAATTGTACTAGGCACGCTTATTGGCCTGTATCAATGCACGCAGCCGTCTGGTTTGTACATCTCAGTTCTTCTCGGCGTTTATGCAGCATTCGTGTTGCTCAGCACGCGACGCATGAGCAAGATGTCGTACCAGCGGCTTCTCGATCGTGTGATGGTCTAAAACCAAAGTCAAACGATCGAACTTCTTCTCAACGAATTCGAGGAATCCGCGGCAGATTGGCTTTGGGAGACAGATGCGGCGGGAAGGTTGCTTCATGCGCCGGTTCGGATGGCTGCAGCGCTGTCGATGCCGGCGGACCAGCTTCCAAGCATGACCATGGTGGAACTGCTCCGTAGTTACGGTTGCGAGCAGGACGAGCACAACGGCACTACCGAGGTCCTGGCGGCCCTGACGCGCAAAGTGCCTTTCCATGATCAAGTTGTTCGTCTCAGAACAGTGCAAGGTACGCGGTGGTGGCGACTGAACGGTAGGCCGTCATTGGACGCAGCTGACGCTTTTATAGGGTTCCGCGGCGTCGGCGCGGACATAACGCAAACTCATGAAGCGGACGCCAGGATTAACTATTTGGCAAGTCATGACACTCTGACCGGCCTATCCAATCGCGCCAGTTTCCAGGACGTGGTAGCGTGCGCTTGCAAGCAGGCGGCGTCGCCCGGCAAGTCCACTGCACTCCTTTGCCTCGATCTCGATGGTTTCAAGGCGATCAACGACGGTCACGGGCATCCGATCGGCGATCTGTTGCTGAAATCCGTTGCCGCCCGGCTCAGCGCCCTTTGCGATGGCAAGGCTGATGTATACCGCCTTGGAGGCGACGAGTTCGCCATCTTGCACGAGTGCAACGGAACCCTGGCCGCCGGGGTGTTGGCGACGGCAGCTATCGCTCAGATCGGCATGCCGCACGTCATACAAGGCATGAATCTCGGCGTCGGTGTTAGTATCGGCATTACCCAAACGAGCCCGGACATTCACGATCCAGCCGCGCTGCTCAGCCAAGCCGACCTGGCGCTCTACAGCGCCAAAGCTTCCGGAAAACGACAGTGGCAGACATACGACCCTGCGCTGGAAGCAAAGGTGCACCGCCGCCATCGCCTCGACATCGGCATGCGCGCGGCCCTGGATCAGGGGGAACTGCAATTGCACTATCAACCGCTGGTGGACATAAAGACCGAGCAGATTGTCCGCGTAGAGGCGCTGTTGCGTTGGTATTTACCGGAAGAAGGGTGGATTTCTCCGGTTGAGATCATCCCGATTGCCGAGGCGACGGGCTTCATCGCTGACATCGGACGGTGGGCACTTCGCAAAGCGTGCATGGACGCACTCGCCTGGCCCGGCCTGACCGTGGCAGTCAATATATCGTCCGCTCATTTTTGTTCCAACACGTTCTGCGACGAGGTGGATGCGGCTCTCGCCGAAACCGGCTTGGCACCCTCAAGATTGGAAATCGAAATCACGGAATCCATGTTCCTAGAGGGTGGCGAGGAGGTCGCGACTAACATGCAGCGGTTGCGCGCGCGTGGGATCAGGCTTTCCCTTGACGATTTTGGAACGGGGTATTCATCGTTGAGTTATTTAAGCAAATTCAGATTTGACAAGCTGAAGATTGATCGTTCGTTCGTGCAAGGTCTTCACCAACAGCGTGACACGCTCGCCATCTTTGATGCAATTAATGGCATGGCAAACGCACTTCAGATGAGCGTCACTGTTGAGGGTGTTGAGCAAGAGCAGCAAATGGGAATCCTGCGGGAGCGCTTTGTCGGGACGATTCAGGGCTACTACTTCAGCAAGCCAAAAACAGCTGGCCAGGTTACAGATGACATTCTCGTATCAAATAGATTATCGCCATAGACAAAGACTTTACGCTGCCGTGAGCGTGCCAGAACGGCATAGTGACATTTCGGATACGAGCTTACTTCTTTTCGCGCTGGACCAAACTAGATTAACGACTTCATTGCTGCTCTTGAGTGCAAGTACGCCGTATAAGATTTTAGGCTTAAATCTGGCAAGTGACATTGCCATCAACCTTGTCATTTGCTGCTTGGGAATCGAAACGATCTTTTTTGCAAAAGGGACGTAATTTAAATTTCGTGTGCTCGAAGAACTGAATTTTAAGCAATTATTCATTTAATGCGGGCATTCATGTCTAGCACTAAATGTCTGCTGCGTTGGTGCTGTGGAGAGTGTTGACGTATGGATGGCTTTCAGTCCGACGCAGATGCGCGCGCGACTTTTGACACGTTGCTCTCTGAAAGCAACGAGCACCGGGCTGCTCTTACCCAGGCAGTGTTGGACCACGCTGCTGCGGGCTTTATCGGCCTCGACGCCGACCTGAACGTCGTGTTGTGTAATCGGTCGGCTGCCGAGATGCCCGGCTTGACCCCTCCGCAGCTGTGGCAGCCAGCTCCCCTTCCGCAATGCCTGAGGGAGAGCACCAGACTCAATACGGTAGGGCAACTGGCCTTTGAAGCGGCGCTGTATCCTGCTTCCAAATTCAATCCTGATTCTGGCCTAAGTATTGTCGATCGAACGTTGCAGCTGATCCTTTTGGACGGTCCATCGCTCCATGTGATCATTCACCAAGTCGATGCGAATCACTGCTTCGTTTCCTTGAGTGTCAAAGCCGCCGGCGACGTG
>Ga0160427_10001647_pt1 | contig 13660 bp, 13 predicted proteins | sample SolpanmetagenomL_FD_108194 | JGI IMG/M metagenome (GOLD analysis project Ga0160427, IMG submission 108194) | Solar panel surface microbial communities from Lawrence Berkeley National Laboratory, California, USA - L | ecosystem: Engineered > Built environment > Solar panel > Unclassified ...
TGAATGCAGGGCAAAAGTTTATTTTTGTTTTGTGAGACAAGCATGTTTTCTACTTAAACATTAGTCAAACACTTGGCACGCTCTCATCCTTGCTTAACCGAGCTTAATTTGACCCTCCCAAAAAATACACCAGATGAATTTAGCAAATCTAAAGAGATACATAAAAGGCACACACAACATGATGGTTTATAACAGCTTGGTATCTTCATCACTCTTCGCTTTACACTCGTTGTCGTTTTATTCTTCAATTACTTTCTTTTGGATCTTTTTCTTTTCTTTTTTTCTTCTATTTTTTCTTGCTTTATCATTCATTATTTCTGACAATATCACATTGATCTGTAACTTAACAATCTTGCCTGGTGCGATTTCATAATTTTCAACTACAATCTTTTTAATCCAACCTCTACCGTAATTCTTTGCAATGTTATCCGTGCTTACCTGGATTACGTTATCTCTTCTTTCGTTGAGTTCTGCTTCGCCAATCTGTCGACGAGCGACATGCGTCAACACACAAAGTTCCGTTGTCCGCGAGGGTATCCAATATATCACTTATGACGATTGTGCGACTGGTTCTCGAATGGAATATGTCAAAAATTCTGGTATTTGTGAAACATTTCCAGGAGTCAACCAATACTCCGGTTATATTTCAAATACCCCAAATACAAAAGACGCCAACACATTTTTTTGGTTCTTCGAAGCTCGTCAGAATCCTTCAACCGCCCCACTAGCTATTTGGATTAATGGTGGCCCTGGATGTTCAAGTATGATTGGATTATTTCAAGAGAATGGGCCTTGCCAGTTCTACAATAATGCCTCTACGCCTTCGATGAATCCACACAGTTGGAATAACTTTGCCAATATGCTCTACATTGACCAGCCTGTGGGAACCGGTTTCTCATTAAACTCTACCAATCTAGTCAGCTCTACCAATGGTACATCTGCACCATTGTGGAATGTTATACAAGCATTCTATGCTCGCTTTCCACAGTACAAGAGTAGGGATCTCGGTGTCTTCAGCGAATCTTATGGAGGACACTACCTTCCTGCTCTCGTCCGCTACATCCAAGCACAAAACGCCGCCATTGACCAAAAAGCCATCACTGGAACCAAGATCAATCTCGCTGCTATGGGAATCAATGATGGTTGGTACGATATGAAAACTCATCTCAATTCATATCTCGATTATGGTGTAAACAACAAATATCGCTCAGTAATTAGCCCAGCATTACGTGCTCAACTAAACAGCACCATGATAAATACCTGTGGTCCAGCATTGGACAAGTGTGCAAAGACAGGCACCAATGACGACTGCGTTTATGCAGACCACTACTGCAATGACAATGTTTACGGTAAAATCACTGATGCGTTCGACTTCAGTGTCTACGATGTGCGCCCCAATAACGGCTTGGCGCCACCAAAGACTTATGTCAATTACCTTCAAAGACCAGACATTATGAAGGCAATAGGTGCAAGACAGCAATACACGGAATGTGCGGACAACGTGTATGAACCATTTGACACCACTGGTGACGGTAAGTCATTTCGACATTCCCAATCATTATTTGTAAGACTCACCACTAATGCTCATTATAGAAGCCAGATCATCTGTTTACGACCTCACCAAGGTTGTCGCATCGGGAGTCAACACTGTCATATGGCATGGTGATGCAGACTTTGACTGCAACTACGTTGCCGGTCTGAGTATCACCAACTCGCTCCAGTGGTCCGGTCAGGCAGCTTTCAAGAGCAAACCATTAGCCATGTACAAAGTTGAGAGCAATGCGGCCGGACTGTTCAAAACGCAAGGAAACCTGTCATTCCTGCAGGTGTACAATGCTGGACATGAAATTCCCTTTTATCGTAAGTTCTTCCCCATGTAAAAGTATATCAAACAATGCGGTGTTGGATGTGTTCGCTAACATGCACGAGTAGAACCGAAAGTGTCGCTTCAAGTTTTCAAGCAAGCTATGTCGAGAAAGCCCCTTTCTTCATCACCATAATTTCCAGCGTCTCAAAGACTCCCGATGTAAGACCGCATAGGGAACTTATTCCTATGCAAATTCAAGAAGTAAAACACCAAAAAATTAAGCACCGAAAAGCGACGATCGGCTGCTAAAAGCTCTCAAATACACGATTACGTCGAATTGAAAATAGAAATAGTAATAGTAATAGTAATAGTAATAACACAAATCATCAAAGTCAAAGATCGCGTAAAAAAATCCTTATGCTATGTGATTTTTGATTGACGACAAGAAACAATGATGAATTCGCATTACGAACAGGATGCTATCACATGAGCGAAACGTCTATTCTTTTCTATCATTCTTTCGTCTTGAGACTTCAAACAGTTGTGTATGGTTCTAGTCTTGCAAGCTTGTTGAAGCCAAGTTTTGAAGTCGCCTCTGATATCATGATGCAGAAACACACGGGTGTGCAACGCAGGTTTTCCACATCGCCAATTTTTTCTTTTGATGCCCGAGCTCTCTCGCTTTCTCTCTCACATTTAGTGGCAGTAGTTAATTCTGCTTTATCTTGGCACGTAACAGAACATCTCACCAAAACTTAAATATGTGCCGCGCAGATCTCGCTGAGACATTTTGTCTCGAATGTTGAATTTGTATTTTAAATCGCCTCCTTGGATTTAAAAGAATCTACATACATACACTGGACATTTTCTGTCTTCTTCTACTTACTCGACGGTATACGGTATCACAGCGCTATCCTTTCAATCATCAAAAAAGCACGCAAAACCACTCAGTTCTTAGTCTATACAGAAGTCGAGATGGGACATCCATCAACACAGGCATCTAATGCCATCATCTATCTGACATATGGGGCTTTTTTGTGAGTGCGGAGTAGAAAGGATAGCTGTGAAGTGGCCATTGTGATTGCAATATAACTAACACAATCTTAGGATCATGGGTCTTTATTTTTGTTGGAAATATCGCAAGCAGTCCAAGGATGAATTCATATCATCCAATCGAACACAACGGGGTCTGTCATTACGAAAAAGATTACACTCGTAAAATGGCATTCTTCAAAGATGTCAACCTCTTAATATCTTTATAGCTAAATGCTGACTCGAACATTCTTCATCACAGCTATCCCGCTATCTTTAAATTTCATTGCGAGTGGTGAGTGGCGCGTCTGCAATGGAGGAATGGATGACAGCGGCAACCGGCATTATCACATCTCAAGAGTTTGAAGCAATTTTGTTTGCAACATGACAGTCGTCGACCAAAAAAAAGAATGGGAGAATTTGAGCTAGAATAGATCACCTTGTGAGCCAATGGTCACGGTATTTAGGTTCGTCTTGCTCGACACTGACGCCAAATCTATCGACATTTTAGCGACTGGCCATTGTTGAGCTTGTATCGGTGAGGGAATGATAAAACATCTCCCCTTTTCTTTTGCATGGCTCAACAATGATCGGTCGCTTGGCTACACAACGGGCGCCGAATCATCATCTATAATCAGCTTGAACCCACCTCATAGCTCTTTAATTCCTCCAACAAGGATTGGAGAAGTAACTAAGAGAGGTTCCTGGTTGGGTGGTTGAGGCTGAGATTGTACCGTTTGAACTCGATCAAGTTAATACTTGCGTGAGAATTGTGTTGCCGCTTGGTCCCTACTCAACACTCCATACCTCCCTTTCCTTTTATGAAGAACGATAAGACTGACTTTAGGCAACTTGTTTTATGATAATCTTAAAGGTTTGGGCAGTGGTATATTATTCACATATCCAGACATTGGAGTCCGAGCTGGTATTCAGGGCGTCCTGGTGTACGCTCTTGCTAGCGCATTGCCTATATTCGCTTTTGCGTTCTTGACTCCCCTTATTCGAAAGCATACGCCAGGCGGCTTTTTGCTCACAGAATGGGCGAGAGAACGTTTTGGTGTGGTTGCCTCGCTCTACTTGAGTATTTTAACGTATGTTTGCTCTGTGTGTAATGTACATGGTTTATACTTACAGGATTAGGATGATTACAATGTTTTTGTACATGATTGCCGAACTTTCAGCAATCAATTCAGTCATTAATCTATTGACGGGCTTGGACGCTTTGCCATGTTTGATTGTAGAGGTCCTCGTTACTACGGCTTACACATGTAAGTACCAAGTAGCCAACATAACTATCGCATCGATATCTAACTTTATGTTTAGCTTTGGGAGGGTTCAGAATCTCCTTCATCACGGACAATGTACAGGGAGTTCTAGTACTGGTACTCATTGTCATTTGTTCGATCGCCATTGGGACAAAGCTGCACATTGATCCAAGTTTGATTGAGCCATCGGGCCTAACAAGAGGATCATCACTAGGATGGAAGCTGGTCTACATTCTTACTGTAGCTGTCTTGTTCAACTTTATGTTCCTATCATCATTCTGGATGAGAGCCTTTGCCTCGAGAACCGATAAAGATTTGTTCATTGGAGCCACTCTTGCGTTCGGTTGGCTCCTAGTGATCTTGATTATTGTTGGTTTTACTGGCATCATTGCTGTGTGGGCTGGTGGCGTTGCACAGTTTGGACCGATCGAAGAATGGAGTTCTTCCTCGTTCTTCTATCTGATCGATACACTGCCAAGCTGGGTAGTAGGATTCACTCTATGTCTGGTTGTCTCACTCTCCACGGCTGTCTTTGATAGCCTTCAATCCGCGATGATTTCTACAGCATCAAACGATCTTTTCAGAAACAAACTGCCACTCATTTACATCCGCGCCGCAATTGTTCTCTTCTGCATCCCAGTCATTGTAGTAGCAGTCAAAGCGGACGCCAGTATCTTACAAATCTTTTTGATTTCTGATTTAGTCAGTGCAGCTGCCATGCCGTCTCTATTGCTCGGATTATGGGACAAGGTCTATTTCATCAATGGAATAGATACGATTATCGGAGGATGTGGAGGTATCTTGACGGTATTCATCTTCGGAACTATATACTACGGATCTGCCCAAGCTGGTGGTGCTCTAATTGCAATTTCTACACTTTATGTCGATGACTGGGGAGTGTTTGGTGCATATGTTTGTGCGCCAGTTGGTGGCCTCATCTTCACTTTTCTGTCATTCTTCGTACGACTGGCGTTGGCATTTGCCATGAGTAAAGTTGCCAACAAGCCTTTTACAATCTTTGATCGACCGGTCAAACGATATTCGGAAGAATCAGATCAAGACGTTGCACCAGAACTTGTCTCTGCTGATTCTGAAGTGGTTTCTGCAGCTGGGCGTCATAATGGCAAGCCAAAGACTCATCTATTTTAAGCTGTGTACATTTCAAGTGGATTAGGGATAGTAAATTGTGTCAAGAGACATGTCGGTAGCTGTTTGGGGTGATAAGCCGAGATGAGTGAAGGAAATTGTGAGCTTTACAGCGGTTATAACGTTTTGGACGACATATGTACTGCTGAAGTACTTTGCTTTATAAATGTACATTATCAATCAAGTCGTTTTCTCTTTATAAGACTGTTTATCCAAGAATATGGTCTAAATTCTTACTTTTATGTATCGAAGATTACAAGAATATACGCGCCAAATTTGTATTATACATGAAAAACATGCACAAAGGACCAATTTGATTCTCTTCCCCTCCCCAAAAAATCTGATCTATTGTTGCAGACAAAAACAACACAAAAACGCCAGATGCGCTCCTACCACAATTGTATAAAGAAACTGGCCAGCTCGTTGGAGGGGCACACCCTGGTCAACCTTTTTATTTCATCTTTATAGGCGAATGTATATCGATGTGTACGGTATGTCTGGTCTTGAGCTTGAGGAATAAGTTTGAATGTTGTTGAGGAGTCATTGGTGATCAAGATAGTCTATTGAGCTCCAACCAGGATATTGTTGATAGGGATGTGAACTATTAAGGCAATATTAGCAACTATGAAACAACCCCCCCCCCCCAAATGAATTATTCATATCCCTCATTGACTGAGTTTGACACGAGATTTATATTCTTGAGAACCAAAGATTTTGATAAAAGCCGAGGATACGTACTGAGTTTGACGACAAATCCAATAACACCCATGAGCACAAAGCCAATGGCGACAGCTTGTGAGATTTTAAGGAATTCTTTTCTATCGGCTGGAAAGAGCAAAAGACAGTACATGTCAGTCTCATTTGATCAATTCATCTAGAAGAAAGGTATAATGGGCGATAAACGGAGGAAAACCAATAGAGCATACGTTTTGTGCATCGGTTGATGAATTGTGAACCCTCCTTGAAGAACTCCTTTGGTATCTCAGCGATTTGAGTGACTTGGTCAGACATGGTTGCTTTGTTTTTGGGATTTTTCGGGGAGGATGATGGATTGTTCTTGTGAGTGTCTGCTGCTGAATGCGCGATAAGAACTCGATGGGTGGATGGTTGTTGTAGATTGGTTAGATGTGTTGTGTTGTGTTGTTGTTGTTGTTGTCGTCGTATGAAAGGAGGAAGAGGAGCAGGAGGACTAGATTCGTGACACAGTTGATGGAATTGGACAATGAGCAGCTCCCTGTCTCCTTTGGTGCGGAGAGAGAGAGAATGGGCAATGTGGTCTCTGCAGGGAATAAATAATAATAATGTGTGAGGCAACACGTGAATGAATGAACACACCACATTTTATTTTTTGTGAGCACTGGCTGGCTGACTGACTGACTGACTGACTGACTGAATGGCAGAGTAGAGATGCGTCAGTAGCGTTGATTGGATGCTTTGCCTTGCTTGCTTGCTTGCTTGCTTGCTTGCTTCCAGTTGGTACATCAGCAACACAACAACAAACACACACACACAACACATCCCCCCATCCATCCATCCATCCATCCATTCCATCTATCCCATCCATCGTCATCACCAGCTTCACTCTGAGTACTCTCTCTCGCGTATCATCAAACCCCCCGTCTGTCTCAATGGGTTGCTAGCTGTAAGTCCGTCCACTGCTCACTTCTCCACCTGGTCGAAACTCCCATCTCGACGCGGCTTCTTGGTTGTTCTGTATCCATTCAAAATCAATGGCAGGCATTCAGTAGTTGCTTCTCGTTCCTCCAGTCCAAACTGTTTTTGACACGACAGAAGACTGACAGCTAAGAGTTTAGTGGATCCCTGGCTATAACGAGATCGGATTTACGAATAACGCGTGCCAGTAATTACATTGTCAGAGACAGGACAATCAAAGCTTCAATCTTGTATTCTCTCGCGAAAGAGGAAAGCTGTATCGCTTTGTTGGAAGCTTTTTCCTGTAAAGAATTAAAAGGAAGAAGGACAAAGGAAAGATTCTCTGTTTGAAGGCGAAATTGGCCTGATAAGCGGAAAGGCAATTGTTTTCGAAATCAATTTTCTCATATTTGGATCAATTTTTTCCCGTTCTTTTACAAAAGATATTGAAAGAAAAAAAACCTACAAGCATAGGTGCTTAGGTGCTTGTTAAAAGCCTGTTCTTCAAAGATTTGGCAGAATTACGAAGAGTCTGTCTTTTTTCTGCATTCTTCATATCGTCGGATCTTTGCAAGAGAACCTTTCCGGCATTGTACGTATAACCATTCTGTTTTTTTGACTTTCTTTCTTTCTTTCTTCTCTGTTTCTACTCTTTCCTGTATCGTAAAAAAGGAATGCACAACAACGTGCAATTGAGGAAAATCCTCTGAAGCAACCTATCATAAAGTGGTAGATTGTCGTGTCGAGCCTGTCACATCATTGTCGCTAGTCCTTGATGGGTAGCCACAGTATGACATGACAGCACTGACTTCCATTGTCCCTTTGATATTTTCTCTGACAATGCATTTTGCTGATACTCCCCTACCTCTCTTGTATAGAATTTTGTAATAGTCTTTGTGAGAGAGATAAACTTCTCAAGAGCAACTATCCTGTCCTATCAATCGACGTCTTGATTAGAAGAAGATTCTGATCATCAGGAATAGCACTTGTGTGTTTAGAGCAAGAAATATATCTCTATCTTAATCTGTTCTTCGAGACATCTTATCAAACATGGCTGACGAAGATAACTTTGACATCGACATCTATGGCGATCTTGACGAGCCTACCTCTGCAGGTTACAAGAAGGAGGATGGCGATGAAGAACTAATTCTTGATGACCTGGATGACAGTGCAACAGACTCAAAAGCAGTTACCAAAACTGAGAATGAGACAGCAGCAAACGACTCCACAAACAACGCGAGAGCAGGAGCTGAGCTCGACACCAACATGGAGGGCTCAGCGAACAACAATGAGACCGATTCTAAGCAAGCTTCGACTGCCGACGGTACAACAGAACCGCCCAGACCTAATAACAAACGCAAGCATCCTGATAATAGATCGGTGGACACCAATGCCACCACCGCACTCTATATCTCGGATTTGCACTGGTGGAGCACTGATGATGATGTGCGAGGCTGGGTGAATCAAGCAGAGTGTGAAGACGAATTAAAAGATATCACGTTCAGTGAGCACAAAGTTAATGGCAAGTCCAAGGGGTAAGTGCTCTCAAGTGGTGGACTGTGATTTCAAGTACTGATACAAAACGTAGAGTTGTGTTTGTCGAATTCACATCCGCTCAGGCCGCGACCGCTACAAAGAACAAGATTGAACAACTTTCATCACAACCAGGATATCAATCGAAACGTCACACCGTATCATACACCTCACCACATACGAATCCTTTCAGGACACTACCTAAAGATGCACCAACGCGAAACAAGGATGATGCTAATCGTCCAGGCGCTGGAGGCGACTTCAAACACAGAAACTCAAACGACAGACCTCAAACAGGCATCACTGGTGGTGGGCCCAACTTCCCATCTACGATGAACTTTGGTCAAAATAACATGGGAGGTGGCATGGGAGGTAACTTCCGGGGTCGAGGAGGTATGATGAATAACAACAACAGCAACAACAGCAGGGGCAACATGAACCAAAATGGATTCATGGGTAGAGGAGGTATGCCAGGACCTAACGCTAGCCCTCAACCAAACTTTGGCATGATGAACCAGCCAAATGGATTTGCAAACAACATGAATGGTGGTATGCAGTTCCAAGGAGGCTTTCAGGGTAATAGAGGCGGTATGAATATGGGTATGAGAGGTGGTGGTGTTAATAGAGGCGGCCGAGGTGGGTTCAATGGTGCTATGGGCAATAATATGCCTATGGGCCAAATGGGGGGTATGCCAATGGGCGGTATGGGTAACCCAATGGGCATGGGCGGTAATATGGGTAACCCGATGGGTATGGGAGGACCTAATCCTGGTGACATGAGTGGTGGCTTTAACCCCATGATGGGAGGAGGGTTCAACCCAATGATGGGTGGTGGCGGCGGTGGTGAGTAATCTTCTTGCTGTTATCCCTACGCATCGACAGTGTGTTGTCTGTCCAGAACCTACCTCAGATAAAATTGTCTGCAATACACTGATGAGTCGCGTTTCATTAACAGTTATGCCCTTCACCGCAGCTCCACATTTCAATCCAGCATTCTTTGGCGGACAGCAAGGCGGTGGGCAACAAGAGCAGCAGTGGAACCCTCACGGCAACAAGAGACAGCGTCAAGATGGCTAGTATCCTCGACAAGATTATCCTTCGTATGCTTCGGGCACAAATATGGTTCCTGTAGCTAGTCACCCCGCTCCTCCACCTTACACGCCTACCACTAAATGACCAAAATCGATAATGAAAGGTATCTTTTCCTTATGACCTATTTGCGAAACACGAATCATCAACTTTTTTTTTCTCCGGCCGAGACACCTTCAAAAGGTAAGAGGCTACACATCAGAGGACAATATTTGTTCTTTAATTTCTCAAGTTTACCTTACTGATGATCGCGAATCATGTTATTTAATTTGTGTTTTTTGTTTTGTTTCTATTTCCACTAGTCATTGTCTTAAACAGATTTCTTGCATGCTTGCGGATGTGCTTGTGTGATTTGAGAGCTCCTTGAACACTATAATCATTATTGTTATTATTATTATCATCACTATTGTTACTATCTTGTTATTCATATTTGTCAATTAATCTTTCGCCACGAATGCTCCATCTAAAATTTCTACACATTGGACAATGGAAATGTGGTATCTTTGAATGTATATCATATCTCTATTTTGTTACAACTTCTTTCCTTATAGTCTTTATACCTCCAGCCTTCCTATTCATGCTGACTCATTCTTGTTATCCTTCCGGTCTATCTACCCGGTTGTTTATATCTTCTTCTTCTTCTTCTTCGTCTCCTAATTTATCTGATAAAGTCATCCTACAAAAGTATGTATATATAAAGTCTTGATGTAATATGGTTTCATATTGTGCTTAGCACAGGCTAGAAGTTTGCTGTCAATTTCGCTTTTATCTTACAGACTGTCATTTAAAATTCCTCCACATAGCCCAGCTCCAAGTCCTGTTTATCTTTCATGGGTAGGCTGGACAGATGTACAAAATAACTTTTCATCAATACTCGATGCTTTACGTGTATAACATACCATAGGGTGCTTGTTATCCAGATATTGTTTTCACTTGAAAAGCATTTGCGATACTTTAATGCTTAATTGCATAATACAATGAACAGGGGGGAAAGACAGAGAGGCTATGTACAAAGGCATAAAAGCACCAAAAAAAAGAGAAAAGGTGACAGGGACAACTCTCAGGAGCAAAAAATTTGACGCAAAGGTGTTGAATAACTCAATCTCTCTACTCGTCCTTCTTGTGGTAGTTGACCTTGTCGTTCCAGCTAGAAATTTTAGAGGTTTAGTTATGTATCACATCGATGGAGTACAACAGGACGTAATGTCATATTATCAGAGAGGGAAAAAAAGGGAACACTTACAACAGAGTCTTATCACCATCACCGAATGGGAAATTCTTTGTTCGGATGTTTTGGTAAGAGTACTCTGGTCGCTCTTCTAGAGGTGGGGCATGAGATTCGTGCTCCCAATGGTCGTTCCACAAGTTGTAAGCATTAATAGATGCGAGGACTAATGCTGGGATAACGGCACTGTTTTTGTTTTGTTCACACAATCGGTAAGTATAAACGAAGAAAGTCTTTTTTTTTTCGAGAATGATGGTATTGTCTTTTTTGTGTTTGATGTAGTGGCTGTAAATGTTTAGAGGAATTATGCTTACTAGATGGAGAGTTTTCTCCAGAGTTCTGTATTTTATGTCAGGCATGTGATTAGCAAGAAGATTCGAGTATCAAGAAGGCATTAATTTTGATCGGGAGTATTTTAAGAAACACTAAAAGATGAGAAAGAACTAACCACTAGACTCTGCGGCGTGGTGCTTGACAGCATTACGCTCTTGTGAGAATTGAGAGTTTCGGTTTGGACCACCACCAGCTCGTGGTTCAATGATGTGTTGATCGTATGTTGGTGAGCGGGTAGATTCAGCATGAGAGGCTAGTCGGCGGACGACGAGCGATTGAGCGCGGACAGCAGTTGGCACAGAGGCTCGGGCCCTGGTAACGGTTCGTAGTTGGTTCATGGCCTTGAGTCTGTTTTCGAGTTCCTTGCGGCGACTGAGTGGAGAGGTTGATTGTCTGATGATGATGGTGGAGTTGTTGTTGTTGCTTTAACGTTGGATGATGGAGAGAGGTGGTGATGTTGTTTGTGGTTGGTGGTGGTGGTTCTAATTGAAATGCCTCTGGGCTTTGTCAACTCGTTTCGTCTTTGGGGCAACCAATTCCCATCTCTTTAAGCTGCCTGCTTCATTTCACATGGACTGCAACTTTTCCAATTCCCCTTGCTACAATAACATCTGCACATTGTCAATTCCATTTTCATAAACTCTAGATGTCTTTCTTGTCTTTCTATTCATCTGAGCAATTCTTTTCTCAATATGTCATGAAGCAATCATCATGTTTATATTCTACTTAAGTACTTAGTATTTCTGTGGAGAGCCAGACAGAATCTATATGTGTTCTGATTGGCTCGTTGTTGTTGCACCCCCTGACCTGACCTGCCCGGTGATGTCACGTTTCTTCCCGTTTCGTTCGCGCCCCCCGTGGAGTGATATCATGCCCATGGATCGTGGGTCGCGTTCCCTCCTGCCTGCCTGCTCCCTCTTCCTCTCTTCCTCTTCCTGTCTATTGATCTTCGTATAGATAGTACATCCAGAAATAAACCATTTCTCGAGCATCGGTTCGCCTTGAGTCGCTGCTAGAATAGCAATGACTATTCGTCTAACAACATGGAATGGTGAGATCTTTTATGTTGCCTTTGCATCTGCATGAGCTGATCAATTCGTAGTAAACGGTATAAGGTCAGAATTCACAATATATCACAGAAAAGGTCGCTTTTTTGCCCCCAAGCTCACAACATGATTCTCAAAATATCAGGAACCCCTTTGGTTATATGCCATGGAAGGACACAAAAACGTTTTCGGTTGGTTCAGTTTTCAAGCACGATCGTATTTACATGTCTAATGTATAGTTTAGGCCATGTTCGAAATTCTGGAAGCCGACATAGTATGCTTCCAGGAACTCAAGATCCAGAAGCAAGACCTAAAAGATGACATGGTACTTATCCCTGGATGGGATTCTTACTTTACATTTCCAAAGCATAAAAAAGGCATGTCGTTTTCTATATTCATAGGTATCGCGATGGTCAACTAATAAATCATATAGGTTATAGTGGTGTAGCCATATATGTACGACAGTCAAAATTATCCCCAATCAAAGCAGAGGAGGGAATAACGGGACATCTTTCGCCTCCAAACTCTAAAGAACGAAACGCGACATACGTGGACTTACCAGAAGAGGCTCAGATTGGTGGTTACCCTATCATGGACCATGATGATGCATTACATCTTGATAGTGAAGGACGAGCCATAGTCCTCGATTTTGGCGCATTTGTTCTTATTGGAACATATTGTCCAGCAGCTCGGGATGAGGCCGAACGGGTCGATTTCAGAGAAACGTTTCACAAGACGGTTATGGACAGAATTACTAACCTCACGGACATGGGGCGTAAAGTTGTCTGGTGTGGAGATCTGAACGTCGCTCCCGAACCAATAGACGAAGCAGGAGCGTGGGAATTATTGAAAAGATCCGGACCTGATTCTGAAGAGATGAAGGAATGGAGACAACGCTCAGTCAAAAAGATGTTCAGAAATTTGATAGAGCCGTCGAAAGGCGCCTTTATGATAGATGTGGTGAGAGGTTTCTTTCCAGATCGAATCTCGATGTTCACACGTTAGATCCCCGCATAATCTCTATTCGTCATGTCATTCTCTAACAGAAATAGATTGGGATACTAAGATCAATGCACGGCCCGGCAACTATGGTATGTTATTACAATCACGATTGACGAATGAGTTATCCACATTTGTATCACGAGCTGATTCTGAGGATTTACAGGCTCGAGGATCGACTACATTGTTGCATCAAGTAGTATGAGAGATTGGTTCGAAAGTGCCAACATCCAAGAAGGACTGCTGGTAGGTTGATCAATCTTGAGTATTGGAACAGTAATTAATGACATAGGGATCGGATCATTGTCCAGTTTATTGCGTGTTTAAAGCCACAATCGATGTAGATGGAAAGGAAAAGCACCTCCTTGATCTAGTGAATCCTCCAGGTGTTTTTGCAAATGGTGTGCGGAAAACGACCACACCACAGCAACCAAAGATGTCAGCTCTCCTCGCACCCCAATTCAGTGGACGTCAAAACATTCGAGATATGTTCAAACGTACGCAGTCAAGAACAAGCATATCACCAGAGAAA
>Ga0160427_10001648_pt1 | contig 13658 bp, 13 predicted proteins | sample SolpanmetagenomL_FD_108194 | JGI IMG/M metagenome (GOLD analysis project Ga0160427, IMG submission 108194) | Solar panel surface microbial communities from Lawrence Berkeley National Laboratory, California, USA - L | ecosystem: Engineered > Built environment > Solar panel > Unclassified ...
AAAGCGCCGCCACCTCTCGGCCGGGGGCCGCTACCGCGCCGCCGACCGCCGCCGCCTGGGCCTTTTTATGGGCAGCAACGTGCTTTTCTACGTCCTGACGCCGGTCGTTCTGGCAGTTGGATGGAACCGCGAAAACTTGGTATCTTTGGGAATAATCTGGTTGGCGCGAACATTGTTGGTCGTGCTGACTTATGTACCCCTGGCGCGCCGCCTGCGCACCACGTTGCCCCCACTGGCTGTGCCGGTGCTCGATTTTCTTTACTTTGTTTTCTACTGCGCCTGGGGCATTTCCCTGCTTCGGCGCCGCCCTATCCAATGGAAGTAAACTCCGCTGATATTCAGAAACAGTTCTCGTCCAAGGCTAAGCATGATTTCAAGCTTATTCGGGCGGCCGTAGACCACGGCGACGAGAAAGCGTATGCCGAGCTGATGCACATCTATAAGAAGCCGGTGTTTCACGTCGTGCTCAAGATGGTGCGCAACCCCGACGACGCCGAAGACCTTACCATCGAGGCCTTCGCCAAGGCGTTTAAGAACCTGCACAAGTTCAACCCGGAGTTTGCGTTCAGCACCTGGCTTTTCCGCATTGCTACCAATAACTGCATTGACTTTATTCGCAAGAATAAAATCAAGACGATGAGCATTGACTCGGCGGTGAAGATGGGCGATGGCGACGAGATTCAGCTGGAGTTTCGCGACAACGACCTCAACCCGGCCGACACGACGATTAAGAATCAGAAAATCGAAATCATGCGCCATGTCGTGTCGCGCCTGCCCGATAAATACCAGCGCCTCGTGAGCCTGCGCTACTTCGATGAGCTGAGCTACGAAGAAATCGCCACCGAGCTAAAAGCCCCGCTCGGCACTGTGAAGGCCCAGCTGCACCGCGCCCGCGAGCTGCTCTTCGACATGGTGAAGGACAAGAAAGAGTTTATTTAATTCGTTGATTACAAACAGCCTGACTACCCGGAACGTCATGCTGAACGCAGTGAGGCATCTCCACCACGCCAATAGGTTAGTAACCCGAGCGGCGCGGTAGAGATGCTTCACTGCGTTCAGCATGGCGTTCTACTTTTTTGTTTTGCCTGCCTCACACGCACACGTATGTCGCTTCTTACGCAGTATTTCCCCAACCTTACCAAGCACCAACTGGCCCAGTTTGCACGCCTCGAAACCGAGTTTAAAGCCTGGAACGCGCAGATAAACCTGGTGGCCCGCACCGACACCGACAACTTGGTGGAGCGCCACATCCTGCACTCACTGGGCATCGCCAAGGTGGTGCAGTTTCCGGCCGGCAGTTCGGTTTTGGACGTGGGTACGGGCGGCGGCCTGCCGGGCCTGCCGCTGGCCATCCTGTTCCCAGAAGTAAAATTTCACCTCGTCGATAGCATCGGCAAAAAGATTCGCGCCGTGCAGTTCATGGCCGCCGACCTAGGCCTGACCAACGTGACGGCCGAACAAACCCGCGCCGAGCAGGTGCACGCCAAATTTGACTTCGTAGTGAGCCGCGCCGTGGCCCGCCTGGCCACCTTCCACCCCTGGATAGCCCACCGCTACAAGGCCAAGCCCGCCAAAGGGGCCGGCCTCTACTACCTAAAAGGCGGCGACCTGACGGAGGAAATCGCCGAAAGCGGCCTCGTAGCGCGGGAAGTCAACTTATCGGATTTCTTCCAGGAAGAATTTTTCGAGACCAAAAAAGTGGTGGTCGTGCCAGTGTAGTTACTGTTTGTTCTTGCGAGCACCACGCAGCGAAGCGCGGCCGTAGCTCCTTCCGTTAGGGTTTCTAGCACTAGCGTACAGGCGCTAGGGCCGCGCTTCACTTCGCTGTGCTGTAAGGAAAGAGAGATTTATTACGCTGCTTTTTGCGTCGAAAATAGCTGTTGCAGCTTCTCCATCAGCACGTTGCGGGTAGCATCTTCCTGGCCGGGGGCGGTGTAGGCGCGGAAGGCCACCGTCATGGTGGCACCGGGCTTGAGGCTGACGAGCACCACCTGCGGCGCGGGCTCGGCCAGCACCTGCGCTTCGTGCTGAAGTAGCGGCAGCGCCTGCTGGCGCAGGGCGTCGAGGTCGGTGGTGCTGTCCAGCTCTAGTTGAATATCGACCAGTGCTCGCTGCGGGTGGGCCTTGTTGACGATAACGCCGTTGGAAGTGGCGCCGTTGGGCAAAATCACGGTGTCGCCCTGGGGCGTGAGCAGCAGGGTATTGAAAATCTGGATAGCTTGCACGGTGCCGCTTTTACCTTGGCTCTCGATAACGTCGCCCACCGTGAAAGGCTTGAAAATCAGAATCAAGACCCCACCAGCGAAGTTGGCCAGCGTGCCTTGCAGCGCCAGGCCCACCGCCAGGCCGGCCGCCCCCAGGATGGCCACAAACGAGGTGGTTTCGAAGCCCGCCATGCCCGCCGCCGAAATGAGCAGCAACACCTTGAGCGTGATGCTGAACATGCTGCTCAGAAACGAGCTGAGCGACACATCGAGCCGCGCCGTAGCCGCCGACACCAGCCGGCTGGCCCAGCCAATAGCCCACCAGCCCACTATCAGCAGCACCAGCGCCGACAGCAGCCGGGGCAGGTACAGCACGACGAGGCTAGTCAGGCGCTCGAAATAAATACTGAGTTGGGGAGCAGCCAGGGCGGCAGGCACAAAAACAGGCATGGGCAATGAACAGCAGTGGACCCCGGAAAGGCCCTGTTTTAGCAAAAAAGGCAGGTTTGCGAGCCAGCCCGGCTAGTGATAATAGAGCTTGTGGCCCTGGGTGACGTGCCAGTAGTCGAGCATGGCCGCGTTGGTGGCCGAGGCGGTAGAGTCGGTAATGGGCCGCCAGGATAGCACGTTGCCAGGTTCTTCCAGGTGCACCACGCGCTGGGCGGCGGGGGCGGCGGCTAGCTGCGCCAAAGCGGCACGCTCGGCATCGTTGCCATCGGGCAGGTGCAGCTTGCGGTCGGCATTGACGTAGATGAAACCGATGGCCAGCACAGCCACCGCGTACCAGCGACGGCCCAAACTCGGCAGCGCTCGCAACAAGTAGCTGGCCGACAGACCATAAAAGAAAATCAACCCCAGCGTAATGGGCGAAATCGAGTCGAAGCGCAGCAGGTAAGGCCGGTAGCTGCGGTAGCCACCCAGCGGCAGCAGCAGCACGTAGGTGAGCGCAAACCAGCCCACCCAGCGCAGCACCGCACGGATGCGGGCATTTTCGGGGCCGGCCAATGCCCAGCGACGTAGCAGCCAAGCATTAGCTAGGCAGGCCAGCACTAGCAACGGCAAACCCAGTTTGCCGGTGAGTTGCTTCAGCACGCCCAGCGGCAGCAGTTGGTAGCGTTCCCAGAGCGTGGGTGCCGGGCCCAGGTTCTCCACGTTGTAGCGGCCGATGTAGAGCGAATACGCGCATAGCGCCCCCAAAAACACCAGCAGCAGCAGCGCCGGCACCGGGGCGCTCCGCAGCCAGCTGCCCGGCCGGCGCACCCACTGCCCCGCCATGCCCAGCAGCACTACCGCTACCACGCCCGGAATCAGCGGCCCATTAAAAGCCAGCACCACGGCCAGGCCCACGCTGGCCACCACCCCCACGCCCGCCAAGCGCCACGGCGCCCCCTGCGCGGCGCGGTAAAACGGCCGTCCCCACACCAGCAGCAGCAGCAAGGGCAGCGGGTAAAAAAAGGCGTAGGAAATGGCCTGGGGCACCACTGCCATCTCGCCGGTGTAGCCCTGGGCCTGGAAAAAAGGCGTCATCAGGGCCATGACCAGCCACAGGCGCCCGCTGCTGAGCCGGGCCGTGCCAGTAGCGTACACCGCCAGCACGTATACTAACAGGCCCTGTACCAAGGTGCTGAACAGCGCCGCCGCCGCATATAGGCTATCAATGGGTGCCAAGAAAGTCTGGAGCCAGCCGGGCACCAACCGAAAATAGCCCACCAGCGTGGCGTGCGCGAAAAACCGGTTGGGCGCCGCGTACTCAGCGTGTTGAGTCAGCACGGCCCAGCCAAACGGGTCGTGCAGCACGGTGGCATAATGAGGCGCGGGCAGCGCAATCGCCGTGAGGTCGCCGTCGAGCACCATGTGGCGATACTGTCCGAAAGTAAGAACCAGGTCGGCCAGCACATATAGCGCACAGAACAAAAGCAGGTAGCGGGACTTCATACTAAAGCCGTTTTAGAGTTGGTAAGCGACGCACTCTTGCGTCTTGGCAGTGAACAATGGCTCTCTTATATGTCGAACTCGGGATTAATAACGGTGCGGACGCGGAAGCGCAAAAATACGTATCCACACCGGCCAGCACCGATGCCGCAGCCACGCTAACACGTTATTTACTGAGTTGGGCAATCAGTATTTTATCGCCGATTTCGAGCTGCTGCACCACGTCCATCCCGTGCACTACCTGCGCAAAAATGGTGTAGCGGCCGTCGAGGTGCGGCGTGGGCTGGTGGGTGAAAAAAAACTGGCAGCTCTCGGTATCCTTACCGGCCGAGGCCAGGCCCACGGCGCCCGCCCCGTAGTTGAGCTGCGCCAGCTCGGAGCGCAGGTTGTAGGGCGTGCTGCCCGAGCCATCGCCGCGCGGGTCGCCACCCTGGGCCACAAAATCGGGCACCACGCGGTGAAAATACAGCCCGTCGTAGAAGTGCTGCTGCACCAAGCTCACGAAGCTAGCCACCGAGCCGGGGGCCTCTACCACTTTCATCTCTAATACGATGACGCCTTTGGTAGTCGTCATTTGCACGCGCTGGCCTACCGGGATGGCTTGCACTAGCGCCCAGTCGATGGGGTGCTGGCTGGCGGGGCCCACGGGCGCGGGCGTCGGGGTCGGCTTTTTTCCCAGCTTATCCAAGGCTTGCTGCAAGCTCAGCCAGGCCTCTATCTCGCGGGGCAGCGTGAGCTTGCTTTGGGCTTGGCGCAGGGCGGCCAGGTCTTCGGGCTGGGGCGCGGGCACGAGGGCCGGGTTGGCTAGGGCCTCGGCGGCGGTGGCTAGCTGGGCCACATCGGCGCGGGCCAGGGCTTGGTGCAGGGCCGCCGTGAACTCAGCCTGCCGGGCGACGGGGAAGTTTTTGCTGCTGCGCAGACCTACCAACGCAGCCAGCGCCGTGCCGGGCACAATGGGTGGGCCGGTGGTAAGCGCTGCCTCTTTAGCCAGAAAATCGAACTGCGCCGGGTCTTCGCTGAGCGCCGTGAGCAAGGCGGCTTTTTCGTATTGGTTGGCGGTGCGCTGGTAGCGCTGGCGAATGGTATCGGCCAGGGCCGGGCGTTGCGCATTGGGAGCGTAGCGCAGGCCCGCTTGGAGCAGCGTAGCGCGTGCCCGCCAATGCGTGGTGCGCCGGCTTTCGGGCAAAAAATTATCGCTGGCTGCAAGCGCACCGGCCTGAAATTTTAGAAACCACTCTGCCGCAGCCAGGCTCTCCTGGGCTAAAGGCCGCCCGATGCCTTGTCGCACGCTGGTGGCTGTGGCCAACGACAACGTGGCTGGCAGGGCGCGGAGTGCGGCAATGCGCACGCGGTGGTCGGCATCCTCACTCGCCAGCCTGTTGAGAGCCGCGTAGGCCGCGGGCCGGACTATACGACCCAGCGCCGTGGCGCAGTTCTCCCGCACAAAATAATCAGGGTCAGCCGCCGCCACTTTCAGCAAAGCCGGCAGCGCCACCCTAGCCAGCGTCGAATCCTGGCCGCGCATACGGGTGAGGGCAGCCGAGGCGCCGGCCCGCGCCAGGGCCAGTCGGGCGCCGGGCTGCGCTAGCAGGGTAGCCGCGTGGCGCACCACCTCGGGCGTGGCCAGCCCGCGCAGGCTGGCCCGGTACAGCGCCCACGCCTGGCCGGGCGCGGCGGCCGAGTCGGGGCCAGGCGGCTTTATCTCCCAAACCTGGCTCACCGAGCGCTTCGTGACGCAGCGACCCAGCGCTTCGTAGGTGGCGCGGCGGGCGGGGGCGCTGGCCTCGGGCTGAGTTAGGCGCTGGGCCAGGGCGGGCAAGGCGAGGCTGTCGCCCGTTTGGCCCAGGGCATAGGCAGCGGCGCGGCGCACGGCGGGGCTGGCATCACGCAACAGCGGCAGCAGGGCGGGCACGGCTTTTTTATCCTGCACCGAGGCTAGGGCTTCGGCGGCGGCGGCGCGGTAGGTGGCGTTGGCAGCTTGCAGGAAGGGCAGCAGGGCGGCCACGTTGCGTTCGTCCTGGGCGGTGGCGATGCGGCGGCGCGTGGCATCGGCGTAGGGGTGGGCGGGCGGCGCGGCCAGGGCAGGCAGCGCGAATAATGTGAGGAGCGCGAGCGATTTTAGCATGAGCCGGGCGGAAATTTGCCGCTGCAAATAGCATTCAATCGGGCCGACTTTTGCGCGGCCTTCACGCAGCTTCCCGCCAGGCCGGTGCCTGGCGCTTCTCATGACCGACCCGCACCAGCTTCGCATCCAGGATTTTCGCTACGACCTGCCCGCCGCACGCATTGCGCCCGAGCCCCTGCCCGACCGCGCCGCCAGCAAGCTGCTCGTGAGCCGGGCCGGCGTTATCACGGATAAGACGTTTCGCGACTTGCCCGGCGAGCTGCCAGCCGATAGCCTCTTGATTTTCAACGACACGCGCGTAGTGCGGGCGCGGCTGCTGGCCCAGCGCCCCACCGGCGGCGTAGTCGAGCTATTTTGCCTGGAGCCTGTGGCGCCGCACCGCACCATTGAGCTAGCCTTGCAGCAAACCGCCGCCTGCACCTGGCGCTGCCTGGTGGGCAACGGCCGCCGCTGGAAAAGCGGCCCGGTGCAGGTCGAGTTCAGCTTTGCTGGCCAGCCCGCCACCCTTACGGCGGTGCGCCAGGCCCACGAAGCCAGCGGCGAAAGCCTGATTGACTTTAGCTGGGCGCCCAGCTCGCTGCCCTTTGCCGAGGTGCTGCGCGCTGCCGGCCACCTGCCCCTGCCGCCCTACCTGCACCGCCCCGACACCGCCACCGACGCTGTGCGCTACCAAACGGTGTATGCCGCCCACGAGGGCGCCGTGGCCGCGCCCACCGCCGGCCTGCATTTCACCCCCGAGCTACTGGCCGAGCTGGCGCAGCGCGGCATCGCCACGGGGCAGGTGACGCTGCACGTGGGAGCCGGCACCTTCCAACCGGTGAAGGCCGACACGATGGCCAACCACCCCATGCACGCCGAGCCTATTATTGTGCAGGCCAGCTTATTGCGGCAGCTGCTGGACCACCGTCCGCACCCGGTTATTGCCGTGGGCACCACCAGTCTGCGCACTCTCGAAAGCCTCTATTGGCTGGGGGCCGCGCTAGCCACCCAGCCCGCCACGCCAGGCGCCGCCCTGCGCGTGGACCAGTGGCAGCCCTACGCCCCGGTGGCACCCGGCGCCGCCGACATCTCGCCCGAGGCGGCACTGCAAGCCTTGCTGGCCCACCTTGAAGCCACTGGCTCCGAAGCTATTGAAGCCAGCACGCAACTGCTCATTGCGCCGGGCTACCGCTTCCGGCTGGTGCAAGGGTTGATTACCAATTTTCATCAACCCGAAAGCACGCTGCTCCTGCTGGTGTCGGCCCTGCTGGGGCCCGGATGGCGCACCGTATATGAGCATGCGCTACGGCACGGGTACCGCTTCTTGAGCTACGGCGATTCGTCGCTGCTGCTGCCCGCTTAAGCCGAACAGTAAGCCGCTACTGCGATTTTGGCACGGGCTTTGAAAGTCCACTGCTAGCCTGGGCAACCTGCACAAGGTTGGCCCGTAAAAGGACTCGCAAACACCTCTCCCCTCTATTTTCAGTCATGAAAAAAGTATTTTTGTTGCTCGCCACCTGCGCTTTCACCACCGCTGCCATCGCCCAGACTACCCCCACCACGGAAGTTAAAGTGCGCGACAACGGCACCAAGAAAGTAGTTACCAAAACCGGTAAGACCAACGTGGGCCAGGCCCTCGAAAACACTGCTGATGCTGCTGGCAACGTAGCCTCTAAGGCTGGCCACAAAATCAAGCACGGCACCCAGAAAGTTGGGGCTAAAGTGAAGCACGGCTCGGCCAAAATGGAAGCTAAGTCGGAGTAGTTTCCCGAACTGTATACTAAAAAGCCCTGGCTAGCGCCAGGGCTTTTTTCGTTTCAGCCAATGCTAGTTGCCAGCCTCGTGCCCAGCGGGCTTCTCACGCACCTCGTGCAGCACTCTCTCCACCACACTCTGGCCAAAGATGCTGACGCCTGCGTTCAGCACCACTAGGGCCGCCGTACCCAGGCCAACCCAGCGGCTGGCGGGGGCACCCTTCGTTTTCAATGAGCCTGCCCAGTCAACGAGGCAGGCCCCAGCCCCGATAGCAAGGAGGCCGGCTGGCGCCAATAGGAGCCATTTCTCTTTATGCGTCATACTATAACAGGAAGTAAATTAGTCCGCACGGCTACTAGCAGCTGTGCTGACTATCATACTACGCCACTCCCGCCAGGGTTTTACTCGTGGGCCTCACCTCGTAAACAAGAAGCACAAGCCTGTTAAAGAAGCGGGGTACTTCGTCTGCTTTCGCACAATTCTAGCCTTATTGTCTGCTAAAACACGGGTATCCACGATGCAAAACAGATAAATTTAGTGCTGACCCCTATCTTCGCACAGGTGTCTTCGCTATTTTATTGATTATGTCTCGCAAACAACTGCTCGCTCGGCCTTCCCTGCTGGTACTCGTGCTTCTGGCGCTGGGTGCTGCCTTTCTGCCCCACCATCACCCCGAGGCGGCGCCCAACAGCCTGCAAAGCGCCGATATCGCCTGGATGCTGTTTTCCACGGCCCTGGTGCTGCTCATGACGCCGGGGCTCGCCTTTTTTTACGGCGGCATGGTCAACCGGGGCAACATCATCTCGACCATGCTCCAGAGCTTTATCTCGCTGGGAGTTATTTCGTTGCTTTGGTACGTGGTGGGCTTTTCGCTGGCATTTGGCGACGACATTGGCGGCGTAATCGGCGACCCGCGCACGTTTTTTATGTTCAACAACGTAGGCACGGCCCCGCACCCTACACTAGGCGCTGGGCTGCCGCTAGTGCTGTTTGCCGCGTTTCAGCTCAAGTTTGCCATTATCACACCGGCGCTCATCAGCGGCGGCTTTGCCGAGCGCATCCGGTTTTGGGGCTACCTGATTTTTATCTGCTTGTTCAGCCTGCTCATCTACTGCCCGCTGGCGCACTGGGCCTGGCATCCGCAGGGTTTCCTGTTTAAGTGGGGCGTGCTGGACTTTGCGGGCGGCACGGTGGTGCACATTTCGGCGGGCTTTGCAGCGCTAGCGGGGGCGCTGGCTATTGGCCGCCGCCGGGTGCACCTCGATGGCCACGCCCACGCGCCAGTCAATATTCCATTTGTCATCCTGGGCACCGGGCTGCTGTGGTTCGGCTGGTTTGGCTTCAATGCCGGCTCGGCGATGGGGGCCAATGCGCAGGCGGTGCAGGCTTTTGTGACTACGCACTTCGCCTCGGCTGCCGCCATGCTCACCTGGATGGTGCTGGAAGCCGCGCGCGGCCAGCGGCCCTCGGCGATGGGCGCGGCCGTGGGGGCCGTGGTGGGGCTGGTAGCCATCACGCCAGCGGCGGGCTACGTGGCCTTTGGGCCGGCCATTGCCATCGGCATTCTGGCGTCGGGCGTGAGTTTCGGGGCCGTTATCCTGAAAAATCGCACTACGCTTGACGACACGCTCGACGTATTTCCGTGCCACGGGGTGGGCGGCATCGTGGGCATGCTGGCCACATCGCTATTTGCCCAAAAGGGCGGTTTGTTTACGGGCGGCGGGCCTACGCTGCTCTACTACCACCTACTCACGCTGGCCGTAGTAGGCGCCTTCACCTTCGGCGGCTCGTGGCTTCTGTACCGGGTCACTAACTTTATCGTGCCCATTCGGGTAAATGCTGAGAACGAAACCCGCGGCCTCGACACCAGCCAGCACGGCGAAACTATGCTGGCCGCCTAATGCGCCCCAGGCAGTTCGCCTGGCGCGCCGCTGCCCATGACCCAATTATTTTTTTCAGAATACGAGGCTGACCCTAACCAGTTGGCCCCCATTCAGCCCATTGCTATCGTTGGAGCGGGCGGCCTGGGCCGTGAGGTGGCCTTGCTGCTAAGTCAATTGAATGCCGCTGGGGCTGCCTGGGAGGTACGCGGCTTTTACGACGACCGCCGCCCCACTACGCCAACCGTAGGCGGCCTGCCCTATCTGGGCACCACCCACGACCTCAATGCTACAGCTACGCCCCTGGCAGTGGCCGTGGCCATAGGCAGCAGCGCTAGCCGAGCCGCTGTGGTCGGCCGGCTCACCTCCCCGCTGTTGCACTTTCCGGCGCTGGTGCACCCAGGGGTAGAGTTGCGGCCAGCACAGCGCGTGACCTTGGGCGAGGGCTGCCTCATTCAGCCGGGCTGCGTGCTGACGTGTGACAGCACGCTGGGGCGCTTTGTGCTGCTCAGCCCCGGCTGCACGGTGGGCCACGATGCCACGCTGGCCGACTTTTGCTCGCTGCTGCCGCAGGCCAGCGTGGGCGGCGCGGCGCAGTTGGGCGAAGGCACCTGCGTAGGCGCGCATGCCACTATTATTCAAGGCATTATTACCGGCGAATATGCCGTGCTGGGCGCGGGGGCCGTGGCCGTGCGCCATGTGCCGGCCCACACTACTGTGGTCGGCGTGCCGGCCCGACCCCTCAAAACTTGGACTGAGTAAGGCGCGAGTATCCAAACGATACAGCTGCTTTTCGCCTTCTTGCTTCTCACTCCAATTCATGGACCGTATTTACCTATCGCCGCCGCACCTAGGCCGCCACGAGCTGAACTACCTCAACAAAGCGGTGGAAGACAACTGGGTAGCTCCCACGGGCCCCAACCTCACGGGCTTCGAGGCCGACATTTGCGCGGCCGTGGGCGTACCCCATTGCGTAGCGCTCACATCGGGCACGGCGGCGCTGCACCTGGGGCTGCTGCTGCTGGGCGTGGGCCCCGGCGATGAGGTGCTGTGCCCGTCGTTCACGTTCGTAGCCTCGGCCAACGCCATTCTCTACTGCGGAGCCACGCCGATTTTTGTCGATAGTGAGCCCACCACCTGGAATATCTGCCCCGTGCGCCTGCGCGAGGCCATTGAGGACCGCATTCGGCTAGGCAAAAAGCCCAAGGCGCTGCTACTGGTGCACCTCTACGGCATGCCCGCGCTGCTGACCGATATCTTGGCCCTGGCGGCCGAATACGACCTGCCCATCTTGGAAGACGCGGCCGAAGCGCTGGGCGCCACCTGGCAGCAGCGCCCACTGGGTAGCTTTGGGCAGATAGGGGTGTTCTCCTTTAATGGCAACAAAATATTGACTACCAGCGGCGGCGGCGCGCTCGTTACCGCCAGCCGCGAGTTGGCGGCGCAGGCGCACTTTCTGGCCACACAGGCCAAAGACCCAGCCCCCCACTACCAGCACTCGCAGGTGGGCTACAACTACCGCCTCAGCAACCTGCTGGCAGGTATTGGCCGGGGCCAGATGGAGCTGCTGCCCGACCGCGTGAAGCGCCGCCGCGAGATTTTTGAGTGGTACCGCGAGCACCTAGCTGGCTTGCCCGGCTTGGCCGTGGCACCCGCTACCGAGCCCCCCGGCAGCCGCGCCAACCGCTGGCTGACCACCCTGCTCCTCGACCCGGCTACCACTACCGCCACGCCCGAGAGCGTGCGCCAGCACCTCGAAACCCGTCGCATCGAGAGCCGTCCGCTTTGGAAACCGCTGCACTTGCAGCCGCTTTTTGCCACCACGCCGCACTATGGCGGCGCGGTGTGCGAAGATTTATTCAGCCGAGGCCTGTGCCTGCCCAGCGGCACCGCCATGGGTGACGAGGAGCTACGCCGCGTAGCCAAGGCCTTGCGCGAGGCGCTGTCCTTATAAGGAGTGGTCTCTACCGAAAAATGGCCAACTCCCGCACCATTTTGGCAAATAAGGGCCGGGCTGATATAGTAGGCTGCATGCATTGCTGCTGTAAGTGAGCCATTACTTGGCGCCCAGGTGCCGGGTCGCTAGGGCAATGCAGCAGTAACTCTTCGAGCAGGCAGCCGAAGGCACGGGCTTCCAGGCGCTGCAAGGCCGGGGCTTCGGGCGCGGCGGGGTCGAAAAAGCTGGCCGCTCCAAAATCTCCTAGCAACCCCTCACCGGCCGCCGTGGCTAAGATGTTGTGCGCGTATAAATCGCCGTGCAAAATACCCCGACTGTGTAGCTGCGCTGTAGCCGAGGCAATGCCGTAGGCCAGCCGCCCCGCCGCTGCCAGGCTAAAAACTGTGTCGGCCGCATACACATCGCGGGTGCAAGAGTCTAGGCTAGGTGGGCCGGCCAAGTTTTTAAAAGCCGGGGCAATAAGGTCCAGCACCAAGCCCTCAATACCGGCCGGGTGCCGGCTGAGCTTACCGGCTACGCCTACTAGGTTTGGGTGAGCGCCCGCGGCCATGCAAGCCATCATTTCGCTGTGCGGCAACCCATCGCTGGTCACGGCCCCTTTAAAAAGCTTCACGGCTACTTCCCTAGGCAGGTCCGCCGGGCGGTGCCACTCGGCCCGGTATATCACCCCCGAAGCACCTTCGCCCAACTGTTGCTGCATAGCCAACTCGGGCCAGTTTATGCTGCCCACTGGGTAGCGTGTGGCCACAATCGTTTCCTGCGAAGCGCTACACGGGTTGCCCGCGTAGGCTAGCCAAGCCAAGCGGGGCAGTTCCAGTAGCCACGCCGGCAGCACCGGCAGTCGATTAGCCGCTAGGCGTAGCAGTTCCAAACGTGTGCACTGTGCCAGCGCCGCCGGTAGCTGATGCAAGTGGTTGCCAGCCAGCATCAGCTTTTGCAGGTGCGTGCAGCTGCCCAGCTCGGTGGGCAAAGTGGCGAGTTGGTTGTCGGTCAGGATGAGCCAGCGCAGGGCAGCGGGCAAAGCCGCGGCGGGTAGCGTACGCAGTTGGTTGGCCTTGAAGCCCACCATGCTCAGCTGCGGGCAGTCGCCCAGCACTTCGGGCACCGTGGTAAAATTATTGTCGGAGCAGAACAAGATGCGCAGCTTGCGTAGCCGCCCAAACTCGGCAGGCAGGGTGCTTAGTCTATTTCCCGAAAGATTGAGTACTTCCAGTGAATCAGCCAAGTCCAGTATTTCGAGTGGAAATTCGGTGAGGCCAGCCCCCAAATCGAGGCGGCGAATGCCGGTCAAATTGCCCGTGCGTAGGTCTTGCAAAGTATGCATGCGACAAAGGTCGGCAGCCGGCCTATTTGCCCGGCGCAGGAGCTTGGCTTGGTCCTACGATGCAGTAAAAAGCTACGCCAGCTACCCTGCCGACAGCAGGTGTAGGATTTTGCAGCCTACGCTACTAGCTAAGCTCAAGGATTTTAGTTAATTATCAAAATTATGCAGCTTGCCGGGCGAGCACCAGTTTACCTTGCGCCTACCCGGAGCCAGCCTACATAAGGCAAGACTCGTCCCTGCCCAGCCTGAAATACTGCTTTCTCTTTCCCTTAAGGCAGGTGTATATGGCACAGTCGACTTGCTTCTCCTCGCTTATGATACCCCCACTTGTCGGGCGTCCTTCCCGATAACAGGCGAAAAATTATTCCACGATTAGGGCTTTGTTATTTTTCGCATAACCTGCCCATTCAGTTTTTATGAATAACTTGCCCGCTCAATCTCGATGATTGACGAATAATTTTCACCATTATCCACCACATTTTTCTCATATGAGACAATTTAC
>Ga0160427_10001649_pt1 | contig 13657 bp, 14 predicted proteins | sample SolpanmetagenomL_FD_108194 | JGI IMG/M metagenome (GOLD analysis project Ga0160427, IMG submission 108194) | Solar panel surface microbial communities from Lawrence Berkeley National Laboratory, California, USA - L | ecosystem: Engineered > Built environment > Solar panel > Unclassified ...
CGCAGGCGAGTACGACCGGCAGATGGTCGGGTTCAGCGAGAGCACCGCCTACGTCGGCCAGCACGGCATCCCGACGAAGCAGACGAGCCCGACCTACTCGGTGCAGCGGCAGAAGGTCCTGCATCAGGGCGACATCGCCAACCTCCCCCAGGGCACGGCCCTGCTGTGGGAGGGAGCGACCTGGCACCAGGTCCAGGTCGGCATGCACTGGCAGCACCCGACCTGGCGGCGGGTGATCGAGCAGGCCGCGAGCTGGGACCCGCTGCGGTACCCGAGCCTCGACGCCACGCAGCCCGCCACGACAGGCTGACCAACAGCTCCCCCCGCTCAGACGGGGGTCAGGCGCACCGGCCCAGCCACCCGGCGCGCAGCAAGCACCAACCGACGAAAGGGACCGAGAACGATGAACCAGAAGCGCACTGTCCGAACGCTGCTGAGCGTGGCGGCTGTCTCCGGAGTCCTCTCCGTGAGCTTCGCCACCGCCCAGGCCGTCGTGCAGGAGCCCACCGCCGCCGCGACCTCAGTGGCGACCGCACAGCCGGTCTGCAAGGAGACCGGAACCGGCAACAGCTTCGTCTGCGCCCTGCCGACCGCCACGGGCCCGGCCTACGCCACCGCCGACAGCGACTGCCCGGCACTGGTGGGACCGACGCGACTCAACGCCGCGGCGGCCGTCGACAACCTGACGCGCTGCACGCAGTCGGCGCAGGAGGCCGTCCGCACGGTCGTCGGCTCTGCGGTGACTTCCTGGGAAGGCAGCGGCCTCGAAGGCCGTGAGGTCTGGGACCGTCTGCCCGTGAGCTGAGTCAGCGCCCGGTAGGGCTGGGGTGGTCGGTGCGAGTAGCGCCGGCCACCCCAGCTCGGTGGAGGTGATGACATGTCTTCTCGGGAGCAACGCCGAAGAGAACGGGTGCAACAAAATGCTCAAGTACGACAGCGTCAACAAGGATTACCCGGTCATCTTTCAGGCCAAAAAGGGTTCAGAATACGAAGCGCTATTGCTCCACATCCAGGAGCTTCCGCAAGAGAGCGAAGAACGACACGAGGCCATGGGCGCCCTCTTTCTAGCTCTGGCACGAGTAGAGCAGCGAGCTGCGGACGAAGTCCGGGCGAAGCATGCGCGAACAGCGAAGGCTGCTAAGCCGCGCCGAACCACCGCGCCTGCGCCTACCCGTGCGCCGGCCCCTGCCCGTGACCTGGGCGAGGTCCGTTCGTGGTTGCGCTCCAAGGGCCACAAGGTCGCCGACCGTGGCCGCGTCTCTCAGACGTTGTTGGAGGAGTACGACAAGGCGCACTGATCGGCGCGACGGGTGGTGAGAAGCAGCTAGAGCCAGATGGGGCGCGGCCCCTGGCCGATGCGGTAGCGAGCGGCCTCCTCGACCGGGCTGAGCCGTCCCATGACAGCGTTGAGCAGGCCGAGCTGCGCGCGAGCCTGCTGCAGGCGCAGCGTCCGCTCTACGCCGCCCACGGAGCGTCCCGGCACACGGGCGAGAGACGCCACGGTCGGTGACACGAGGAACTTGGCCGCGTTGGACAAGCCCGCGTAGAACCGCTCTTCAAGAGCGTTGAGTCCGGGCGGCACGAGGACGAATTCGGACAGGTACTCGGGGACCTGCTCCAGGTCGGGCCGGATCGCCTCAAGGGCTTCCGCGAGCTCAGCGGCCGACGACGGGAGGTCAGTGGCGCCGAGCGCCTCGGCGCCGCGCCGCCAGTCGTGGACGTAGGTGTCCGCCCAACGCTTCCCGAAGCGGGGCACGAGGGTCTTGTTGAAAGCCTCGGCAGAGGCCAGTAGCCCGTCAGCCAGAGCCATGAAGACCCAGCGCAGCAGCTTCGGGTCTGAGGCCGCGTAGGTGCGGCCCTTGTCGTCGCTTCCCTGGACCTTCGTGTGCAGTCCCCTGACCCACCCGGCAGTGCGCTCCGACAGCTCGGCAGAGCCGAAGGTCGTCACCAGGACCCACTGTGAAGTGCCGGCCATCCGCTTCCACGGGTCGCCCTGGAAGTTGGAGTGCCTCTCGACCCCCGCCCAGGCCGACGGGTGAGTGCCTAGCTCGAATAGGGCACTGATCCCGCCGACGATGGTGGAGACGTCCCCGTGGACCGCCCACACCACTCCGTTGGGCTCGAACCAGCCAGGACCGTCGCCAACGGTGGCGATCTCCTTGACCCAGGGCGGCGTCCCAGCAGGGTGGCCCATGGACCGAGTGTGGAAGCTGTCGAAGACCCGGTCCGCCACAGCGGCCGGGATCAGTCCGCGTTGAGCTTTCCGACTCTCCGTCGACACGATGCCAGGCGGTGCTGTCTCGGCTGTCATGGCGGAAGCTCACCACAGAGGGCCGACGTCCACATCAACTCCGAGTCCCCGCAGCCACTGGACGCCTACAGCAGCGTGTCTTGACCGGTGGCGTTGGCGTAGGCGCGGAAGAGGATGCGCTGGCGGTCTTGGACAGTCTTGACTGTGCCTGAGGTGAAGACCTTGTCGATGACGCGGTCTAGGGCGCCGTGGGCCTTGATGAGGTCGGTAGGCATCGCGAGGGGGTTGTAGAGGTCGGCCAGGGATGCTCCGACGTGACTGGCACGTACGTCGATGATCTCGGTGGCTGCTGTTGTGATGGCGGTTCGTTGCTTGTCGCTGACGGTGGGGAGGGGGAAGGTGTTGTAGGTGAAGGTCCCGGAGAAGCGTAGGTCGGACTTGAGGCGGCCACCGATGGTCTTCATCCAGGTCATGAACATGCTCGAGGAGACGGCACCGAAGGCGAATCGGTCGGGGTCGGCCGCGACGTAGTTGAGGTTGCTGGCGATGATGTCTTCGTCGAAGTAGGCGGCGGTGGCGTAGCGGCGATGACCGCTCACCACCGAGGGGATGCACAGATAGGGCGTGGCGGGCTGGGCGATGTGCCAGAACAGGTGCGGTGTCGCAGCAGCTTCCACAGTGTCAGGGTTACGACTTTTCAGACGCACCTCCCGTACTGCTGCCACCCGCTCCTTGAGCAGGGCGCTCTTGGCCAGGTCCCCCGCATCAAGGTCGGTGAGCCACAAGCACCAGCGTTGCGTGCCCTTGAGGAGCTCGCGAGCTCCGACGAAGGGTCGTAGGTACTTCGCGGCGATGGGGTCGGCCATGACCTGCGCATGGTCGCTGGGCTCGACGATGAGGTTGCCGTCGTCGTTGGGCATGCTGCCGAACAGTGCGGGCGGCAGCTGAGGGTTGAGTTGAGTGCGCTGACCGGTGACCAAGACGTTGGGACCCTCGACGAGGTAAGGATTCACGCGGGCGACTTCGTCGCGCTCCGGCGCACCGGCCCCGCCCTCGGGGTAGCGCCACAGCACCGGGCGCGGGGAGGTCTTGGCCCGGTCAAAGCCAACGATGGAGACGTGCACGGCTGCCCGTCCCGGGGCTTCGGAGTCCCACCGAAAGGATCGGTGGGCGAAGCGGCAGCGCCAGCCGGCATCGAGGATGGGGCGCCATAGTCGGGCCACGGGTTCGCCTTGGCAGACGGAGTTGGTGGACACGAACGCCCAACGCCCGGGGAGGTCTGCGAAGTAGCGGACAGCCAGGAGGTACCAGCAGGTGACGTAGTCGAGGTTGACGTTGTACTGCTTGCCCCAGACGTGCTTGGCGTCGGCCCGCTGGTCGACGCTGCGCACCGCTCGGCCGCTGAAGGGCGGGTTGCCGACGATGATGACGTCACCGCTGGGCGTCAGCACGTCCTGCCAGGGCAGGCGCAGCGCGTTACCGACGACGATGTTGGCGGAGGTGGTGATGGGGAGGCGATCGGGTGCGTCTCCGAACTCCTTGGCCAGCAGCACATTTTCCTGCTGGTCGACGAGGAACATCGCGGTCTCAGCGATCTGAGCCGGCCACTCTTCCAGCTCGATGCCGTGGAACTGATCAAGGCTGACCGCGAGGTCGAGGGTGACGTCCAGGGCGAGCTGCTGGTTGCCGGAGAGGACACGCATGCGACGCAGGATCGTCTGCTCTAGGCGCCTGAGCTCGCGGTAGGTGATGACGAGGAAGTTGCCGCAGCCACAGGCAGGGTCGAAGACGCGCAGCTCGCTGAGCCTCTTGCGCAGTGAGGTGAGCTTGGTCAGGGAGTCGGCGGCGGCGAGGCGTTCGTGCAGCTCGTCGAGGAAGAGTGGTCCGATGGCCTTGAGGATGTTGGCTTCGGTGGTGTAGTGCTCGCCCAGAGCGCGGCGGGCCTCGCGGTCTTTCACCGCCTGAAAGAGGGAGCCGAAGATCGCTGGGCTGATCTGTGACCAGTCGAAGGCGGCTGTCTCGATGAGGACTTGACGCATCTCCCTGTTGAAGAAGGGGATCGGCACGACCTCCTTGAAGAGCCTGCCGTTGACGTAGGGGAAGCGGGCCATGATCTCGTCGATGGCGCTGGAGCGGCGTGTCAGCGGTGTGTCTAGGACTTGGAAGAGAGCGGCCAGCTGGGCACCGACGTCGGAGCCGTCGACGGCGGTGCGGGTCTCGATGAGCTCGATGAAGAGGTTCTTCTGCCACAGGCCGGTGTCGTCGCCGAACATCAGCAGCAGCAGCCTGGTGAGGAGGACGGAGGTGTGGTGGTCGTCGTAGCCGTCACCGGCGAGGGCCTCGTACAGGCGACCCATCAGCTTGGCCGCCTCGATGTTGGCGCTCTGCTCCTGCTCGAGGCCGAGGTGCTTAGTGCCGTAGCCGGCGATGAAGCCGAAGCGGTCGATCTCCTTCTCGAGGTCCTCCAGCTCGATGGTCACGGCCTGGGCGCTGGGGCGGGTCATGTCCAACAGGCGCAGGTGCTGGAAGTCGGAAGTGATGACGACCTGGGGCAGGTTGGGAGTGTCGAGGTCGTCGAGGTAGTCCAGCGCCTGCTGCTCGGCGTCTTCCAATGACTTGCCGGCTGACTTGTGCTCGACCACGAGCGTGCCGGGCCAGTACAGGTCGATGCGGCCGTCCTTGCCAGTGGAGGTCCGCTTGACGTGCTGCTCGAAGAGCGCCACCCGAGGAAGGTCCACCCCGAAGATGCCGAGGAACTCCACCCAGAAGGTCTGCGCCTGGCCCTGCTCTGACGTCGCGTCACGCCAGCGAGGGATGAATGTACGAGCACGCTGACGAATCTCGTTCCACGACGGTGGTTTGATCGCGGCAGCGGTAATGCCTTGGGCCATGCTGCGACTCTAGGGTCCGTTCTTAGGCGGAAGCCTCGCCCACGCCGTCTGCCGAATCCATGGCCGCGCTCAGCGGTGTCACTCCGCCACCGGCTCCTCCTGGTCGCGCTGGCGCAGCACGTCCCAGGTCACACGCTGAGCAGGGTCGGCGTGTCCGTCATCGGCGAACCGGACTCCGACCTGCTCCAGCCGCTTGCGGCACTCCTCGGGCCCGCGACCTTCAGCGTCGCGCCACTGGGGGTTGATGCGTCCGCCTTCCATGAGGATCTGCGCCGGGCGAGGGAAGTCGCTGAGCTTGGCTGCTGCCTGACCCACCCCCCGGGCGGCCTTGACGTCTCCGCGCACGGCGATGGAGATGTCCCCGTAGGTCGTCCACTCTCCATCTCGCAGGCGAGAGGCGATGCGGCCGAAGACGCTGCTGGTGGTGCGGTAGCGCGGCGCGAGACGCCAGCGCTGCGGGCTGGCGTTGGGAACGAGCTCGACCAGGCCAGCGCGATCCAGGGCCTGCAGGGTGCCGTGGGTGTTGGTCGCTTCGTAGTCGATGGCGCTGGCGATGTCGGCGGTCTTCAAGCCTTCCTCCCCCGCCAGGGCTTCGAGCCCGAGGATGGCCTGCTGCCGTTGTCCGCGGCCGACGGGAACCTCGACCTCCGCCTCCTCGCCCGTGGCGGTGGAGTAGAGGGCCTGAACCTCCATGTCGTCTGCGAAGGCGGTCAGGGCGTTAGCCATGGTGCGGGCGAGGCGCACAAAGGTCTGGGAGTATTCAGACATCAGGGGCTCCAAATCAGATGTTGGTGGGATACCCCCAGAGTGCAGCAGTGGCTCGCCTGTTGTCAAGACTCTTCCCATATGACCACAGAGTGGGGTGTCGTCAGAAGGGCGCCGGTTCCCCGTTTGGGGACGTCGCCGGCCTGCAGTGGCGGTAGAGCGTGGCGCGGGAGACACCTACTGCTGCTGCGGCTTGACCTACGGAGTGCTGACCGTCGGCTAGCAGTGCACGGGCTGCAGCCAACTTCGCCGGAGTCATTGCCGCTGGGCGTCCACCACGCCGCCCGCGGGCGGCGGCTGCTTCGAGGCCGGCCGCGGTGCGCTCGCGCAGTAGGTCGCGTTCGAACTCCCCCAGGGCGCCGAAGAGGTGCAGAACGAGGCGACCGGTGGCGGTGGTGGTGTCGATGGACTCCGTCAGGGAGCGAAAGCCCACTCCCCTGCTGGTGAGCTCGTCGATGAGCTGCAGCAGGTGGCGCAGGGAGCGGGCGAGTCGGTCCAGACGCCACACGATGAGGACGTCGCCGGGGCCGAGGCGCTCGAGGACGTCGTCGAGGGCGGGGCGGGCGGTTAGCGCGCCGGAGGCGGTGTCGGTCCAGACCCGGTAGCAGCCGGCTGCGGTGAGGGCGTCGTGCTGCAGGGCGGGGTCCTGGGCGGTGGTGGAGACGCGGGCGTAGCCGAGCAGGTGAGCGGACACAGCCAGACCGTCTCAGAAATCACCAACGCGCCGCGGGTGAGACGCCGGTTGTGGACACGGGTTTTGAGACGGCGTGTCGGGGTCATGGAGCTACTCCCCCGCTGTGTCGCACAACCGGTCGTTAGCGGACACGAGGTGACTGTGTCTGCCGCACCGTCAGGCATGAGTGCTGCCCCGTTCGGCTCTGGCGTGAGGTCCTAGGCGCTCTCAAGAGGAAGATGTCGGATGTCGATGCCAATCTGCTGTGTACGTCGACATGCCCCCCTGCGCCTCGAAGGTGCATCCTCAGCTTGCCCACTAGGACGAAGGAGACATCGATGACGCAGACAGCCGGCCACGTCACGGTCCCTTCGGCGCCTGCCCTAATGACTAGGGTCCGACACGCTCAGGCGCCCGAGCCGAGTGCATGCCGCTGGTGCGGTACAGGTGAGCGCGAGCACGGTTGGCGCTTTAGTCGTTCGGCCGGGCAGCATGGCTTCGCGGCGCCGACAGCTGCGCAGCGCCTCGCTCGGATGAAGACTCGTCGCGCCGCCAGGCTTCGCGGCTAGTTACTTAGCGGGTAGCACGTGTTTCCTCGCGGTCAGGACTAGCCGGTCGACCGGTCCCGGTTGCTTACAGTCTCAGCCAGCTCGTTGCAGCAGTCGAGCGAAGACATCCCGGAGCTGCCGTGGCACATCGGTCGGGGAACCAAGCCGTAGCGCCAGGGTGACGACGAGCTCGTCTTTGCTGCTAGGGCCATTATCACTGCCCACTCTCAGCATCTCAAATAATGCCTTGCTAAATTTCGATTCCGCGCGAAGCGCATTAAAAATTGCCGGTTCCCAGGCAGTTCCGTCGTTGCGGGGCCATGACGTGTTAGCGACGTCCGCCCATTGCTGGTCGCTAAACAAGTCTTCGAGCTCGAAAGGGTCACCTAGAAATTCCCGGGTCGCGGGATCGATCCCTCTGCGTTGCAGTTTATCTTCACTGAACGGCTTCTTGGGGAGCTTAGTTGCGTCCGCATCGACAATGAAGGCAACTTGGCGGTCATGCTTGACGAGAAACTCGGCGAAGTTGAGTGCACCTTCGTGATTGCCGCAGTTCCAAAGCGCTATGCCAGCCGACTCTAAGTGCCGCCCGGTTGCAACCTTGAATAGCACAGGTAGGGCTGCTTGTTCGCTGGCTCCTTCAACACCGACGAATAGCCGCTCGTGGAGTAAGACGGTATTTCGCAACCCTAGACTCGCGGCGATCGCGCCCAGGTGTTGGCCGGTATCAGTGTCATCCGCGAGAACTTTCAATGCAGTGCGGTGCTCGTGGTGGCGGACGTGGACGACGTCCGCGATGTCAATGCCGTCGATAAGGTTCATCGAGTGCGTGGCCACGACCATGCGGACGTTCGGCAGCGCGCACTGTTTGCGTAGCACGTCCATGAGGCGCCGCTGGTTGCCGTAGTCCAGATGCGTGTCAGGCTCGTCATACAGCAGTACGACGTCGCCGCCGTGGCTGAGCAGGTTCTGCGTGTGCTCCCAGACCGCCAAGGCAACCTGCCGGCCTCGGCCGTCGCCGGCCTCGGACAGTCGGATGTCCTCGCCGCCGCCGCGGGCGTCGATGCTGACCCGCGTTGTCTTTAGGCTGTTGGAAAAGCTTAGCTCCGGGATGACATTGACAGCTCCGAGGTCTGGTAGGTGCCTGTGGATGTGCTCGGTCAATTCGGCGGCCTCATCGACGAGCGCGTCGTGTAGCTCTTTTTCAAGAACGGCAAGCGCGTTGACGCGACTCTCCTCGGCGAGCAGAAGTTTATACCTGGCTGCCAGCGCCGTTTTAATGGCACCTTCGGCGTCGTCGCTCCCTGACAAGGTGAACGACAAAACACTCGGTAATATTTTGATTAGGGCTAGCGGGGCCTGCTCCCACTCCTGCTTGCGGTCGCTGGTGGCAGCCGCCGCCGCGTCCAGCGCGGCAAGCAAATCGTCCTTCCTCCCGGTGCCGCCGTCTAAGCCGAGTTCGGCGACGCGGGCGTTAAGTTCCGCCATCTTTTCGGTGGCGTATCCGCACAGTCGCTCGTCGGCAGGCACGTCGCCCAAACGCTCGTACATCGCCGCATCACCGTTGCGGCTGATGCGCCGCAGCGAGACAGGACTGGCGATACCCAGGGCGGCCATCTCTTCTACACTAAGCTCAAAAGTGCCGGTGACCACGGTTGTTTCGACCCGCTGGACGGTGCCGTCCGCGTTCCGCAGCGACGCGTCTCCGCTGTCGGGGGCAGCCGAGCAGTAGGTGCGGTCTCGCTCTGTGAGTTGGAGATCATTGAGTAAGAAGCGAATCGCGTCCAGGAGGGCACTTTTACCGGCGTCATTGTGTCCGGATAGCAGGGTGGGACTGGCCACGGCTAGGGCAGGTACGTCCGCCAAGCTGCGGAAGCCCCTCACGCCGACGTTGACCAGCTGCACAAGTCCTCCTTGAGTGGCAAGTAAGTGTCTCTCGCTCATTCTCTACTGACGCCCAGTGTTGCGTCCTACTGTCGGCCGCTTGCGGGCGGCACTGCGAGGCAATATGTCGACACATTGACTTATCGATCTAATAACACATTATTCTAGCGACACAATGCCATGTCTACAGAGCGACAGGTGTCTAGGTCTACTGTGCCGCTGTGGCCCGAATTCTGACTGTCCACTCCCGCAAGGGAGGCGTGGGCAAGACGACCGTGGCCTACGAACTGGCGTACCTGCTGGGGGCACCGCTAGTGGATTTCGAGTGGGACGAGGGCGGGGCCTCGCGCATGTGGGGCTACCGCCACGAAGACCGCGCCAGCGCGCCGCTGGTGGAGGCGTTCACCAAGGGCCGCACGCCCCGCCCGCTGCGCGGGCACGGCAAGCCCGACTTGGTGCCCGGCCATCCTGAGCTGGTCTACGTGGAGCCGTCCTCGGAGGACGTGGCTGCTGCGGTGAAGCGATGGGCGGGGGAGTGGGACACCGAGTGGGTCGTGGTGGATACCCACCCGGGCTGGAGCGCCTGGAGCGACGGGGCCTGCGCGGTCTCCGACGTAGTGGTGTCCCCGCTGCCGCTGCGGGTGAAGGAGCTGGAAGCCACGGCGGGGATGGTCGCGGAGATGGCCGACTACCCCCTGGTGCTGGTGCCCAACATGGTGCCGCGCGTGCCCGATGCGCAGAGCCGGGCCAAGCTGCGCCAGATCGTCGCTGGCACCCCGGTGCGCGTGGCACCACCCATTCCTGCCGTGGGCGCCGTGGGGCTGCGGCGCAAGCGCATGGCCATGACCGCCGAGACCACTCCGGCCAAGGCACTGCGCCCCGTGGTGGACGCCATGCGCGAGCTGGCCGATCTGGTGAAGGGGTACCCCGCGTGAGCGACGGACTGGACAGCCTGGACGCTCTGGCCGCCCGCGCCAAGCGCAGGACATCACCGCCACCGCCGCCTCGGCGGCGGGTCATGGCCCCACAGAACCCCGCCCCCACATCGCCGGTGGCAGCGAAGCAGGAGCGAGCCCCTGGCGTGTCCGAGGTCCCCGAGGGCCAGCAGCAGTTCCCCGGCCTTGCCGACCAGCCCCCAGCGCCGCCCGAGGCTGTCGTGGAGCCCGCCACGCCTCCCGAGGTTGTGGCGCCAGCGCGCAGGGTGGACCTGCGCAAGATCGCCGTCTACCTAGACGAGGACACCGACGCCGCACTGGAGGCGATCCGCTACGCCGGCGCATCGCAGCGCCCCCGCCAGGACGTGAGTAAGTCGGCTGTGGTCCGCCTGGCACTGGAGCGGCTACTGGGGGAGCTGTCCCACAACCAGGTGGTGGCGGCCATCGCCGCGCGTCCCACCGATCAGCAAGGTGCCGGCCGCAAGCGTCGCTGACCGACACGCCCGGCGGGGGCGATGACAGGCCCGGGCGGCATGGGGCAGTCAAAGTCGCACCAGCGTCCACTGCGGTGCACGGGCCGACACCTGCGGTGCCGTCTGGTGCTGTCCGGTGCCACTCAGTGCCGCCTCGCACTGCCCCGCACCAGCTGGCGCCGTGCAGTGCCGTGCAGTGCCGCTCAGTGCCGCCTCTTGCACTCGGACACGATATGCGTTGTCGCATAACGGATATCGGGAGCAAGGGGGGTGTCGGTGGCGCCAGCTACTCTGCGTGAGTCGGCCCGGGCTGCGTCTTGGCGCAGGACACCGACAGCAGTGCGGCCCCGGCGGGGGGATGGCAGTCCCGAGTCCCGCCGAGGCCGAGAGCACGACCAGGTAGCACCCGTATCCGCACTCATAGGAAGGCCGATGCCGAATGGCTCTGCCCCCGTCCGCACAGTTCAACACGCCCAGCCCAGAGGACCGCAACCCCCGAGCCATCCTCGGCTGGTGGATCACGCTGACCGCCCCCGTCGTGGCGGTGGCCCTCCACGACGCCAGCGGCATGGCGCTCCAGCTGGCCGCCGGACTGGCACTACTGGGGCTCCCCCTCCCCGGCGGCAACCGACCGGCGACCTGACAGGCAGTTCACCACCGAGGTACGACACCCGCCCTGTGCGCAGCAGCCAGCCGCGCACAGGGCGGCGCCGTCGTGATGTTGAAGGGTCCAGCCGGCCGTGCCGACCATCCAGAGGTGAGCACGACCCCCACCCCCGGCGCGGCGACCAGCCAGCGCGCCCGGCAGGCCCGCACGGTGGTCGCGGCTGCCCGGCACGGCCAGCCCTGGACCGAGGCCGAGGACACCGCGCTGGCCGCGTGCCTCAGCGACGACGACCTGGAGGCGTTCGCGCTGCGGTGGGGGCGGCGGTTCCTGTCCGTAGAGCAGCGCCACCGGCGGCCCCTACCAGTCTCCAGTCGGCGCACTGGCACGGGGTGGATTCGCTCGTAGGGCAGCCAGGCGGTCGTCAGCCTGACGCCTAGGCTTCCTTGCCCGAGCGGCGGGTGAGCTCGTTGGGGCACCAGAAGGCCGCAGCATCACGCTGGCTCACGCTGACAGGGGCTGCCCCTGTGCTTCCTGGGTCTTGGCCAGCTTTTTCGCCTCGTGCAGCAGCCGACTGACAGTGCCGATGGGCACGTCCATCTCTACCGCGATCTCCCGGTGCTTCAGACCTTGGGCGCGCAACTCGACAGCGCGAGCGCGGCGTGCCCGGGCACGGGCGAGGAAGTCGTCTCGCGGCTCAGCCACCAACCGCTGCACTGTCCGCGAGGAGACCCCGAAGCTTGCCGCCAGCTCCCGCGCGGTCTGCTTGCGTCGCTCTGGCGTTTCAGCGCTCACTGCGTGCCTCCCTCAGCAAGGCGGTGCGGTCCACCTTCCTACGTGCCAAGGATGCCGCCTGCGTGGCTTTGGCGACGTTCCGGCGGCGGGCCTCCAGCTGTGCGGGCGTGTTGGCCCGTCCGCCCTTGCCATCAAGCCGAGCCGCTGCTTGAGCAGGTGTGCTTGCACGACCACCCTTGGCGCGGGCTTCGGCGGCGCTGGGCTGGGCTGCGCGGCGCCGGCCGCGGATGGTCTGGACGACGACCAGGCCTTCGCGGGAGAGCTTGCGCCAGACCCACCGGGCGACCGACTGCGCGGTGGCGGTGACTTCGGCTGAGGGCAGCGGGACGGCGAATTCCACGTTGATGCCGAGTGCGACGGCTAGGACGGTCTGCTCCCACTCCAGGCGGTCGTCGTAGCGGTAGCGGGCGCGGTAGGCCCAGGTGCGTAGGCCGTCGAAGAGGTGGACGTTGCGGCCGAGCCCGGTGGCCTGAGCGGCGCGCTTGGGCAGGGTGCGGGGGAGCAGGTCACCGAGGCCGGTGGCGAGGTCGCGCAGCTCGTAGGGCTGGGCGCGGCCCCAGGTCGGGTACCAGCCCTCGTGAGTGGGGTTCTTGGTCAGTAGCCCGGCGTAGCCGGCGTCGCCGTCCAGGGCGCGGCGTAGGCCTTCCTGGACGCGCGCGGCGAAGGCGAGCGGCTCGGGGCGGGCGGCGTCGGTACGGCAGACCGGTGCGGAGAGCACCCACCCGACGTGTCCGCGGCCGCTGACGCCTTCGGCGACCCAGGACGGCTCCGGGTGGGTCAGGGGCCGGCTGATGGCGCGCAGGAGGGTGTCGGAGTGGTCGACGTCGACGACGAGCATCGACAGCAGTGCGCGGGGGGAGTGCTCGAGGTAGCGGCGGGTCAGGGCGTCACCGCGGCTTTGGCGCCAGCAGCCCCGGGCCAGGTCGTCGGTGGCCAGGGGACGGCGCGGGGACCACGCATCGGTCCACGTCTGAGCGCTCATCGGCGCGCCGGCCGTCCCTGGCATGTCGCACACCGTGGCAGCGAGATCACTAGTGATGGTCCGGACACGCCGAGCCGCCCTTAGTTTTCTTCGGGTGCGACAGTCCTGGATGGTCTAGCCAAATCAGGTATTTCTGCTTCGACCCCTAGCTCCTCGGCGCTCCACCTACCTGCTCCAGCCCGTCCCGTTCTTCACCTACCTAGCCACAGACAGATGACCCGCTACCGGCGTCTCCGTGGTGCTGCTCTCTGGCGTGCCCCTCAGCCAAGCCCCCGGAGCCTCGCTTTGCTGTTGCAAGTAAGTGCGCTTGCGACCGGGGCCGGCCCCCGTCCGTCACGGTGGTCCCCCGCCGCGCTGCGCGCGTCGAGCGGCCCACCGAGCCGACCGTGCGCCAGCCCCTGGTGGCGGCGCGTACGGCGCTGGGGCGCCGCACGACCTACAGCCCTGCGGGCTGTCCCGGCGCGCTAGGGCGCACCGGGCGCGACGTGTCGAGCTCGAGACGAACGAGAGCGAAGCAGTGAGTTGAGGGGAGAGCGAGATATAGCTCAACGCTTCGCTTATGGGCTAGCCTCGCTCCCACTCGCTCCGCTCGCAGGAGGGCACCACCCCTCGCTGCGCTCGGTGCGGTGGTCCAGCCGAGCGGCTGGACCAGGGCCAGACAGGAGCGCGTGGGCATGGTCAGGGGCACGCCGGGGAAGAAGCGCACGCACACCATCTCGGTGCGCGTAGACCCCGACGCGCTGGCCGCCTGGGACGCGGCCCGAGAGGCATCCGGGCGCAAGGAGATGGGCGCGTGGGTGCGCGCGGTGGTCGAGGACGCGATCGGCACCTACGCCCCGGGGCAGCGTCCGGGCGA
>Ga0160427_10001651_pt1 | contig 13652 bp, 8 predicted proteins | sample SolpanmetagenomL_FD_108194 | JGI IMG/M metagenome (GOLD analysis project Ga0160427, IMG submission 108194) | Solar panel surface microbial communities from Lawrence Berkeley National Laboratory, California, USA - L | ecosystem: Engineered > Built environment > Solar panel > Unclassified ...
CCGCATGGGCTACCTGCTGTTCATGGACGGCAAGGAGCTGCACTGCGAGCCGATGGGCAGCATGGGGCACGCCGGAGACCTGAGGTGGGGCGTGAACCTGACCGAGTTTCACCCGCGCGTGAGTAGCCTCGAGCAGGCGAGCGGCACCACCCTGCGTGGCTGGGACCCGCAGCGCAAGCAGGCGGTGGTCAGCTCGGCGGGCAAGGGCAAGGGCGAACCGGGCGTGGCGGCGGCGGGTGAGGAGGACCTCTCGGCCCCGTACACCATGACGCAGCAGGTGGTGCGCAAGGAGAAGCTGGCCGACCTGTACGCCGAGGGCAGCGCCGACCAGAAGCGGCAGAAGTTCGTCGAGGCCACCGGCGTGGCGGGCGGCTCACCCAAGATGACGGCGGGCATGACCGTCAAGCTGGTCGGCGTGAGCGAGCGCTACGAGGGCGAGTACGTGCTCTCGGCGGTGACTCACGAGTTCCGCACCGAGAGCGGGTACACCACCGAGTTCACGGTCAGCGGCATGCGGGCGCCCGACGTGGCGCAGACCCTGGCAGGCGTGCAGAAACCCAAGGTGCAGCACGGTCTGGTGATCGGCATCGTGACCAACAACGACGACCCGCAGAACCAGGGCCGGGTGAAGCTCAAATTTCCGTGGCTCTCCGAGAAGCACGAGAGCGACTGGGCGCGTGTCGCCACGCCGGGCGGCGGCAAGAACCGGGGCATGGCCTGGATTCCGGAGGTCGAAGACGAGGTGCTGGTCGGCTTCGAGCAGGGCGACATGCACCACCCGTACGTGCTGGGTGGCCTCTGGAACGGCGTGGACGCTCCGCCCGAGCCCAGTGCCAAACTGGTCAAGGGCGGCAAGACCCAGCACCGGGTGCAGTACTCGCGCAAGGGTCACAAGATCATCCTCGACGACAGCGACGAGACGCCGGGCATCACCGTCGAGGACATGAACGGCAACGTAATTCACATCGACAGCAAGAAGAACAAGCTCACCATCACCATGCGCGGCGACATCGAGGTCGAGGCCAAGGGCAAGATGGATTTGAAGGCGACCGCGGGCATCGACATCGACGGCGGCGCCGGCCCAGTAATCGTGAAGGGCAGCATCATTAAGCTCAACTGAACTTCGCTGCGGGCCACACGTTCCCAGATCAGCCTCAGGACAGCCGCACATCCAGGGTGCCCGCTTCGATCTTCACCAGCGTCCAGTCGCGCTCCCCGGCGGGCCGCACCAGCATCTGCGTCACCTCGGCGTGCGGCGAGGTGGTGGTGAAGACCCCGTTCTCGCCGCTCAGGCTGTAGCCGGGCAGGTCGGGCAGGCGCACCTCGGCCCCGGGCAGACCCTCACCGTCCGGACCGCGCAGCGTCCAGCCGTAGCGGCGCGAGGTGGCGAGCATTGCCCCCGAGTCCATGTCGCGGACGCCCACGTCCACCTCGACCACCAGGGTGCGCAGGTACTCGATGTTGAGGTCGAGCGGCACGGTCAGCACGTAGTGCAGGCTGGGACGCGGCGGCGTGCCGAGCGTGCTCCAGAGTTCGCCGGGACGCGGCGCTCCCTCGGGGGCGGCCACCTGTGAGTGGATCGGCGTGTCGAGCCTGCGGGCCTCGTCCGGCAGCAGCCCGTCGGGCCACTCGCTGTTGCGCATCAGGGTCGCCAGCACCCGCCAGAGCACCTGCCACTCCTGGCCCTCATCCGGCAGCGGCGAGCGGAAGTGGGCCGTCACCACGTACTTCAGGTCGATGCGGCGCGGCCTCAGGCGCAGCGCCTCGCGCAGGTCGCTTCTCTGACGCTCGAATTCGCTCTCGCGCAGCCGCACGTTCTCGCTCACGTCATAGAGATAGAAGTTGATGGTCGGGCGGGTGATGCCCGAGGCCCAGTCGCGGGTGGGCACGGCGAAAGTCACGTCGATCTCGCCGGGCGGAATCTTGCCGTCGCCGTAGAGCATGGACCGCAAGGCTTCGTGAACGGCCCCGATCATGCCGCTGCCCGCGCAGTACCGCTGGTGCTCACGACCCGATCAGCACGGTCGTCTGGGTGGGCACGAGCGCGGCGCCGCAGCTCACCAGATCGGCGGCGCGGGCGGCGGGCAGCCCCTCGATCAACACGGTGGTGGCGCCGGTCGCAATGACCTGCGGGCCGTGGAACGGTTCCGGATGCGCGTCGCTGACGCGGGCGGCGGGCAGTCCGCCGATCAGCACGGTGGCGGCCCCGGTGGCGGTCGCGCCGCCGTGGGTGCCGGGGTCGCCGAGACGGATGGCGGGTTGTGACATGCCGTCATGCTGGCGGAAAACCCGGCGGCTTGCAAGCGAAATTGTCTCACGCGGTGATTCGTCGTCCCTTGACCAGCGTCGGGGGTAGAGTGAGGCCACTGCGCTTTCCGCCTGTCCCTTTTTCCTCTGCCGATGCCCCCTCCGGAGGTCAGCATATGGACTACGACGATACAACCAGAACGTCCGGCCCCACCGTGCTGCCCGCCCTGCCTGTGCAGCAGAAGTCGGTGCGCCAGCCGGGAGACGCGGCGCCCGGCCAGCTTCAGCGCCGCGCCGAGGCGGCGCAGGCGCTGGTGACGCACACGCTGCGTCCGGTGGCAGCGCAGCGTCAGCAGGTCGGCGGGATGATGGCTGCACTGGAGTTTCAGCGCGCAGACGCGGACGGGCCACGTGCGGAACCGGTCGACGCTCAGTGCCGTGCGGATGTGGCCCCGGGTCCCACGCCCACCACCCCGGCTGCCGGCCCCGGCCCTGCGGGCGTCCGTACACCCGCCGACTGGCTCGGACTGGCCCGCAGCGAGGTGCAGCGGGTCGAGGACCCCGCGCAGCCGGGCCAGACCCGCTGGATGAGCGGCGCCGAGCGCGAACGGCACCTCGGCATCCTGCGGTCGGTGGGGCAGGGGCTGGCGCGCGGCTTCCGGGCCGACCGTGGCCCGGCGGTGCAGCGCTACGCCGAGTACGGCGACCATCTGGCCACCCTGCAACGTCAGCCGCTCACGCGCGGTATTCCGGGCAGCGTGCTGGCGCAGCTCTCGCCCTCCGAGCGGCCCCTGCTGCAACGGGCCCTCGACGAGGCGCTCCAGCGGCAATCCGAGCAGGAGAAGCGGCACGAAGAGGAGGGCGAGGCGCAGGCTGGGCCGCCGGTCGCCGAGCGGATTGAGGCGCGGCGCGGCGGCGGTCAGCCGCTCTCGGCCGACGTGAGGCGTGCGCTGGAAGCGGGGCTGAACCACGACCTGTCGGGCGTGCGGGTCCACACCGACGCCGAGGCGCACCTGATGGCGAGAAAGGTGAACGCGGTGGCCTTCACCACCGGTCGGGACATCTACTTCCAGGCGGGCCGCTTTGCCCCCGACACCCGCAGCGGCGCCGAACTGCTGGCCCACGAGGCCGCGCACGTGCGGCAGCAGGCGCAGGGTCAGGTCGTCAGGGGCCTCGACCCCGACGCCGGGCTGGAGGCCGAGGCGCGGGCCTTCGGGGCGAAGTTCGCCGGCCAGCGGAGAGCCGCCGGCGCGGGGCAGAGCAAGGCGGTGACCGTTTCCCCAGGCGCCGGGCCAGGGGCCGCCCAGCGGATGGCCGTTCAGCGACAGGCCGCCTCGGCGGAATCGGCCATGCCGGCCCGCCGCCCGGCCGGCGCCGTTCCGCTCGGAGGCCCGTCGTCACGTCGTCCATCGCCCGCCCCGGAGGTAAAGGTCACGGCCCAGCATCCTCCCCGGCGCACCGAGATTCCGGCCCGCAGGCGGCTCGCCTCACGGTCCGCTGCTGGCGTGGTGAAGCGTCCGCCGGCGGCCGAGGTCCGTCCAGCGAGAAAAACCGTCCGTCTGCCCGATTCGGGAGGGGCGCTGAAGGCCCACGCGGCGAAGGCGGCGAGCGCCATGAAAGGAACGCTCGCCGCTCAGGCCGGCCCGGGGCCAGCGGGACGCCCGGCGATCAAGGTTCGTCCGGTCAAGGCCGCCGCCGTGAAGGCCGGCGCGGCCGTCTTCGCCAAACCTCAGCTCGACAAGGCGCAGCTCCGGGCGGCGGGCGTCGATCCGGCACAGGCGTTGCGGGCCGCCGAGAAGCGCCGCACGCAGTCGAGCGCGCTGGTGAGTGCTTTCATGAAACGGGGAAGCGCGAAGTCGAAGACGGTTCAGGGACTGGCCAAGTCGCTCAGCGGACAGGTGCAGGGGGCCGCCCGGACGGCCAAGCGCAACGTCCAGGCCGCGTCGGTGAAGCACGCCTCGGTGCTGCGCTCGGGCGTCGCGGCGGCCCGTGCCCGGGCGACCACGCAGGCGGGCGCGGCGACCACGCAGCTCAAAGCGCACGCCCAGACGGCCCTGAGCGCCCTGCCGAAGACCACCCGGGCGGCGAACGCAAAGCTGACCGCCGCGCACGCCAAGGAAGTGCAGCAGCTCAAGACCCAGGCCAGCGCGCAGAAAGCGGCGGTGCGGGCGGCCTTTCAGTCCGGGGCGACCCGCTACCGCGCAGCAGGCACCCAGGTGGGCGGTGAGGCCATGAGCCACGCTGAGGCGCGGGCCAGCGGCTACCTGAGCCATGTGACCGGCAAAGACGACAGCTTTCTCGACGGCCCCGTGACCGACAACCGCTGGAAGGCCCGTGCCGACGCCGCGCGGCAGGTCGGACAGAGCTACCAGAAGGGCTACGCCGATGAGGGCCAGAATCAGGCTACGACGTTGCTGGGCGGCATGAACAAGGACCTCGACGCCATCGAGGAGACCACCCAGGCGGCGCTGAGCGGCCTGAGCACCCAGATGAAGGCGGCTCAGCAGAAGCTGACGGCCGACGAGGCCAGGGCGCGCACGCAGGTGCAGCAGGCCCAGGCCCAGATGGCGCAGGCGGTCCAGGCCCAGCTCAGGGCGGTGCTGGCGCAGCTCGCCAGCAGTGAGGGCGCGGGCCTCGCGGCCATCTCGCACGCGGCGGCCAGTCAGGGGCAGGCGCTCGATTCGCAGGCGGCGCAGGCCGGGCGCAGCCTCCAGCGCAGCGTCGATCAGATCGCCCAGCAACTCGACCGCACGCTCAGCACCTTCGGGGCCAGTGTGCGCGGCAGTCAGGCCCCCGACCCGGCGGCCCTCAGGAAGGCGCTGGCCGGGGCCGAGCGTCAGATCGACAAGATGGTCACGGGCGCCCGGGCGCAGCTCAGTCAGGGCCTGCATCAGGTGACCGGCGGTCTGGCGTCGGGAGCGGCGGCGGCCCAGAGCGGCATCGCGGCGATGGCGAGCAGCGGTGCGGCCCAGGCGAAGCAGACCAGCGCGAGCTTCGGCACGTCGAGTCAGGCGCTCGTCCGGCAGGCCCTGGCGACCCTCACGCAGCTTCAGCACGGCTACGAGCAGAGCAGCACGGCGAGCGTCCAGCAGACGCAGGAGGCCTTCACGGCCGCCGGCAAGGGCCTCTCCGACCTGTTCGAGAAGGCGCGCAGCGGGCTGGACGGCAAGATCGGGGCCAGTGTCGAGGCGCTGATCGCGCAGCTGCGGCAGAACTTCTCGCAGCTCGACGCGGCCATCGACGCCCAGGCCGAGAAGGCCGCGGCGCAGGTGCAGCCGCGCTGGAAGGGCTGGGCCAAGATCGCGCTGATGGTGGCGGTGATCATCGTGGTGGCGGTGGTGGCCGGCCCGCTGGTGATCGGGGCGGTCGGCGCGATGGCCGGCGCACTCGGCGCGGGCGCGGCCGCCGGGGCCATCGGCATGGTGGTCGGCGGGGCCGTGGTGGGTGCGGCGGCGGGCGCCGTGACCCAGATCGGCAACAATGCCATCGACAATGTCGGCGTGGCCGAGGCCGACCGCAAGAGCCTGTTCGACGGCGTGGGCAAGGCCGCACTGATCGGAGCCGTCGGCGGCGCGGTGGGCGGCGCGGGCGGCGCCGTCGCACAGGGTCTGGGCAAGGCCGGCGCTCTGGGCGCGGGGGCCCTGACGCAGAAGGTCGCGGGCTTCGGTGTCAGCACGGCCTTCGACCTGGGCGGTAACGTGGCCGGGAGCATGGCGACCGGCACCAGCCTGACCGACTCGCTCAAGAGCCTGACCAGCCCGGAGAACCTGATGCTGATGGCAATCGGGACGGGCGTAGGTCTCTCGACGGCCAAGCTGCCCGGCAGCGTGGGCAAGGTGCAGGCCGGGGCGCACAACATGGGCGAGCGTTTCGGCACCCATGTCGGTGAGGGAATCGCCAATACCAGCGGGTACAGGGGCGCGCCGGTGCCGACGCGGGTGAATCCGGAGCTGACTTCCAACACGGCAGAGATCAGTGGCTACGGCAAAAACAGGGTGCAGGTCGAGCACGCGGCCGACGTACACCCGAAAGACCTGGCCGTTCATACCGAGTCTGCCCAGACTGCCCGCAAGGAAACCAGTTTGCCAGGGAAGATCAGCGAGACCACCCAGCGGCTCTTGGGTCATCCCAGTGAGGCCCCAGGGGGCAGCCGGAAGTGGGAACTCCAGACAGAGGCGAACAAGCATGACGCGATGGCGCAGTGGCGTGAGACCGAGGCCGCTCAGCTGCCCAGCGAGCATCCGCAGCGTCAGAAGCTCAACGGTGAAGCCCAGGCCCTGCGCGAACAGGCCGCAGCTTACAGAGAACAGTCCTCCCGCACGCCCGCTGATGTGGCGGGCGAGGGAAGCATCTTTCATAAGAACGAATCTGTCTGGAACAAGGTGAGAACCGATTCACCGGAAGCGTTGCAGGGTCTGAAGAACGACTACGACATCTATATGCGCGACGGTGAACCTGCCCTGCGTCAGAAGAGCCGAACAGTGACAGCGCAGAAGATGGAGTTCGTCAAGAATGCCGACGGGACGTTTTCCGTCAAGCCCTCGAACGATGTCCCGCTCACGTTGAAAGACAAGGGAATCGACCCGGCCTCTGCCCATGATGTCAAGAACAGGCAGATCTGGGAGACCACCGAGAAAGCTCTGGTCGATGCTTACAACGACGGCACCTTGCCGCCGGAAGTCCAGGCCAGATTGAAAGCGGTCTTGGATGAAGACCTGACAAGAGCAGCGCAGGACAACACGCCGCTGGCCGACGCACGTCAACGTGTCGTCGCGCGCCTGAACGAGGCGATTGGAGAGGGGCTTTCTCAATCCAGATCTTCTCAGACAGAGGAAACCCTGGTTGTTAAGTCGAACGACTTTGATACCAAGGCGGCAATAGAGAATCTGCGGGCGGTGCTGAAGCTGGTGCGCCAGCCGGGGACGCAGGGCAGCATCGCGGAGCATCTCGCTGGCAGGCTGTATCTCGATCCAGACTATGTCAAGAGCGCCTTCAAGGACGGCGAAGCTGGTCTGGCCTTGCTGGAACGCCAGCAGATCATCGTAGACAGTTTCAAGGCAGACGGACAGCACGGTGTCGAATTTAAATCTGGATATGAGAGCGGACAGGTAGACGTCAATCAGGCGAAAAATTATGTTGAGCTGATCGATAAGAAACAGATGCAGCAGATGGATTATCTGATCATGCCGAGTGCGAAGTCCAGCCCGGCGGTGGCCGCGGAAAACATTGTCAGAGCTCTCTCTGTGGACGAAAACATCGCGCTAAAAATTGAATCTGGAGAGATCAATATCAATTACGTGGACGATGAAGGCAACGTAATCAGGATCGGGGCTGATGGAAGTCGGACCAAGATCACTTTGAGGAGATAGAATGCCATTCTACGAGTTTCGTGCTGATACGAGAACACGTGAAATTCCAAGATTTGGAGAAAAACAGCGAACACGGTTGGAAGAAATTCTAAATATTCGCTTTGATTCTTGTACTCCCGATCTTGGAACGCCTGTTCCTCTCACGGAGAAAAAGTTTCAGCGCTTTCAAGAGTGTCAGAAAAAGCAATGCTTATTCGGTATCCAAACAGCGTCAAGTGATGTTGAAGTAACAATGGGAATGCTTGTTAATTCGTCTTCTGTCGTTATAAAAATAGATCACCAATGCGCAATATCTGAAAATCAAATCGAAGATCTTCGAAAAGAATTATTCATGTATTTTGAAAGTCCGGATTCTATTACTATCAAGGACTTGAATCCAGATCATATCAAGATTGCTCAAAACCGTGAAATTCCTGGCCCATCGGTATATTTCGCCTCAGGAATTGAATGGTACAAGTATGTGTCACCGATGATATGGCAGGAGCACTACGACCGTAATGTAGTTCTTGATGCCCCCATTAAAGTAAAAATATTACAAAATGGCTTTCTCGAATGGTATGCTTACGATAATTTACTACATTTTGATATCGAGGCTGTGACAGCCAATCGGATATATTTTGGTGAACATCGCAAATTAGAAAGATCTCTAGGTTAAATACTACGACTTAAGAAAACGTTGAAACAAGTTTCTCTTGTAAAGACTTTTATATTTTAGGAAAAGCGGCAAAAATAACCCTATGGACGACTAATTTATGAATAAAAAACGAATAAAGCGGTGTGATACGGAATATTTTCGAATTAATCTCGAGAGGGTATTTGACACTCGAAACACGGGCTTGAACAGAGCTAGCAGAGTGTCTAATCATGCTTACGGAAATGAAGATGCGAATTTACTCGCAGTTACGTCTCCATAGACTCGTCTTCGAAATTATAAATGGAAATCTAACATCTAAATAAAATAGTGAGCAAATTATAATCAAAGAGCTTATTCTGAGGTCATATGACCCAGGTGTTAATTGACGGGGAAGTTATGATATCGCTCCACACGCCAAACCAAAATCACTTGGACTATCTTTACGAAGATATTCAGCACGATCAGGAAAGGATTCTACATTTATTAAAAAACCGTGCGTCTAAAGATGATTTCGATCTTTTCTTGCTTGGAGACCATGCTTACCGTTTGGCGGGCAGGCTCAATCTGTCTCCCAGCGGTTCGCCTGCCGAGATTTATGACGCCCTGTATCTCGCGAGCGATGCGTATGCTGCGGCGTTCTATCTCGCGCGCTTTCCAGCTGGTGAGAAGCGTCTCGATTTCGGTCTCTACGGCCTGTCAGTGGATGTCATCCGGCAGTCGACCGGCGTGACCAGCACGTCACACGCCGGTCGCTGGATCACGGCCTTTTACCTGAGTATGGCTACCCTTGATCTCGCGGAAATCGGCGGCGTCCTGATGCCGTTTCCGCGTGAGCTGCTGGAAACTTCGTCGACCGTCGCGGCTCCGTTCCTGCTGGCGCAGGTCGATGCTTACAAGGCAGTCTATTTGCAGACCGAAGACGCGCCCAAGAAGATGACGGCGTTCCTCGAGGCGACCTCGTTCGACAACGTCGAGGCCATCCACCGGGAGTATGTGCTCGACATCTCGAAAAACGAGAGCATCATGCTCGCGAGGCTGATGATGCGGGATGAGGAGCAGTTCAACGCCGAGCTGAAAACCGCTCTGGAGGCGCACAAACACTATTACAACCGGAATGCGACGGCGTACGACCCTGACGGGAATGTCCGGAACGATCCGCAACACTGGATATACCTGGCGGGGATGGGCATGGCGGCGTGGGCGAGGATGCTGGGCATGAACGTGACGGTGGAATCCGAGTATCTGCCGAGGCGGCCGGTGCAGAGGAGGGATGGCCCCTTAGAACCTTCTTCCGATCAGTACAGATGAAGGCGTAGATGGAACTGTATCAATTCATCGCAGACAGAGATCACACGGACCGATTTGCCGGAAATGCAGACCTGGTCATTGTCAGCGATGGAATACTGATGAAAAACAGGACATTTGAACATCAGGATGCCTCCCATCTTAAATTCAGATTCAAGACCTGGGTACGACCACCATGATGTCCTTCAATCGAGGAGCAGCCTCAGGTTCATCGGTCAGGTCGAGCAGGTTGTCTTCACCGTCCCCGACGAAGAGCTGCCGGTCATCTTCAGGGTTCAGCCGGTCATCGGTCCGGTCTTCATTTGCGGAGACGTGCGAGCACTTCTCGAGCACCAATCAGTGTGTGACCGACCTGCAAATGAAATGAACGGGCCGGGAACCTGAAAGAACGGCCGCAAATGTCCCGGAGTCACCCAGTCTTGGGCTACTCGTACGAGGGGTTGGGGACGGTGTCCCGCTCCTCGACGACAACCGGCATGCCGACCTCCAGAAAGCGGCCCGGCTGATAGTACGGAAGCCCCTGAAGCATGTTCTGACCGAACTGGACCGACTGTCCCTGCCGGCGGTAGCGGGCGAGCGTCCGCAGCGGTTCGGCCGTCATGTCGCCTTCGCCAGTCACGTTGAGCATGCTGCACCGGGCGCAGCTCTCGACCACCTGAATCCGCAAGGGCCCGACCCGGATCAGCCGCCAGTAGTCCTCGTCGTAGGGCACGTCGCCGCTCACCACCAGGTTCGGCCGGAAGGTCAGCGAGGTGACCGGGCGGGTCAGCCGGGTGTTCAGCTCGTCCACAGACGCCTGGGTCACGAGGTGAAACGGATTGCCGTCGGCGTAGCTCAGCAGCGAGGTGAACGGCTTGCCCTGCTGGGCGCGGGCGTCGTCGTCGGGCATGTGCAGCAGCGTGCAGGGCGTGCCCAGAAAGGTGCTGAACCACGCCGACGCTTCGGCAGACACCACCTGCCCGCTGGTCACGTCGTTCCAGACCTGCGCGCCGAGCCGCTCGCCTTCCGGCTGCCGGGGCACGCTCAAGAGTGGCATCCCGGGCGCCTCGACCAGCAGCGCGTCGCGGTCGTCCTCGGCGAGCAGGCTGAGGATGATCAGCCGCATCTTCGGGTGCTGCCGCTGGGTGATCAGGTCGCCGTCCGGTCCCACGAGCATCCACCGCCGGTCGTACTTCAGGCCGCGCGGTTCGACTTCCGAGCGCGTGAGCCGGATTCCGCCGGCCGACTTGATCGGGTAGGTCCAGAGTTCGGTCAGCGTCATCGGAACGCCGCCCTGGGCACCTGCCAGGCTCACGCTTTCACGCTGTATACAGCTTTCGAAGCGCAACAAGAGCGCCGACAGAACACCGGGTCCATCCGTTCACAGCATGGCCACTTGAGCATTTTTCCCCTTGAGAAGCTGAAGAATGAGGTCGAAACGGCCCGGATTCAGGTCAGGAACACCGATTCGTCGGGGCAGGTCGCCTCCAGGCGTTCCATCAGCCCGCCGTCGACCGGGAGCTGCGCCAGTTCCAGCGCCAGCAGCAGCGCGCCGAACACCGGCTCGTGGTGGCTGGCCTGCCACCTCACTTCCGGGTTCGTCTCCCAGACCCGCTCCATCAGCGCCCGGATGAGCACTGGCGAGGGGTGGCGCATCACGCCGCCCGAGGTGACCAGGGTGTACGGGCCGCTCAGGTCCACCTGCCGGGCGGCGGCCAGCGCGTAGTCGCCGAGCGCCCGGCCGTGTTTGCACACGATCTTCAGGCTGGTCTCATCGCCCGCCTGGGCCTCGTCGAGCAGGATACGGGCGAGGCGACCCAGACGCCGCGTCGACCGGGTGTCTCGCCGCGTCTGTGCGTGCAGCAGCGCCTCGGTGTTGCCGAGCCCGAAATGGGCGAGGATTTTCCCGGTGAGGCTGGTCGGCGGGTCGATGCCCAGCTGGGCACGGTACACCGCTCTGAGCGCGAACTTGGCCAGTTCGTTGGCCCCCTCGGGCTCCTGCCAGTAGCTGCTGTGCCACGCCGGGCCGCCGGGGGCGCGCGCAGCGGTGCCCGCACTCGTGCCGCAGGCGACCGCCACCCCGGTGCCTTCCAGCGTGCCGGCCCGCAGCGCCCCGACGGCGTCGTTGACCACCTGAATCCGCTCGGCCCAGGCCCGGTCGGTCAGCAAGGTGTTCAGCACCTGAAAATCCTCGGGCCAGTCGGCGCCGGTGGCACTCAGGGTGACGGCCGCGAACGGCGAACCGGCGGCGTGCGTGCCGGTCAGCCCGGCGCGGGTGCAGGCCGCCTGCACCGCCTGGTCGAGGGCCAGGAAGGCGCGCGGCTTGGAGACATAGATGTTGCTGCTCCCGGCCCGGCCCCAGCCGAGCACCGTGCCGGAGGTGTCGGCGATCAGGGCGATGGTCTTGGTGTTTCCGGCGTCGATCCCCAGCACCAGATCGCTGCGGGCCGTCACGCCGGAGAACCGAGCGCCGCCGTATCGGCCACCACTGTCACTTCAGGACCGATCAAAAGCGAGGCGGGAACGTCGGGGGTCGGGGAACCGTGCAGCACGCGCCCGAGAATGTCCTGTTTGTGCGCCCCGGTGACCAGCAGCAGCGTGGCTCTGGCTGCCAGGATGACGGTCATGCCCGCCGTCAGGGCCTGCAGCGGCACCTCGGCGTTCCAGTACACGCGGTTGCTCGCCTGCGACTCGGGGGTCAGGTCGGTGACGCGGGTGGGCGCGTCCGGAGGGCTGGGCGGCTCGTTGAAGCCGAGGTGCCCGTTCGGCCCCAGGCCCAGGATCGCCAGGTCGATGCCGCCCAGCTGCGCGATCTGCCCATCGTAGTCGGCGCAGGCCGCCCGGGGATCGGCAGCGGTGGCGTCGAGGCGCAGCGTGCGCGTGATGCCCAGCGGCTCCACGAAGCTGCGCTGCATCCAGGTCCAGAGGCTCCTGGGATCGTCACCTCCCAGACCGAGGTACTCGTCGAGCTGCACGGCCTTCACCCGGCTCAGGTCGAGTTCGCCCGCCTGCACCCGCCGCGCCAGTTCGGCGTAGGTGAGCATCGGGGTCGAGCCGGTCGCCACCAGCACGGTCAGGTCGGGGTTGGCCCGCACCTGCCCGGCGATCAGGTCGGCGGCCAGCGTCGCCACGGCCTGCGGGTCGGCGGCCTGCCGCACGTTCCGGCCCGGCGTCATGGCCGCTTCCTCACCGTAACCACGCTGGTCACCACAACCGTTCCGGCAGGTGTTCGCGGTGGGCCATCGCCAGCTCGTCGTAGAGCGTCTGCGCCAGCGGCAGCGAGCGCACCAGCGGGTTGCTGACCAGCGCCCGGACCGCCTCCTGACGGGTGCCGTCCCAGGCGGCGTCGGCCGTGAGCTGCTGGTATTCGCCCAGCGCGCTCAGCAGGCCGCGCACGGCGCCGGGCACCCGGTAACCGGAGATGGGCCGCACGCCCTGGCGGTTCACCAGACACGGCACCTCGACCACCCGGCCGTCCGGAAAATCGGCCACTGCGCCGCCGTTGCGCACGTTGGTCGGCCAGACTTCACCTTTGTCGTTGAACACGGCGTCCATCACGTCCACGGCCACTTCCAGCTCGAAGATGCCGCCGCGCGACAGGGCCGGGTCAAGGGTGGGATTGGGCGCGTCCACCTGTTCGTGGTAGTGCTGCCAGTAGTCGGGCACATCGTTCAGGATGTCCTGGGCGCGGGTGGTGGTCTTCTCGCGCAACTCTTTCACCATCTCGTTCTCGAAGTAGTAGTAGCGCATGTACGAGGCGGGCAGGCTGTTCTGCTGCACCGCCAGCCCGATCCAGCGCCGCGTCCACTCGTCGTCGATGCCCTCTTCCAGCTTGCGGGCCAGCAGCGGAAGCATCGGCTGGCCGTCATACATCGGCCCGCCGTCCTCGTGGGCGCTCCAGCAGGCGTGGTTCAGGCCCAGCATCACCGCCCGCACCTTGCTGGGGTCCAGACCCGCCAGTTCGGCGATCTCGCGCGGAAACACGATCGGCCCCTCGCACAGCGACACCACCCGCACCGGCGAGTGGTCGCTGATCGCCTGCGCCACGATATTCACGGGGTTGGTGTAGTTGAACAGCAGGGCGTCCGGGCAGACGGCCTCCATGTCGGCCACCAGGC
>Ga0160427_10001652_pt1 | contig 13636 bp, 11 predicted proteins | sample SolpanmetagenomL_FD_108194 | JGI IMG/M metagenome (GOLD analysis project Ga0160427, IMG submission 108194) | Solar panel surface microbial communities from Lawrence Berkeley National Laboratory, California, USA - L | ecosystem: Engineered > Built environment > Solar panel > Unclassified ...
CCATGGCCGTTGGCTTCCGCATCCTGCCGCGCCGCCGCGCAGCCCCCGCCGCCATCGTCGAACGGTTCCGCGCCTTGCCGGTCGCCAATGTCAGCGACAGCATGGGCCGGCTCACCGCCGCCGGCGCCCGCCTCCGCCCGATGCACAAGGGCGGCGGCCTGGCCGGTCCCGCGCTGACGGTCAAGGCCGCACCTGGCGACAACCTGATGCTGCACAAGGCCATCCAGCTGGCCCAACCCGGCGACGTCGTGGTGATGGACGCCGGCGGCGACCTGACCAACGCCCTGATGGGCGAGCTGATGCTGCTGCAGTTCGTGGCCAAGAGGGTCGCCGGCATCGTCATCAACGGCGCCATCCGCGACGCCGCCTTCCTCCGCGACCATCCCATGCCGGTGTTCGCCGCCGGCGTCACCCATCGCGGCCCCTACAAGAACGGTCCCGGCGAGATCAACGTGCCCGTCGCGATCGACGGCATGGTGGTGGAGCCCGGCGACCTGGTGATCGGCGACGAGGACGGCCTGCTCTGCGTGCCGTTCGACGACCTGGACGCGGTGCTGGCCGCCGCGGACGCCAAGTTTGCCGCCGAGCAGAAGCAGATGGCCAACATCCAGGCCGGCACCCACGACGCCGGCTGGGTGGACGAGCAGCTCCGCCGGCTCGGCTGCGCGTTCATCGATTGATTGAGGGGAGCCCGCCATGCCCGTCGCCCCGAACAACCGTCCCGTCGTTCTCATCACCGCCGCCGCCCTCGCGCCGGAGGCGCTGCGGATGCTGGAGGACGCCGGCTATGCCGCCATCACCGGTTCCGCCTACCCGTCCGAAGCCGAGCTGGTCGCGGCCATCGCCGAGCACCGGCCGGTGGCGCTGCTGCACCGCCAGGGCTTCATCAACGCGGCGGTGCTGGATGCCGGACCTGACATCCGTGTGGTGGCCCGGCACGGCGCCGGGATCGACGGCATCGATCTGGAGGCCGCCCGCGCGCGCGGGATCACCGTGACCCGGGCCGCCGGCGCCAACAGCCGGGCAGTGGCTGAGCATAGCTGGGCGCTGCTGCTAGCTCTGCTGAAGGACCTGCCCTCCATCGGCGCCGGCATGGCGGGCGGCCTGTGGGAGAAGACCTCCCGCTTCACCCGCGATGCCGAAGGCCGCCGCATCGGCATCGTCGGCTACGGCGCCATCGGGTCCAAGGTGGCGCGCTACGCCGAGGCATTTGGCATGGATATCGCGGCCTATGACCCCCATCTGCCCGGTGCCGGCCTACCGGGTCCCGGCGAGCGGATGGCCAGCCTTTCCGCGCTGCTGCAACGCTCCGACGTGTTGTCGCTGCATTGCCCGCTGGCGCCGGAAACCCGCAACCTGATCGGTGCCGCGGCGCTGGCCCGGTTGCCGCAGGGCGCGCTGCTGGTGAACGCGGCCCGCGGCGGCATCGTGGACGAGGCGGCGCTGCTGGCGGCGATCGAGGCCGGGCACATCGCGGGCGCCGCGATCGACGTCTTCGCCACGGAGCCGCTGCCGGTCGACAGCCCGCTGCGCTGGCACCCCCGGGTGATCGCGACGCCCCACATCGCCGCCAACACTCCCCGCGGCGCCCTGGGCATGGCGACCGGGGCCGCGGACTGCATCATCAAGACCCTGTCCGGCCGGGAGCCCGCGCTGGCCGGCGCCATCGTCGCCCTGGGGGCTCGCACGCCCCTGGGTTCGTAAGCCACTGGGTTCGTAAGCCACCGGGCTCGTAAGCCACCGGCCTTGTAAGCCGCCGGGTCCGTCAGCCGCCGGCGCGCGCACATCCAGGCGGGACGTAAATAGAACGGCGTTCCATAATCCTTGATCTGATCGCCGCCCGTGGTTAAGGGTCAGGCAAGACATAACGGGAAGGGAAACGGCATGCCGCAACCGGCGGTCGACACGCTGGAACGGGCGACCATGCGCAAGGTGGCGCTGCGCCTCGTGCCCTTCCTGATGCTTTGCTACTTCTTCAACCTGCTCGACCGTTCCAACATCGGCATCGCATCCCTGCAGATGCGGCCGCAGCTGGGCCTGTCCGCCGCCGCCTACGGGCTGGGCGGCAGCCTGTTCTTCGTCGGCTACTTCCTGTTCGAAGTGCCCTCCAACCTGGCGCTGCAGCGCTACGGCGCCCGCCGCTGGATCGCCCGCATCATGATCTCATGGGGATTGATGTGCGCGCTGATGGCGCTCACGCAGGGGCCGCTGTCGTTCTATGCCCTGCGCTTCCTGCTCGGCGTGGCGGAGGCCGGGTTCTTCCCCGGCATCGTGCTGTTCGCTACCTACTGGTTCCCGCGGCAGTACCAGGCGCGCATCGTCGCCGCCTTCTCCATGTCGGTGCCGCTGGCCTCCTTCATCGGCTCGCCCGTGTCGAGCGCCCTGCTGCTGGCCGATGGCGTGCTGGGCCTGCACGGCTGGCAATGGGTGTTCGTGGCCGAGGGCATCCCCACCGTGCTGCTGGGGATCGTGTGCCTGTTCGTGTTGAAGGACCGCCCGTCCGACGCCGCCTGGCTGGCGCCCGAGCAGGCGGCCTGGCTGACGCAGCGGCTGGAGGCCGAGAAGGCCGGGCGCCGGGTCGTGGGCCCGATGGGGCTTGGCCAGCTGTTCCGCAACCCGGTGGTGTGGGGCCTGGCCATCGCCACGGCGGCCAGCTCGTCCGCCAGTTCCAGCCTGTCCGTGTGGCAGCCGCAGCTGCTCAAGAGCTTCGGCCTCACCAACCTCGAGGCGGGCCTGGTCAACGCCATCCCTTACGGCTTCGCCGCGGCGCTGATGCTGTTCTGGGGCGCGCACTCCGACCGCACCGGCGAGCGGCGCTGGCACACGGCGATCCCGCTGCTGGTGATCGCCACCGGCTTCGTCGGCGTGTTCTTCGCCGCCTCGTCGCTGCCGGTCACGGTGGCGCTGCTGAGCTGCGTGCTGGTGGGCTATTCCTCGTTCAAGGGCCCGTTCTGGGCGTTCACCTCGCAGACGCTCTCGCCCGCCACCGCGGCGGCGGGGATCGCGGGGATCAACGCCTTCTCGAATCTCGCGGGTGGCGGCATGGTGTCCCTGGTCGGTGCGGTCCAGGACGCGACCGGCAGCTACGGCCTGGCGCTGCTGCCCATCGTGGCCCTGGCGCTATTCGCCGCGTGCCTTGTCCTGCTGATCGGCAGGCGGCCCGGCACTTCACGGCCATTGGGCGCAGAAGTGGTTTGAGCATGGAGCGCCCGGACCCGGTGAGGGCAGCGCCCGGCGCGGATGCCACGTTCGAGCAGGATACGATGCGCACGGTCACCCGGCGCATCGTGCCCTTCATCTTCGTCTGCTACGTCGTCAGCTATCTTGACCGCATCAACGTCGGCTTTGCCGGACTGCAGATGAACCGCGACCTGGGACTTACCCCCACGCAGTTCGGCTGGGGCGCCGGGTTGTTCTTCATCGGCTATTTTCTGTGCGAGATACCGTCCAACCTGATGATGCAGCGCGTCGGCGCCCGGCGCTGGATCGCGCGGATCATGATCTCCTGGGGCCTGGTGTCCACCGCCACCTGTCTGGTGTCAGGCCCTGTCTCCTTCGGCTTGCTGCGGTTCCTGCTCGGCGCTGCCGAGGCCGGGTTCACGCCGGGGGTGTACCTGTTCTTCACCCTGTGGTTTCCCGGGGTGTGGCGGTCGCGGGCCACGGCGTCGTTCCTGGTCGGCATCCCGGTTGCCAACATGCTCGGGGCGCCGCTGTCCGGCTACCTGCTCACGCTCGACGGGGCAGGGGGACTGGCCGGATGGCAATGGCTGCTGATCCTGGAAGGCCTGCCCGCCGTGCTGCTGGGCATCGTGTGCCTTTTCGTGCTGGCGGATAAGCCCGCGGATGCAAGCTGGCTCCGTCCGGACCAGCGGGACTGGCTGGCGTCTCGCCTGCGTGAGGAGCAGGCCACCCTGGCCGCACGGCACGGCAGCTCGCTGCGCGACGCGTTCGCCAACCCGCGCGTGTTCGTGCTGGCCCTGGTGAATTTCTGTGGGATCTGCGGCTCGCTGGGCGTGAGCCTGTGGTTGCCGCAGATCATCCGCGGCTTCGGCCTCGGCTACGTGACCGTGGGCCTTGTCGCCGCAGCGCCCTACGCGGTTGGCGCGGTGTGCATGGTGCTGTGGGCGCGGCTGGCCAACGGATCGTCCAACCGGATTCCCTATGTGTGCGGGGCACTGTTCATGGCCGCCGTCGGCCTGGCCGCCAGTGCCGGGACCGTGGCCCCGCTGCCCTCCATGCTGGCGCTGATCGTCACCGTCGTGGGGATCCTCTCGTTCCAGGCCACCTACTGGGCCATCCCGTCCGGCTTCCTGACCGGCCGCGCCGCGGCAGGCGGGCTGGCGCTGATCGTCTCCGTCGGCAACCTGGGCGGCTTCGCCGGGCCCTATGCGATCGGTTATCTGCGCGAGGCCACCAAGGGGTTCACCGTGCCGCTGCTGGTGATCTCGGGGGTGCTGCTGCTCGGCTCCGTCATCATGTTCATCCTGGGCGACCCGGCGAAGCGCGAAGACTCCTCAACCACTGTGTGAGAACATCGTCAGGCCTGGCGCCTCCAGCTCCGCGCGGAGCAAGGTGCCCGTGCGGCTTTCGGTGATGAACAGGGAGCGGTTTCCCGGGCCGCCGAAGGCCAGGTTCGTGGTGCCCACCCCGGCACACGACACGATGCGGTCCAGCGGCTCCGCTCCAGGCGACAGACGCCACACCGAGCCAAAGCCGGTGTGGCAGACCAGGAGGTTGCCGCCCGCATCCAGCGCCAGCCCGTCCGGCCCGCCGGGGCCGCCGTGCAGGTGGGCGAAGATGCCGACCTTGGTGACCAGCCCGCTGGCCGGCAAGGGTACCCGCCAGACCTGGTTGGCCCGCGTGACCGCGACCAGCAGGAACGTCTCGTCGTCGTCCACCACGATGCCGTTCGGGCTGGGGATCGTGTTCACCAGGCAGGTGAGCCGCCCGTCCGGGTCCAGCTTCCAGACCCGACCGGTGGGGTCGTGCATGCCGGTCTGACCCTGGTCGGTGAAGTAAAGCGCCCCTGATCGACCGAAGACCAGGTCGTTCACGCCCTTGAAGCTTTCACTGGCGGCGGTTTCAAGGAACGGCGTGACGGCGCCCGAGTCCGGGTCCAGCAGCATGATGCCGCGCTTGTAGTCGGTAATGAAGATGCGGCCGTCGCGATGCAGCTTGAGGCCGTTGGGCCAACCGTCGTACTCCGCCACCAGCGCCCACTCACCCCCGGACGAAACGCGGAACACGCGGCCGTGCGGGATGTCGGTGATGTAGAGACGGCCGTGGCGGTCGAATGACGGGCCTTCGAGGAAGGAGTCGATCGGCCGGCCGCCTTGGTTGGCGTCGGCCCAGGCGGTGCGCACCGGCTTGCGGAAGCGGTCGGGCAGGACCGAGAACACCGTCGTCTCGATCCGGCGGGGCGGCGCGAACCAGCTCATGCGGGGAAGCCGTACAGCCGGGCCGGGTTCTCGACCAGGATGCGGTGCAGCCCGGCTTCGTCGCCCGCCCACTCGGCCAGGTGATCGAACAGCAAGGCGTCGTCCGGCTTGGCCGAGACCGGTGCCGTCGGGTGCGGCCAGTCACTGCCCCAGACCACGCGCCCCGGTGCTGCCCGGGCGAAGGCCTGGGCCACCTGCCCGGCATCGGCGTAGCCCGGCGCACCCTCTTTGCTGGTGATGTAGGCTCCTGACAGCTTCACGTAGGCCTTGCCGCCGTCCAGCAGGCGCCTGATGATCGCGAAGGAGGGGCTGCTCGTTCCCGACGGCTGCGGCACCTGACCCAGATGATCGAACACCAGCGTGCCCGGCAGTCGGGCCAGCATCGTGTCCGCCTCGGCGATCTGCTTCGGACTCATGTTGATCTGGCAGTGCATGCCCTGCGCCGCCAGGCGCGGTGCCAGCACCGGCAGGGAGGCGGGCGTCAGCACGCCCGGCAACGTGAGATTGAACCGGATGCCGCGCACGCCCAGTCCGTGCAGGCGCCGCAGCTCCGTCTCCGGGACATCCTCGCCCACCACCGCCACCATGCGGAAGCGGTCTGGCCCGAGCGCCTGCATGGAGGCGAGCTGCAGCGAGTTGTCCGTGCCGTAGGTGGAGGGCTGGATGATCACCCCGCGCGTGGTGCCGATCCGTGCCTGCAGCGCCTGGTAGTCGGCCGGGAGAGCGTCCTCTGGCAGCAGGGACGCGCCGGCGGCCGCAGGGTAGCGGCGATCATAGGTGTGGAAATGACAGTCAGTTGCGTTCGGCGGCGCCTTGGCGCGCGGCGTCTCGATGCCGGTGGACCAGCGCACCGCCTGCGCCGGCCGCGTGACGCCTATGACAAGGGAGGCCGTGCTGGCAGCGATGGCGCCGCGCCGTCCGATCAGATGTTTGGTCATCGTTGTCCTCTTGCCGGGTTCCCCCGCCTGAAAGCTAAGCCAGGGCGCCAAGGCCGGCAAGAACAACGAAACGCCGTTCTATTTACGTCGCCGCGCGGGCGCGCCGCGGCGGCTTGGCCGGTGCCGCCGCGATGGCCGGGTTGCCCCCGCTGGCCCGGGTCAGGATTGCGGCGCTCTCCACGAGCGCCGGGCCGATCTGCTCCGCCCGCTCCGCCGTGAGCCGGCTGACCGGACCCGACACCAGCAGCACCCCGCCCAGCGCGTTGCCGGCCTCGAACACCGGCATGGCGAGCGAGGCCGCATGCGGGTCGGTGGCACCCGAGGTGAACAGCGGCAGGACCAGGTCGTCCGGCACCTTGCCGTCGGTGATGCGCAGGAAGATCTGGCCGGAGGCTGAACCGTCGAGCGGCCGCGTGTCGCCGGGCTGGACGTGCATGCGGATGGGGTTGTCGGTCTCGGCGCGGAACAGGCACAGCCTTGTGTCGCCGTGGCGGACGTAGAACGAGGCGGTCTCGCCCGTGGCGGCCATCAGCCGGTCGAGCACGGGGATCACGTGATCGGCCAGGTCGAACGAGCCCTGGTAGGCGGTGCCGAGCCGCAGGGTCTCGGCGCCCAGGCGGTAGGCGCCGTCGGGCAGCCGCGACAGCAGCCCGAACCGCTGCAGCGACACGGCGAGCCGCATGATGGTGCTCTTGATCAGGCCCGTCCGTTCCGCGAGCGCCGCCAGCGACAAGGTGTCGTCGCCACGCCGGAAGGCCGTCAGCACCTGCATGGCCCGCTCGGCCGAGGGGACGCCCGCGACGGCTGGCATCTTCTTCTCGACCACTCGCCTGCGCGTGCTGGGTTTCTCGGGCATCCGACACGTCCGTCCGTTCTACCGGCCGGAATAGAACGGCATCGGCTGGCCTGTGCAACAGCGTTCGGATGCTCGTTGCACCACGCTGGCGGGAGCCGGACGGGAAAACGACTGCCCTGCCGATACTGGAACCGGATCGCCTCATCGGTCAGCGAGGCCCGGCAACGGTCGCGGTTCTCGGCCATGGGATCGTGCCAGTAGGCCTGCCAAGGCCCCCACGCGTCGCTCAGGCGTTCGAAGGAGGCGTTGCCGTTCTGGGTGACGATGGCGGTCACCCAATGGGCCATGGCGAGGCGAAGGCCGACCGGCGCCCGTAGTCGAAGATGTAGAGGGCGTAGCGGGACAGCCCCATGGCCACGGTGAAGCCGTCGATACCCCCGGCCAGGCCGTCGAAGCTGTAGCCGAAGGGCATGCCGGCGGGAACGATGGTATGACCAAAGCCCGGCAGGTCGGGTGCGATCACCCGGTGGCGGTCGGCCAGCGCCGGGATCAGGTCGCGGAACATGTGGCCGGAAGTTGCAAGGTCGTGCAGCAGCAGCATGACAGGCGCGTCGGGCGGCCCGGCTTCACGGTAGAACACCTCGACGTCGCCGACGCGCCTGGCTGCGATTGTGACTCGCATGGTGCTTGGCCTTTCGGCGCTGTCTTCAACGAACGAGGGACGCCTCGCCGTCGCCGAACGACCAGTCCTCGCGCTCGACCGGAACCAGGCCGATCACGACATCCTCCCGCCGCACGCCAAGCCGCTCGTGCAGCTGGTCCGCCACCTGCTTGTAGAAGCCGCGCTTCTGCTCAAGGCTGCGGCCGCCGACCAGGGTCAGCTGGGCCGGCACGGTCCACCCGCGGGCTGGCGACGGGATCGGCACACCCCTGGTCACCATGGATGTCGCCCATGACGGGCTCGCTGACGCCGTCTGGCTCAAGCGCATGTTGCCGCGCTCGCGCATCGTCTCCCGCAGCAACGATCGTGACGTGCAGGGCCGCATGTGTGCCCTGGGCGCCGGGGCGGCCGTGCTGCCGCAATGGCTCGGGGACTCCCTGCTGGCCGTGGAGCGCGTGGAGCTCGGCGAACCGCCGCCCGGGCGGGACACCTGGGTCGGCTACCACCGGGGCATGCGGCACCTCGCCCGACTGCGCGCGCTGCTCGGCCTCGTCATCGACCGGCTGACGGGTTGAACGAGGCCATCTTCGGATGCGACGGCGCGGGTCGTGCATCCTGCATCTCCGCTTCAGCCATGATCCCGCAGCAGGCATCAACGGATTTACCATCCCTGATCGATCGGACTAGGCTCGGCCCACAGGCAGGGTGAACTGCCGCCCGGGAGGCGTCGAACATGAAACCATCGGTTATGCTGTCAGGGGCCGTGCTGTCAGGACCCGTGTTGTCAGGCGCCGTGCTGTCGCTGCTGTGCCTTGCCTCGCCCGCGCTGGCGCAACCGGCCTGCACGCCGAACAACGGCGCCGTTCCCCCGGGCGCCAACACGACGGACCCGGCGGCCCCGTTCTTCATCGACACCGCCGGGCTCGACCTCAGCACGGTGCCGCCCACCCGCGATCCCACCAATCCCCGCTATGTGAAGGCCACCGAGCTGCCCGACGGCACGCTGCCGGCCGCCGGAGCCGAAGGCAACTTCATCATCGGCCCGACCCACCGGGCGGCGCCGGAAACCACCGCGCAGGGAACTACGGCCAAGGACGGGGTGCCGCACGGCAAGCTCTACTCCTTCACCCTCTCTTCGGCCGACAGCGTCATCTACAACCCGGGGCTGATCCGCGACGACCTCCCGAACTGCCGCAACAGCTCGGTCAACGGGGCCGCGACCGCGCCGGACGACCGCTCGAACCTGGTGGTCACGACCAGCCATCCCGGGGTGTGGAAGCGGACGATCGACGTCTATGTGCCGGCGCAGGTTGCACCGGGCAGCGAGGCGCCGTTCATCGTCTTCGGCGATGGCGGGGAGACCGGGTCATACCCCGGCCGAGACCTGTTCAACACGATCGACAACCTGGTTGCGCAGCGGCGCATTCCGCCGATGATCGCGATCGGCATCGCCGCCGGCGGCCAGGACGCGCAAGGCAGCGAGCGCGGCCGCGAGTATGATGCGGTCTCCGGCGCCTATGCCGAGTGGGTCGAACGCGAGGTGCTGCCGCTGGTGGAGAAGACCTCGGGCGCGCGGCTGACCAGGAACCCCGATGGCCGGGCCACGATGGGCATCAGCTCGAGCGGGGCCGCGGCCTTCACCATGGCCTGGTTCCACCCGGAGCTGTATCACCGCGTGCTTGCCTATTCGCCGACCATGATCAACCAGCAATGGCCGCACGACCCGGCCCTGCGCGGCGGTGCCTGGGAATATCACGGCCCATGGACCGGCAAGCCGGGCCCTCGCCTGTCGGTCGCGGTCAATGCCGTGACACCCACGGACGAAGCGGCGGGAACACCGCTGATTGCGGCGGCGGCGCCGAAGCCGATCCGCGTCTGGTTTGAAGTGGGCGACCGGGATCTGTTCTACCCCGTCGCCAGCCTGGCCGACGGCATGCACGACTGGGTGCTGGCCAGCGAAGGCATGGCCAAGGTGCTGGCAGACAAGGGCTACCACTACCAGTTCGTGTTTGCGCGCAACGCCGTCCACGTCGATCGTCCGACCGTCGCCCAGACCCTGCCGGCTGCGTTGGAATGGGTTTGGAAGGGCTATCCCACGCCATAGGTGGAGCTTGTCCGGCGCCGGATCGCACCCAGACTGTTGCACTAAGACCGCGGCACCAAGAGTAGGGGCGACCCCGCGAGCGCAGGCCGTCGGATTGATTGTACTACCAAATAGAGGCCAATCTTTTCAGATTATAGGCATAATTACTGAAACCGACTGCAATGACAGTTGCCACAATAGCCGCAATCAAACCATATTCCAGCGCGGTCACTGCACTTCTGTCCCGGCCGAACTTACCGAAGCAGTCTGTGCTAAGACGAACTATAGAATTCATAAAATAGCTCTTCCGGGGCGTTACGATATGTAAATCAGCTAACACCGGCCCACAGGAGCCGGAAAGTCAGTACACTTCGGAATGTAACTGCTTTTGTGTGAACTTGATGCCGTGCGACAACATTGCTCCAGGGTGTCGCCGCAGGACGGTGGAGCGCCGCTAGGTTCCGGCGCTCCGGCGGGCCAGGATCACCCATTCCGAATGACACTTTATAACGGTCACTTCCCCCTTGTCCGAGACTAGGGTCTTCCCTGCGATGACGTGGAGGTTGATGGTGCTGGAAAGCCGTGGTGTTCGAGGCTGGCTCGGCCGTGTGCAGGCTGGGCCGCGCCTCCCGCGGGCCGTGCGGCTCGATCTCCTGCTGCTGGCCGTCATCCTTGGCGTGCTCTGGACCGCGATCGCGACCTGGTGCGTGCTGGGATACCGCAACAACGTGGCCATGGTGCAGCGGGTGTCCGGCAGTCTCGCGGGCGCAAGCGAGCAGGCCATGTTGCGGACCGTGGAGGCCATGGACCAGCGGCTGATCTACCTGCGGCAGGTGTTCCGGCGCGATCCCGCTGCGTTCGACCTCAGCTTCCTGGCCGAGGATAACAGTTACAAAGATCGGCTGATGATGCAGGCGGCCTTCATCGACGAGGTCGGCCTGCTCCGCCAGACGAGCCTCGGGCACACTGACGGCACGCTGAGCCTGGCCGACCGCCCCCACTTTCTTGCCCACCTGAATACCCCGGACGACGCATTGTACATCAGCGCACCGGTCCTCGGGCGGGTGTCGCAGAAATGGTCGGTGCAGTTCACCCGCAAGGTCTTCGCCCCGGATGGTCGCTTCGCCGGCGTGCTGGTCGGCTCGCTGGATCCGGCCTGGATGATGCAGCTTCAGGCGTCGCTGGATGTGCAGGGCAGCCTGCAGCTGATCGGCGATGACGGCGTGGTGCGCGCATCGGCCCCCGACTTCACCCAGATCGGGCGCAACTTGTCCCCCGGGCAACTCGCCGCCCTGCAGTCTGCCGGTGTGCCGTCAGGGAGTGTGCAAGACGGTACGACCGTGTTGCGCCACCTGCCGAACTATCCGCTCTCCGTGCTCGTGTCGGTGGATGGCGCCGCCTTGTTCGCCGGCTACTGGCGGGCGCTGCTGGTCATGATCGGTCTTGGCGTCGGCATCACCGCCGCCGTGGTTTTGGCGGGCCTGGTGCTGCTGCATTTCCGCGTGCGGGCCGCATCGGCGCAAGCCGCGCTGGGCGGCGCCATCGAGAACATCGACCAGGGACTGGTGATGCTGGATGGCAACGGGCGGCTCTCCGTGTGCAACGAACGCTTCAGCACGCTGCTCCAGCTGCCGCCCGGCATCGCCGTGCCGGGTGCCGACCTCCGGCCCTTGCTGGCGCTTGGGCGTGCGGAACGGGAACGGCCGAGGGCGGACGCCGCAGCGGTGGAGGAGCGCTTCCTGCCGGATGGCAGCGTGCTCGAGATCCGCACCCGCGGCCTGCCGGATGGCGGGCAGGTGCGGACCTACACGGATGTCACGGAGCGGTGGGAGGCGGAGGAGCGGATCTTCTTCCTGGCCCACCATGACGGCCTTACCGGGCTCGCCAACCGCTTCACCCTTCGGGATCACCTGCAGCAGGCCATGGCCCTTGCGCGGGAGGATGGCCAGCTGATCGCCGTCCTGTGCCTCGACCTCGACCGCTTCAAACACGTCAACGACAGCATGGGGCACCCCATGGGCGATGAGCTGCTGAAGCAGGTGGCGGACCGCCTGCGCCACCTCACGCGTGAATCGGGGATCATCGCCCGCAGCGGCGGCGACGAGTTCATCGTCGTGCAGACGCAACTGCCCGGCAGGATGGAGGCGTTACAGGTGGCGGAGCGGATCCGCCATGCCATGCGCATTCCCTTCGTGCTCGAACGGCGTGAGATCATCATCGGGACCAGCATCGGCATCGCGCTGTTCCCCGGCGAGGCCGAAACCCTGGACGGCCTGCTCAAGAACGCCGACACCGCGCTGTATCGCGCAAAGAGCGACGGACGGGGCAGCATCCGCTTCTTCGAGCCCGCCATGGAAGAGAGTGCCCGGGAACGCGCCGACCTGGAGCAGGATCTCCGGGTCGCCTTGGCCGAACGGGCCTTCCAGCTGTACTTCCAACCGCTTTTCGCCGCAGACGCTGAAACGATCGTGGCTTACGAGGCGCTGCTGCGATGGGAGCACCCGGTTCGCGGGATGGTCTCGCCGGCCTCTTTCATCCCGGTCGCCGAGGAATGCGGCCTCATCCTCCCGCTCGGCCGCTGGGTGCTCGAGGAGGCATGCCGGGCGGCGGTCGGATGGCCCAACTCCTGCGTCGTGGCCGTGAACCTGTCGCCGATCCAGATCCAGCGCGGCGACGTGCCGGCCCTGGTCGAGACCGTGCTTCGCGAGACCGGGCTCGACCCGGCCCGGCTCGAGATCGAGATCACCGAAGGCGTGCTGATCCAGGATGCGGATGCCGCCCTGGCAACGCTCACGGCGCTGAAGGCGCTCGGCGTCAGCCTGGTGCTGGATGATTTCGGCACGGGCTACTCCAGCCTCAGCTACCTGAGCCGCTTTCCGTTCGATAAGCTGAAGATCGACAAGTCCTTCACCCGTGGCCTGGGCCTGAACGAAGAGGAGCGCGTCATCGTCGAGGCGATCATCGCACTCGGCAAAAGCCTTGGGCTTCGCGTTACGGCGGAAGGGGTCGAGACCGAGGCGCAATTGCAGTTCCTGCGCTGCCGCGGATGCGACGAGTTCCAGGGCTTCCTGCTCGGCGTGCCCCGGCCCGGCGTGGCGCTGCAACTCCAGCCGGCGGTTCTGGTTGCCGGCTAGAGATGCGCTCAGGCTCCTGATTCCCTGTATTCATTCAACGTCCTCAACCAACGTCCGCGCTCTCGCCGGGCCCACGTCAGCGTTGGTCTTGCCGTCGGGCCGTTTCGGCGTCTCAATACAGGCTTGCATCGGGGGACCAGCCATGCGTCGACGGACTGCCTTGGCCACGATCGCGGGCCTGCTCGCCAGCCCCAGCCTGGCGCGCGCCCAAGCCTCGCGAACCCTGCGGTTCGTGCCGCAGGCCGACCCGGCCATCCTCGACCCGATCGTCACCACCGGCCTGGTGACCCGCAACCACGGCTTCATGGTCTTCGACACGCTCTACGGCGTCGATGAGCGGTTCCGGCCGCAGCCGCAGATGGTGGAGGGCCACACGATCGGCGATGACGGCCTGTCCTGGACCATGCGGCTGCGGGACGGGCTGCGCTTCCATGACGACACCCCGGTTCTGGCGCGCGACGTTGTGGCCAGCCTGCGCCGCTGGGCCGCGCGCGACACCTTCGGCGCCTCGCTGTTCGCGGTGCTGGACGAGATCGCGGCGCCGGACGACCGCACCGTGCGCTGGCGGCTCAGGCGCCCGTTTCCG